>Ga0137412_10003862_pt1 | contig 11965 bp, 5 predicted proteins | sample CZODoug2_1_16fun_FD_122160 | JGI IMG/M metagenome (GOLD analysis project Ga0137412, IMG submission 122160) | Vadose zone soil fungal communities from Angelo Coast Range Reserve, California, USA - CZODoug2_1_16fungal (Hybrid Assembly) | ecosystem: Environmental > Terrestrial > Soil > Vadose zone...
CTAGGACCGGCGGTCTATCTGGAGACATTGCAGCTGCCTTCTGCAACTCGGTTATGGCTTCAGAGTACTTTCCCTCTTGTTCGTAGCATTGACCGAGCACAATATGGGCCAACAAATACGACGGATCCATTTCAATCGTGTTGAGGAGTTGGGAGATAGCCTGATCGTACTGGCGGGCCATGTACAACCTCCAGCCCAGACTGAAATTCATGCTTAGGGAGAGAGGGTCGAGAGATCGGGCGCGGTTCATCTCTACTAAGCTCTCCTCTGTTCGTCCCATGGCTATCAGATATAGCGAGTAACGTTGATGGGCAGTGGCGTAGCTCGGATTCAATTGGATTGCGTGACGAAAACCTGTCTCGGCGGCCTTCCAGTTCCAGTCGTCGTTGAATTGAACCGTAGCTAACGCGGTCTGCGTCTCAGCCAGAGTGGGATCGAGCTCCACTGCTCTTTTGGCTGCGGCTTTAGCTTTCGGTGCAACTTCACTCGTTTGAACTGTGCCAACGATCGCTGCTCCGAGGATTCCGTAACAGTCGGCGAGCCCCGCATAGGCGAGCGCATAGTTGGAATCTTTTTCGGTAGCTGACTGAAAGTAGTGAATCGCCTTATCGAGCGCGCCCTCCGATCGTTTGCCCCAGTAATAGCGACCCTTCAGATAGTCTTCGAAGGCGCCGGCGTTGATGGGACGGGTCGTTGCCAGGGATTCTTTATCTTGCGGTGTGAGCTTGATGCGGATCTGGCTGACGATGGCGGCTGCGACCTGGTTCTGAAGGGCAAGAATGTCGCCCAGCGGACTCTCATAGGTGTCGGCCCAAAGATGGCGGTCGGTAGAAACCTGTACCAGTTCCGCGGTGATCCTTACCCGGTCGCCCGATCGGAGAACCGTACCTTCAACGACAGCGTCGACGTGAAGATCGCGACCGATCTTTTCCAGCGATTCATGGGTTCCCTTGTACTCCATCGCTGTAGTGCGAGAGATCACTCTTAACGAACTGATCCGGGCCAGGCTCGCAATTAGCTCATCCGTCATGCCGTCTGCGAAGTAGTCCTGATTGTTGTCACCGGATAGATTCTCCATTGGCAACACCGCGATGGAACTGATCTGCTTCGCATCTGAAGAGACGAGACCCAGGCGCTGTCTGAACAGGAAGAGAAGGGCCGCGACGAACACGACCACAGCAAGCCCGGCAAGAACTGCGCGACTCAACAAAGCCTGCCGAGCCGGGGGGATGGGCACAGCGTTAGATGAGTGGTACTCGGGCGTTGCGACGGCCAAATTGAGTTCGTCTTCGACTTCCGTGTCGATAGAAGTCAGGGGACGCTGCGTTTCCTGTTCCTTCTTCACTTCATGCACAGGCGCGATAAACCGGTAGCCCTTCCGGGGCACGGTCTCAATCAGCATTGGATTGTCAGATGAGTCGCCGAGCACCTCGCGCAACCGCATCATCGCGGTATTCAGGCTGTGGTCGAATTCGACAAAGGTGCCAGGCTTCCAAAGCCGATGACGCAGTTCATCGCGCGTGACCAGAGTTCCCGGATGCTCCAGCAGAATTCTAAGCAGATTCAGTTGCTGATCTTGCAGCTTCACGCGCAATCCCTTCTTGCGCAGTTCATTGCTCTCTAGATCCACCTCAAAGAGACCGAAGCGGACGACCTTTACGGGTGCTTCCACTGGAGATGACGACATGACTAGCTACCTGGTTGAGCGCCCTTTGTAAAGATCGACGAATTATAGGAGTCACAATATCTGATGTCAATGCAAATGCTGCTCTTTCGGGATGTTATCGATGCCCACAAGTCATTGATTTTGCGGCGCCAAACGCGTTACCTCGAAATGCCTATCTGCTGATGCGCAAGGCATTGAGAGCTATTCAATTTGCAGCGTATGATCCGCTCGCTTTCGTAATTCAACCCGTTCGGGCGGTCTAGCCGGGCGGTGTGACGATTATCGGGAGTTCTGAATTTTCAGAGTTAGAGGAGAGCCAATGAGATCAAACAAGATACACAAGTCAAAAGCCGCAGTTTTGTTGTGCCTCGCATGGGTCATGTTCCTGTTGATGGGTGTGGTTGCCGGAACGAAGCCTGCCGAGGCGCAGGTCTCAGGAGCGACCCTCTCCGGTGTTGTCACCGATCTTTCCGGCGCGTTGGTCCCCAATGCTGCCATCGCTATTAGCAACACCGATACCGGCGCCACCCGCAACATCACCTCAAACGCCGAGGGCTTCTATTCCGCCCCCAACCTCAACCCCGGCAACTACGAGGTCAAGGTCTCGGCGAAGGGATTCTCCACCACCTTGCAGAAAGGGATTGTCCTGACCGTTAGCTCCGAGCAGACCTTCAGTCCCGTTCTCAATGTTGGCAAGTTTGACCAGATTGTCGTTGTCACCACTGCCCCTCCTTCCATCCAGTCCTCCTCCTCCACCCTCAGTGGCGCGGTCGACGGAACGACCGTCCGCGAGCTCCCGCTCAACGGACGCGACTGGACCACCCTGGCCACCCTCGAGCCCGGCGTTCTCTCTGTCCCCAACCAGGCCACTACCGGATTCTCCGCCAATAAAGGCAATCGCGGCTTCGGCAACCAGCTCTCCGACGGAGGTCACCGCCCCAATGAGAACACCTATCGAGTCAACGGAATGGTCATCAACGACTACACCAACGCCGCCCCCGGCGGCGCCACCGGCGTGAATCTGGGCGTGGACGCCATCGACCAGTTCTCTGTCCTCACCAGCAGTTACACGTCGGAGTACGGCCGCACCTCCGGCGCCGTTATAGACGCCATCACCAGATCGGGCACCAACAAATTTCACGGGACCGGCTACTTCTTCGATCGCGACAAGATCTTCGACGCCCGCAACTACTTCGATGGCCCAGTCATCCCTCCCTTCCGCCGCATTCAGTTCGGGGGCGCCGTTGGAGGGCCTATCTACAAGAACAAGACCTTCTTCTTCGTAGATTATGAAGGCATTCGCCAGTCCCAGCCCGTCGCCACTACCATCAAGGTCCCCAACGCCGGAGCCCGGGCGGCGGCAGTCCCTGCCATCGTCCCTTATCTCGCCCTATGGCCCGTCGCGCCCGCCGGATCACCCGATACCAACCCTGGTGGCATCGGCGTCCAGAGCTTCAATGTCGCCCAACCCACGAAGGCAAGCGAGAACTACGTCATTGGCCGCCTCGACCACAAGTTCTCCTCCTCCGACACCATTGACGGGACCTACTTCTTCGACTCTGGCCCCCAGACGCAGGTCGACCCGCTCGGTAACACCGTCCATCAGGTCTTCTCGCGGCGCCAGCTCTACACAGCCGAGGAGACTCATGTCTTCAACTCCGCCATCCTCAATACCTTCCGCGGGGGAGTCAGCCTCATCACGGGGCTCATCAACGATCCCGTCTCGGGTAGTGCCGCCGGTACCAACGCCAAGCTCGCTGTAGCCCCCGGCTCCGTCGCACCTCCGCAACTCCCAGTCTCTGGCCTCACCACTGCCTACGGACTCGGCGGGTTCAACAAGTTCAACCACGACTGGCAGTCTATCCAGTTCTACGATGACGCATTCATCACCAAAGGCAACCACTCCATGAAAGTCGGAGGAGCCTTTGAGAACATGCACTACGATGTCCTCGAACAACTCAGCCCTAACGGACGCTTCAACACCTATACCTTGGCCAAGTTCCTCGCCAATGCGCCCAACAAGCTCAACGCGCTCGCGCCCGGAGGTTCCCATCAGGTCGCATTCCGCGAGAACCTCTTCGCCGCATACTTCCAGGACGACTGGCATATCAGAAAAAATCTCACGTTGAACCTCGGACTGCGTTATGAAGCCACTACCCGCCCCACCGATGCCAACACCGTCCCCTCCTATACCGTCAACGGATACACCGTTGCGGCAGCCGGATTCCAGCAGATCACCACGCTATCCAACTGCAGTGCCAGCAGCACCGCCTGCGGGCCCGTCGGAACCGATAGCCCCATCGCGTCCAACCCCACAACAAAAAACTTCCAGCCGCGCCTTGGCTTCGCATGGGACCCATTCGGCGACGGAAAGACCGCAGTTCACGCCGCATTTGGCATGTTTGACGTCCTCCCCCTGCCCTACGAATTCGGACTCAACACCGCCGCCACCGCTCCGTTCCAGATCGTCGGAGCAGACCCCGCAACTATCCTCGGCACCGGAGTTCCCGACGCCAACATCAACTTCAACCAGCAACAGATCCGCAATCGGTACATCCAGCAGAATCCCAAGCGCGCTGCTGTATACAACTGGAGCGCAAACGTCCAACAGGACCTCGGCCTGGGCTTCGCTGCCACCGTCGCCTACGTCGGATCACGCTCCACCCACCTCTCGGTGGCCGCCGATGACATCAACCTCGTACCCGCAAACAACGTCCCAGGAATCGGTATCGTCTTCCCCGCAACGGGAGGCGCTCGCGTAGACTCCAACTGGGGCGGCGGAGCCGGCATTCGTCCCGTCATCTTCGACGGTGCATCCAGCTACGAGGCCCTGCAGGCTCAGCTCAGGAAAAGCATGACCCACAGTGTTCAGGGACAGCTCTCCTACACGTGGAGCCACTGCAACGATCTCAGTTCAGCCCCCGTCACCGGCGATACCTTCCTCAATTCCATCGCCGTTCCGCTCCTCACTCAGAAGTCTTACCGTGTCGGCCCATGCGACTTCGATCTCCGTCAGGTCGCCACCGGCAACCTTATCTGGAACATTCCCGCACCCACCCTCCAAAACGCCTTTACAAACGGCCTCGTCTCTGGATGGCAGCTGGGAGGAATCCTCACTGCTGAAACCGGAGCACCCTTCACCGTCACTGTAGGAGGAGGAAACGATCCTCTCGGCACAGGTTTCAATGGAGACTTTTCCATGGATCTCGCCGACCTTCTTCCCGGATGCAATCCAACCGGAGGCAAAGGAGTCAACTTCATCAACACCAACTGCTTCACGCCTCCCACCGCACCCTTGTCTCTCGCTCCAGCATCGGCGACCAACCCCTTCGGCTGCGCTCCCAACTCCTTCCCCAACTACCCGGCCTCAGCACCCAAAGCACCCTCCGGTCGGCAGTTCTGCTCGAACGTCGTAGGAAACTCCGGACGCAACCACTTCTATGGTCCGCGCCTCAACACATTCGACATGTCCATCTTCAAGAACACCAAAATACCCGCCATCTCCGACGCCATGAACGTCCAGTTCCGCGCCGAGTTTTTCAACATACTCAATCACACGAATTTCCTCTCCCCCGGCTTCCTCAACACCGGTGGACAGAACAACTCCGTCTACGACGCCAACGGAAGCACCCTGCCAACCGCGCTCAACCAGACCTCTACCAGCTCACGCCAGATCCAACTCGGCATGAAAGTCATCTTCTAGGGAGCCACGCAACCGCCAATGGGAGAGAGCTGGATTGCATCCAACTCTCCCTTAGGCAACGACAGACGACCTGAACCCTACTGCCCCGTCGGATGCCTATCGGTGTTGAACATCGAAACTCATTTTTGACTGTCCAAACTAGCTCCCTGATCTGGAGAAAGCTGACAATGCTAATCGAAGAGGAAATATTGGTGGGGAAGAATGAGCCGAACACAAAAGGATGGCAATTTGCGGTGGCATCGAGCATTCTCGGCTGGGTGCTCGATGCCTTCGACTTTTTCGTTGTTGTCTTTCTGTTCGATGCGTTGGCGTCCAATTTTCACGTTGAGAAAAAGGCTATCGTCTGGACTATCTCCATTACGTTGGCGATGCGTCCCGTCGGTGCTTTGCTGTTTGGCGCACTGGCAGACCGCTTCGGGCGCAAAAAACCATTGATAGCGTGCGTTGTTTATTTTTCTACTATTACGATCCTCAGCGGTTTCGCTCCGAATTATCTCTTCTTCGTCGTCATGCGTGCACTTTACGGTATCGGCATGGGAGGTTACTGGGGAATCGGCGCTTCGTTTGCTATGGAGAACGCCCCCCGCAAGCAGCGTGGTGTCCTCTCTGGCATGATGCAAGGCGGCTATCCGTTTGGATATCTGCTTGCTGCAGTGGGTATGCTCACGATCATGCCGCACTTGGGTTGGCGAGCCATGTTCGTTGTCGGTTCGTTCTTGGCGGTGTTGATTGTGATTCTCACCTACCTGTCACCTGAATCGGAAGCGTGGAAACAGCACCGCATGGGGTCTATTGCGAATATCTTCAAGACCTTGTTTCAGCACATGGGCAGCTTTTCCTATTTGTTGCTAGTGATGGTCGTTATGTCCTGCCTGTCGCATGGAACTCAGGATTTGTATCCTGATTTTCTTAAGTCATTGCCCAGCATAAAAGACGCACTGGTCCTGGGCATGAAACCTCTGTACGGCATTCCTATCATTTACAACATTGGGGCCATAACGGGAGCCATCTTCTTCGGATCTATCTCTGAGAGGATAGGGCGGCGATACGCCATTATGGTGGCTCTGGTTTTGTCCCTCTTAGCGATCCCGGCATGGGCATTTGGTGGCTCTGTGCTCACGTTAGTGATTGGGTCTTATGTGATGCAGACTGGCGTACAAGGAGCATTTGGCGTAATTCCGGCACACCTGAATGAACTCTCTCCCGATGCGGTGCGCAGCTTGTTTCCGGGGTTTGTGTATCAGTTGGGGGTACTTGTGGCATCGCCTGCGGTCTCATTCGAGTTTTTCTTGCGAGATCACTTCGGCTATCCCTGGGCTCTGACCCTCTTCGAGGTCATTGTCATCGTTCTGCTTCTCATCATCTTCGCCCTTGGACCGGAGCAACATGGAAGACACTTTTTGAGACGCGTTTCATAGTAAGGTCGACAGGAACCTGTAGACGATCCGCCCTTCTAGCGTTGTCAAGTTGGGCGCTGAACTGTTCGCGGGGGATGTATTTTCACAACCCACACCTCACAAGACAGCCGACCTAAGGAGCGACAGGATCGTATATGAGAAAGCTATTCGTAAGCCGTTCGGCGACGTTGACTCTGTTCTTTCTCACTGCCACTGTGAACCTTCACGGGCAGAGCGGGCAGCCTCTATCGCTTGTGGACACGATTCCCATGCCCAATGTGAAGGGGCGACTCGACCACCTGTACGTGGATGTCGGGAATAAGCGGCTGTTCGTAGCGGGACTCGAGAATGGATCAGTGGAAGTGGTCGATCTGAAGGCAGCCAAGTGGTCACGTACTATTCCAGGCTTCCAGAAACCACAGGGGATTTTGTTTGTACCTCGTCTGGACAAGATTTTCGTGGCCAGCGGGGATGACGGAATGGTTCGGGTCTTCAGCGGGAAGTCATTTCGTTTGCAGGATTCGATCAAGTTGGACCGCGGAGCCAATCGTATTACGTACGATCCAGTCAAGAGACTCCTTTACGTGGGGTATGGAGGAAAGGACGCAGGACAAGATTACGGTGAGGTTGCCATTATTAGTGCAGCCACAGACAAGGTTGTAGCCACGGTTCAAGTGGATGCACATCCGGCCGAATTGCTCCTGGGCGACTCAGGAGAGAAACTGTTTGCGTTTATTCCCTTGCGCAACGAAGTTCAGGTTATCGACACACCGAGTCGCAAGATCATCGCTACATGGCCCGTCAGCAGCAAGAGTCCCGGAGATGCGGCGTTGGACGAATCTTCGCAGAGACTGCTGATTGGTACGCACACCCCCCCAAGCGTGATCGTGATGGACGCGCGCACTGGCAGGGAAGTCACAAGCCTGCCCACCGTGGAGGGTATGGATGGCGTCTACTTCGATGCAACACGAAAGCGAGGCTATGTTTCTGGAGGAAGAGGATTTGACGTAGGCAGTGTCTTTGTCTACCAACAAACGGGCTCCGACCAATACACGAGCATCGGCGAAGTACCCACAAAGGCGGGGGCTGGAACATCTTTTTGGTCTCCCGAACTGAATCGCTATTATGTTGCAGCGCCCGCACACAACGGTGAGCAGGCGTCTATCCTGGTCTTCCAACCACAACCGTAGGTTATCGATTGGCTCCGATTGGCCAAGCATACAGGTCCGATAAAAATGATTGCTCAGGAGAGGTTCATGACAAATGCGTTATGTCTGAAAGCGTTCACGTTGGCTGCAATAGGTGCGCTCTCGATTTTGAGCGTGAGGAATCTCCATGCACAGACGCCATCCCGTACGATCCTTCCTCTGCAACTCGAGGAGCAGATTCCGGTACTGGGGGTCGCCGGACGCCTTGATCATTTCACGGCAGACGCCAAGCGCAAACGGTTGTTCGTATCGGCACTTGGCAACAATACGGTAGAAGTCATCGACGTCTTCTCCGGCAAAGTTATCCACAGCATTAAGGGGCTCGCGCAACCTCAAGGGCCACTCTACGTTGCCGATGTCGATAAGCTCTATGTTGCAAATGCAGAAGACGGCAAGGTGAGAGTCTACGACGGCGCGAGCTATGCACTCCGCAAGACGATCGACTTTGGTGCTGACCCGGACAATATGCGCTACGATGCGGCCTCGAAGAGGGTATTTGTCGGCTTTGGGGAAGAGGATGGGGGGATCGCCATGATTGACCCCAGCACGGATGAACGCGTAGGCCAGGTGTACAAGACTGGCGGGCATCCCGAGTCGTTTCAGGTGGAGGCTTCGGGGGCGCACATCTATGCAAACGTTCCGGACGCTGGAAACGTGGTGGAATCAATCGACCGCAAGACTGGCGCAGTCACAAAGTGGCCACTGAAAGGGCTCCGCGGAAACTACGCCATGGCGCTGAATGAAGAAGATCACCGGTTGTTCACAATTACTCGGAAGACGCCAATGCTCGTGGTGTTCAACACGGAGACAGGTGCGGAGGTCGCACGCATACAGGCAGCAGGCGAGAGCGATGACGTCTTCTTCGATGCCTCTCGCAAACGCATTTACGAGATCGGGGCCGAAGGTTTTATCAGCGTGTTTCAGCAGAACGATCCAGATCACTACGAACTGCTTGCCAATGTTCCGACCGGTGTAGGCATTCGGACTGGTTACTTCTTCGCCAAGCGCGATCGCTTCTATGTTGGAGTGCCAGCCAAAGGAAACGAGCCAGCACAGGTCTGGACATATGAGGCGGAAGACTAAGGTAAGAGAGTAGTGGACCAGATGGTAACAGGCCTGGTGAAGGATTTAGGACGCAATATTCGCCGAGCCGAATTCGGAACACGCCGGCTTTTGATCCGTACGTGCAGGCCGGAGATAAGTTGCTCTCCACGATCAACCAGAAAGACTTCCACTCGCAGCGACCGGTGCGATTTTAAGGTAGATCCTTCATGGAGCAATATGCTAACCACTCGGGCGCACTCAAGCTACTAAGAGAACTACTAGCGCCACGACATCTTTTTCCAGTTCGTGACCTGAGTTATGGGCAATCCGTAATCTGGCGACTCCAGGGCAATGCGCTCATTGAGCCGTAATATGAAGCCTTTGCTACGTTCCGAGTGGTTTGTCGGCAATCCGCACCTTACTCCCCTGACTCGAACCGGAGATCGTCCTGACCGAACCGTAACCGCGGCACCGCACGCCTCCGCGTAGATGAGACTTGCACACCCGTTGGTGATCACCGAAGGCGGCAGCATACGCTTTAGAAGCTCTGTGAGATCTCGGCACCTTGCATGCGCGTTGTGCAAAACCGAGCGGCAGCAGTCTAACAACTAATCAATCATGTCCCCCAAAGGGCACGCGACGAGCGTGCCCTTTTTTCATGGAGCAAATTTGACTAACAAAAAGTGGAAACGACTTCCTGCCAAGAGGATTCGGGTATTGATAGTTACACCCGAATCGCATCACTCGTCCACGCCTTTTCAAATCGAGAGCAAGTTCTCCAGGTGCCTCGGTGCAAGAGTGCGAATTGAAAACAGCAACAGGAAAGCCGCAACAGTTGAGAGACCTAGGAGTGTCGTCCCTACTGCAGCTTCGCCATGCGATCGTACAACTCCTGCAACTCAAGCACTCCGGCCTCAGCCGCCGCCCTGTCCGGCTGTTCATTGGTATCGTTCCAGCCGAAGTCCTCGCCACCCGGCGCTGGTTGTATGACGATTCCATCCCTCCGCGCCAGCACATTCAGGCTCTTATAGTTCAACCCGTAATGCACGCCCTCCTGCGGAATCAGCCACGCAATCTGCCCGCGAACAGGCACGATGCTCTCATCCGACCAGAGCTGCCGCGCCCCATAGCCTGTGCAGTTGATAATTACCTTCTGTGACAACCCAGCAAGCTCTTGAGGCGAGTTGAACTCCCTCGTCTCAATCGTCCCGCCCGCGATCATAAAGTCATTCATCAGTTGGCGCGAGTAGTCCGCCACGTTGAACGTAAGAGACGTAGTACGCCGAGCATACTTCGTCGGAAACGGATGCGTTCCGGCCGGTAGCTCCTGCGAGCGAGGCGTGATATCTGCGATACGCTCCTGGTAGTGAGCGAAGTCATGGACCTCGCTCTGCCGCATCTGCCCGCCGCCCTGCCCCTGCTCATGGTCCGAGAGCATGTACCGATCCGTCCACTCGATCGGATTCCCCGGCATCCCGAGATAGCTCTGATACATCGCAAACGAGGTCCGTGCCATCGCCTCCCACTGTGCCGCGAACTCAGGCGAAGCCGCCGAGGTCAACGCTATCCGGGAGTCCGGAGTCCACGACCCCGTCGCCCGCGCGGATCGCACATTAGGCGGCCGCTCCTTCGCATAGATCGTCACCCGCAGCCCCGCGCGCTGCGCCGTGATCGCCGCCGTCAGCCCCAACGCACCGCAACCAAGGACCGCCACCTCCCGGCTCCCATTCGCGGCCTCAAGAGCCTTGCGCACGACAACATCCGCCGATCCCCACGACAACGACCATCCACTCCCACCATGGCCGTAGTTATGCACCACAACCTTGTCGCCGACGCGTTCCACGTCCATCCGCGGCCCCGCCGGGCGAAACGGCCTCAGGCAGACCGTAATTCGAAAGATGCGATCGACATGCGCGCGGATCGGAATGATCGGGCCCACCGCATCGTAGAACGGCAGGGACGGCGCGCCGGCAACACTGGGAGCCGTCACGCGCCGCGCGCAACCAGCCAGACCCATCGCGCTCAATCCGGCAAACGCACTTGAGTTCTGCAAAAAAGAACGACGATCCATCATGCATCTCCTTCAAGGGAAGAGGTGTGGTGCACACATAACACTGTTCAAGGGCGGGAGTAACTCTATCAACAGTTATAACCGGGAAACGCATTCCTATAGCGAAAACTCTGCCATCGCGGCATCCCGCTGCACAACAGAAACGAAGGCCGCGGCTACCCTTGCTTACGGAACAGTCACGACTGCGACATTGGGATGGAACTAACGCAGCGCTTCTGCGAGCGAATCGGAATCGGCCACACCGCAAGCTGATGGACCAGCTTGCCGTCCTCACGCCGCCTTCACCAACTCTCTAATCTCTAAAAAACATCCGCAAATTCGTCTTTCCACCACCAAAGACACCACCTATGATGAGTTGCTAGAACCTCGAAGGCAGACCACTCTCTCCTCCAGGATCATTCCTTGCGCAGAGCCATTTCAGTTCTCCTCTCGACCACTTTGCTCCTCGGCCACACCGCCTTCCTTTGCGCTCAAATCTCACCCACCGACCCCACGCCAGTCGCGATCGACGAAGCTGCGGGCCTGCTCCATCTCGACGTCCTCGCGACCGACAGATCTGGAAAGCCCACTCCTGGCCTCGCCGCCGCCGACTTCACCCTACTCGACAACGGTCAGCCGCAGAAGATCCTCACCTTCCAGCCCTCGACCGATCAGCAGACACCGGTAGAGATCATTCTCCTTCTCGACACGCTCAAAATGCACGAGCCGCTGGCCGGACAGCTCCGCGTAGGCATCGACGAGTTCCTCCGCCGCAACAACGGCCATTTGGCCCATCCGGTCTCGATCTTCACCCTCTCCGACGGCGGCGTCGGCCGCGTAGCCCAGTCATCCACTGACGGAAACCAGATCGCCGCCGATCTCGCACACCACCGCGAA
>Ga0137412_10003863_pt1 | contig 11962 bp, 8 predicted proteins | sample CZODoug2_1_16fun_FD_122160 | JGI IMG/M metagenome (GOLD analysis project Ga0137412, IMG submission 122160) | Vadose zone soil fungal communities from Angelo Coast Range Reserve, California, USA - CZODoug2_1_16fungal (Hybrid Assembly) | ecosystem: Environmental > Terrestrial > Soil > Vadose zone...
GCGGCGCCGGGTTGGGCTACGCCGCGGCGGGGGTGGCTGCGCCGGTGCTGCTCGGGCTGGCAGTCGAACGCGCCACCGCGCAACGTCCGCTGCTGCGCACTGCGGCCACCGCGGTGGCCACCTGGGCGGTGCTCGGCGGCACCTCGCTGGCCCGGGAGGGCGGGGCGATGGCCGACGCCCTGGACCGCGACGACCTGCCGGCCGCGCGGGGCCAACTGCCGCACCTGTGCGCCCGCAACCCCGAGGGACTGGGCCGTGACGACCTGGCCCGGGCCACCGTGGAGTCGGTCGCGGAGAACACCGGGGACGCCGTGGTCGCGCCGCTGTGCTGGGGCGCCCTGGCCGGCATCCCCGGGCTGCTCGGCTACCGCGCGGTGAACACGATGGACGCCATGGTCGGCTACCGCAACGAGCGCTATCGCCGCTTCGGCACCGCTGCCGCGCGATTGGACGACGCCGCGAACCTGCTACCCGCGCGGCTCACCGGGCTGCTCACCGTTGCCGTCGCGCCCGCCGTCGGCGGCTGCCCGAGGACGGCGGCACGGGTGCTGCGCGCGGACCACGGCGCCCACCCCAGCCCCAACGCCGGGTGGTGCGAGGCCTCCGCGGCGGGCGCGCTCGGCGTGCGGTTGGGCGGCACCAACAGCTACCCCGGCTACACCGAGCACCGCCCGGTACTCAACGCATGCGGGCGGGCGCCGCTGACCTCCGACATCGACCGGGCGGTGCGCTTGTCCCGGCTGGTGGGGATCGCCGCCGCAGCCCTCGCCGTCGCCGGGACCGCCGTCCGCCCGCACCGCTCATTCATGAGCGGTGCGTCAGATCCGCGTCCGTTTTGTCCGGGTTCCCTGACGCACCGCGTAGGACAGAACCCCGCCAGGTCATTCATGAGCAGCCAATGGGGCAGCGGGTGAACGGGGCGCTGTTGGTGGCCGGCACGTCCTCGGACGCCGGCAAGAGCGTGCTGGTCGCCGGGATGTGTCGGTGGCTGCACCGCCGCGGCATCAGCGTGGCCCCGTTCAAGGCGCAGAACATGTCGAACAACTCCGCGGTCACCGCCGACGGCGGCGAGATCGGCCGGGCGCAGGCCATGCAGGCCGCCGCGGCCGGCCTGGAGCCGACCACCGCGATGAACCCCGTGCTGCTCAAGCCGAACAGCGACCGCAGCTCGCAGGTCATCCTGCGCGGACGCGCCGTCGCGCAGGTCGACGCGATGACCTACCGCGACCTGAAGCCGACCCTGTTCGGTGCGGTGCTGGACGCGCTGGCCGAGCTGCGCGCGCAGTACGACGTGGTGATCTGTGAGGGTGCGGGCAGCCCGGCCGAGATCAACCTGCGCGCCGATGACATTGCGAACATGGGCCTGGCCCGGGCCGCCGGGCTACCCACGATCGTGGTGGGCGACATCGACCGCGGCGGGGTGCTGGCCGCCATGTTCGGCACGCTGGCGGTGCTGGAGCCGGCCGACCAGGCGCTGATTGCCGGCTTCGTGGTGAACAAGTTCCGCGGCGACCCCGCTCTGCTCGCGCCGGGTCTGACCACGCTGACGCAGCTGACGGGACGTCAGGTATATGGCGTGCTGCCCTGGCGGGGAGACCTGTGGCTGGACGTGGAGGACTCCCTCGCCCTGGACGCCCGCGGCCGTCCCGGCCCGGTCGCGGCGGGTCCGGATGACCTGCGGGTGGCCGTCGTCCGGCTGCCCCGCGTCTCCAACCTCACCGACGCCGACCCGTTGGCCGCCGAACCGGGGGTGAGCGTCGGCTGGGTCGACACCCCGTCAGATCTTCGCGACGCCGACCTGGTGATCCTGCCGGGCAGCAAGGCCACGGTGGCCGACCTGGCCTGGCTGCACGAGCGGGGCCTGGCCGCGGCGGTGCGCGCCCATGCTTTGGCGGGTCGCCCGGTGCTCGGCATCTGTGGCGGGTACCAGATGCTCGCCCGGACCATTCAGGACGACGTGGAATCCCGCACCGGCGAGGTGCACGGCCTGGGTCTGCTGCCGTGCACGGTGCGCTTCGGGCCGGACAAGGTGGTGCGCCGGGTCACCGGCACGGCCGACGGTCACCCGGTGGCCGGCTACGAGATCCACCACGGCGTGGTCAGCCCGGACCCCGGCAGCGCGGAATTCCCCGGCGGCACCCGCTCCGGTGCGGTCTGGGGCACCACCTGGCACGGCCTGCTGGAGGCCGATGGCTTTCGTCGGGCGTTCCTCACTGAGGTGGCCGCGGTGGCCGGGCGCGCGTACCGGCCCGGGCCTCCGGTGGCCTTCGCCGCGGTGCGGGAGGTCCGCCTGGACGCCCTGGCCGACCTGGTGGCCGATCACCTGGACACCGCGGCGCTGGACGCACTGCTCGTCGGCGGGGTGCCGGGGGGCCTGCCGACCCTGTCGGTCGGTTTTCGGGACCGGTGACCCGACCCCCGGCGTTTCAACACGAATCTCAGTGGTATATCCGTTTCACTTGTGCACCACTGGGAGGGGTGGTTCAACCCCGCCCTGGATGAGGGGATGGGGAGATGTTCAAAACACGCCGCCTCTGGATAGCGCTGGGGGCCGGGCTGGTCCTGGCGGCCGCGCCGTCGCTCGCGGGCGCTCAGGGTCTGCACAGCGAGGCACCGCTGGGGCAGGCCGGGAACGTGCCCTCGCCTTCAGTGCCGTCCGTCGCAGTCCCGCCGCAGGGTACGGGCGACCAGAGCCAGCCTCAGGGGCCGTCCGACAGTCCGTTCCCGGGGACCGGCCTGGACCCGTCCGGTCAGGGTCAGGGGAGCCCGAGCGATAACCCGCTGGGTGACACCGGCCTGCTCCCGTCCGGTCAGGACGACCAGGGCGGGGATCAGAAGGGCGGGGATCAGAAGGGCGACGACCCGTCGAACGCCCCCGAGGGGCCGCCGACGATCGCGGGCTTCGACCCGAGCTCGCTCAACCCGCAAAAGGGCGACCATCAGCCGCCCGCCGGCGACCAGGGCAAGGGAGCGCCGCAGCAGCAGGGCGACACCAAGCAGGGCAATAACGAGAACGGCAACAGCCAGCCTGGCGACAGCCAGCAGGGCAATAGCCAGCCGGCCAACACCCAGCACGGCAACAGCCAGCAGGGCGACCAGCAGAGCCCGGCGGAGGCTCAGCAAAGCCCGAACCAGGGCCAGCAGGGCGACCGGAGCACGCCGGACAACGGCCAGCAGGGCGCCAACAACCAGTCCCAGGACAACCCGAGCAACCACCCGGGCGACAACACCGGGGACCAGCAGTCGCAGAGCAAGCCTGCGAGCGACGACCACAACGGCCGCAGCGACAACAACGGCCGCGCGAACGACAACAACAACGACAACAGCGGCCGTTCGCATGACGACAACAACGGCAACCGCGACAACAACGGCCGCTCGCAGGATGACAACGGCGACAACGAGAACAACGGCCGCTCGCACGATGACAACGGCAACAGCGACAAGGGCAACAACGACAAGGGCAACAGCGACAACGGCAACAGCGACAAGGGCAACAGCGACAAAGGCCGTAGTGACAACGGCAACAGCGACCCGGAGTCGGCACCGTTCGGCGTCGACCCGTCGAAGGCGGCCGGTCAACTGCAGCCGCAGATGCCGGGCGAGCATCGGTCCGGGAAGCGCTCCGGACACCACTCGCGCTCTCGCCACGGACACCACGGCGACCACTCCAACCGCCACGACCGCTCTGACCGTTCCGACCGGGGCAACCCGGATGACTGGGCCGGCGGCGAATGGTCCGGCGGCGACGACGGTGACCACGGCGGCGGCGGCGGTGGCGGCGGCGGCTGACCCACCTGCACGCACCGATGGCCCCCGGGCAGCCAGCTCGGGGGCCGTCCGCATGCCTTTCGACAGGCAGGGCGGGATACTGAGCAGCGGGACCGGATGAAAGGGGCGCGGTGAAGATCTCGGCGAAGGTCGATTACGCCGTGCGCGCGCTCATCGAGATCGCGGCGTCCCCCGGTGGTCCGCGCTCGGCCGAGGCCATCTCCGCTGCCCAGGACATTCCGCGGGACTTCCTGCTCTCCGTGCTCGCCGATCTGCGTCGGGCCGGAATCCTGGCCAGCCAACGCGGCCAGGCCGGCGGCTGGGTGCTGCTCGCCGACCCGGCCGCGGTCTCGGTGGCCGACGTCATCCGGGCGGTCGAGGGCCCGCTGGTGCGGGTGCATGGCCTGCCGCCGGAGGACGTCAGCTACACCGGGTCCGCGGAAGCCCTGCAACAGGTCTGGATCGCGGTGCGGGTGGGCCTGCGCCAGGTGTTGGAGCGGATCACCATCGCGCACCTGATGGCCAAGTCGCTGCCGGACGACGCGGTGGAACTGACCCGGGACGCGGGTGCGTGGCAGCGTCGCTGACCACCGCGGACGCCCGGACGTGGACCGAACGCCCCCCGTTCCCACCCGGGGAACCACCCTCGAGCGCCGATGCGGAAGCCGTGCTGGCCTACGAACAGGCCGCCGCCGACGCGCTGGGGACGCTGACCGACACCCGCCGCGCCCGGCCGGAGGTCGACTCCGTCACCTACCACTGGGCGTTGAGCTTCTATGGCGAGTACGCGCTGGACAGCCTGCTGGCCGACTGCCACGCGGCGCTGGCGGACAGCGGCCTGGAGTTGGTCCCGCGCGACCGGATGTACCTGCCGCTGTTGCGCATCGGCGCCGCGGAGGACCTCGCCGAGGGTGAGTTGGCGCGGGTGGAGTGGAAGTGTCGGGACTGGGCGGCCGAGGAGGAACAGTTCAAGGTGCACCTCGGCCCGCCCCAATTGGGGCCGGGCGGGGTGCGGCTGTCCATCAGCCCGTGGACGGACCTGATCGCCACCCGGCACAGTCTGCGCCGGACCACCCGCGAGGTGCTCGGCCTGCGCGGCCCCTGGTTGCGCGAGCGCGTCGCCTACCGCCCGCACGTGCCGATCGCCTACGCCACCGGGCCAACGCCGGCGGCGGAGATCCGGGAGCGGTTGGCGGGCATGCCCGCGCACCGTCCGGTCACGCTGCGCGTGCGCCGGGTGACCCTGCTCCGGTTGACCCGCGGGCCGGCCGGGACGCGCTGGTTCACCGCCGCGGACATGGCGCTGGGGTCGCGCGCCGGGTTCTGATTGCGGGGCGTATGGGACCCTGGGGATCGCCGCCGGTTGGTGGTGCGAACGGACGGGAGCGGTCGCGTTGGGCTGTGAAGTATCCCCGGCGCGGGTGGCGATCACCGGGTTCCCCTTCTCCGCGGTGGTCGGCATGGACCAGCTCAAACTCGCGCTGGCGCTGAATGCGGTCGCCCCCGGCATCGGCGGGGTGCTGGTGCGCGGCGAGAAGGGCACCGCGAAGTCCACCGTGGTGCGTGCGCTGGCCGCCCTGTTGCCGCAGGTCAGCGTGGTCGCGGGGTGCCGGTTCGCCTGCGACCCCGAGGCCCCCGACCCGGCCTGTCCGGACGGGCCGCACCCGCTCGACGTGGACGCCGAGACGCGCCGTGCCCGGCTGGTGGAGCTGCCGGTGGGCGCCGCCGAGGACCGAGTGGTGGGCTCGCTGGACCTGGAACGCGCGCTGGCCGCGGGGGAGCGGGCGTTCTCGCCGGGCCTGCTGGCCGCCGCGCACCGCGGGGTGCTCTACGTCGACGAGGTGAACCTGCTGCACGACCATCTGGTCGACGTCTTGCTGGACGCCGCCGCGATGGGCCGCGCGCACGTGGAGCGTGAGGGCGTGTCTGTCTCGCACGCCGCGCGTTTTCTCCTGGTAGGGACCATGAACCCGGAGGAGGGCGAGCTGCGTCCGCAACTGCTCGACCGATTCGGGCTGACCGTGCAGGTGGCGGCCAGTCGGGATCCGGCCGTGCGTGCCGAGGTGGTGCGCCGCGGGTTGGCCGCGGAGGCCGACCCGACGGCATTCGCCGCCGCCTGGGCGGAGCAGGACGCCGAGTTCGCCGCCCGCATCGAGCGGGCCCGGGCGTTGGTCGGCGCGGTCGAGTTGCCCGACGCGGAGCTGGAACGGATTGCCCGGGTGTGCGCGGCATTCGACGTGGACGGCATGCGCGCCGACCTGGTCATCGCCCGGGCCGCCCGGGCGCACGCCGCCTGGCACGGCCGGGCCGCGGTGAGCGTGCAGGACGTGCGGGCCGCCGCGGCGCTGGCCCTGCCGCACCGCAGTCGGCGTGACCCGTTCGACGCGCCCGGGCTCGACCCCGAGCGGCTCGACGACGCCCTGGATGACCCCCCGCCGGACCCCGATCCCGACGGCGGCGGTGCCCCGCCGCCGTCTCCCGCGCAGGACTCCGACGCAGCCGCGACCGGCGACCGGTCCGCCGGCCCCGGTTCGGCCCCCGAAGGGGTGGCGCCGGTCGGGGCTACCTTCCGGCCGCGGCTGTTGGCCGCCCCGCGGGGCACGCCGGGCCCGCCCGGCCGCCGCTCGCCGGGTCCGACCACCATCGGTCGCACGATCTCCGATCGCCGGCCCCTCGGCGAGTTGTCCGCGGCCGGGTTGCACCTGCCCGCCACGGTGCGGGCCGCCGCGGTGCACCAACACGAACGTGGCCGGCCGGCCGGAGGCCCGTTGCGGCTGCGCGCGACCGATCTGCGCGAGGCGCAACGCGAGGGCAGGGTCGGCAACCTGGTGCTGTTCTGCGTGGACGCCTCGGGCTCGATGGGGGCGCGATCCCGGATGTCCGTGGTCAAGGCCGCGGTGATCTCCCTGCTGGTGGACGCCTACCAGCGCCGGGACAAGGTCGGGCTGGTCACCTTCCGCGGCGCCGGGGCCACGGTCACGCTGCCGCCCACCTCCTCGGTGGAGGCCGGCGCGGCACGGCTGCGCTCGCTGCCCTCGGGCGGGCGGACCCCGTTGGCCGCCGGGCTGCTGACGGCACGTCAGGTGCTGGAGGTGGAGCGTCGGCGGGATCCGTCGCGGGCGCCCCTGCTGGTGCTGCTCTCCGATGGCCGCGCCAACGCCGGACCCGACCCCCTGTCCGCGGCGCGTCGGGCCGCAGCGGGGCTGGCTGCCGATGGGGTGGCGGCGGTGGTGGTGGACTGCGAGACCGGGCCGGTGCGCCTGGGCCTGGCCGCGGTGATCGGTGCCGAACTCGGCGCGACCGTGGTGCGGCTGGATGCGTTGGCCGAGGGTGGGCTGCGGGGCCTGGTGGCCGAGCTGCGCGGCGATCGTCGTGGGGTGGCCTGACATGCCCCAAGGGACCCCGATTGCCATCCCCGCTGATGGTCTGACGACCCGTCAGCGCCGCGAGCAGCCATTGCTGATCGTGCACACCGGGGAGAACAAGGGGAAGTCCACCGCCGCGTTCGGCTTGGCCCTGCGGGCCTGGAACGCGGGCTGGTCCATCGGTGTTTTCCAGTTCGTGAAGAGCGCCCGGTGGAAGGTCGGCGAGGAGGGGGCGCTGACCGCGCTGGGCCGGGTGCATGAGCAGACCGGTGAGGGCGGGCCGGTGGAGTGGCACAAGATGGGCGCCGGGTGGTCCTGGTCGCGTCGTGCGGGTACCGAGGAGAACCATGCCGCGGACGCCGCCGAGGGCTGGGCGGAGATCAAGCGCCGACTGGCCGCGCAGCAACATGACCTGTACGTGCTCGACGAGTTCACCTACCCGATGAAGTGGGGGTGGGTGGACGTGGCAGAGGTGGTGGCCACGTTGCGCGATCGGCCGGGTCGCCAACACGTGGTGATCACCGGGCGGACCGCGCACCCGGACCTGATTGACGCCGCCGACCTGGTCACCGAGATGACGAAGGTCAAGCACCCGATGGACGTCGGGCGCAAGGGACAACGAGGCATCGAATGGTGAGGGAGCGATGACGATCGTGGTCCCGGCGCCGGGTGGCGCTCCTCGGGTGGTGGTGGCCGCGCCCGCCAGCGGGCAGGGCAAGACGACGGTGGCCACCGGTTTGGTCGCGGCCATCCGGGCCCGTGGGTTTGCGGTGTCGGCGCACAAGGTCGGCCCGGACTACATCGACCCGGGCTATCTCGGCCTGGCGGCGGGCCGTCCGGCACGCAACCTGGACGCCTGGCTGACCTCTGAGCGCACCATTCCTTCCCTCTTCCTGCACGGCTCGGCCAACGCGCAGGTGGCGGTGATCGAGGGCGTGATGGGCCTGTTCGACGGGGTGGGCGGCGGAGTGGAGGGCGTCGATGACTTCGCCTCTACCGCGCACGTCGCCCGCCTGCTGAACGCGCCGGTGCTGCTGGTCGTCGACGCCGCGTCGCAATCCCGCTCGGTGGCCGCCCTGGTGCACGGCTTCGCGTCCTACGACCCGCGGGTGCGCATCGGCGGTGTGGTGCTCAACCGGGTCGCCTCCGACCGCCACGAACACCTGCTGCGCGACGCCCTGGCGTCGCTGAAGATGCCGGTACTCGGCGTGCTGCGCCGCGACGACCGGGTTGCGGTGCCCTCCCGGCATCTGGGCCTGGTACCGGTCGCGGAGCGCTCTGCCGAAGCCGAGGCGGCGGTGGCCGCGGCGGGTGATCTGGTCGCCCGCGGGGTGGACATCGACGCGGTGCTCGCCCTGGCCGCGGGCGCCCCGCGGTTGTCCGCCCGACCGTGGGACCCGCACCTGGAGGTCGGTCCGTTGCCCCGCGGGCATGACGGGATGCGCCCGCGCATCGCGGTCGCCGGTGGCCCGGCGTTCACCTTCAGCTACACCGAGCACGTCGAGTTGTTGGCCGCGGCCGGCGCCGAGGTGGTGACCTTCGATCCCTGTCGGGACGAGGCGCTGCCCGTCGGCACCGTCGGCGTGGTGATCGGCGGCGGGTTCCCCGAGATGTATGCGAATGCCCTGTCCGACAACGAGAAACTCCGCAAGGACATCGCCGACCTGGCCGCGTCCGGCGGCGTGGTGGTCGGGGAGTGCGCCGGGTTGCTCTACCTGGCGGCGAGCCTGGACGGGGCGCCGATGTGTGGGGTGCTCGACGTCGAGGCCGAGATGACCGGGAAACTGACGTTGGGTTACCGGCGCGCGGTGGCTGTCACCGATTCGGTGCTCTGCGCGGCTGGGCAGGTGCTGCGGGGCCACGAGTTCCATCGCACCCGCGCGCTGCCCACCGCCGGGATGTCGCCGGCCTGGCAGCTGGCCGCCCCGGACCCGGATGCGCCGGGCGCGATGCCGTCCGCGGACGAGGGCCACGTGGCGGGCAATGTGCACGCCTCTTACTTGCATCTGCACTGGGCCGGCCGCCCGCGCATCGCGCGGCGGATCGTGGCCGCGGCGCGGCGGGTGGATCCCGCAGCGCGCTCCCGAGCACCCCGATGAGCAAGCGCAGCGAGTTCATCAATGGGCACAGTCTGTACCTGGATCATTGGCGCGCGGATGGCAGCGAGGCACGCCGATGAACGGTGCGGAATTCGCGCCGACGGTGCGTCGTGGTCCGTCTGACCCGGCCAGCCTGAATCTGCGGCACCACGGCGACGACGAGCTCGCGCCGGGACTGGTGGACCTGGCGGTCAACGTGCGCCAGGGCGGGCCGCCGGTCTGGCTGCGTCAGGTGCTCGCGGAGACCCTCACCGGGTTGTCCGACTATCCGCGTCCGGATGCCGCGCGGGAGGCAGTGGCGGCCCGCCACGATCGCCGTCAGTCCGATGTGTTGATCACCGCGGGCGCGGCGGAGGCGTTCACCCTGATCGCGCGCGCGTTCCGGTTCCGGCACGCGGTGGTGATCCACCCTCAGTTCACCGAGCCGGAACTGGTGTTGCGGACCGCCGGGCATCCGGTGGACCGGGTGCTGCTCTCGGCGGAGGACGGGTTCGCGTTGCCGGACTACGGGGTGCCGGCCTCCGCCGACCTGGTGGTGGTGGGCAACCCCACCAACCCCACCTCGACGTTGCACCGGGCCGGCGCGTTGGCCGCGCTGGCTCGACCTGGCCGGCTGCTGCTCGTCGATGAGGCTTTCATGGACGCGGTACCCGGCGAGGTGGAGTCCCTGGCCGAGGCCGATGACATCCCCGGCCTGATCGTGGTGCGCAGCTTCACCAAGATGTGGGGCCTGGCCGGGCTGCGGGTCGGCTACCTGCTGGCCGCCCCGGAGCTGATCACCGCGTTGTCCGCGGTGCAGCCGCACTGGTCGGTGAGCAGCCCCGCGTTGGCCGCGGCGGTGGCCTGTAGCTCGCCGACCGCGTTGGCCGAGGCGCAGGCGGTGGCCTCCCGGATCACCGCGGACCGCGCCTATCTGACCAAGCGGCTGGCCGAGTTCGACGGCGTCGAGGTGATCGGGATGCCGCGCGCACCGTTCGTGCTGCTCCAGGTGCGCAACGGCCGCAAGGTCCGCCAACGGCTGCGCGACCGCGGCTTCGCCGTCCGCCGCGGCGACTCCTTCCCCGGCCTAGGTCCGACCTGGATGCGCGTCGCGGTGCGCGACCCGCACACCACCGACGCCTTCTGCGACGCGCTGGCCACCGTGCAATTGGAGGCGATGGTTACCGGGAACGCACCGTGACCGAGCCCGAACTCACCCGAGCGTGTAGTTGTGCAGGTTCCGAGCACGATTCGCGCTGCTCAACTACACACTCGGGGGAGAACCGCAGCTTCTCGCAAGACCAACGCGATGCGCTGTACGCGGTGATCGAGGCCCGGCGGGATGTGCGCAACGGGTTCCGGCCCGACCCGATCCCGGATGACGTGTTGGCCCGGGTGCTGGGTGCGGCCCACCGGGCGCCGAGCGTTGGGTTCAGCCAGCCGTGGGACTTCCTGGTGATCCGCTCGCCGCAGACCCGGTCCCGGTTGGCCGACCTGGCGGCGCTGGCGCGGGCACGGTATGCCGCCGAGCTACCGGCAGCCCGGGCGAAGGCCTTCGCACCGCTGCGGGTGGAGGCCATCGAGGCCGCCCCGGTCGGCATCGTGGTCACCTGCGACCCGACCCGCGGCGGGCGGCACACCCTGGGCCGGCACACCCAACCGGCCACCGCCGCGGCCTCGGTGTCCACCGCGATCCAGAACCTGTGGTTGGCCGCGCGCGCGGAGGGCCTCGGCGTCGGTTGGGTGAGCTTCTTCCCGCCCGGCGAGCCGGAGACGACGCTGCGCCTGCCCGCGCACCTCGAGGTGGTCGGCTACCTCTGCGTGGGCTACGTGGACTCCTTCCGGGACGAGCCGGAACTGGCCGCGGTGGGCTGGGCTCGACGCCGCCCGCTGGGCTGGGCGGTGCACTGGGAAGAATTCGGTCGTCGTGGAGCACCGGGGGAGGCACCGATGGACCTGTTGAGCGAGACGTTGACGGCGATCGCGCCCGCGGACACGGCGGCGGTGGCTGCGGCTCGCGACCGACTGGATCGGATGACCAAGCCGCGGGGCTCGCTCGGGGTGCTGGAGGACGTCGCTGCGGCGCTGGCCGGACTCGCGGGTGTCTGCCCGGCACCCCTGCCGGAACCGGCCGCGGTCGCGGTCTTCGCGGCCGACCACGGGGTGCACGCCCGCGGGGTCACCCCCTGGCCGCAGGAGGTCACCGCGCAGATGGTGGCCAACTTCCTGGCCGGGGGCGCCGTGGTGAACGCCTTCGCTGCGCAGGTCGGGGCCGAGGTGGTCGTCATCGACATCGGGGTGGCCACCGAGCTGGCCGTGGTGCCGGGCCTGTTGCCGCGCAAGATCCGCCCGGGCACGGCTGACCTGACGCAGGGTCAGGCGATGAGCCGGGCCGAGGCGATCGCGGCCATCGAGGTCGGCATCGAGACCGCGCGGGACCTGATCGCGGCGGGTAACCGGTGTCTGCTCACCGGGGACATGGGCATTGCGAACACCACCGCCTCGGCTGCGCTGATCGCGGTGTTCACCGGTGCGGAACCGGCCGCGGTCACCGGCTATGGCACCGGTATCGACGAGGACATGCACCGCCACAAGGTCGCGATCGTGGCCGAGGCCTTGGCCCTGCACCGCCCGGACCCGAGCGACCCGGTTGGGGTGCTGGCGGCCGTGGGTGGGCTGGAACATGCGGCGCTCGCGGGTTTCCTGTTGGGCGCGGCGGCGCTGCGGGTGCCGGTGGTGCTCGACGGGGTG
>Ga0137412_10003864_pt1 | contig 11960 bp, 11 predicted proteins | sample CZODoug2_1_16fun_FD_122160 | JGI IMG/M metagenome (GOLD analysis project Ga0137412, IMG submission 122160) | Vadose zone soil fungal communities from Angelo Coast Range Reserve, California, USA - CZODoug2_1_16fungal (Hybrid Assembly) | ecosystem: Environmental > Terrestrial > Soil > Vadose zone...
CTGACGGTCCTGAGCACCGCAGAGCAGTTGTCCGACAGTCAGGTGGCTATGGCCCGACTCTTGCCTCCCAATGCTTATAGGTGCGCGGGAGCCGCATGCCCTGGCATTCACTCGTTCAAACCGAACGTATGGACCCCAGAGATCCAGAGTACAGACTGCAGGCCTGACTAGGCGCTCGTCTTACAGCAGAAGAACCGGAGCCGCTGGGAGGGGGCCACCCTCGGCAGCCCTTTTCGCGCCACCGTGTGGTCATCGCGCCATTCCTGTCGAAGCATTTGCCGAAGGCACCAGACGGTCCAGACGCAGGGAAGGGGCGGCGATTTAGTGAATCAGATGGCAAGGGGGTGGTACCCAGACTCGAACGACGACACCGCCGAAATCTAGCTGGGATGGCGAAGGGTTAGCACGCCGCGCGGGCGGCCGCTTGACCACAGTTCTGACGACAACGCTGACGACAGTTGCACGCCTGACTACGCCCACGACAGGGCGTTTCGCCTGCTAAACAGCCGTGCAGCGGTCCTGCCTGCTCCTGGCAGTGTGGCGGTTGTCTGGGCACGACTTGATGGCTGTTGTCGGCGTACAGCCCTAAACGGCAGTGAGATTTGTGCTTGTCTCTGTGCTCGTTCGCGGAAGCTCTGGCGTATGCGCCTTACCTCTCGCAGTGGCTCAAGCATCTCGACGCGAGTGCGACTGCGAATTCAATTATGCAGGAACCGATTTCAATGGATTGCGCATTCGGGTCCGAGGACGACAACGAACGGACGGTTCAATAGCCAGGGCCGAACTGCTGGCTTCGGGCCATGCGCCGCTGAGCTCAGAGCAGTGCCGTCAGTTTGCGGCGGCGCTCTACGCTGAAGCCAACAAGATCGATCAACTGACTTCCGACGGATAACGGTCTCACGGGCGGCCGAGCGCAGCCCTGCTGGCCGTCGAGGTCTTGCATCAGACCCCTCTTCGACTCAGTTCTCCGCCGCTTCGGCGCCTCCGTCGAGTCCATGTGCACGAGGGCGCTGACTCCAACTCTTCCAACAAATCATGGAAATCGCGGCCAGCGCTATTAATCACGCCCGAATCGCTCAAAAGCCGCGCTTGGCGGCCCGCACCGCGCCGACAATATCGTCATCCCCGCCGAATTCGACGCGTACTGCGTTGCGGCCGAACGCAAACAGCAGCAGCTCCTGCGGTTCACCCGTCACCGTGACCGGCGAACCGCTGCCGACCGCCACAACCGTCTGACCGTCGGCGGTGCGCAACGTCAGCCGAGTGGGCACCGCGGCCATTGACTTCGACATCCCCACCCGGCTGAGCATCGCGATGCGCCGCTTCACCGCCCCGGCGGTGCTCGCGTCGAGTTCCCTTGGCTCCCAGCCAACCTGCGCACGCCGGACGTCCTCATGGTGGACGAACATCTCGTGGATGCTCGCCACCGGGTCGAGAACCTTGAACAGCGAAAGCATCGGCGGACCTGACGCGAACATTTCGACGAGGTCCAGCCACGTCGTCGAGGTGGTCAGCTGGTTCTGCAAGCGTGCGGTGTACGACGCGAGCGGTCCAAATACGAGGCCGGGCAACGCGTCGGGGCGACGTTCGCGCACCACGAGGTGCGCGGTTAGGTCGCGGGTCGTCCAGCCCTCACACAGGGTGGGTGCATCCGGTCCCACCGCACGCAGGATTTCGACTAGGGCGGCGCGTTCGCGTTGGGCGACCGACATCCCCTTACGATAGGCCGCTGCAAGTAACGCAGTCGTTCCCGGGCGACTGGGAGGAACACCTGTGACTGGGCGTAGGCCGTGACTGGCCGACCATCGACATCAGCTTCAAGAACTGCCTGATTGCGCGAGCGCGGCCAGGCATCGATCGGGCGCGAAGCGGCTCACCTCTTGTCACGAGGTTGTCACAACTCGTGCGACATGAGCGGGGATGCGATGGCACATCCTGACGCCGTCGCTGCAGTTCAGCGCCATCAGGGGTATCTAGAGACATGCGCGCATACCCAGTTCTACGGACTGTAAATCCGTCGGCTTACGCCTACAGTGGTTCGAATCCACTACCTGCCACCATGTGATGTCTCGGGACATCGGAACTGCTCTGAACCTGCATTGGGGTTCAGAGCTATTCGGTTTTGGAGTGATCTCGCCGATATCGAAGTCGATCGCCGACCACGCAAGACCGATGGCCGACGCCGTCTTCTCAAGAGGCATCCAACCGCTTATAACGCCGATGGAACCAGCGCCTCGATGAGGTGCGGGCCCGGCTCCTTCAGCGCCTTGCTGAACTGGTCGGCTAACTCCTCAGAGGTTGTTGCGCTGCTCGCCGGTACGCCCATCCCGCGTGCCATGGCTACGAAGTTCATGTCCGGATTGGACAGATCGAGCAGCTCAAGTGCCTTCGGGCCAGCGCCTGCGGTGCCCACGCGCTGCAGCTCCAGCCGCAGGATCGCGTACGAACGGTTGGATAGCACCACCGTGGTGACATTCAATCCTTCCCGCGCCATCGTCCACAGCGCGGAGATCGTGTACATCGCGCTGCCGTCTGACTGCAGGCACACCACCGGGTGATCCGGGCAGGCCACCGCCGCGCCGGTCGCCACCGGCAGGCCCTGGCCGATCGCTCCTCCAGTCAGCGTCAGCACGTCATGCCGCGGCGCCCCGGCCGTAGTCATTGGGATCATCAGCCCGGAGGTGTTTGCCTCGTCGGCGATGATCGCTCCGTCCGGCAGCAGCGCGCCAATCACCTCGGCCCAGCTCTGCGTCGTCAGCATCCCCGTCGGCGCCGCTGGCCGCACCGCCGGCTGCAGACGCGGCTTGGCGCGCGCGGCTACCCGGTCCGCCAGTTGTTCCAGCGCGGTTGCGACCTCGTCACCGAGGTCGGCCAGCGCATGCACCTGGCATCCGGTGGGCGTCAGCACACTGGCCTTGCCCGGGTATGCAAAGAACGACACCGGCGCCATTGCGCCCGCCAAGACAAGGTTCCGCATCCCCGACAGCTGCCACTGCGCCTGTTCTGCCAGATACCCCAGCCGCTCGATGTTCGGCAGTCCGGCACCACGTTCCAGCCGCGCCGGGAACGTCTCCACCAGCAGCTTGACCCCGGTCGCTTCGGCGATCCGGCTCGCTGCCATCAGCCCTCGCTCCCGCGTCGCTCCGTGGCCGAGCAGTAGCGCCGTCGGCTCTCCGGAAGTGAGCACTGCGGCAATCTCGGCGATCCGTGCGTCCTCCACAACGGCCGGTGCCGGCGGCTCGACTGGGGCGGCCACCGCGCCCGCGTCCCCCCACGACACATCCGCTGGCACGACGAGGTTGGCAATCTGGCCCGGCGGGGTGCATGCTGCTGCGATCGCGTCGGCAGCGTCCAGGCCCACACTCGCTGGGTCGGTCGACGTGCGGCTCCAGCCGTGCAGCCAACCGGTGAGAGATTCGATGTCAGACTCCAGCGGCGCGCCGAATCCCTTGTGGTACATGGCATGGTCGCCGATCACGTTGACGATCGGGGTGTGCGCGCGACGAGCGTTGTGCAGGTTCGCCAGTCCGTTGGCCAGGCCTGGGCCGAGGTGCAGCAACGTCGCGGCCGGCCGTTCGGCCATTCGACCGTAGCCGTCCGCCGCGCCGGTCACCACACCCTCGAACAGGGCAAGCACGGCGCGCATCTCGGGCACCGCATCGAGGCTTGCCACGAAGTGCATCTCCGAGGTGCCCGGGTTGGCGAAGCAGACATCCACGCCGCCGCCAACCAGTGTGCGGATGAGGGACTGTGCACCATTCATGGGATTAGGTCTCGAGTCGTTTAGTTGAACACAGCATCATGGAACGCTAAGTAGTCGGCTCTTTACCTGATCGAACGAAGTGCCTCTGGGCGCTTCACCAGTTCAGCCACAGGCTCGCCGGCCTCGAAGCGAGCGGCCAGTTCGTCTGGGTCGAACAGCACCCCCACAGGATTCTCGGCGAACGCATCGGACTCGAAGAATTCCCGCGCTTCTTCGGGCGTTTCGAAGTTATCGAACTGCAGCTCGATGTTGTTGCCGTCAGGATCGGTGTAGTACATCGACATCGTCGGGCCGTGGTTGATCGTCACGGTCGGCTGGATCCCCAGCGCCCGCAGGCGCTTGTATGTGCCGATCAGGTCACCGAGGGCGCTGTAGGTAAAGGCCACGTGATGCAACCCTGTGTATTTGTCGTCAGGACGTTCAGATGCCCCGGTGACCGCGAACGCAATCCGGTGATGTTCCTCGTCGTAGGTCATGAAGGCTAGGTATTCGCCTTCATGGGCCACCCGGCCGTCCAGAACCTCGACGTACCAGTCGAGCATCGCCTTCATCTGACCGGTGCGCAGTACGACATGAGCGAGCTTGGTGGGAGAAGCCATGGAATCGCAACCTCCTTCGATGCAGGCTCTTGACTGCTAATTAAGAGGCACTATATCATCTCTTGTCTACCAGTCAAGAGATGATCACCCGTCTTGCAGCCCACGAAGGAGTGAGGAATGGACAAAACCATTGCGACGGCGCAGGAGGCAGTCGCCGACATCGTGGCAGGATCGACAATCGCGGTAGGTGGGTTCGGCCTGTGTGGCATCCCCTCGGTGTTGCTCGAAGCTCTATTGCGCAGTGACGCCAACGATCTGGAGATCTTTTCGAACAACGCCGGCGTGGAAGATGCCGGCGTCGGCCCGCTGCTGGCCGCCGGCCGGCTGCGTCGGATCGTCGCCTCGTATGTGGGCGAGAACAGAGAGTTCGCCCGCCAATATCTTTCCGGGGAGCTGGAGGTGGAGCTGACGCCGCAGGGCACCCTGGCCGAGCGGATGCGCGCGGGCGGATCCGGCATCCCAGCCTTCTTCACCACGACGGGTGTCGGCACCCAGGTCGCCGAAGGTGGTCTGCCGTGGAAGTACGGGCCCGATGGATCTGTCCAAGTCAGTTCGCCGGCCAAGGAAGTCCGGACCTTCCCCACCACGCGGGGGGATCAGCAGTTCGTGCTCGAGCAGGCGATCGTCGCCGATTACGCCCTGGTGCGCGCGCACAAGGGCGACCGGCACGGCAACCTTCGCTACCGCCATTCGGCGCGCAACTTCAACCCCGTGGCAGCGATGTGCGGGCGCACCACCATCGCCGAGGTCGAGGAGCTCGTCGAGCCCGGTGAGCTGCAACCCGACGCTATCCACACCCCGGGTGTGTTCGTGCATCGTGTCGTCGTGTTGACCGGCGAGCAGGCCGCCGACAAGCGGGTCGAGAAGAGGACGGTACGACCATGAGCTGGTCCCGCGAGGAAATCGCTGCCCGCGCCGCTGCCGAGCTGTGCGACGGCGACTACGTCAATCTCGGCATCGGGCTGCCGACGCTGGTGTCCAACCACGTGGCCGACGACGTGGAACTGTTCCTGCACAGCGAGAACGGCGTCTTGGGGGTGGGCCCTTATCCGGCCGAAGAACAGGTTGACCCAGACCTGATCAACGCGGCCAAGGAGACCGTTACGGTCGCCGCGGGCGGCAGCTTCTTCGACTCAGCCACCAGCTTCGCCATGATCCGCGCGGGCAAGATTGACGTTGCGATCCTCGGCGCGATGCAGGTGTCGCGCTTGGGGGATATCGCCAACTGGATGATCCCGGGCAAGATGGTCAAGGGCATGGGTGGCGCGATGGACCTCGTTCACGGCGCCAAGCGGGTGATTGTCCTGATGGAACACGTCGCCTGGGACGGGACCTACAAAATCGTCGACGACTGCTCACTGCCCTTGACGGGGCGGGGTGTCGTCGAGCGCATCATCACCGACCTAGCGGTCATCGATGTGACCCGAGACGGCCTTGATCTCATGGAGCTCGCGCCGGGCGTCACCCTCGAGGAGGTCCGTGCGAAAACCGGGCCGGATTTCCGAGTCCGCCTCTAGCTGTCCGGCATAGCGATGTCGCTGCGGTCCATCCGCACGGATTGACGTCACGAATGATCCGCTTCTGATGCGACTGTGAACAATCGGTGAGACTGGGACACGTTGAACGGCTTCATGATTGGCGACAACGGTTCTCGCCGCAACGAATCGCCACCGTCGCGAACTAGGGTGTTTATGCCCTCATGCCGCCACCGTCGTGTCCGGACCCGCGCCTTTCGGCCTTCACGCAGCAACGATCTGGAGGCCAGCGGCTGCGGCGGCCAGTACTGCGCACCCGAGCGCGGGCGCTGCCAAACGAATCGGGTCCGACGCACGCAGATGGGCGACAAATCCCCCGAGCGAGAGCAAGACGAGACCGGTCGCGGCGGCAACACTGAGCGGAACGCACAACGGCGCCAACAGAATACCGAGTGCTCCAAACACCTCGAGCAGACCGATGATGCGAAACGCACGCACCGAATAGCGCAAGTGTGCGCTCGCCTCGATCATTTTTGGGTGCCCCAGCAATTTCGCCACGCCGTTCGCAACGAACACCAGCGCGACCAGAACAGACAGCGCAATTGCGGCGATCCACACAATTCAGCGCCTCGTCGTCACAGGGTTGGTCAGAACACCGATGCCTTCGACTTCGACCTCGACGACATCGCCGGAAACGAGGAATCGTTTAGAGAAGAGGCCGGCGCCCGCCGGCGTGCCAGTGCAGATGACGTCGCCGGCTTGCAGTACGTGGAATCGCGATAGGTAAGCGATCAGGTCAGGAATCTGGTGGATGAAGCTGCTCGTGCGGTCGTCTTGGCGCAGCTCGTTGTTGACGCGGGTGCGGATCCGAAGATCGAGAGGTTTCCCGAACTCGTCGGCGGTAACCAGACAAGGCCCCAGGGGTTTGAAGGTATCGAAACTCTTTGCGGTTGCGATCGTTGCGGTCGGATCGCCCGTGATGGCGCGTTGCTGGATATCGCGGGCAGATATGTCGTTGGCGATGGTGAAACCAGCCACGTGCTTCCATGCGTCGAAGGCGCTGATATCCGCGCCGTCTCGCCCGATCACGACGGCAACCTCGCCCTCATAATCGACCTGCGCCGGAGCAACCTGAGGTAGGCGGATTGGCGCACCCGGGCCGGTGACAGCTGAGGCCGCGGCGATGTAGAAATTCGGCAGGGTGGGAAGCTGTATGTCGGGCTTGCCCATTGCCGCGAACATCGCCAGCGCTTCTTCTCCATGGCTGGGGTAGTTCAAGCCAACGATGATGACCTTTCCCGGCCTGGGCACGGGCGCAAATAGTCTGGCGTCGGCGAGCGGCACCTTCTCTACGCAGGGTGCCGACTCAATACGGTCGAGCCCGCCATCGCGAACCACATCACCGAGATCGGGCAGATCGACGACGGCGAGAACCCCCGATTCGTCCTCTCGAGCAGGTCCGTGTTCGGTGTTGTACAGGCGCATTGACACTCCTAATCCCGGTTCTAGCCTCAAACGAGTCTCTTAACTACTAGTTAAGAGCATATCTTGAGTCGCAGTCAAGAGCTGAGCCAGTCGACGTAGAGTGGCCTCGTGCCTAGGAATCGACAACAGATCCCGAAGGCGGAACGGGAATCGGCTGTGCTGGAGCAGGCCAGGGAACTGTTCATCGCCAAGGGCTATCGCGGTACTCGGGTTGCCGAGGTAGGCCGTGCAGCCGGGATCGCCTCCGCTGCCGTGCATTGGTATTTCCCCACCAAGGACGACCTATTCGCCGCGGTGTTGGAGCGGGTCTTCGGCGAGGCGATCGCGGAGGCCGAGGCGCCCGACCGTGCGCCGCGCGACAGGTTGGAGGCGTTTCTATCGAAGACCCAGAAGTACCGGGTCCTGCACCGCGAAGCCTACGAGCGCATGGAGGAGTCCGAGGCGCTGCGCGCGGTGTACTCGGGGCTCCTGCAATGGCTCGACGACTCACTGCTGCAAGCGATTTCAATACGTTTACCGGAAGGCGCCGACACGGATCTGATCGCCGACACTGCACACGTACTGCTAGAAGGCATGCTAATCAGCGCGCGCGAACTCGACCGCCCCGTCGGCGACCTGATCGACATGGTGATTGACGCCCTCGTCGCGACCGCCGTCGCGAAACTGGCCGCCCGCTCCGGTAGCGCGTCACGCCCCTAGCGGCAGGCTATCGGTAGCCCGGACCCGTTTCCGCCACCATCCCATCGCAGCTTTTGTACCTCCACAGGCCAGTCGGGCTGTTGTAGATCTTCCGATCGTCGGGACATGTATGTGACATCGGGCCCAAGCGCGTTCATGGTGCACATGTAACCGGCGACTGTCTTGCCTGGATCGGCGCTCTGTCCGCTGGCGCGATTTAAGTCGATCTGCGCGCGGTGAATCTTGCGTCCAGCAAATCTGGTCGGTAGAAGTCAAGGCTGCTGGGGTTGCTTAACGCTTCGGGGCTGGCGACAGTGTCTGGGTCTGCGCCTTGGAGCAGGCGTTTCACGGGTGGGGTGAGCTGCGAGCTTCCGACGAGCAGATTATCGGTGCCGCCGCTCAGTGAGCCGAGAAGGACTCGTGAGTCGAAATGGTCGTAGACCCCGGCGTCCCATCCGATCATTAGCGACGCTAATGCTCCCAAATCCGTGCACAACAAGCATGAAAATGGCCCTCGGAAAGATCTCCGAGGGCCATTTTGCCTGGTAGCGGGGACAGGATTCGAACCTGCGACCTCTGGGTTATGAGCTAGCCGGTTGTCATCGGGCAACGATTCGCGCGTCTCAAACCTGCAGATCGCGATGAACAGGTCGTCCAAGCCGTCACGGCGAGTTCCAACCGTCTCGGCAGTAGCGGCGCGTTTCGTTCACAAATCCGTTCACAACGTACCTGCGCTGCAGTATTAGCACTTGCCGAAGCCGCGATGGTGAGTGTTCTCTTGAGTTTCTGATGTCGCGTTGGCGACAGCGCCAGCCGGTAAGTTGCGGCTGGGGAAGGACGATGTGGCGAACTGGACTGCCAAAGTCGCGGGGGCGTTTCACGCAATCGCGGCTGGCCTGGGCCGGCGGAAGAAGGTCAAGTCGACCCCGTTCGACCAGAGGAACGGAAAGGCGCCGTTCAACGCCTCGGGCGTTGCGCAAGTCGGTCCGGGCCGCTTCGTCTTCATCGACAACCACGACCCGTCAGCCCTCTTCGAACTCGCACTCGACGCCGACGGCACAGAAGTCGAACGGATTGCGCGCCGCCCAATGGCCGGCGTGTCCGAGGGTCAGTTGCGTGATCCCGAGGGGCTGACCCGCGTCGGCCAGGACGGCGAGATCTTTCTCATCGTCGCGTCCTCGCTCTGCGTCGAGGACGGTAAGAGGTCGGACGGATTGGTGCGCGTTCGCTACACGCCCCACGGTGACCTGCAGACCGAAGCGATGCACGGATTCCGCGACTGGTTGCTGCGCCACGTGCCTTCGCTCGCCGCAGCCGGCCAGCGAGAACCGGACGCGGGCGGGCTGAACATTGAAGGCCTTGCCTGGGACCCGCGCACGCGGACGCTCCTCTTCGGCCAGCGGGGTCCCGCGGACCCCGGAAGCACCACGGTGATTCGGGTCCCCGTCGACGCAGGCGCTGCCCCGTGGAACACAGGGTCGCTTGGGGCGCCCTGGATCGTGCACGCCCGCGTACCGGGATCAACCGGGAAGCAGGGCATCCGCGACATGTCGTACGACGAGCAGACCGGCGATTTCCTGATTCTGCTCGGGCGGTCGACCAGCAGCGGCGATGAACCGTTTCAGCTCGGCACGTGGAACGGCGGCGACGACGTAGAGCTGCTCGATGTCACCTTCCATCGATCGATGAAGCCGGAGGGCGTCGTCGCATTCTCTAGCGGCGACGAACGGAGACTCCTCATCGTCGACGACCGAGGTGGCTACGCAGTGTTCGACTACCCCGAGGCAGCTCAGTAGAAGTAGAGGTTGGAACCAGGGAGTTCCTGGTGGACCCTTGCCCTGCCGCCCGGTGTGATGTCGAGCCCATACTTCGCCATTTCACCAGTCCGCACGCTGACGAGGTTGAAGTAGCCGGTGTACGCGAACCGGCCCGGCGGATTGGCGGGGTCAGTGACGGGCACGGGTACGGGGACAACCGTGAACTCTTCGGCATGTTCGCCGTTACTCGGCGCACACGTGTAGAGATATTTGTGCCCCTGCGGCGTGACCTGCGTGCCGCTGGCATGCAGCACGCGGTTGTAGGCCAGATTGGTCAATGACTTTCCGCTCCCAAGGTCGTTGAATGCCCACAAGTCCGTCGTGTCGTTGTCGTCTTTCAGCGGTTGGTGGTAGACCTCGAAGTTCACCGGAGCGGGTATGCCCGGCGGAATCGACTCGGTATTGCTGGCATGCAGACAGGCACTGGTGTCGTGCTTGAGGATGTAGACCGGGTTGGCCGGGCCAGGCAGACCCGCGGCAATATATCCGGCCGATTCGGCCAGCCGCAGTTGCTGTCGCACGGAATCGATCTCCGCCGCAGCATTGGGCACACCGAAACCTGTGACTAGTGCCTGCATTTGATCGATCAAGGGTTTCAGGACCGTCTGCTGCTTCTCGCGGCTAAACAGCGTTTCCTGATACACCCGAATCTGGTCGAACAATTGCTCACGGCGGGTGTCATCGTTACGCACGAGCTGTGCGATGATCCCGTCGCGGCCCAGCTTGTACGGCCTGCCGGGCTGCAATGTCTGGTCGATGCCCCACGGGATCAGCTTGAACTTGATGTTGCCCACGCCCGGCGCGGCGACGGCGGTCACGTCGTTGTAGATGTAGGTGTTGTTGGTGTTGTCGGCGTAGCCGTCCCAGTGCTTGAGGAAGAACTCCATCGCGTAGACCTTGAGGAACTGGTCCATGTCGAGCATCTGGTCCGCACCGGCCAACCCGTTCGCTTTGATGTGACTGCACGCGAACTTCAGATCGGCTTTGTCCTCGAATTTGGAGAGGGACTCCACCCCGATGAACTTCAGCCTCTCTTCGAGGAAATCGTCATGATGCTCGAGCTCGTAGAGATTCCCCTTCATGTTGCCGTTGAAGTTGCGCTCGATGTAGCGCTTCATCACCGGCTCGGCATTGACGTAGATACCGGGGCTGTTGACGGCGCCGACCCCCTGGCCGATCGGTGTTCCGTTCACGAACACCCGGGCGTAGTTGCATCGCGAATTGGGCAACCCGGCCATATCCAGCAACCGGTAGCCCAGCGTCTGCTTGATGTAAGACCTGTCCTGAATGGAATTGTTGAGCGTCACGTATCGCGACCCGATCAGGGCTTCGATCGCGGGGACGTTGGCATCGCCGAACTTGCCGAAGTCGACATGCAGGCACGGCTTGTCGCTGTCGATGGAGCCGCAGAATGATTTCTTCTTGACGCCCACGTCGGTGAACGTGGCCTTGGCGGGAAATCTGGTTCCGGATATCTCGACCGAGGCCGTTTTGTGCCACGTGAACCGGCTGCCACCGGTCCATTCGAAGTTGCACCGGCCGCCGTCTGGCTCCTCGTTTCGCACCGCATCCCACTCCGCCTGCGGCATCGTGATCTTGACCGTAATCACGTTGTCGAGCGCATAAAAAGAATCGAGTGCTTGTTGCTGCAGATCGGTCATTGTCACATCTCCCGTACGTCGCGGCCTTCCAACAGCATGCGGCATTAACCTGCATTCGACGCGAGTAGCGCGGTACTCCTCATTAGAAATCGCAAGGCCACGACTGCACAAGGAACTGTCGAGGGCCCTTCTTGTTTCGTTGTGGACATGCAACCGGCACCGCCACGGCCGATGTGTGTCTGCGTGGTCGTTCCTCATCGGCGACGGGTGGGACCTAGCCGAAGAAGGCGCGGCCGAACACGATGAGGCTGTCTAACATTCACAAATCCATTCACAACCGGCATGAAAACGGCCCCCGGAGTGATCTCCGGGGGCCGTTTCTACTAGTAGCGGGGACACTAGTAGCGGGGACAGGATTCGAACCTGCGACGTCTGGGTTATGAACTACGTACCGAGCGTTTTTCGTTGTTCGGGCGGTCTCAAAAGTGCAGGTCAGCGGGCCTCATGTGTCCCACCGGTTCGACATCGTCGCACCGATTTTG
>Ga0137412_10003865_pt1 | contig 11960 bp, 11 predicted proteins | sample CZODoug2_1_16fun_FD_122160 | JGI IMG/M metagenome (GOLD analysis project Ga0137412, IMG submission 122160) | Vadose zone soil fungal communities from Angelo Coast Range Reserve, California, USA - CZODoug2_1_16fungal (Hybrid Assembly) | ecosystem: Environmental > Terrestrial > Soil > Vadose zone...
AGCCGATCGAGTACGTCGTCGAGCACTGCTTGACCGCATACCGTGCGCAGCTCCGCATCGGTCGCGTCGGGTGCGGCAAGGCGGAGGTTGGCCGCGAGCGTGTCGTTGTGCAGATGAGCGTCCTGGGTAACCATGCCGATCGCCGCATGCAGATCGGCGGCCCGAAGGCTACGCAGGTCGACCCCATCGAGATGGACGCCGCCCTCGGTGGGGTCGTACAGCCGGCAGCTGAGGCTGGCCAGGGTGGACTTGCCCGCCCCGGTCGCGCCGACGATCGCCGTCGTACCACCCGGCACCGTGGCGAACGAGATCTCACGTAGCGCCCAGCGAACCGGCGCATCAACGGGGTCATCATCGTCGAGCAGTGACGCCGGTGCGGAATCCCGCGGTACGGGGTGGCGGAAGGACACCGACCGAAACTCCACCACCGACGCCGGCCGGCGGAGCGCGACCGGCCGTTCCGGATCGGCGACCGCGGCCGGAAAGTCGAGCAGCTCATAAACCCGTTCGAAGGCGACCAGGCCGCCGCCTATGTTCACGCCACTCGTAGCCAGGCTGAGGATCGGCGAATACACCACCGCGACCAAACCGGCCAGCGCAATCACCGACCCGACGCTCAATGAGCCGGCGGTTGCCCGCCAACCGCCGACCAGATAGACCACCCCGATCCCGATCGCGCTGAACGCACCCAACACGACCGCGGATCGCGCAAATGTCAGGTTGCGCGCGCTGGTGGCGTCATACGCCCGATCCATCCGCTCCCGCACTCCGGCCAGGTCCTGACCGCGGTGCCCGAAGAGCACCCGCAACATGGCCCCGCCGACATTGAGGCGTTCGGCCAGGTACGCCGTGAGGTCGCGATTCGCCTTCGCCTGATCGCGGGCGAGCTCGCGCACCCGCCGCCCACAGGCGCGTACCGGTAGCAGCAGCGGCAGCGCCGCCACGAGCGCGATCGCCGTCACTAGTGGGCTGATCGTCGCCATCGCAATCACCGCCGCGACCAGCGTCACGCTGTTGGCCGCCGGCGCGCCGAACACGATCTGCACCAGGTTCTGCGCCTCATACACCTCGACGCTGATGCGGCTCTGCAGGGCGCCGGCCGGAACGCGGGTATAGAACGCGAACGACATCGTCTGCAAGTGGGCATAGAGCCGGGTCCGCAGGTCGAGCACCATCCGGGTGCCGACGATGATGCCCCAGGCTGTCGCGGTTGCGGAGGCGACCGCTCGGATTACGCCGACCGCCATTATGGCAACGGCATACGCCACTACGGTCGAGGTGGCATGGGTGCGCAGGCCATGATCGATCAGCCGGCGGGTCAGCAGCGGGACAGCGACCCCGGATCCGGCGGACACAACGAGGATCGCGCAGTATCCGACGAGGGACCGCCGATAGGGCCTGAGGTCGCCGACCAGCCTCGGCAACACGGCACGAGCGAGATAAGACGATTCCATAGGGCCTCGATCCGCGGGTAGCGATGAGGCCCCGGATCAGGCGGCCGGGGCGGTCAGGGCTTCGGAGGCGGCACCGCATGTGAGTGGAACATGACGGCTCACCTCCTCGAAGAGTTCCCCAGCGATAGGCACTATGCCAGCGCTCTTGTGCGGCGTCCACCGCAATTCGCCGGTAGTGTCCTGGTATTGCTGAAGAATCCACACTGTCAACCGAGGAGAGGAACCGATGAGCTCTTCCGATATTGCCTCCGCGACGACGGCTGGTGCGGGGTACGTCATTGACCGCCGCGACGGTGGTGTCGGCGGCGAGGCCTGGGCCGAGAACTTCGAGGGCAAGGACTACGGCGGCGCCGGCATTTCGGTAATCCTGGAGAGCACCGAGACGGTGGGCTCCGGCCCCCGGCTGCATCAGCACCCGTATCCCGAGACGTTCATCATTCGGCGCGGCCGGGCGCTGTTCACGATCGGCGACCGCGAGCTCATCGGCAGCGCCGGACAGATTCTGATCGCGCCGGCCAACACGCCGCACAAGTTCAGCGTGCTCGGCCCGGAACGCTTCGAAAGCGTGAACATCCACGCGAACGATGAGTTCATCACCGAATGGCTGGAACCCGCCAAATAGAACGGGGTCTCGTGCAGGTCAAAGAGGTACGCGTCCGGTATGAACGACGGCCGCATTCGGCCGCGCCGATCCGGGACGCATTGCAGACGCTGAGCGGCGGCGGCACGGTGACGGTGGATATCGAGACCGCCGACGGGCTGGTCGGCACCGCCGCATCGTCGTTCGGGCGGCTCGACGGCGCCCCGCGCACCTTGGCGACGTTGATCGAGGAGGAGCTCGCGCCGGTCGTCGTCGGCCGGGACGTCGCGCAGATAGGCGCCATCGTCGAGGCGCTCAAGGTCGAAACCGAGTATCACAGCCATTCCGGCATTACCACGTTCGGGATCAGCGCGATCGACGTCGCGCTGTGGGACCTGCTGGGCAAGGCACATGGCGTGCCTACCTACCAGCTGTGGGGCGCGTACCGCGATCGCGTCCCGGCCTATGCAATGGTGGGCTGGTCCAACTACGACGTCGACGGCGTGCGCAAGCAGTGCGCAATGGCCGTAGAGCAGGGATTCCGCGGCGTGAAGCTGAAGGTCGGCGCCGGCGATCTGGCCGACGACGTGCGGCGCATCGAGGGCGTCCGGGCCGAGGTCGGCGACAATGTGGCGATAATGGTCGACGCCAATCAGGTATTCACGGTCGAGGAGGCGTTGCGCCGCGGTGCCGTGTACGCCGGTCTCGGTGTCGGTTGGCTCGAGGAACCGCTGCGCGCCGATGATGCCGCCGGCTATGCCGAATTGGTACGGCGGGCGCCGCTGCCGATTGCAACCGGCGAAAATTTGTACGGTGCCCGGCAATTCCGGGAGTTCTTTGAAAGGCGGGCCTTCGGCGTAGTGCAGCCGGATCTGCGACGAGCCGGCGGGCCGACGGAAATACGGGCCATCGGCGCGCTGGCCGGTGCATTCGGAATTCCGTACGCCTCGCACGGCGGCGGACCGGCCGCGCTCAGCCTGCTGTTGAGTGTACCGACCGCGATTTGGCTGGAAACCGGGCTGCGTCAGTCGCCCGATGCATTTCCACGAATCGAGAACGGATACGCCCTCGCCCCGCAAGGGCCTGGATTCTCTTGGGAGTAGGTCCGGAGCCCCCGAAGTCACCGCATTGCTTGGCGATCTATCTGTAGGTTAAGATAGTCAACATGCAGGTAGACGGTGATCGGATCGACCGGATCCGTGCGCAGTGGGCGCAGGAGTGCCCGAATCTCGATACCGCTCCCATGGAGATCATTGGACGGATCCTGCGCGCGGAGCATCTGGCCGACGGGCCAATCCGGCGCACGCTGCGGCAGCACGGCCTCGATCGCGGCGGGTTTGACGTCCTGGCCACGCTGCGCCGGTCCGGGCCGCCGTACCAGCTGACGCCCACGCAGCTGTATGAGGACCTGGTGCTGACGTCGGGGGCCATCACACACCGAGTGGACGCCTTGCAGCGGCTCGGTTTGGTAGAACGCGTGAGCGGTCAGCCGGATCGTCGGAGCATGCGGGTCGGCCTCACGGCCAAGGGCAAGAAGCTCATTGATCGTGCGCTGGGTGCACACCTGGAATGCGAGCAAGCCCTGATCGCCGGTCTCTCGCCCGCGGAACGCAACCGCCTGGCCGTGCTACTCAGAAAAGTCCTACTGGAAATTGAGGAACAGCATGAACGGCAGTGAATTAGTCCTCGTCATCGGCGGTAGCTCGGGCGTGGGCCTGGCCGTTGCACGCCGCTGCCTGGCCGACGGGGCGTCGGTGGTCATCGCCGGCCGGTCACCCGAAAGGCTGGATGCGGCCCGCACCGAGCTCGGCGACCCGGATCAGCTCGACGCCGTTGCAGTCGATATCGGCGATCGAGACCAGGTCGCGGCACTGGTGGAGCAGGTCGGCAAGCTGCGGCACCTCGTGGTGACCGCGGCCGATCTGCCGTACGGCCCGGTGTTGACGCTCGACGAGGACGCGATCATGCGCGGCGTCCGGTCGAAGCTGCTCGGCCCGCTATTCGCGATTCAGCACGCCGCACCGCGAATGGACGCCGGCGGAAGTATCACGCTCACCTCCGGCATCGCCGCGTACCGTCCCATCCCGGGCGGCTCGGTAGCGGCCACCGTCAACGGCGCGATCGAATCGATGGTGCGTGCGCTGGCCCTTGAGCTGGCACCGATCCGGGTCAACGCCGTCTCACCAGGCTGGGTCGACACACCGATCTGGGATCAGCTCATGTCCCCGGACGTCAAGCAGCAACGATTCACCGAAATGGGCGCACGCCTTCCCGGTGGACGAACCGCCACACCGAACGACATCGCGAATACCATCGCATTCCTGATCGGAGACACCTTCACAACCGGCACCGTGCTCCACGCCGAAGGCGGCCAACTACTGGTATGACGACGTCGGAACAGGCGATGGCGACATCCGGCCAGCGCTGCGATCGAAGCCTTAGTTCGTGACCCCGCCTGACCGAACGCCGATCCGCTCGAAGATCGCCGTACGCAGTTGATGTAATGCCGCGTCGCTCTCCGCGCGACGCACTCCCAGGCCGAGCTCCGTCAACGTGGCAACCGAGATCCGCGCTTGGCCGGGCGGCGGGTCGCCGAGCGGACGGCGCTGCTCGGCAGCGATGAAGACGCTGGTATCGACCAGGTAATCGCTCATCGCTATATGTCGTCGGTCATCAAGCCGGTGTCGAAATCCTCGGTGCGAGACCGGACCCCGAGTTGTCCGGCAAGGCCGCTGATTTCAGCAAGATCGGCGAGCACTTGCTCTCCTGGACGGCGTTCGCTGCGTCGCTGGCGGGGAATGATGTCGGCCACCGGCCGGCCGTGCACGGTGAGCACGACGGGCTCGCCGCTCTCGATTGCAGCAATGACCCGAGCGGTGTGATTGCGCAACTCGCGCACCGATACGTCCATGTGGCACAGCGTAGCAAATTGGTGGCGTACGCCTGACATTTCCAGTGGGTCTGGACAAGCAGCGGAATCGCGACACTCGTGTCCAGAGCGAGCTGAGCCGTCACCGCCGACCGCTGCCGATGAGCCCAAAGACGACATCATCATCGATCGTCGTGTCACCAGTTGCGACCAACGCGCCATCTTCGTCGACCAGTCGACCAGTCGGGCCGTGCGGCCGGCGGGGGTCAATTGCAGTCCGGCGCCGTAGCGAGATATGTCCACAGTGGATCCCGGTCGAAGACCGAGCGCGTCACGTAGTGCCTTCGGAACGACGATCCGGCCAACTGAATCGACGGTAATCTCCATCGGGAATACGCTACCAGTCTCCTGCCAACGAGCCACCTGGATCACCGGCCAACGTGAACGGTGCCCATCCCCTGATGTACAAGGGATGGGCACCGTTGCGCTGTGCCCTAGGGCGTGTCTCTTAAATCCCGACCTGCTGCGCGGCGCCGAGACGACGATCGGCTGCGTTGTCGTCCTCGGCAGTACGGACTAATACAACCGTCGTCCTCCGCCTTGCCGCTCGCCGCCTCGATCACCGCTCGCGACGGCCCGGATTTAAGAGACACACCCTAGCTCAGGATCGCCGCGATCTCGGGTATTGCTTGGGTGTAGCCGCGCACCAGGTCGCGGGCCACCGAGACCGAGTCGACCAGCGGATGCAGCGCGAATGCGCGCTCGGCGACGTCGGCCGAGCCGGTCGTGGCCGCCTCGATGATCAGCCGCTCCACCGCCTTCACCTGCTCGATGAGCCCGGCCTGGTGCAGGTCCGGCGGCGCGGTCGCGAGCGGATGCACTCCATTTGCGTCCACTGTGGACGGAAGCTCGACGACGGCGGTCGGGTCGAGGCCGGGCAGCGCGCCACCGCCCCGAACATTCAGGATCATCGTGGCCCGCTCGTTGCGCGCGATTGCGGCCATCACGCCCAGCGCCACGCCTTCGTAGCCGCTGGACACCTCCTCGTCCTCCTCGTCGGCGACGAAATCCCCCTTCGCCTCGGCCATGTAGAGTGCTGTCCGTTCCGCGACGGTGCGGTGCCAGATCCCGAATGCATGCTCCGGATCGTCCGCGGCAGCAGCGTAGAAATCCCCTTGCTGTCGTACGAGGAATTCGCCGCGGGTTTCCTTCTGCTCGAGGATTGCGCGCACCGCGTCGCGGTTGAAGTAGTAGTAATAGAGGTATTCGTTCGGAATGCAGCCGAGCGAGCGCAGCCACGGCAGACCGAATATGGCGCCTTCTTCGAGCGATGACAGCAGCTTGTCATCGGCGAGCAACGACGGCAGCACGTCTTGTCCATTGTGGATTATGCGGCGCATCCAGCCGAGATGATTGAGCCCGATGTAATCGAACTGCACCCGTGCGGCGTCGAGCCCGAGCGCTGCTGTAATACGCCGGCCCATCCCGCTCGGCGTGTCGCAGATGCCGATCACCCGATCACCCAGCACCCGTTGCATTGCCTCGGTGATCATGCCCGCGGGATTGGTGAAGTTGATAACGTACGCTCGCGGCGCGAGCGCCCGTACCCGTTCGGCAATATGCAGCGCCACTGGAATAGTGCGCAGTCCATACGCGAGCCCGCCCGGACCGGTCGTCTCCTGACCGAGCACGCCGAGCCGCAGCGCCACCCGTTCGTCCTGGGTGCGCCCCTCGAGGCCGCCGACCCGGATCGCGGAGAAGACGAAGTCGCTGCCGTCCAACGCCACGTCCAGCGACGTGGTCGTCTCGACCTTCGGTGGATCGGAATAGCCGGCCGCCTGCTGGGCCAGCACGTTCTCAATAACCGCCAGCCGCTCGGGCGAGGGGTCGTAGAGGCTTATGGTTTGCACCCTTGGCTCGCCGCCGTCGCGCACCAAAGCCCTGTGTACGAGGGGAACGCGGAATCCGCCGCCGCCGAGAATTGCGAGCTTCACGCCGTAAGCACCTCTCCGCCCGCCGCCCGGCAGGCCGGTCGCTCGTGATGACGGTCAGTTTCCGGCCGTGCCCCCTGTGGCACCTGGCGAGAGTAGCCCAGATCGCTCACGAGCGCGCAAGATCACTCACCCCCGTATCCCCGTGATCATGCGCAAACGCACACTCCGAACGGCGTGTTGTTCGTGCTTTCCGCATGATCAACATTAGGGGAGGGCGCCGCGGCACTTTAGGACGCTGGACCGATCTGAAAGAATATCGGCGCCACCCGAACGAGAGGCGCCCATGTCCGGACCGCTGTCCTTTCCGCTCACCCCGTTCACCCCGGACGGCGCGCAAGTCGCGCTCGATGTCCTGGCCACCCACGTGCGGCAGCAGCTGGAATGGGGGCCCGAGGCGATTTTCATAGCGTGCGGCACCGGCGAGTTCACCGCGCTGTCGCTGCCGGAGTACGCCGAAGTGGTGAGTACGGCAGTTGAGGTCGTCGGCCGCGGGGTCCCGGTTTATGCCGGCGCGGGCGGAGGTCCGGCGCTGGCCCGTGAATTCGCCGGCGCCGCGGCCGAATCCGGCGCCGATGGGCTGTTGCTGCTCCCGCCCTACCTGGTCGAGGCGCCGACCGCCGGGCTGGTCCGGCACATCGCCGCGGTGGCCGCGGCAACTCCGCTGCCGCTGATCGTCTACCAGCGGGCAAATGCGGTGCTAACGCCGGCAGCGGCGGTTTCGCTGCTCGATCTCGAGACCGTAGTCGGCATCAAGGACGGGCGCGGCGACCTGGAGCTGATGCAGCGAATCGTCACCGCGGTGCGGACAAGCGGACACCGGCGGGCCGCCGAATTCCGCTTTCTCAACGGGATGCCGACCGCGGAGCTCTCGGCGCGGGCATACTCCGGGATCGGCGTCAGCACCTACTCTTCCGCGGTGGCGGCGTTCGCGCCCGCGATAGCGACGGCGTTCCATACCGCGCTGCACAAGGGCGACAACCAGGTGCTCGATGTGTTGCTCGCGAATTTCTACCTGCCATTCGCCGCGTTGCGCTCGACCGTGCCCGGTTATGCGGTGTCGTTGGTGAAGGCGGCGGCCCGGCTCGGCGGCCTCGAGGTTGGCGGCGTCCGGCCGCCACTGATCGACCCGACCGCGGAGGACGAACGCGAGCTCGCCGCGATCATTGCCCGTGGCACGGCCGCATTGGCAGGGGTGACCCATGGCAATCAATGAGGTTACGGTCACACCGGTCGCGTTCGCCGATCCGCCGTTGTTGAATGCCGCCGGTGTGCATCAACCGTGGGCATTGCGCTCGATCGTGCAGGTGCGGATGGCCGGTGGGCAGGTGGGGCTGGGGGAGAGCTACGGCGATGACACATTCCTGGCCCTATTGCGAAAGGTCAGCGGACAGCTGATCGGGCTGTCACCGTTTGACCTGAACGGCCTGTGGTCCCGGATCGCCGGTGCCATCGGCGGTGTCGACACCCCGGACGCGCACGGGCTTACCGGGCCGTCCAGCGCGGAGAAGTCGCAGGCCCGGGTCTTTGCCGCGTTCGAGGTCGCATTCCTCGATTTACAGGGCAAGTTGACCGGCCAGCCGGTGCACGCGCTCCTGGGCGGCAAGGTACGCACCAAGGTGCCGTTCTCGGCGTACCTGTTCTACAAGTGGCCGGGGCATCCAGGCAGCGAGCCGGATGACTGGGGCGCGGCGCTCGACCCGGCCGGCATCGTCGCCCAGGCACACCGAATGGTCGACCAGTACGGATTTTCCTCGCTCAAGCTCAAAGGGGGCGTTTTCCCGCCCGAGCAGGAGGTTGCGGCGATCCGGGCGTTGGCGGCGGCATTTCCGGACCACCCGCTGCGGATCGACCCCAATGGGGCGTGGACGGTCGATACCTCGCACAAGGTCGCCGCCGACCTCGGCGGCGTGCTGGAGTATCTCGAGGATCCGACGCCGGGTCGGGCCGGAATGGCGCAGGTTGCGGCGCTTTCCCCCATGCCGCTGGCCACCAATATGTGCGTGGTGGCGTTCGCCGACATTCCCGAGGCGGTGCGCCTAGGCAGCGTCGGCATCGTGCTCTCCGACCACCATTATTGGGGCGGTCTGCGCGCCTCGAGCCACCTCGCGGCGCTGTGCGACACATTCGGCTGGGGCCTGTCGATGCACTCGAACTCCCATCTCGGGATCAGCCTGGCGGCCATGGTGCATCTCGCCGCCGCGACGCCAAACCTGCGCTATGCCTGCGACACGCACATGCCGTGGGCTCGCGACGACGTCCTGCGCAACCCACTGTCCATTGTCGACGGAGCGATCCGGGTGTCGGATGCGCCTGGTCTCGGTGTCGAGCTCGACGAGGATGCGCTCGCTCGACTGCATCGGCAATACCGCGAGTGCGGCATTACCCGGCGCGACGATGGCGCCTACCAACGGCAGTTCGAGCCGGATTTCATCCGACGCAGCGCAGCCTGGTAAATCGGAGAGGGGCGCTCAGAGTTGGCGCGACAGGGCGGTCGCGGCGGCGAGCACCCGCGGCGCCAGCGCCGTTCCGGGGCGCCGGCCGAGTCGCTCGATCGGACCGGATACCGATATTGCCGCCAGCACGGCGCCGGAACGATCCCGCACCGGCGCGGATACGGAGGCGACCCCCGGCTCGCGCTCGCCCACACTTTGCGCCCAGCCGCGCCGGCGCACCTCGGCAAGTGAGCGTGCCCCGTAGGCCGCGCCGGTCAGCAATTCCGCTGTATCGCTTTCGGTCGACCACGCGGCCAACACCTGCGCCGCCGAGCCGGCCGTCATCGGCAACCGGGCGCCGACCGGCACCGTGTCGCGCAGTCCGTGCGCCCGTTCGGCGGCCACAATGCACACTCGCACCGAGCCCTCGCGCACGTACAGCTGAGCGCTCTCACCAGAGTCATCGCGCAGCCTGGTAACGATGGGAGCGGCCGCGACATGCAGCGGATCGGCCGCACCCTGAGCCAACTCACGCAGTGCCGGGCCGGGCTGCCAGCGGCCACCGGTATCCCGCGTCAGCAGGCGATGCGTTTCCAAGGCCGCTGCCAACCGATGCGCTGTGGCCCGGGGCAAACCGGTCGCGTCGACCAGATCGGCCAGCGTCATCGGGGATCGCGATGTCGTCTGCAGCACGAGCACGGCTTTGTCCAGCACGCCGATACCGCTAGAGTGTCCCATGAAGCGATACTACATTCCCAAATCCTGAGATGGGAGCTCTGATGGGAAAGACTCTCGCAGAAAAGGTGTGGGACAGCCATGTGGTGCACCGGGCCGCCGGTGAGCCAGATCTGCTCTACATCGACCTGCATCTGGTGCACGAAGTGACCAGCCCGCAGGCCTTCGAGGGGCTCCGGCTGTCCGGTCGGCCGGTGCGCCGGCCCGATCTGACGATCGCCACCGAGGACCACAACATTCCGACCACCGGGGTCAACGAGCCGATCACCGACCTCGTTTCCCGTACCCAGATAGAAACGGTACGGCGTAACTGCGAGGAATTCGGTGTCACGCTCTACCCGATGGGCAACGCCGAGCAGGGGATCGTGCATGTGATCGGCCCGCAGCTGGGACTCACCCAGCCGGGCATGACCGTCGTGTGTGGCGATTCGCACACCAGCACGCACGGCGCGTTCGGTGCGTTGGCGTTCGGCATAGGTACCAGCCAGGTCGAGCACGTATTTGCGACCCAGACATTGCCGATGGCGCCGTTCAAGACGATGGCGGTCACCGTCGAGGGGACGCTGCCCGACGGGGTGAGCGCCAAGGACGTCATTCTCGCGGTGATCGCGCAGATCGGCACGGGTGGCGGCCAGGGTTATGTCATCGAATATCGCGGTGAGGCATTCGAGGCGATGTCGATGGAAGCCCGGATGACCGTGTGCAACATGTCGATCGAGGCCGGCGCGCGGGCCGGGATGATTGCGCCGGATGAGACCACGTTCGGATATCTGAAAGGGCGCCCGCACGCGCCGCAGGGGGCGGACTGGGATGTCGCACTGGCCGCGTGGCGGGAGCTACGCACCGATGCGGACGCGACCTTCGACAAGGAGGTGCGGCTCGACGCCAGCACCCTGGAGCCCTTTGTCACCTGGGGAACGAATCCCGGCCAGGGTGCAGCACTGGGATCCCGGGTGCCCGACCCCGAGTCCATCGCCGATCCGGGCGAGCGGGCCGCGGTCGAGAAATCCCTGAAGTACATGGGCCTGACCGGTGGCACCCGATTGCGTGATATCGCCGTGGACACCGTTTTCGTGGGCTCGTGCACAAACGGTCGAATCGAGGATTTGCGTACGGCAGCGGCGGTTCTGAACGGCCGCAAGGTTGCCGACGGGGTGCGGATGCTCGTGGTGCCGGGGTCGATGCAGGTAAAAGAACAGGCCGAGCTCGAGGGCCTGGACCATGCATTCACCGATGCCGGCGCCGAATGGCGGTCGGCCGGCTGCTCGATGTGCCTGGCGATGAACCCCGACAAACTCGCTCCTGGTGAGCGTTCGGCGTCGACCTCGAACCGCAATTTCGAGGGTCGGCAGGGCCCCGGTGGCCGTACGCACCTGGTTTCGCCGGCGGTGGCCGCGGCGACCGCTGTTTCGGGTCACCTTGCCGCACCGGCGGACTTGAAGGGAGTTTGAGAATGGAGAAGTTCACCGTCCACACCGGTCGGGCCGTGCCGTTGCGCCGGACCAATGTGGACACCGACCAGATCATCCCTGCCGAGTACCTGAAGCGGGTAAGCCGCACCGGTTTCGAGGACGGGCTTTTCGCGGCGTGGCGCCGTAACGAGCCTGACTTCGTACTGAATCAACCCGAATACACTGGCGCCACGGTACTCGTTGCCGGGCATGATTTCGGCACGGGTTCGTCTCGGGAGCATGCGGTCTGGGCCTTGCAGGACTACGGTTTTCGCTCGGTCATCGCGCCGCGTTTCGGTGACATCTTCCGCGGCAACTCGCTCAAGGGCGGCCTGCTGACGGTGCAACTGGCCGAGGACGTCGTGGAGTCGCTGTGGAAGGCGATAGAGGCCGATCCGCGGACCGGGGTCACAATCGAACTGGAGCAGCGGGTTGTCAGCGCGCC
>Ga0137412_10003866_pt1 | contig 11959 bp, 10 predicted proteins | sample CZODoug2_1_16fun_FD_122160 | JGI IMG/M metagenome (GOLD analysis project Ga0137412, IMG submission 122160) | Vadose zone soil fungal communities from Angelo Coast Range Reserve, California, USA - CZODoug2_1_16fungal (Hybrid Assembly) | ecosystem: Environmental > Terrestrial > Soil > Vadose zone...
CGAGAACAACCGCCGGGCAAAGTACTACACCTTAACAGCCGCGGGGCGTCGCCGCCTGCGCGACGAAACGGCCGGCTGGAACCGGTTAACGTCTGCGATTGCCGCGGCCTTGAATACAACGTCGGAGGAGGTGTGACATGTTCAAGCGCTTGCGTTCTCTGTTCCGTGGCCTTACTCGGCGGCGTGATTTCGAAGACGGTATGACCGAGGAACTGCGCTTTCACATCGAGCAGTATACCGATGACCTCGTGCGCTCCGGCATGTCACCGGAAAAAGCGGCCCGCCACGCACGCATAGAGTTCGGCAGCCTTGACAGTGTCAAGGGGGACTGCCGCGAGGAACGTGGCCTTCACCTGTTTGATGAGTTTCGTAGAGAGCTAAGCTATGCCGCCCGATTGCTGCGAAAGACGCCCGGATTCACGGCTACTGCTCTTTTGACCCTGGCCGTTTGTCTCGGTGCCAATCTGACGATTTTTGCCGTGATCGACTCAGTGCTGCTCCGCCCGCTGCCATTTCCCGAACCGGGCCGGCTCGTGACGATATTCAACACCTATCCGAAAGCCGGCGTCGACCGCGACGGCTCCTCGCTGACCAACTACTACGAACGACGTGGTCATATTTCCGCCTTCACCTCGCTCTCGATCTATCACTATGGCACCGAGATTATCGGTGAGCCCGGCTCAACGGAGCGCGAGCATACCATGCGCGTATCTCCGGATTTTTTCTCCACTCTTGGGCTCGGCCCGGCGATTGGACGCACTTTCACCGAAGAGGAAACCACCAGTCAAACCGACCAAGTGGCCATTCTTTCCGACACGTTTTGGCGGCAACGCTTCAACGCCGATCCGCATGTGATTGGAAGGCAGATTCGCGTAAACAGTGTTCCCAGAACCGTGATCGGCATCTTGCCTCCTGCCTTCCGCTTTCTCTCTTCCGATGCCCGGGTGTTTCTCCCTCTTGCCTCGCGCCTAGAAGATCGCACGCCCGCGCAACGGCATTCCGGCGGAAACGTCATCCAAATGATCGCCCGGCTTAGACCCGACGCCACTCTCGCGCAGGCCCAGTCTGAGATCGACGCGCAGAACGCCGCGTTGGAAGTCGACGACCCTCAGGCCAAAATGATCGCCGATGCGGGCTTCCGTTCGTTAGCGGTGTCCTTGCATACCGACCACGTCGCTGCGATCCGTCCCACCCTGCTGCTGTTGCAAGCGGGCGCGATAGCCCTTCTCTTAATCGGCGCAGTCAACCTTGTAAACCTGCTTCTCGTTCGTGCCAGCGGTCGCGTTAAAGAACTAGCCGTTCGCCAGGCGCTTGGCGCAAGCCGGGGATACGTCGTGAGCGAAGTGGTCGTCGAAACTACCTTGCTCACCTTAGCTGGAGGACTACTCGGGCTCGCGGTCGGCGCCGGCGGAATCCATCTCCTGCGGGCGTTAGGCGCGGATCATTTGCCCTTGGGGAGTCGCATCGCCTTCGATATGCGGTTGGCGTTGGTCTCCCTGGTAACAGCCATCATCATGGGCATCGTGTTCGCAGTGCCTGTCGCTTGGTTCAATCTTCGACGCCATCTGGGTAATGCCCTCCAATCGGAGAGCCGAGGCGGTACAAGTGGCCGTGCCACGCAATTCCTACGTCATGGCTTCATCGTCTCTCAGATTGCCTTGGCATTCACGCTTCTGGCCGGAGCAGGTCTGCTCGGCCTCAGTCTTCAGCGTGCGATGGGGGTTTCTCCAGGCTTCCAGTCCGACCACATCCTCGCCGGGCAAATCTTGCTTCCATGGGCAGACTACTCGGAGGGGGCCCGCCTTGCATTCATTGAAAAGCTGATGGACAACGTCGGCCACCTGCCGGGAGTGTTGTCCGCAGGCGTGGTTAACAATGTGCCCTTCAGTGGCCACAGTGGCAAAAGCGCCGCCACCGTAGCGGGGCACGTTCTCCGCCCTGGTGAATCAGCGCGAGGGCACTACTCTTACGGCGTCGCGGGCGACTACTTTCGCGCTATGGGCTTCTCCCTGCGGTCGGGACGTTTCCTCACCGCCGAGGATTCACATCGCTCGGAGCGTGTCTGTGTTGTGGATGAAGACTTCGCGCGATACTACTGGCCGAACGCCAGCGCGATTGGCCAGCGATTGTGGGATGGCTCCGAAGCAGGAAAGGATGCAGAAGCTTTCACGGTCGTCGGGGTCGTCAGCGCTGCGAAACAGGCGGGGCTCACCGAAGAGGAAGCCCAGGGTGCGATTTATTATCCCTATGCCTTCCGCGTCGGCGATAGCTTCTTCGTCGCCGCCCGCACGAGCCTGCCACCGGAATCGCTCGGGTTAACGCTGCAAAAGGTGGTGCGGCAAATCGACCCTAACATACCGGTCAATGATCTCCGGTCGATGGATACGCGGATTGCCGATAGTCTTGTCACTCGCCGCTCACCGGCCCTGTTGGCTGGTCTCTTCTCTGGGATAGCGCTCTTGCTCACCGCCATCGGCACTTACGGTGTCTTGAGTTACGCGGTAGCACAGCGTCGCCGCGAAATCGGTCTGCGCATGGCCTTGGGCGCACAGCCGGGGCAAATACGCAGCCAGTTTTTTTATCTCTCCTTACGCCTACTCGCTAGCGGAACGATATTAGGCGTCATCGGAGCCTGGCTGACAGGCCAGGCCATGCAGGCGGTGCTTTTCCATGTGCCGGCTCTTAACCTGGCGATCCTCGTAGGTGCTGCGTTCGTAATGGGGGTGGTGTCTCTCGTCGCTTGCCTGCTGCCATCTCAACGCGCCGCGCGGATATCCCCGATGGAGGCTCTCGCCGAGGAGTAGAGAGTCTGCTCAGCCCGTCGGGCTAACGTGCAGGGTCATTTGTCGCAGTGTGGGATTCAGCCCGAGTGCACTCGGAAGTTATCAGCTCGTCCGTCGGATTAGTACCGACAAAACGCGCTAGCAAGAACCGTTGCATTGCTGACGACAAGCCGACTTAATCCAGAATTCGTTAGGCCTTGCGATCCGGTGCCATATTCATTCCACTGCTTCATTCGGTCGCGATCAGGCGGGACAAAACCAGTACCGAAGAAAGGCTTTGAGGTATTGTTCTCGAAATTGCCCGCAATTCCTGACAACGATTGGATGGGCGTTACCACCGCCGTGAGCTGCTTCAGTTCGGGATCTTCGCGAATCAGGCGCAAGACGTCCTGATATCGATCAATACCCCAGTCCGCTGGCGCCGCGGTGCCGTAGTGGAAATAGCCGTTGCGGAAGACCTGGAGATGGCCAGTGCCCTGAACAGCTCCGGTCTGGACACCATATTGGATATCGGTTATGTAGGCGCCGATGGCAATCGTCGACAGAGTTGTGATCGAGCGGCGCGTGTTGCGGAAGATGTTGCGAAAGGCAATCTTTAGAGTCAGCATCGGCTCCCTCCGGAGACATGGTTGACGAGTCGGCCGTCGCGGATCAGCAGGGTTAGTTCCGCCTGGAGCGGGTCTGATGATAGCGTACGCGAGAAAGTGACGGGGAATTCTCCCGCAAACTTGCTTGGCGTTTAACAAACCGGAAATAATCCAGACGGGCTTTCACCACGGAGGACCGCGCCTGGGGACATTGTGGGAACAAGAAAAAGGTGTTTGGGGGATGGTCCGGAGCTGTTAACTGACGCCAGAGAAACGAGTTAGTGGATTTTAAGTTCTCGGTTAACAGTCGAATGCTCTACCATTGAGCTACCGGGGATCATTCTCATTTTCTGATAGTTACGCGGCCTTTTCAAGCCGTGAATCGCTTGGGGACATGATTTCTGAAGCGGGGAGGCACAGCCCGGATCACGCCGACGGCCAAAATTCTCGACAGGTTGTAGGCAGCAGAGCATTCGGTTGGCAATCGAATGGTTGCCTTTGGTGTGAATCCCAATTTAGCTCGCGTCCCGAGGTAATTGAAAACATTTGCAGTTTTTGTTAACATGGGTGTATGTGAGCTCAAAGATGATTATTGCGGATGCGTCGGTGCTTATTGCACTCGCGAAAATGCGCATGCTTGACCTGCTCAACTCAGTGTATGGTCACGTTTTGATCGGGCCCCAGGTTAAAGCTGAGACCGTTGATGCGGGTAGGAGAATTTCAGCTCCCGGCGTGGAGCGCATTGAAAAAGCGCTGGATGATGGTTGGCTTCAAGTTGCGCGACTCTCATCGAAGGAAGAGAGCACGACGCACAGCATCGTTTCAAAGGGGGGTCTCGACGCAGGCGAGGCCGAGTCCATCGCCTTAGCCAGCTCTCGCAGACTCATGGTCATTCTGGATGACAGGGCGGCCCGATCATTTGCTGAGGTTATGGGGGTCACGTTCCTTGGAACTGCGGGAGTGCTGTTCCACGCATTTGTGAAAAAGCATTTGACTCTGGCTGAACTCGAGGAGGCGGTTGAGGCGTTGAGTCAGACAATCTGGCTCGCGCCATCCGTTGTTGCGGTCGTATTGAAGAAAGCTCGGGAGGCTGACCGATGAAAAAGGAACAAATGGTGGGAACGAGGCTGCCTGACACCGTGGTTCGGGACCTCGAAGCAATCGAGCAAGTCGAGCAAGCCGACCGCTCGACAACTGTAAGAAAGCTCCTTTCTCGGGCAATACAAGACTGGAAGCTGGATCACTATTCGCGTCTATATGGCAGCGGCAAGCTCACCCTGGCACGTGCTGCCCGTGAGGCGCGAGTCTCTCTCTGGGAGATGATGGATTATGTGAAAACCAAGAAAATCACCGCACAATATGACCTTGAGGATTTTCAGCGAGATCTGAAAACTGTCGCGGCTGGTGAAAGGCGGTAGGCGCCGGAAGTAACCGGGTCGGAGAACGACCATGACGCAGAGGCCGAAGGTCATCTGAGTTGGAAGCACTCTCGTCCACTTCCCTCCACCTGGTAGCGCGTTCTTTCGATGAAGAATCTTCAGCGTTCGCTCGACGATGTTGTTGTCCAGCGGTGCCCCAGCTTGCCGCAGGAACAGCGTGAGTTTGTCCCAATATTTCTGCATATAAAGGATGGCCTCGCCAAGGCCGGAGTTCGGCTCCACCTTCCGTTCCGCGAACTGCTTCTTGAACCACGCCTCCAGATCTTTCATCCGCGACCCGCTCTCGACCTGATGGAAGTGCAGGCGCTGTTCGGGTGACATCCCCTGTTCCCGTGCGAGCCCTGCGCCATCGCAAAGGCGAGGGCGCTCAGGACAGCAGCCAGCGTGCCTTTCAGGAAGAGATTCATGTCAACGAAAACATCTGATCTTAATCACACCGCAGGTGCTTGGATTCTTAATGGTCACGGTCACCGTTACCCAATGCTAGCTCGTAAGTTCTCGGGGTGCATCAGGTCTGTGACATACGTGTACGATACCGAAGACTGCTAGGTAGGTGGCAATGCAAACCAAGATCCTCTTCGGCGCTACGGCAAGGACACGCTGCGCAAGTCTGTTTCCTTGCGTCTGCCAGCGCAATCAGCAAGTAGGACATAATCTTCGGCACGACAGCATGAATTCGTCATCGTTCTGGCTGCTCGTTTTCCTTCTAATGTTTTTTCCCCGTTTGGTCAGCACGGCACGTGCGGCCGATGGGATCCAGTTCATATCCGATAAGAAGCTCTGGGTCGTGCAAGCTGGAGATGAAAGCTACGCGTTTGGCGTGAACGAACGCAACGAACTGCAGAGCGCATATTGGGGCGAGCGGTTGCGGACTGAGGACTTCGCCGCTGTGCATTCCTTGCCGGGATGGTCATCATTCGAATCCACGACTGCAGCGACGCCGCAGGAATATCCCGGTTGGGGTGCAGCGCTGTATGCCGAGCCGGCACTGAAGGCGACCTTTGCAAATGGCAATCGCGAAGTCGTGCTGCATTACGTCGACCAGCTCCTGAACAAAGACTCACTGGAAATCACTCTGAAGGACGTTGGGTCGGCTTTAACCGTGTTGCTTCGATATCGGTTGGATGCTGAAACCGGCGTTATCGAGCGCAGTGCACGCATTGAGAACCGCACAACGGAGCCGGTGATGCTAGAGAGTGCTCAGTCAGCAACGTGGACGTTCTCCCCCGGCACCGGCGCTACATTGCATTACTTAACGGGAGCGTGGGCGAGTGAGTGGCAACCGCAATCAGACATTTTGCCCACTGGCACGCGTGTGCTGGAGAGTCGTCGCGGGAGCACCGGAGCTGAAGTAAATCCATGGTTGGCCGTGGCAACGTCTGGCGCGAACGAAGAGCACGGACGCGTATGGTTCGGAGCGCTTGGCTGGAGTGGAAGCTGGCGTATCAGCATCGAGCGATCAATGACAGCACAAGTGCGTGTCAACGGCGGTTTCAATACTTTTGACTTTGCCTACATGCTCGCACCAGGGGAATCGCTAGATACACCGCCGTTCTATGCAGGTTTCACGGCAAGCGGAATGGGAGAGGCATCGCGACTGATGCATCGGTTTGAGCTATCTCATATTCTTCCGAGTGGCAGCCAAGCCAAGCTCCGGCCGATTCTCTACAACTCATGGGAGGCGCGCATTCCCGTGGAGGAAAATCCGCAAATCGCCATGGCGGAAAAGGCGGCGAAGCTCGGCGTGGAACGCTATGTCGTCGATGCCGGGTGGTTTGGCTCGCCGGGTGCGCGTGGACAGCTTGGCGACTGGAACGTAAACCCGCAGAAGTTCCCCCATGGACTGAAGCCTCTGATCGATCGCGTGCACGCTTTAGGCATGGATTTTGGCTTGTGGGTCGAGCCGGAAAGCGTAGCCAAAAACAGTAATCTCTATCGCCAGCATCCAGACTGGATCATGAACTTTCCCGGCCGGCCCCAAATCGAGGTCGGCGGGCACTATGTTCTGAATCTGGCCCGAGATGACGTGAAGGAGTTTACGTTTTCATGGCTCGATCGGCTCGTGACCGAGAACGATATCGCCCTCCTGAAATGGGACTACAACCGAAACTGGACAGAACCGGGATGGCCAGAGGCCCCATTGGCGGATCAGAAGAAGATCTGGGTCCGTTATGTGCAGAACCTCTACGAGATTCTTGACCGGTTACGCACGAAGAATCCGAAGCTGGAGATCGAGTCTTGCTCAGGAGGCGGCGCACGTGTCGATCTGGGAATACTTCGTCGCTCCGACCAGGTCTGGCCTTCCGACAACACCGATGCGCTGGACCGACTGAGTATTCAGAGCGGTTTCACTCAGGCGTACACGCCGCACGTGATGATCGCATGGGTTACCGACGCGCCAGACTGGCTTCACGCGCGAGCCACTCCATTGAAGTTTCGCTTCGAAGTAGCTATGAGCGGCGCATTGGCGCTGGGCGCCGATCTGAACAAATGGAACGATGAGGACAATGCGCTCGCCGCGAAGATGATCGCTCTTTACAAGCGGATTCGTCCCACTGTGCAGAACGGGAAGTTATACCGCCTTCGCTCGCCTGATTCAGACTTCAGCGCCGTTGAATATGTGGCGGAAGATGCCCATGAAGCCGTGCTGTTTGCATATCTTCACGCACAGCGCTTCGGACGGAGTGTTCCTCCTCTTGAGTTGCAGGGTATGAATCCAGATGCTACCTACCGCGTTGAAACTACGGATGATGCTCTCAAAGGAGTTGAGGAAATCAGTGGCCTGGACCTGTTGCATCGTGGTCTGCAGCTAAGTTTGCGCGGTGACTACGACAGCGCTGTGATTGTGTTTGAGCGCTTGCCATCAGCGGCAAGTGTTTCTACGACGCATTAGGCGGTTGTTTCCGTTGTGGTAAGAGCCTTCTTGTGCGGTAAGAATCTGCATTCTGAGTCCGGGGAGCCGGCCGGGCAGGTGTAAACTGACGCCTGCGTCTACTCCTGTAACAAGGAATTCGTCAGGCCCTAGCCTCAGTTTACGAATTAGCAGGTCCGACTTTCGCTTTGCCTTAGCCTTTTAGTCTTCGGCCTCTTGGGCTCAACTCGAAAAAGCCGCATCCAGTAAGGGTTTTGTCGTTTCTCCTTTTCTCGGGAACTCACCGGGCAAAGTGTCTCGTTTTGCGTTCTTTCGTATAGCCTAAATATAACCTCCCAGCCCTCCGCGCCCCGCACTTCCCTCGCTTTCTACTCTCACTGTTTTCCTTTAGTTTAGCGTATATGGCAAGGACTGCACTACTTATTGCAGATTTCCGTTGACAACTACTATCTATTGTATACACTAAATCTATGGCCAGCATTCAACGCAAAATCATCCACGGCCGCCCCTACTACTACCTCGTCGAGTCCCGCCGCGTGAACGGCCGCCCTCGCCCCGTCGTTTTGCAGTACCTGGGCTCCGCCGATTCCTTGCTCCAGCGCCTCCAGCACCAGCAGCTCACCCCCACTCGTGCTCGCCTCTCCCACTTTGGCGGTGTCGCCGCCCTCTACGACCTCGCTCAACAACTTCACTTGGTCGAACTCATTGATCAACACGCCCCCAAACGCCGGCAGGGTCCTTCCCTGGGCCAGTACCTCCTGGTCGCCGCCATCAATCGCTGCTTGGAACCCACCAGCAAGCTACAGATGCCCGCCTGGCTCCGCTCCACCCCTCTGCCTCGTTGGCTGGGTGCCACTCCGCAACAGTTTTCCGCGCAGCGTTTCTGGGACAACATGGAACTACTCGGGGAAAAACCGATCGCCGCCATCAGCGAGGCGCTCACCCAGCGATTGCTCGAGCAATTCCACCTCGAGCTGAGCAGCCTGGTCTTCGATTGCACCAACTTCGACACCTTCATCGATACAGAAAACCCCAGCCAGTTGCCGCAGCGCGGTCACGCCAAAAGCAAACGTAGCGATCTGCGCATCATCGGCCTGGCCCTGCTGGTGAGTGTCGACTTTCACGTCCCCTTGCTGTGGAAGGTTTACCCCGGCAATCAACACGACAGCGTCACCTTTGTCCAAGTCTTGCAAGAACTCATCCAGCGCTATCAGGCCTTGGCCCGCGACTGCCAGTCCATCACCTTGGTCTTTGATAAGGGCAACAACTCGGCCCGCAATCAGGAAATTCTCGACGGCAGTGGTTTCCATTTTGTCGGCTCCCTGGTACCGACGCACTTTGCCGACCTGCTGGCTCTCCCCGTCGAGAAATTTCAGCCGCTCAAAGACCCCCGCCTGAAACCCACCCGGGCCTTGCGCCTCACGCGCCAGGTCTGGGAACAGGAACGCACGTTGCTGCTTACCTTCAGTCCGGAGCTGCAGCGCAAACAAATTCGCGGCATCCAGCAACACCTGGCAAAGAAGCGACGGGCCTTAGAAGAGCTGCAAGCCAAGCTGCGGCGCTCGCAAAAGCCTGGGGCCAAAGGCAAAGGGTACAGTCAGGAAAGCCTCTCGAAACAGCTGCAGAAAATCTGTTCCGGCCAGCACATCGCCAAGATCCTGCACGTCGCCGTAAGCAAAGTCCGCGGCCAGCTGCAACTCCGCTATCGAACCGATGCTTCCGCCTTTTCCAGAATAAAACAACAGCACCTGGGGAAACGCATCCTCTTCACCGACCAGCATAGCTGGAGCAACGAACAGATCGTGCTGGCCTATCGTAGTCAGTCGCAGGTCGAGAATGCTTTTGCCGACATGAAAGATCCGCACTTTTTGAGTTGGGAACCTATGTTCCATTGGACCGATTCCAAGATCCGGGTCCATGCTTTTTACTGTGTGCTGGCTCTGATTCTGGGAAGTCTGCTGCAGCGTCGTGCGGCACAGAACGGTTTAGCACTGAGCATACAGGGGTTGTTCAAGACTCTCAGCGGAATTCAGGAAGTGATCAACGTCTTTCCGCCCACAGGCAAGCCCGGCTCGTCCGGTCGGCCCCACCTAAAAACAACACTCACGGAAATGGATTCCACCCAGCAGGCACTGTTTCGACTGTTCGCCCTGGGCCGCTACCGGAATCCCTGAGTTAGGCTATACAAGCCTAGGCCTTGTAGACCCGCTCCTGACGCGCCTTCTACCCGATTTCATTGCTTTAATTCGTAAACTGAGGCTAGAACCGTCGTGAACTGTCATCGAGCGGGATTTCGTTTGTATTGATCATCGCCTGGGACACGGAATTCCACGGGCATCTTCCGAGGCTTTTTCCACATGCTAGTCTCCGCTCCTACTTTGTCGGAAATAAAACGCTCATTGAGGAGAATGCCTTCCGCAACAGTTCACTCCAAGCCGCATACTTCATCCTGGCCGCACGCGCTTTGGGATTAGATGGCGGACCGATGTCCGGTTTCGACGCAGATAAATTGAATGCGGCATTCTTTCCGGACGGCAAGTGGAAAGTGAATCTTCTCTGCAACCTGGGCTATGGAGACCCAAGCAAGCTCCACCCACGCAATCCTCGGCTCAATTTTGAGGAAGCATCCGTGATTCTGTAAAGGGCGAAACTTGCCGACAAGAATTCGTGCCCTCATGCGGGACTCGTACTAACACAGATGCCTGCGAGAGGCGAAGTAGAGTACGACGAATCTCGGCGCACTTCGACGAATCTCGGCGCCATAAAAGGACTTGTCTGATTTCTGTTCTGTCAGAAGTTGACGAGTGCACTTACAAGCTAGAGGCCGCGGTATGAGCCGTGACAGTTGGCGTCTTCAGCCTGGTTCGCACACTTGGCACAAAAAAAGCGGGGCGCTTTAGCGCCCCGCTATGCGATGCCGAAGGTTCAGGCCTTAACGATGACCGCCTCCCCCACCACCATGAAACCCCCCGCCACCATGAAATCCTCCGCCACCGTAGTGCTCGCCACCGCCGTGGCCCATGTCGCTGTGCGCACCGCCATGTGCTCCATGGAAGAGGCCGCTGTGTCCGTAATAGCCACCAGGGCCGCGATAGAAGCCATGATCGTAGTGAGCAATATAATGGTCACTGCCGCCCCAGCGATGCCAGTCGGGACCGAAATGATGGTAGTAGCGGCCATAGTAGCCAATCGGAGCCCAACCAACGAAGAAGGGCGAATAGAAACCCCAGCCGAACGGGCTGTAGAAGATTCCGTCTCCCGGAACGAAGGTGTAACAGCTGAAATACGGATCCCAATCCCAACCGGGGGCGTACCAGCCTCCCATCGTATAAGTTTGCGCGCGATCGACGTTGGCTTCCGCAGTATAAGAGGACCGCAGGCTGCTCCAGCGGTAGAGATCGTCCTGGGCCTGTTCTTTGTTGAATTTTTCGGCTTTCGGTGCCCCCTCATCTCCGAGCGCGAGCTGATGCCCGCCCTTGACTTCGACATCCCGGTTCAAGTGCCGAACGACGGCCTTGCCCTCGTAAACGCGGAGGAGGTTGCGATCGGCGTCGAAATCGTACAGGCCGGTCTTGAGAAGACGCTCAGTGTCGCCGTGTTCCACGATGATCAGATTATTTTGTTCATGAAGCTCCGCAACTTCGACGCTGGCGCGGCCCTTGTCCAACCGAAGTTCCGTGTCGGTCAGGCTGGGCGAAATCATGGTCACGGAGCTGTTGTCACCGAGTCTCAAGAAGGCGCCCGGCGTCAGAAGAATCTCCGCTTTACCAATCTGGGTATCCAGCGTTTCACCCGGCCGCAATTCGGCCGATCCTATTGCCTGGGCGTCGAGGGCTTGGCCTGCGATGGAGACCTGTCCTTCGACATAATTTATACTTCCTGGGCGTGCAGGGTTTGCGCCATAAGCGGGCGCGAACGGAGCCGCAACCAGGATGAAGCTTGCAATAGCTTTCAACATTGGTTGCCGCATGTTTCTTGACCTCCAAGTGATTAGATGCCGGGGGGGTAGTGTGCGTTATCTCGGTGAGAGATGCCCTTGTTCGAGCAATCTGAGTGGCGAGGGCTTGATTACTTAGGTTGCTGACACGTCCCCGAGTGTGCGAACGCTCGAGAAGATGCGCTCACCGCATCGCGGCGACAAACGGCAGCAAAATAGGAGTCACGGCGAGAGGAATTTTTTAACGTTGTAAGCCTGGAGGGTTTTAAGGTCAGAAGGTTGAGGGAAGGAAGGGACAGTTGAAAGTTTGAAGGCCGAAATGTTGGGGGGGAGAAAGAGAA
>Ga0137412_10003867_pt1 | contig 11953 bp, 11 predicted proteins | sample CZODoug2_1_16fun_FD_122160 | JGI IMG/M metagenome (GOLD analysis project Ga0137412, IMG submission 122160) | Vadose zone soil fungal communities from Angelo Coast Range Reserve, California, USA - CZODoug2_1_16fungal (Hybrid Assembly) | ecosystem: Environmental > Terrestrial > Soil > Vadose zone...
ACCGAGACCGCGCTGGCGCTGGCCGAGGCGCTCTATGGCGGCGAGCAGAACATGATCACCATCAACATGTCGGAATTTCAGGAGGCGCATACCGTCTCTTCGCTGAAAGGCGCACCTCCAGGCTATGTGGGCTACGGCGAAGGTGGCCGGCTCACCGAAGCGGTACGGCGAAAGCCTTACAGCGTGATTCTGCTCGACGAAGTCGAGAAGGCCCATCCCGACGTGCACGAGATTTTCTTCCAGGTGTTCGACAAGGGCATCATGGAAGATGGCAACGGCCGACGCATCGACTTCAAGAACACCCTGATCATCCTGACCACCAACGTCGGTACCGACTTGATCATGGGGCTGTCGGGCGACCCGAAATATCGTGACGATCCGGAAGAACTTGCATTGAGGCTGCGGCCGGCGCTGCTCGAAGTATTTCCGCCAGCACTGCTCGGGCGCATCGTGACCATTCCGTATTTCCCGCTGTCGAATGCCATGCTTGATGGCATCGTCCGGCTGCAGCTTGGTCGCATCGATCAACGCATTCGCGACAACCATGGCGCCTCATTCGTCTACGCTGACGCGGTGATCGATCACATCGTTTCAAAATGCAACGATCCGGATTCCGGCGGCCGCATGATCGACAACATCATCACCAACACGCTGCTGCCGGCACTGTCGCGGGAATTCCTGAAGAAATCCCTGGCCAAGGAAGAAATCACGCAAGCACGAGTTACGATCGAAGATAACGATTTCGCGTATGCCTGGACATAAGAGACGCACATCTTTTGCCTACCGAACAGCTCATCACGCAGCGGCGACAGAACAAGATCAGGCTGCCGCGGTGTCTTGTAATTGCCGCCAGGTGATATTATCGCCCCGCGATCCGCATTCTTCGGAGCCATCAGCGAGGCCGCCATACAGATGGCGAAGCCTCGGAGGCCTGCAATAGCCTGGCCAGAAACTCATGCATGGAGAGTAATGTGGTAATCATACCGGTGGACGCTCATCTGCTTACCCTGACGATTTCGACGCCGGAGATTGTGATGCGACCGGTGCGTGTGGGCCGCGAAACCCGCATGCAGCGCGAACGCATTCAACGTACGCGTGAGATCCAAACGCAACGCAGCGCGGCCTCCCTGACATTGTCGTTCATGGAAGTGAACAAGATATTCGGCGCCGCTGATATCGAGTTTCGGCTGCGGAACACCACACCCGACTCCGTCGAGGCGCCGAAAGGATCCGAAGCGCTTGACGACGAGGGCTTCTTGATGCTGGCCGCCGGCTTTCCAATGAACAATGCCGTCAGTCTGCTGCTGGTTCGCAGGTTCGCAGGCTCGGAGGGGGGCGCCTCCAAGGAGAAGCTTGGCGTCTGCGCGGTCGGAGACGGCTCGCCCGACACGGCACTAGCCCATGAATTCGGGCACCTGCTCGGGCTCGAGCACCAGGGTGACATACGCGATTTGATGAACCGTGGCCTGTCGGCTCCCGGCACGCCATTGACGAAGAGCGAAATTAAAGGCGCTCGTGCCTCATGGCTTTTTCAGCGATTTGGCGGGCGTCCACCCGAGGGCTCGCGCTAGCAACCGGATGATTGGGTGCGAGGAGAACATCGCAACATGCGGAAACGAGATCTCACTATTATCTGTCGTTTTTCAATTCCTTAAGCGCCAAGGGTTGCTTCAGACCTTGGTGCGCTCGGAGCGTTCGCGGATGGCGCCACGCCGTTGAGACGGCCCTGCACCCGCGACGGCACGGCCGCCGATGAAGTCCATCAAGCCGCGGCCGGTCTGCCGCCAGCGCGGTGGGATCGAGCGTCGCGAGCTGGTTGCCGGCCTGCACCGCCGGGTCGGTGAAGCGGCCACCGCTGAAGCTGGTGTTGATGACGCCGCTGAAATTGATGAGGGTCGGCAGCGCGGCAGCGCTCGTGGGCGGCAACACCTTGCTGCCCGGCGCGACGGTGACGGTACTCACGGTGTCATTGCCAAAACCCATGTCGACCGCGCCTACGATGCGCGATCCGGTCAGCAGCGTCAGCGTGTCGGCGGCGTTCGACAGCCTGATCGCCGTGCCGCTTGCGCCGGCGGTAGAAATGATGGCGCTCGAGTTGGTAATGGTGGCGGCGCCGCCGGCTTGAATGCCTGTCTTGCCCGAGATGATGCCGGCGTTGGCGATGGAGGCGACGGTGTTTGCAACAATGCCGAACGTCCCACCCGATATGGTGCCGGCGCCGGAGCTGGTCACGTTGGCGGTACTGGCAAAAATGGCGGCGCCGCCTGCGGTAATGGCGCCAGCGTTGATCACGCGGGCGGTGTCGCCGGTAATGCCGAGCCTCCCACCTGAGATGGCGCCAGCATTGTCGATGGCAGCGAGGGTCGAGGTGCCGATTCCGCTGAATGTTCCCGTGATATGGCCGGTGCTCGTGTTGTTCACATCGGCGGTGTCGGCGGAGACGCCAAAGCCAATCCCGCCAGTCGCAGAGACGCCCATCGCAGAGATGAGGCCGGCATTCCTGACGGTTGCGGTCGTGGCCTGGATGCCGTTTGTGTCACCTGTGATGACGCCGGTGCTCGTATTGTTGATGGTCGCATCGCTACCGCTGATACCAATACCACCCGTGATGGTGCCGTCATTGTTGACCGTTGCCCCGGTACCGAACACCACGCCGAAACCGTCTCCCGTCACCGTCGCACCAGCCTGGATATTGTAGGTATTGTTGTTGTCGTTAACCGTGCCGTAGCCATTGGTGCCGTTCTGGTTGGTGGTCTTCCCGATGCAGGTGACGATCGTGTTGTTGACCGGCGAGGCCGGCGTGCAGGCCGCCTCGGCGCGCCCGCTCATCGCGAAGGAAGCAATCAGCAGCGCCTGCAGCAGCGCGTGTCGTCGCAGAATCAGCTTCGGGCCGGCCACGTATGTTTTTGCCCGCGCGCCGGATTTTTCGCCGACGCTGGCGAGAGCCATTACTCTCAAGCCAAACCTCCGTCCGAGCAGCCATGGCACGCGCTGAATCGACACGCGCAAACCCTAGCTGCGGCGGCAATGTGCGGCTTGGACGAAGGTGACGGAGACTAGGACCAAAGCGAATCGACGACCTATTGTCGCGGCTGGTGCAATTGTGCGACATCGACCAGCCCCGTTTGGCCCGGATTGACTCAATCGTTCTCATTGCAGGGATGCGCCGGCCGGGCCGACGCAAGCGTCAACCCGCATCCGCCGAACGCAGGAGACGGCGGCGCCATTTCCCGGGCACAGCTGCGCGCTTGCGCGCCCCCGGCTTTTCGTGGCGGCTTGGCGACTATCGCGAGAAGAGCGCCGGCCGCGTCTCAGTGATGGGCCGAAACGCTTTTGACGCACTCGGACAGCAAATCACCGGACGCGGAATGGCCGACGTCGCCCAGACTGATCATGCCGACCATCCGCTTGCTCTTGTTGATCACCGGCAGCCTGCGGACCTTCAGCGTCTCCATGTGATGCACCGCCTTTGCGAGGTCGTCGTCCTCCCGGCAACAATGAATGCCTTCGGTCATCACATCGCGCGCCATCATGCGGCGAGCATCGAAGCTGTTACTCGCAAGCCCTTTGCAGACGATATCGCGGTCGGTTACCATCCCGATCAGTCGGTCGTCCTCCCCGATCGGAATGCAGCCGATGTCGTGTCCCCGCATCAATTTCGCGAGTTCGGTGATGGGGGTGTCGGGGCTGACCCAGTCGACACCCTTGTGCATGACGTCTTTGGCTTTCATGGCGGACCTCCGTTACTGGATTTCCAGGTGCACTTGATGCAACGCAACACTGCCACCCCCCATTTCTCAACCATACAACCGATCGGCTGCGACGGCACCTCAGGGCGCAGAAGAAAGCATCACTCCTACGCGATCGGACCAGACAAACGCCGTCGCTGCCGCATTTAGCGGCGACTTCGCGGCCCGGGTTCCACATCGGACCCGGGCGGATTGCCTCCAAAAATATTTGCCCAGCGGCAAGTACGACGACAAACCGTCAGTCGTGTGCGCTAAAGCGCCCATGCGGTGCGTTGGCCGTCAGGCGCGCAAACTGCGCATGAGTGAGATGAAGCAGCGTCTGATGATCGCCGGCTTCCATATAGATCTCCGGCTGTGCCTCGATGCTATCGTCGACGATGACATCCAGTCCGTAGCACTTGCCAACGGCCGGAACTGCACCGTGTGCGCAGTCGCGGAACAGCTGATTGATTTCGGTTTCATCGGCCATATCGACATTATCACCGAGTTTTGTCCTCAGTTCCGACAGGCGGAGGTGATGCGATGCGGGCACGACGGCGAGCATATATTCGCCGTCGCGCCGCAACACGATGCCCTTGGCGAGACGATCGCCCGAGATATGGCATGCCTCAGCCGTGCGAGTGGACGACATGCTGAGTTCGTGCAGGATCTCCTCGTATTGGATGTTTTCAGCGGCCAGGTATTTTTGCAGTATGGGAGCGATGGACATGACGTGACCTCCGGTGCAGTAGGCAGACCATCCGCCGTAAGGTCTTCCTGCAGAGCCTCGCCTTACGATGGGCGGCTGCGTGATTATAAGGTCAAGATAGGTCGCCCTCTTGGACGCGCAATCCCCACCAAGAATCAAGCAGCAAGCGTCCGTCATTTCGGCTATCATCAAACGATGACGATCGGGATCACCGGACCCGGGCGGAAGGCACCAAGGCAAAACGCCGTGGTCGGGCTTATCGTTGCGGCCTTCATCGCCGGGATTTGCCTGATACTGCTAAGGCTCGCGACCGATTTCCTTGTCGATTGGCTATGGTTTTCCTCGATCGGTTATCTGCCGGTTTTTTTGACCAGCATCGGCGCCAAAGCCATGGTGTTTTTCGCCGTCTTGACGGCAACCGCCGTCATACTTTGGCTGAACGGATGGCTTGCTGTGCGTTTTGCCCGGCGGCAGCCGACACAAGCGATCGCTGCGTCCGCGTGGAACCCGACGGGCACTACGCCGCCGCCTGATCTGTTCGCGCTCATCCGCGATCGATTGCCGTGGCCCCGGGTAATCGCGGGTGGTGCAGGTTTGCTCGCTCTGCTGGTCGCCGCGGCGGAAGCCGGCAACTGGGGCGTCTTCCTGCAGTTTCTCTATCAAGTGCCCTATGGCGTAGACGATCCGCTCTACAACAAGGACATCGGCTTCTATCTCTTCTCGCTGCCCGTTTATATCCTCATCAAGAACTGGATGCTGCTCACCCTCGTTCTAAGCGCGCTTTTCGCCGGAACGATCTACTGGGTGCGCGGCGACATCGAATACGACGTTCACCACCGATCAATGTCGCCAACAGCGATTGCTCACGGCTCCGCGCTGGCCGGTCTTCTCTTCGCGGTCAAGGCTTGGTCCTATGGTCTCGACCGCTATCTGCTGCTCTTTAACGACAACAGCGTAGTCGTCGGCGCAAGCTACACGGATATACATGTGGGGCTACCGGGCCTGTGGCTGTTGATCGGGCTTTCGATTATCGCGGCGTTCGCCGCGTGGGCAAACCTCCGGGTGCGCACTTACCGGCTTCCTGCCGCCGCGTTCATACTCGTCGGCATCGGCTCTTTCGTGCTGTCCGGCGCAGTCCCTGTGCTGTTCCGGCACTTTTTCGTCAAACCAACCGAGTTGCAGCTCGAGAAGCCTTACATCGAACGCAACATCGCGCTCACGAGGCAGGCATACAATCTCGATCAGATCGCAGCCAAGCCGTTTGCAGCCGAGCAGAAGCTCACCTTCAAAACGCTGGAGGCCAACAAGGCGACAATCGAAAATATCAGGCTGTGGGATTGGCTGCCCTTGTCGGATACCTACGCACAGCTGCAAGAGATCCGCACTTACTACAAATTCCACGATCTTGACGTCGATCGCTACTGGCTCGACGGTTCCTACAAAAGCGTAATGCTCTCGGCTCGCGAACTGCGGTCCTCCTTGCTGCCGCCGAACGCCCAGACATGGGTTAACCACCACGTGCTGTTTACTCACGGCAATGGCGCGGTGATGAGTCCCGTCACCCGCAAGAGCACGGAAGGACTGCCGTTCTTCTATTTGCGGGATATTCCTCCTGTTGCGGACGGAGGTCCCAAAATCGACGAACCTCGCATCTACTACGGCGAAGAGAGCGACGACTACGTCATCGTCAAGGGGAGCACACCCGAGTTCGATTATCCGAAGGGGAAAGACAACGTCTATGCGGCCTATGACGGTTCCGGCGGCGTTCCGATCGGAGCGACGGCATGGAGAGCGTTGTTCGCCTACTACTTCAACGACCCGAACCTGCTTCTTTCAAGCTACATCACGATCGACAGCCGAATCATGATCCGGCGCAATATCCAGGAACGGGTTCACGCGATCGCTCCCTTCCTCAGGCTCGATCACGATCCCTATCTGGTCATAAGCAATGGGCGGATGCTGTGGATGCAGGACGCCTACACGACGAGTTCCTATTTCCCCTCTGCGCAGCCTGCGCAGGATCTCGATCTCAACTACATTCGCAATTCGGTGAAGGTCATCGTCGATGCTTATAACGGGACCGTCGACTTCTATCTGGTCGACCCCGGCGACCCGATTGCCGCGACCTACCAGCGCATCTTTCCGAGCTTGTTCAAGCCGTTCGCGGCCATGAATCCCGACTTGCAGAAGCACATTCGCTATCCAGAGGATATGTTCCTGATTCAGGCGCGGCTGTATCAAACCTACCACATGGAGGCGGCGGACGTTTTCTATAACCGCGAGGATTTCTGGCAGTTCCCGCGACAGCCGGGCGGCGACGGCACCTCAATGATGGCCCCCTATTATATCATCATGCGGCTGCCCGGCGAGCCGCAGGCGGAGTTCTTCCTCATGCTTCCCATGGTACCGAGCCGCCGCGACAACATGATCGCGTGGCTCGCTGCGCGTTGCGACGCGCCCGACTACGGCAAACTGATCGTCTACGAATTCCCCAAGGATAAGCTCGTCTACGGGCCGTTTCAGATCGAGGCGCGGATCAATCAGAATACGGAGATCTCGCAACAGCTCACGCTGTGGAATCAGATGGGTTCGCGGGTGATACGAGGTGCGAACCTGCTTGTGATCCCGATCGAGAACTCGATCCTTTACGTATCGCCGCTCTATTTGCGAGCGCAGCAAGGACACCTGCCGGAGCTGAAGCGTGTGATCGCAGCCTACGGCGAACATGTAGTGATGAAGGAGACGCTCGCCGAGGCCTTGGCAGCGCTGTTCGTGGAACCCGGTGCAGCGCCGGCGGTCTCAGGCACGACAGAGGAAATGCCCCTCACAAGCCCGGCGGCACGTCAGGCACGGCAGGCGCTTGATCGGTACAATCAAGCGGTGGAGCGGTTGAAGTCCGGAGATTGGAAGGGCTTCGGCACCCAGTTCGATGCAATGCGCGAGCTCCTGGAGCAAATGAACCGACAGTCCAGCGGCCACTAGCTGTATTACGAGCGCGGATGCTGCGCCACGTGGATGCTACCCGCACCCCGATCAAGCACACTCCCAACTAAAATATCGAAAACAACCCCATGCAAAGTAGCATGGTGGCCGCCGGCATGGATGCTTTGAGCGATCCCGCGAAAACATTTTGACACGTCGGGCAAATCAGCGGCACTATTCCATCATCGCGCAATTTGCAAAACGCCCATGGCCCTGCCCGACAACGGGCTCTTCGGCGCGATTGCAGGCAAAAATCCTTACCCGCCCACTATATCGGGGTTGCACGAGACGCCATTCACACGGTTGCAATCGAATATCAGGCGTTCGGTGACGAACGGCATAGTCGCTCACGGGGCGATGCTGAAGCGCGAGTCGTCGCACTGGCGCTGGAACTAGCTCGACGACCAGAAGGCCCGGCGCCGTGCCTTCTGGTTTTGCTCAGCCCCACAAAGGCATTGTGTGGAAATGGCCAAATGGCTGCCGGCCCGTCCCCACCTGAGCCTCCCACTCTTAAGTCCACCAGTTAGACAGAAAGGTGAGCTAAAACCGCCGGCAGTAGCGCCCCTGCCGCACGCTCGGCGGCGCCCGCATCAAGACCAAAAGTGCCGTCGATCGCCAGCCGTGCGAAGCCATGGACTAATGACCAGCAGGCGATCGAAGGCGCCATGCGTGGATCAGCTAGCTCAAGCTCTGGTGCATCCTCGCCTCGAATCAGCCGGTCGAGCGCGGCAAAGGCGCGGTCGCCTGCGCGGCAATACTCGCTGTCGGTCAGATCAAGCAGGGCGACGCGCCACATGAGGTCGAAGCGCGAGCGCTGCTCGATCGCGAAGCGGACATAGGCGATACCCTGGCGGTGGACGCGCGCAACGCGACCCACCTCCCGGTCCTCACTCGCAGCCTCAAGCCGGTCGGCGAGTTCGTCGAACGCCATGGTTGCGATCGTCGTGAGCAAGGCGCGGACGTCGCAGAAATGGTGCTTGGGCGCTCCCGGTGAGACACCAGCCCGACGCGCGGTTTCGCGCATGCTGAAGCCCTCGACTCCCTTCTCGGCGAGCAGACCCTCCGCCGCTTCCAGTAGGGTCGCGCGCAAGTCGCCATGGTGATAGCTGCGTGTAATCTTGACAGTGGGTAGATTATCGTTCATGAGTAATCTATGCACTGTCAAGTTAGAAGGGGCAAGTCGCTTGGATCCACATTTTGCCTTCAACACCGCTGGCGGGATCGCCATGCTCGGCTGGCTTGGCTTGCTTATGTCGCTGTTCGTGCCTGCAACGCGGGACACCGCGAGGATGGCCGCGCGCCTGGCCATTCCCGCGCTACTGGGCGTCGCCTATGTCGTGCTGATAGCGCAGGGCTGGGGCAAGGCGCCAAGCGGCGGGTTCGGCTCGATCGAGCAGGTCCGCGCTCTGTTCTCGGTGGATGCGGCACTGTCAGCCGGCTGGCTGCATTATCTCGCTTTTGATTTGTTTGTGGGGAGCTGGATTGTCGAGGACGGCCTCGCCCGCGGCATCAACCGCTTCCTGCTGATCCCGTGCCTGGCTCTCACCTTCCTTTTCGGCCCGGCGGGCCTCCTTCTGTTCCAGGGGCTTCGGCTTATCCTGGCGCGAAAGTCGACGTGATGGCCGCGGTTCTGAATCCCGTTCGGAGCGGGGCCGATATCCTGCGGCAGTTGCTGCGTCGACAGCGGGTCCTGTCCCGCTTTGCGCTCGCGCTTCTCCTTCTCCTCGTGCCTGTCCTCGTTGCGTCGATGATCGACACCAGAACGCTCGACGGGGTGAGCGTCTGGGCGAAGCCGGCCAAGTTCCTATTCTCGATCGCTGTCCACGTGCTCACCTTCGCGTGGTTTGTGGGCTATGTCCGCTCCGACCAGCGCGAGACACCGTGGATGCGGTGTGTGGTCGGCGTGCTGATCGCGGCCAACATTTTTGAGCTTGCCTGGATCGGTTGGCAGGCCGCTCACGGCCTGCATTCGCACTTCAACTATGACACGCCCTTCTTCGGGATGATGTACGCGCTGATGGGAGCGGCCGTGTTGCTGATCGTCGGAGCGAACATTCCACTCGCCTGGGCGATCTGGCGTCACCCGGCGGACGATCTCAGGCCGGAATACCGGGCGGCTGTCATCATCGGCCTGCTCTTCACCGTGGTGCTGGGTGGCGGATTCGGCATCTATATGAGCCAACAGATCGGCCACGCGGTCGGCGCGGATACAGGCCATCTGCCGCTGTTCGGCTGGAGCCGAGCAGGTGGGGACCTGCGGGTCGCGCACTTCTTCGGCATCCATGCCGAGCAGGCCATTCCGCTTCTCGCGCTGTCCGTCGCTGGGCTGAAGCGCGCCACACGCCGGGTCTCAATCCTCGCTGGATCGGCGGCCTATGCAGGACTCACCGTGGCCACGTTTATCCAGGCGCTCGAAGGGCGGCCTTTTCTGTCCTGAAGGGCGCGCTGTCGTGGCCAGGATTGCGGCTTCGCGGACCGACGAAAACATTGCGAACAGGAGTTCGGTGAATGGAACGAGTTCTCGTAACCGGCGTGTCCGGCTTTCTCGGCAGCCATGTCGCGCGACTGCTCCTTCAGCAAGGTTACGCCGTTCGCGGAAGCATAAGGAGCAGGGCCAAGGCCGAAGTCGTGCGGCAGTCGCTCCAGGCCGACGGCGCCGACATATCGCGGCTCGAACTCGTTGAGCTCGACCTCCTAAGCGATCGCGGATGGTCCGAGGCGGCAGCGGGATGCGATTTCCTGCAGCACATCGCTTCGCCGTTCGTGCTCATCATGCCCAAGGACAAGAACGATCTCGTTCGCCCTGCGGTTGAGGGCACGCGCCGTGCTCTGACAGCGGCGATCGGCGCCGGGCACAAGCGGATGGTCCTCACCTCATCGCTCGCCGCGATCGATTGCGGCCACCGCGACTATCGTCACACTTTCACGGAGGCGGATTGGACCGAACTCGACGGGCCGCTAGTCACCGCTTACGCGGAATCGAAGACACGTGCTGAGCGCGAAGCGTGGACGCTGGTCGAGAGAGAAGAACAACGCGACCGTCTGGCCGTCATCAATCCATCGGCTATCCTCGGTCCTTTGCTGGATGATGATCCCGGAACCACGGGAGCATTAATTCTCCGTATGCTCAGCGGCGGCATTCCGATGGCTCCTGATGTCATTCTCGAATATGTGGACGTCCGCGACGTCGCCGCCGCGCACGTGGCGGCCATGACGACTCCCCAGGCGGGGGGACATCGTCACATCGTCACCGACGCGAGCCTGTCGCTCATGGAGATCACGGAGATCCTGAGGCCAGTTTTTCCGGCCTATGCTTCCAAACTGCCCGGTCGCGAGATGCCTTCGTGGGTCGTGGCGCTGTTCTCGATTTTCGACAAATCCTTGCGCGACAGTCGGGCGCAGATGGGGGTTCGCAAGCACTCCAGCTCGGTCGGCGGTGCGGCATTGGTCGGCGGCAAACTAATTCCGGCGCGAGAGGCGGTGATAGCAACGGCGCGGAGCATCATTGAACGGGGCTTGGTGTGAGGACGTGGGAGAAGCACAGATGGCTATCTTCTCGACAGCATCCGACAAATAGTGATGGTGGCAGGCAATGGTTACCACTGGGGCTCGGATTGGGCCGAAAAGCTCCAGGACGTGGCGATTCCGCCCGTCCCTACATTCGACGAAGAGATGTCTTCCGTCGAGGAACGTGCCCGAAGGTTGGTCGGCAAGGTCCGTTGCGGGCGCAAATTCGAGCCAGCTCATCCGTTTGTCGCAAAGCTCCTCGGATATGATGAAGAGCGGCGAAAAGAATTCGCCAAATGGCGTTCAAACTACTACGCGCGCATCACATTAATCGTGTTGACGCTGCGCTACTCACGTCACAGTTGCGTCGTTGTTCTAGGCGATGCGTACAGCGACAGATTTGAACCAATTTAATGCGGTTCGCGACCGTTGGCGCGTTTCACGCGCGAAATTTAGGGATCAGGTTTTTCGGAAACATCTTTTCGGGCTCGCGGCGGGCCGCTCTGTCCTCGAGCTCGGTTGCCGACAAGAAGATAAGGCGCGGCACCTATCGCAGCGTCGCCCACTTACGCACAGACATCGCTTCCCTCATTCGCTGCCAGAACGCCAATCTCAGGCCATTCCGATGGGCAAAATCCGCAGATGACATCCTTGCTTCCATCGAACGCTTCTGCCGATGCAACGCTCCAGCGAGACTGTGATTCAGTCACTTCTGGTTCAGGACACTAGTATAATTTGAATTGGTTGCGATTGGTTTACTTTGCGGACTGTTAGGAAGACCATGAAACAGATACTGCTGTTCGAGCAGCTGCAGCGACGCTCTGGTTGTCGGCGGCTGCACAGCACAATGCGCTTTGCTGAAGGGCGATTTTGGCGGTATCGTTCGCGCGCGCCGTCTCTCCCAGGCGACCATGCACAATATCCGCCAGAATCTCTTCTTCGCATTCATCTATAACGCTGCAGGAATCCCCATTGCAGCGGGCGTTCTCTATCCGACATTCGGATTACTACTCTCGCCAATTATTGC
>Ga0137412_10003868_pt1 | contig 11952 bp, 13 predicted proteins | sample CZODoug2_1_16fun_FD_122160 | JGI IMG/M metagenome (GOLD analysis project Ga0137412, IMG submission 122160) | Vadose zone soil fungal communities from Angelo Coast Range Reserve, California, USA - CZODoug2_1_16fungal (Hybrid Assembly) | ecosystem: Environmental > Terrestrial > Soil > Vadose zone...
GGCCCGGCGGGTCCCTGTGCAAGAGTGGCCGGCATGACCGACGGCGCGTCGGTCATGCCGGCCACTCTTGCACAGGGACCCGCCGGGCCGGAACGTCAGCCGACCGCGAAGGAGTCCCGAAAGGCCGTGCAATCGGCGGACGGTGTCGCGTCCGGTAGCAGGCACTCCAGCTGGTAGAGCTTGTTCTTGTCGGCGACGATCCGCAGGAGGTGGGTAAGCGTCAGGCCCACCGACGTGGTCGCGGTGATGCTTGCGTCAATGGCCGGCAGTCCTTGGAACGTGCTGTGGACGACCCCGGACGCCTTGCCCTGGTACGAGGTGGCGGCGGCCTTCATGGTGCGGTCCAGGTCGAAGCGCGAGCTCGCGGGCGCGCTGAGCACCGAGGCGGCGAAATTCCCGAACTCGCTGGTGTACTGGACGTAGGTATCCCCGCTGGGCAGCGTTTCCTGGGTGCGCGTCGCCTTCCCCACCATGCTGACCCGGAACCCGTCGGCCTTGACCTGATGAGGAATCAGATCGGCGGCACCAGAACAGCTGACCAGGCCGAACACGGCGGTCGCCACTACTCCGACCCGCACCGTTCGCACACCGTTCGAGGTCAGTGGCCCGAGCATTTGCGCTCCTCGGTTCGAGATCACGCCCGCCGCGCTGGCCCCACGTTACTCGCCGGGACGGCGTCGCTTGTCGCGGATGTAGAGGACTGCCGGCTTGCCGTCGCCGGGGCTGCGGCGGTCCAGTTCGAACAACGTGGTCGCGGTGAACAAGTCGCTGAGCTTGGCGTAGCCGTAGTTGCGTGAGTCGAAATCGGGGCGCTGCTTGGTGATGATGCTGCCTACGGTTCCGAGATGAGCCCAACCGTCGTCGTCGGAGGCTGCCTCGATCGCGTTGCGCAACTGGTTCACCAGCGCCGTGTCGGCCTGGAACTGCGCGGCCGATTTGGCGGCCTTCGGCTTGGCTACGGCTTCCGTTGGGGCGCTGGGACTGTGGGTGTAAGTGAGGTTCTCGGTGTAGATGAACTTGTCGCACGCGGCGACGAAGGGTTGGGGCGTCTTCCGCTCGCCGAATCCGTACACGGTGAGGCCGGACTCGCGCAGTCGCGCGGCGAGTCTTGTGAAGTCGCTGTCGCTGGAAACGATGCAGAATCCGTCGAGGCGATCCGAATACAGCAGGTCCATCGCGTCGATGACCATGGCCGCGTCGGTGGCGTTCTTGCCGGTCGTGTAGGCGAACTGCTGAATGGGCTGGATCGATTGGGCGAGCAGCTGGTCCTTCCACCCCTTGAGGTTCGTTCCGGTCCAGTCGCCGTAGGCGCGTTTGACGTGCGCCGTGCCGTACTTGGCGACCTCCGCCAGTAGCCCTTCGGTGATCGACGGGCGCGCGTTGTCCGCGTCGATCAGCACCGCGAGCCGTGCTGCGTTCTCGCCGGCCATGGGCCAGACACCCCCCTGCTAGCCGCTCCCTCGGCGTGGTTGGCTGAGGCCAACCAGGGGAGGTGCCGGTGACCGAGCCTACGCAGCCCACAGCGCGCATGGTGGCGTGCCACTTCATCGTCTCCGCTGACGTGGAGCGTTCCCGCCGGTTCTACACCGAGGTACTCGGCGGCACGGTGGCCTTCGGGCCGGAGCCGACCTATGTCGCGCTGGCCAACACGTTCATCATCATCAACGTCGGCGGCGGCCCCACCGACGACAAGCCCACGGTGATCCTGGAGACGCCACCTGACCCCGACCGGGTGAGCAGCTTCCTGAATCTCCGGGTCGCCGACATCCACGCCGTGTACGCGGAGTGGAGTGCCCGGGGTGCGCAGTTCCTGACCCCGCCGAAGCAGCACCCCTCCGAGATCCGGTGCTACATCCGCGATCCGGACGGTTACCTCATCGAGGTCGGGCAAACCACCGACCCGAAGCGCGACTGGTCCCCCGCGCATTGGCCGCCGATCGATTCTTGATCAGGGCGAACACCGGGCGCCGGTAGGGTCCGCACAGGCGAGCGGAAGGCACCGGCATGGGTGCACGGTTCGAAGAGCTCGACTGGCGCCCCACACCCATGGGCGAGCTGAGTCTGCGCCGCCGTCTCGATCCCGGCTCGGGTGAGGAGATCCACGAGGTCAAACTCGACGAGGACTTCCTGATGTCCAGCCTGTTCGTCGAGGCGGAGATCGCGATCTCGCGTATCGCGCTGGACCTGTTGGTCGGCGCCGACCTCGATGTGGTCGTCGGCGGGCTGGGGCTCGGCTTCACCGCCCTGGCCGTGCTGGCGGACCCGAGAGTGCGTTCGCTCATCGTCGTCGACGCGCTGGCCGAGATCATCGAGTGGCACGAGCGGGGACTCATCCCGGCGGGCGCGCAACTGGTGGCCGACCCGCGTTGTCGCCTGGTGCACGCGGACTTCTTCGCGGCGGTGGCGGGCCCGGGTCTGGATCCCGCCGAACCGGAGCGCCGCTTCCACGCGATCGTCGTCGACATCGACCACTCGCCCAGCCACCTGCTGCACCCCTCCCACGGCGGCTTCTACACCCCGGCGGGCCTGGCGCGGCTGCGCGCGCACCTGCGGCCGGGCGGGGTGTTCACCCTGTGGTCCAACGACCCGCCCGAGGAGGACTTCCTCGCCCGCCTCAACGCGGAGTTCCCCGGCGCGAGCGCCCGGGTCGTCTCCTTCGCGAACCCCCTGCAGGACCGACTCGCCACCAACACGGTCTACGTGGCGGTGGCGGCCAGCAGCTGACGCTGGGTCAGGTTAGTGGCTCGTCCGGCGCCGGGCATGGCAGCGACATTGGGAGGCCAGAGCGGGGCCTTCCCGCCCTCTTTTCGTTCGTGGGTTCGGGGTTCGATCCCCCCGCGGCCCACCCCTGACCTGCGCGAACGGGAGGATGTCCCGGCGCCGGCGCTGATAGCACGGACGGATCACTCGAGCGGTTGGCGACCTGGGGGTCGGTTCGGTCGACCGCCGGCGCATCTTGCCGACAGTCGCCGCAAAATGGCTACGGCTTTGGCGTCGGTGCCGGAGAACTGCCGACCGGCTTCTTCTTGCATCCAGGGAATGAAGGATGGTGCTTGCAATCAGGCGGGGGTCCGGGGTCGGGGCTGGTGAGCTGGCGGGCCAATGCAGTAGCGGGGACATTTGCTTGGGCCAGCGCCGGCCCGGACGAGACCACCGTGGCGCCGGCCGCGACGGCAACCGCCAAGAGGATGCGCGCAGTGTTGTGCATGACTTGTGCCTCCTTGCGTCGATCCAGTCCTCGACCTACGGCCTGCAACCACGGTCTCCCACGGGTATCTCCCGTTGCGCTCCGGATTACACCTCGCCGGCATCAGAGCTGGGCCTGGATCTTGCACTCCCAGCGGAACGGACCGAATGCGGTGTCGCTGCGGGGGGCGTGCGCCCCGGGGTCGATGGTGAGTGGTCCGAGGTTGGTGACTTTGGGGTGAAGGGCGTGTGGCGGGCAGGTGGCTGATCAGGCGAAGCCGTGCTCGTGATGTCATCCGACTAGCGTGGGTTTGTCATTCGAGGCAGTGCAGATACGGGGGATCGGCCATGCCGTTGAGCATCGATGAGGCCAGGCAGTTGCTGCCCGTGGCCCTGCAGGAAGCCCGCACCGGGTTCGAGGAGGGCGGGTGCCCGATCGGGGCTGCGCTCTTCCACCGCGACGGTCGGCTGCTGGGGCAGGGGCGCAACCGGCGGGTCCAGCACGGGGACCCGTCGGTGCACGGGGAGACCGACGCCTTCCGGAACGCGGGTCGCCAACGCAGCTATCGCGACACGATCATGGTGACCACCCTGGCCCCCTGCTGGTACTGCAGCGGGCTGATCCGTCAGTTCAACATCCCGACGGTGGTGATCGGCGAGTCCAGGACCTTCCCCGGCGGCGTCGACTGGCTGAACGAGCACGGCGTGGAAACCATCGACCTCGACTCCGACGAGTGCGCCGACCTGATGACCAGGTTCATCGCGGCCAAGCCGGAGATCTGGCTCGAGGACATCGGCGAGTAGTTACTTAGTGCCGAAGATGCGGTCCCCGGTGTCGCCGAGGCCCGGCACGATGTAGCCGTGGTCGTTGAGCTCGCGGTCGATCGCCGCGGTGTAGATCGGCACGTCCGGGTGGTTCTGCGCCATGTTCGCGATGCCCTCGGGTGCGGCAATCAGGCTGACGAACCGGATCGACCGCGGGTTGGTTTCCTTCAGTCGATCGACGGCCGCGACGGCTGAGTTGCCCGTCGCGAGCATGGGGTCCAGCACGATGGCGTCGCGTTCGTCCATCCCGGACGGCATCTTGAAGTAGTACTCGATGGCGACCAGGGTCTTGGGGTCGCGATAGATGCCGATGTGCCCGACGCGCGCGCCGGGGACGACCTCGAGCATGCCGTCGAGAAAGCCCGCTCCGGCGCGCATGATGACGACGAAGACGGTCTTCCGGCCACCGATCATGGGGGACTGCATCTTCTCCAGCGGTGTTTCGATCTCGACCAGCTCAGTCGGCATGTCGCGGGTGACCTCGTAGGCCATCAGCATCGCCACCTCGCTCAGCAGGCGGCGGAAGCTGGCGGTCGAGCGGTTCTTCTGCCGCATCAGGGTGAGCTTGTGCTGCACCAGCGGATGGGCGATGACCTGTACACCGGGGTCGGACATGGGGAGCTCCAGGCGGGAATTGGATGGGTCAGAACACCGTGCCGTCACTGTGCACCGTCACCGGCGGGGCACCGCCGGGTCGACGCTCGGCCGCAATCGCCCGCCCGGCCGCCCAACTGCCGCCCTCGAGCAGGCCGGCGAGCGGCAGCGCGCGGGCGCGTTCCGCGATCGCCGCCGACCGGCCTTCGGCGAGACGTTCCCGCACTCGCGGGGCCAGTTCGTCGAGCAGCGCGACGGTCAGCGCGCGCCACTCGATCACCGGGGGATCGGCCGGGGTGACCGGGCGCGCCGCCCACTGCGGGTCGCGCGGCACGATCAGGCCCGCGTCGAGCAGCAGGCCACCGTTGCGGTACTCCGGCAACCCGGTCAGCTCGTCGAGTTCGGTGACCGGTACGCCCGCCCATTCGAACGGCTCGATGAGGGAGTAGGTCAACCACTGGCTGAGCTTGTGGAACGGCACCAGCCCGGTCGGGTGCTCCCACACGTCACCCAACGGCCAGGCCCGCCCGTCCACCTCCAGCGACTGCCCGCTGGGCCAGATGGAGCTGAGTCCGTCGAGCAGGAAGCGAAGGATTTCCCGGGCCGGAATGGTGATCTGATCACCCGTCAGAGTGTCGAACAAACCGCCCGGCCGACCGCCGAAGGCCGGAGTCTCCAGGGCGCCGGCGAGGCGGCGGAGTAGGTCCGCGCGGCCGTCGAGACCGACCAGCGGGTTGTGTGGGCCGACCTGGAACACCCAGCCCAACTCGTCGGCGTCGATCCGCGACAGGGTGACTGCGTCGACGCGACAGGGATCGTCCGGATCGTCGGAGAACGTCCCGGCAAGGAAGGCGTCAAGGCTCGCGACGGCCAGACCTTCCGAGCGGGTCAGGGTCGCACCGTACGCGTCGAAGAACGACCAGGTCGGTCCGGCGCCGGCGTCGAGCAGCACGCTGATGACGGTCAGGTCGATCTGCGCCTGCGGCGAAAGGTCGGGTACCCGATTCCCGAAGTGCCGCCACCGGGAGTGATACGGGACGGCGAGGTCCGGGAACCGGGACACCGTCACGGTCGCGATCCGGTCGACGACCTCGGGCACCCGGGTTTCCTCGAGGGTGAAGTGTTTCGATTCACCGTTGCGGACGAACGTCAACACCTCCGCGCACCGCCGCCGGACGGTCGCGACGTCGCGCAGGTCGGCAACGGCCGCCGGGACCGGACCGAACAGGCCTTGGTCAGCGGCCGTCATCGACGCGTTCGGTGAGTCGACGGCCCTGCATCGCAGACAACTGCACGGCGTCGGGAATCGCGGCGTCGGTGAAGTAGCCGGCGGCGATCTTGGCGTCCATCTCGACCCTGGCGTCGGCGGGGACGAGGTCGTCGGGAATCTTGACGCGCTCGCCGACCTCGATGCCGCTTCCGGTGATGGCGTCGTACTTGTCGTTGCTCATGCTGACCAACCGGTGGATTTTGCTGATGCCCAACCAGTGCAACACGTCGGGCATCAATTCCTGGAAGCGCATGTCCTGCACGCCGGCCACGCATTCGGTGCGCAGGAAGTACTTCGCGGCGCTGTCGCCGCCCTCCTGGCGCTTGCGGGCGTTGTAGACGAGGAACTTGGTGACCTCGCCGAGCGCCCGACCCTCCTTGCGGCTGTAGGCGATCAGTCCGACGCCGCCGCCCTGGGCCCCGCGGATGCATTCCTCGATCGCATGGGTGAGGTAGGGCCGGCAGGTGCAGATGTCCGACCCGAACACGTCCGAGCCGTTGCACTCGTCGTGGACGCGGGACGTCAGCGTGATCGAGGGATCCGCGAGGTCAGCGATCCGGCCGAAGATGTAGAGCGTCTGCCCGCCGATCGGCGGTAGGAAGACCTCGATGTCGCTGCGGGTGACCAGTTCCGGGTACATGCCGCCGGTCTCTTCGAACAGCGTGCGACGCAGTTCGGCCTCGCTGACCTTGAAGCGTTCGGCGACGCCGGGCAGCCACCAGACCGGCTCGATGGCGACCTTGGTCACCACGGCCGATGCGTCTTCGAGCAGGAAGCGACCGTCGGGTGCCAGCCGCCCCGCGGCGATCGCCTGGCGTACCTCGGGCAGGTGAATGTGAGCCTGCGTCACCGCGATCGTCGGGCGGATGTCGTAGCCCAGGGCGAGGTAGTCCGCGAAGACCTCGCCGACCCTGGCCCCCCACGGATCGATCGACACGATCGCGTGCGGGTCGTGCCACCCCGGGTACGGGCCGGTGGCATCGGTCGGGGCGGTGTCGGTCAGGTCCGGGCGATGCCCGCGCACCAGGTTGCCCGCCGCCACGGACAGGGCCCGGTAGATGCCGTAGCTGCCACTGTGGGTGCCGACGACGTTGCGATGGCCGCGCTTCGTCGTGGTGCCCACGACCGGGCCACGCTCGGCCGGGTCGCCGGCGCCCCAGCGCAGGGTCGGTGCGCCGCCGGCTCCCTGGTCCGGGTGGGAGGTCAGCCGGATGTGGCGGCGTGCCGCCGGGTCCTCGCCTGCCATCCTTGCTCCCACCTGCAACGTCGGTGGTAGCGCCTGAGCCGCCCCACCCGATGCCCCAGTGTGCCGTGCCGGCCCCTTCGGTGCGGGTGAAGACCCTAACCAAACTCGTCGGGGTCGACCGCGCCGAGGGCGACGGCGCGGTCGAGGAAGCCCTGCAGCGCGGCCTCGGTGGCGGGTTCGTCGAGGAAGCCGCCGGCCGCGCGGGAACGGTAGGCGGTCAACCGGGCGCCCGCCGCCGGGGCACCGGAACGCAGGTGACCCAAGCTCACCAGGTAGCGGCACGGCAATTGTCCGGGGTGCAGGTCCCAGCCCTGGTTGATGCCGAGGACCAGGGCGCGGCGCACGATCCGGGCCTGAATCCGCCAGGCATCCAGCACGGCGTCCCCGACGGGCAGCACGTTGGACGAGCCGTCCACCACGCGTACCCCGCGTCCGGCGGCGGCCAGTTGCAGCACGGCCTTGGCGTGCTCGGCGGCAGGATGATCGGCGCGCTGCTCGGCGGGATCGATGCCGAGTGCGGCGGAGTAGTCATAGGTGCCGAAATGCAGGCCGTCGCAGCGGCCGCCGGCGGCGTCCAGGAACGCGACTGCCGGCGCGGTGCCGTCGGCGGCGAGCACGGCGGCGGGCAGTTCGATCTGCACCTCGAGTCGCAGCGTGGCCGCGGGCAGCCCGTGTCGGGACTCCAACCGGGCGCAGACCAGATCCATCGCGCGGACCTGGTCCGGATGGGACACCTTGGGCAGGGTGACGATCAGCCCCGTCGGGTCACCGCCGGCTGCGCAGAAGGCCGCCAGGAAACCGGCCAGGGTGCGCACCGCCCGGTGCCGGGTCGCCGCCTCCATGCTGCGGATGCGCAACCCCGCCCAGTCGGTCCGCGTGCGGGTCGCCGCCAGCGCTGTCGCGGCGTGCGTGACGTGGGCGTCCTCCTCGGCGTCGTGGCGGCGACCGTAACCGTCCTCGAAGTCGATGCGCAGGTCCTGCACCGGCATCCGGTCCAGCATTGCCCGCGTCCGCGGCAACACCTCGGCCAGCAGATCCCGGGCCAGGCCGAGGGCCTCGGGCAGGTCCGGGTGCTCGGCGTATGCCTCGAGCACCTGCCGTGCGTGGCTGCCCCACTCCTCGACCGTCTCGGCGGTGTAGGCGTCGGCCGGGACGTAGCAGGTGTGGATCGGGAACCGCCCGCCCGGCGCCGCTTGGCGGCGCGCCACCGCGGTGTCTGCCGCGGCCAGCAGGGCGTCGAGGCCGGCCGTGAGGTCGCTCGACGCTGCGTGGTCCGTCACCAGGGCCTCGGATCGGCGACCGCGCCGGACCGCAGCACGGTGCCCTCGATCAGGCCGTAGGGCCGGTCGGCGGCGAGGAACACCTCGCCGGGATTGTCCAGACCGAACGGGCTGAGGTCGACAAGGAAGTGATGCCTGTTGGGCAGCGCGAGGCGCACCTCCACCACCTGCGGCACCTGCTCGATCACCGCCGCGCCCATCGCGTACAGCGTCTGCTGCAGGGAACGGGAGTAGGTCCCCGCGAAGGCCTCCAGCAGGCAGTCCCGGGTCCGGGTGTGCAACGCGTCCCAGCCGTCGGCGCAGGCGGCGTCGTAGCGCCAGCGGGCCTCCATCGCGGTGGCCAGGATCCGGTCGGTCGCCGGGGACAACGTCGTGTACTCGTCCACGGCGAACCCGACGAACTCCGACCCGGTGCTGCTCAGCACGACCAGGTCCCGAACGCCGGCGACCATCAGGTCACCCGCGGCGCCGTGCTCGACGTGCACCGTCCGGACCTCGGAACCGGCGCGGCGGAACGAGTGCGGGGCGGGGTTGCCGGCCACGGTGAGCCGGTCCCAGGGGTGGCGGTCGATCACCACCCGTGCGTGCGTGATCGCCTCCTGAGTGGCGACGAAGTGCCGGGCCAGGCGCAACGCGAACTCCTCCGCGGTGTCGATCCCGTCGCGGGCGAAGGCGAACACGGTGTTCTTCTGAGTGTCGGTGGGCAGCACGCGTGCGTTGTCACCGGAGAGGTGAACATCCGTCAGCTCCCCCGACAGCGCGACGCTCACGGTGCGGTCCATCAGGTCGTGCACGTCGCCGGAACGCTGCACCACCACGACCCGGGTCTCGGCCTTGCCGTACCGGTTGGGGCCGAGCACGGCCCGTGGCTCGTCCATCAGGTCCCCCGGTACGTGGAGTAGCCGAACGGGGACAGCAGCAGTGGCACGTGGTGGTGCTCGCCGGCCTCCCGGATGGTGAACTCGACGCACACCTGCGGGTAGAAGGTGTCGATGCCTGCCGCGGCGAACCACTGCCCGGTCGCGAACACCAGCCGGTGCGACCCGGCTCCGGGCACCTGCGCCGGCCAACTCAGTCGGCCGTCGGCATCGGTGATCCCGGCGTTTACCTCGACCCACCCCTCGCCATCCGCGGAGTCGAGGCGCACCGCCAGTCCGACCGCCGGGCGACCGGTCGTGGTGTCGAGCACGTGAGTGGAAAGGCTCATCCGGTCACCCACAGCCGGCGTAGCCGCAGCCCGGTGATTTCGGCGAGTTCCCGGCGCACGACCGGGAGTTCCTCCGCCGCGGTGTGGGCGAGCCGTTCGTGTAACAGCGCGAGCAGTTGCGGACCGCTGCGTCCGGCCGCCCGCACCAGGTACACGTGCCCGAAACGCTGCTCGTACTCGCGGTTGCCCGCCTCGAGCGCGGCCCGTAGCTCGGCGTCCTCGCCCACGCCCGCTTGTTCGCGGCGCGACGCGGCGGCGTCCGGCCCGGGCCCGGTCGGGCGCTCACCGATCCGGGGGTGTCCGGCGAGGGCGGCCGCCAGCTCACCGGCATCCAGCCCGGACAACACCGCATCCGAGGCCGCGACCATCGCGTCGAGATCGGCGTAAGGCCGGCCGGCGGCCAGGTCCGCCGCCCAGACGCGCGAGGCGCAGCAGGACCGCACCGCCGCCGCGGCGGCTGCGGGCGGCAGCAGGTTCCACCACCGGACCGCGACCGCGGCGACCCCCGCTGCGGTCGGATCCCCCCAAAGCCGAACGCGCGCCAGGCCACCGTCGGGGATCAGCTCCACTCGCGCCTGATGGACAATCAGATCACTATCCAGGCCCGCGTCGACGCCGAACCAGTGCCGGGTGTCCGGGGCCAGCGCCGTGCGCAGCAACAGCGGCCGCCACTGACCTGCTGGGTCCAGGGCGCTGATCGCAACCTCGCCGGGGGCGTTGCCGACGAAGTGTGTGGTGTCCACGACCACCTGCCGGACCCGGCCCGGTGCGGCCGTGCGCAGCAGGATCCAGTCATTGCCGCCGTCGCGGCGCCGCCTGGTCTCCCAGCCGTGGTCCATGCGGGCGGCGTCGCCGGGCGCGATCGCGTTCTGCGGCGGGGAGTAGAACCGGTCGCTGCAGTCCAGCACCACCCCGCCGTGCTCACTCGCGGCGAGGTCCACGCTCAGCCCGGCCCAACGCCGAGGGTCGGCGACGACCTCGCCCCAAGCCCGCAGCCGGGCCACGCCGCCGTCCGGGTGGATGGTCAGCCGCAGGTGGCTGGCCAGGCTCGGCACCTGCACGGGCAGGACGTTCGCGGTGTTCCCGGCCAGCTCCTGACGTCCCGTCAGCGACGTCCAGTCGGGGTGCCCGGCGACTCGGTCGGCGGACGGCCACCCGTCCAGCCAGCAGGCGTGCACCTCGCACTCGGTGGGAAAGTTTCCGGTGAAGAACGCCGTGTCGACGACGATCTGATGCACGATGCCGGGCACCCCGAGCCGGACGATCACCCAGTCCTCGCCGGGGGAGCGGCGCCGCCGCGTCTCCCATCCGTCGTAGACCTGCCCGCGCATGCCCATGGTGTGCGCTGTGAACGTCGGAGCCGCCGCGGCGATCAGGTTCTCCTTCTCGGCGAACGTCTCGTCGTTGGCCAACAGGACGCTGCCGCCCATGGCCCGCGACGCCAGGTCCACCCAGGTCGGGTCCAGCTCCGTCATGCTGCCTCACCCCGGCGCAGCAGCCGCCCGGCCGGGCGGTCACCGATCGGGGCGCCGCGCAGCCATACCTGTCGGACCACGCCGTGCAGCCGCCGACCGGCGTACGGGGTGATCGGGTGACGGTGCGCCAGCTGCTCGGGCACGACGGTGAACTCCTCCTCCGGGGCGAACACAACCAGGTCGGCCGAGGCGCCGGCCACCAACGCGCCCCGGTCGGCCAGGCCGCCGATCCGGGCCGGCCCCGCGGCCATCCACCGCACCACCTCGGGCAGGGCGATGCCGCGGGCGCGGGCGGCGGTCCAGATCACCGGCAGGCCCAGTTGCAGCGAGGAGATCCCGCCCCACGCGGTGCCGAACCCGCCGGACTTGAGGTCGAGCGGGCTCGGCGAGTGGTCGGAGACGATCGCGTCGATGACGCCGTCGCGCAGCCCCCGCCAGAGCCCCTCGGCGTTGGCGGCATCGCGGACCGGGGGGCAGCACTTGAACTCGGTCGCCCCCGGCGGCACGTCCGCCGCGTCCAGCGTCAGGTAGTGCGGACAGGTCTCGACGGTGACGGGTACCCCGTCGGCCCGGGCGGCGGCGAGCGCCGGTAGCGCGGCGGCGGCGGACAGGTGCAGGACGTGCACCCGGGCCCCGGTGCGCCGGGCGGCGTCGAGCACCGCTTCGATCGCGCGCACCTCCGCCGAGGCGGGCCGGGAGGCCAGGAACTCGGCGTAGCCGGGACCGGCGGGAGGGGCGGCGGCCAGCGCGTCGGCGTCCTCGGCATGCACGATCAGCAACCCGTCGACGGCGGCGACCAACTCGGCCGCCCGCAGCAGCTCGGCGTGGGTCAGCGGCGGGAACTCCGGGACGCCGGAGTCGGCCAGGAA
>Ga0137412_10003869_pt1 | contig 11950 bp, 10 predicted proteins | sample CZODoug2_1_16fun_FD_122160 | JGI IMG/M metagenome (GOLD analysis project Ga0137412, IMG submission 122160) | Vadose zone soil fungal communities from Angelo Coast Range Reserve, California, USA - CZODoug2_1_16fungal (Hybrid Assembly) | ecosystem: Environmental > Terrestrial > Soil > Vadose zone...
CAGGTCGAGCACGTCTTTCTCATCCATAGCCACACGGGCCTCCTGATCTCGCATGTCGCGGCGGAAGACGCGGCGAGTCAGGACCCGCAGCTCGTTTCTTCGATGCTGACGGCGATCCAGGATTTCGTCCGGGATTCCTTCAAGGGTGCCGAACAGCAAGGGGTCGACACCCTGCGGCTCGGCGACTTGCGCCTGTGGTGCGAGGTCGGGCCGTTCGCGATGCTGGTCGCGGTCATCCGCGGCAATCCGCCGGAGGAGCTGCGCGAGACTCTGCGCAATGTTCTGTCGCGCATTCATGAGGAGCGCCGTCAGGCGCTGGAAAGCTTCGACGGCGACAGCTCGGGCCTGGCCGATGTCGCGGCGCATTTGGCGGACTGCGCCGCGCTCAGGCAACAGGGGAGAAGCACGCGCAAGGCCGGTTTCCCGTGGCTCGTCTTCCTGGTCTCCCTCCTGCTCGTGGGAACTGCGGGTGGAGTGGGACTTTGGCGGTGGGAGATCGCACAAGAGCAAGCACGCATCCGCGCCGAGAACGCGCTGGAGCAGGCGCGGATCAGCGCCGCCGAGCTCGCGCGCCGCGCGGCCGAGGAACGGCGCTGGTCGGACTATGTCGACCGGCTGCGGGCCGAGCCGGGCCTCGTCGTCACCGATGCGGCCGAGCGCGACGGCAAGTTCGTGGTCGGGGGCCTGCGCGACCCGTTCGCGCCCGACCCGGCGGCCCTGTTGCGCGAGTCCGGGGTCGACCCGGCGCGCGTCGTCAGTCGCTGGCAGCCCTACCTGGCGCTCGATCCCGCCTTCGTGCTGAAACGGCTCGAGGCGTCGCTCGCGCCGTCGCCGGGCGTGAAACTCTCGATCGCGGGCGATCGCATTGTCGCGGTGGGAGCGGCGACGCCCCTTTGGCTTTCGCGGGCGCGCGCGGCGGCCCGCCTGCTGCCGGCGGGCGGTCCGCAACTCGACCTCACGCTGGTGCTGAACCTCTCCGAGGGAGCCTTTGCCAAGCTGCGCGAAGCCATCCAGGCGCACGAAATCCGCTTCAACACCAACGAGTCGCTGCCGGCGCCCGGGCAGGACGCCGAGCTCGACCAGCTGGCAAGCGAGATCAAGGAGCTGACTTCGCTCGCCTCGAGCCAGCATATGAGGGCGCGCATCAGGCTCACCGGGCACTCCGACGACACCGGCCCCGGCACCTACAACCTGTCGCTCAGCATCGCGCGGGCGGGTGCCGTCGTGGCGCTCCTGAAGAAGCGGGGCGTCGCTGCCGATCTGATCACGATCGGCGGCGCCGGTCAGCTCGATCCGCTCAACGCAGGCAGCTCGGATAACGCCCGGACGCTGAACCGCCGCGTCTCGGTCGCGGTCCGGCTCGAGGACGAGTCATGACGGCGACCGTCCAGAAGAAGATCTGCATGCTGGGCGGCTTCTCGGTCGGCAAGACGAGCCTCGTCAAGCGCTATGTCCAAAGCGTCTTCTCCGAGGCCTATCTGACCACGGTCGGGGTCAAGATCGACAAGAAGACGGTGACGCTGGGCGACCGGGTGGTGCATCTCATCCTGTGGGATCTCGCGGGCGAGGACGACATGTCCTCGCTTCGGATGAGCTATCTGCGGGGCTCGGCCGGCTACGTGCTGGTGGCTGACGGCACGCGGCCCGCGACGCTCGAAACCGCGCTGTCGCTCCGCCGGCGCGTCGAGGCGGATCACGGCCCGCTGCCCTTTGCGCTGCTGCTGAACAAGAACGATCTCCGCGAGCAGTGGGCGATCCCGGACGGTGAGCTCGAGGAGCTTCGCCGGAGCGGCTGCTGGGTGCGGTCGAGCAGCGCCAGGACGGGCGAAGGCGTCGAGGACGCGTTCGCCGACCTCGCGGCGCGCGTCGCGCCCTGAGCCATGGAAGATCTGCCGGCGCAGGTCGCCGATCGGCTGCAGGCGCTGAGCTTTGCCGACCGCGCGGTCGCCTGGCTGTATGTGGACGATGCCCTTGCCCTCATCGCCGCCGGCGGGTGTCTCGAGGCCTACGGGCTTGGCGCACTCAGCCTCGGCGCGCCGGCCGTCGAGCAGGCGGCATTTCTCGAGGGCCTGCTGCCGCTGGTCGAGACGCCCTGGCTGTTCCCGTCGATCGAGCTCGCGGCGGGTCACGAGAAGGGCCGCGTCGCCGATCTTCATTTTTGGCGCGACGAGGGCGGGGCCGGGGACGGAACGTGGGTGCTGCTGCTGGAAGTCACGTCCGAGCGCGACGCGACACGGCGCCTGCAGCAGAAGGCCTATGACATGACGCTCCTGCAGGAAAGGGAGGCGGCGCTCAATCGGCGCCTGGAGGCGGCGCAGGCGGAGCTCCGGGCGCAGTCGGCCGAGCTCGCGCGCTGGAACAAGACGCTCGAAGAGCGGGTGGCGGCGCAGGTCGGCGAGCTCGGGCGGATGAGCCGGCTCAAGCGGTTCCTGGCGCCCGCGCTCGCCGAGCTCATCGTATCGTCCGGCGACGAAAGCATCCTCGAAAGCCACCGCCGCGACATAGCCGCGCTCTTCTGCGACCTGCGCGGCTTCACCGCCTTTGCCGAGAGCGCGGAGCCGGAAGAGGTCCTTGAGCTGCTGCGCGACTATCACGCCACGCTCGTGCCGCTCGTCCAGTCCTTCGAGGGCACGCTCGACCGCTTCGCCGGCGACGGGTTGATGGTGTTCTTCAACGATCCGCTGCCCTGTCCCAACCCGGCCGAACGCGCCGTCAGGCTGGCGGTGGCGATGCGGGAGGCGGTGGCGGCGCTTGCGGCGGGGTGGCGTCGGCGCGGCCATCAGATCGGCTTCGGCGTCGGCGTCGCGCAAGGCTTTGCGACGCTGGGGCAGATCGGCTTCGAAGGCCGCTTCGACTACAGCGCGATCGGCACGGTCGTCAACACGGCCGCGCGCCTCAGCGACGCCGCGGCGGACGGCCAGATCCTCGTGACGTCGCGGGTCGCCGGCGCCGTCGGCGATTTCGCCGAGCTCGGCGACATCGCGCCGCTCGCGATCAAGGGCCTCAGCCGTTCCCTTGCCGTCTCCAACGTGGTGGCGCTCAGAGCAGGTTCCGATTGAATAGACGCCCATCTTTGCTGGGAGCGCGCCACTCCAGTGGCGCACCTTCGTCTCCGCCGGCACATGAGCGCCACTGGAGTGGCGCGCTCCCAGCGATGACACGATTCCGAGCGATCGGAACGTACTCTAACAAAGTCCTTCCTCCCTGCGCGCAGCGCGGGGAGGTGCCCGCGTAGCGGGCGGAGGGGTCATAGGCGACAGCGACTTGTGGCCCATGACCCCCGAGCGCCTGTGAAGGCGCGGAGTCGGCGTGAGACGCCGACACCTCCCAGCGTTGCTGGGGAGGAAGTGACGACGGCATTTCGAATGCAACTGAGGACGTGATGTCACCCCTGCTGCTGCCCCTCACCCCGCGCTTCATCGCGCTCACCCTGGCGATCCTGTCGACCCTAGGCTTCGCCGTCGCCTTGGCGTTCGATCGGCAATCGATGCTGCTGGCGATCGGCTTCAGCGTCGCCCTGTTCCTGACCATCGTCGGCACGATCGACCTTTTCCAGACATCTCACTCGGTCCTGCGCAACTACCCGATCCTCGCGCATTTCCGCTTCATCTTCGAAGGCATCCGCCCGGAGCTGCGGCAATACTTCTTCGAGGGCGACAAGGACGGCATGCCGTTCAGCCGCGACCGGCGCGCGGTGGCCTATCAGCGCGCCAAGATGGCGCTCGATGTGCGGCCGTTCGGCACCCACTACGACGCGACCCTGCACGAGCTGGCTGAAATGACCGCGGCCGCCGGCTTCGATCGTTCAGGGCCGTGGCGTAGAAGTCTTTTCCTCCCCAGCGAAGCTCTAGGGCATCTACACATCTTAGCGTCAAATTGACTCGGGTCGCGGTTAGGGATTCCCGAGGAGGTAGGGCGTGTGATTCCATGCGGGGCACTTCGGCAAGAGCGAGGTGTCACGATGATCGTGGATTGGTCGCTGGGACGGTTTGGGGATCGCCGCCTCGATAAAGGGGGGCAGCGCTGCTCGAGCGCATGGTTGCCTGCTCGACGGTATGCCTGCGCCAGCTTGCGCGGGGCCGCTGGGCCAAGCAGATGCAGTTCTGGCGATTTATGGCCAATGAGCGGGTGACGGTCGGCAGGCTGATCGAGGGCTGGAGCGATCGGACGCGCGATGCGGCGGTCGGCCGGCATGTTCTGGCCATTCAGGACACCAGCGAGCTTAGGTTCAGCACCACGGCGGACAACCGGCGCGGCCTGGGAAAGGTCAAGAAGGGCACGGCCTATGGCGTGCTGCTGCACGCCATGATCGGCGTCGATGCCGACAGCGGCGCCATGCTGGGGCTGGCGGGCGGCCAGATCTGGACGCGCCAGGGCGATGTCGAGACGCCGCATGCCAAGCGCCCGCTGACGGAAAAGGAGTCGGCTCGCTGGATTGTCACTGCCGAGGCGGCCAAGCAGACCTTGGCGGCCGCCGCCGTGGTCACCGTCATGGCCGATCGGGAGAGCGACTTTTATGCCCACTGGGCCCGCACGCCGGGCGGCAACGTCCATCTGCTCACTCGGCTGATGAACGATCACGCCGTGGTCGAAGGCGGCACGGTCCGCAAAGCGCTCGCGCGCCTGCCCGTCGCCGGCCGGGCCGTCGTCGAGTTGCGCGAAAGGGCCAATCGCCGCCCGCGCACCGCCCATCTGTCCCTCCGCTTCGGCTCGGTGAGGCTCCAGCGGCCCAAGAACACCATCGAAAAAGGCCTGCCGGCCAGCATCGCCGTCAATGTCGTCGAGGTCATCGAGCCTCATCCGCCAAAACACGCCGAGCCCGTCCATTGGATCCTGCTGACCACCCATGACGTCAGGACCCTCGCCGATGCCTGGCGGATCGTCGGCTGGTACAGGCAGCGCTGGATCATCGAGCAGTTCTTCCGCACCCTGAAGCTCCAGGGACTGCGCATCGAAGACAGCCAACTGGCAACCGCCGATCGCCTCTGCAAGCTGACCGCTATTGCCGCCAGCGCCGCCGCCATCGTCATCCAGCTCGTGCAGGCCCGCGACGGCCGCGACACCCAACCGGCAGGCCTTGCCTTCACCCAACACGAGATCAAACTGATCGCCATCCTCGATCAGCAAATGCAAGGCAACACCGCGCGCCAGAAAAACCCGCATCCCCCTAACTCGCTTGCTTGGGCAGCATGGCTCATCGCCAAACTCGGCGGATGGCACGAATACGAAGCCAAACCGCCTGGCCCAATCACCTTCCGCAACGGATTGGCTGCCTTCCGCGCCGCCGCTAACCTCTTCAAATATGTGTAGATGCCCTAGCAGCGAAGCTGGGGAGGTGTCGCCGACATACGGCGACGGAGGGGTCATGATTCATGAGCGCTTCGCGCCTTGACCCCTCCGTCCGCTGCGCGGCCACCTCCCCACTTCGTGGGGAGGAACGGAAACGTCAAACCTGTTGCGGATCGGGAGAACTTGGCCCAGCGTTTGGAGACCAAGAAACGCCCGAGGAAACGCCATGACCGCTCCCTTCGACTTCGCGCCGTTGCTGGCGCCCGGCACGCCCGCGCCCGCCGTCAAGTGGAACGGATTCCCGAAATACAATTTCATCGGCGGCCACAACGACGCCAAGCACGTGCCGGTCGACGCGCTGATCGCCGCCGCGACATCGGTCCTGCGGCGCGAGGGCGCGTCGCTGGCGACCTATGGGCTGAACAGCGGCCCGCTCGGCTACCGGCCATTGCGCGAGTTCCTGGCCGGCAAGCTCAAGGGCCATGCCGGCATCGACTGCTCGCCCGACGAGATTTTGATCACCTCGGGTTCGATGCAGGGCCTCGACCTGATCAACAGCCTGCTGCTCGCCAAGGGCGACACGGTGCTGATCGAGCAGGAGACCTATGCCGGCGCGCTGACCAAGCTCACCAAGCTCGGCGTCAACACGATCGGCATCCCGCTCGACGGCGAAGGGCTCAGGCTCGACGCGCTCAAGGAAAAGCTCGAGGAGCTGAAGAACAAGGGCATCAAGCCCAAATACCTCTACACCATCCCGACGGTGCAGAATCCAACCGGCGCCATCATGGGCGAGGCCCGCCGCGCCGAGCTTTTGAAGATCGCCGCCGACTACGGCGTCATGATCTTCGAGGACGAGTGCTATTCCGACCTGATCTGGGACGGCAAGCGGCCGCGCTCGCTCTACGCCATGGCGGGCGGCGAGGGCGTGATCCATATCGGCTCGTTCTCCAAGTCGATCGCACCGGCGCTGCGCGTCGGCTACATCGTCGCCAAGTGGGAGGTCCTGGCGCGCATCCTGGCGCTGAAGCAGGACGCAGGGTCAGGCGCGCTGGAGCAGATGGTGCTGGCCGAGTTCTGCAAGCAGCACTTCGCCGAGCACGTGCCGAAGCTCAGCAAGGTGCTCGCCGCCAAGCTGCAAACCCTGCGCGAGGCGCTGGCCGAGCAGTTCGGCACCACCGCGGAGTTCGGCGACCCGGCGGGCGGCATCTATCTCTGGATCAAGCTGCCCGACAACGTCGACACCCAGAAGCTCGCGCAGGCGGCTCTGGCCGCCGGTGTATCGCTCAACCCCGGCCCGGAATGGTCGACCAACAAGGACTACGCCCGCTGCCGGCTGCGCCTCTGCTTCGCCAATCCCGATCCCGAGACCATCAAGCAGGGCGTCGCGGTGCTGGCCGAAGTCTGCCGCCGCGAGTTCGGGGTGCCGCTGCGCAGCGCCAACCTCGATCGCGCCTGATCCGAGCCCGCTTCAGGCGTCCGGTGTCGGGCCCGTCTTTATGAGGGCATTACCCGCGGCGGTTCGCACCGGCAATCTCGACATGCCATCGCGCTGGATCAGGCCGAGACCGCGCAGCCTGATCTCCATTTCTGGCGACGGGCGACGCTGCAACATGCTGCCATCGATACTTCGCAGCGCTGCGAACTCTTCGTTGGTCAGTGATAGGTCTGTCATGCCGGGATCTATAGGCTCAATCGGTCTCCCCGGATAGCGAAGGTTGGGACACCGCGGCGCCACATTCCGGGCCCGAGGCAGAAGATCTGACGTCGCGGTGCTGACCGAAGTTCGCACGACAGTGCGTCGAGAAATGGTGTCATCCCGAGGGCGAAGCCCGAGGGACCTTGGCGTCTCAGCAAAGGTCCCTCGCTACGCTCGGGATGACAGCGTTTGCTTGGCGGACGTGCGACACGATGCAAAAGATTAAGACCCCTCCGAAAGCACCATCCACAGCACGCCGAACTTGTCGGTCACCATGCCGAAGCGCGAGGCGAAGAAAGTCTTGCCCAGCGGCGCCTGGACCTGCCCGCCCTTGCCCACGGCAGTGAACAGCTTGTCGGCCTCGGCGTCGTTGGCCGCGTTGATCGTCAGGGCAAAGCCCTGGAAGGACGGCTTGCCGGCGCAATGGCCGTCGGAGGCCATGATCTGGGTATCGCCGACCTTGAAGGCGGCATGCATCACCTTGTTCTCGGAGCCGGGCGGCACCATGCCGGGCTGGGGCTTTTCGGGGCTTTCGCTGAAGCGCATCATCATGTCGACCTTGGCGCCGATCGCGCCTTTGTAGAATTCCAGCGCTTCCTCGCACTTGCCGTCGAAGAACACGTAAGGCTGCACGTTCATGACATTCTCCTTTCAGTCGTCGATCGATTGGTAGGCCGAAGTCCAGAAATCGGTGAAGACGCGTGGCGGCTGCGGCGACTCCATCATGCGCTGGGTCATCAGGATGCCGACCATCTCCTCGGCCGGGTCGAGATGACCCGATGTACCGTAGCCGCCGTCCCAACCGTAGCGGCCGGGCGTGGTACTGAGATCGGTGCGGCGCGTGACGACCGCACCGCCCATCCCCCAACTAGCGCCGTTGCCGAAGAAAAGTTCCGCGCCCCGGCGCTGTTCGGCGGTGAGCTGGTCCGACATCATCAGCTCGACGGCCGGCCGCGACAGGATGCGGTCGCGCCCGTGCAGGCCCTTATTCAGCAACATGCGGTAGAAGGCGAGAAAGTCGTCGACGGTCGAGACCAGGCCCGAGCCGCCGGCCGCGAAGGACGGCGGCTTGCTCCAGCGGCTGTTGCGGGCGTCGTCGAAGAAGGTGAGCTGCTTCTTCTGCGGGTCCATCATGTACGCGCTGGCCAGCCGATCGAGCTTGTCCGCCGGCACCTGGAACCCGGTGTCGCGCATGTCGAGTGGCTCGAACAGGTGGTCGCGCAGGAAATCGGCGAAGGACTGGCCCGACGCGCGCGCGATCAGGACGCCTAAAACGTCGGCACCGGTGTGATAGAGCCAGCGTTCGCCGGGCTGATAGATCAACGGCAGGCTGCCCAGCCGCTTCATGAAATCGTCGGCCGAGACATCCGGCTGGGACGGACCCGGCGCCAGGCCGGCCTCCGCCACCGCCTTCTGGATCGGGTGCCTGGCCGGCCAGACCATCACGGCGCCCAGGCCAAAGGTGAAGGTCAGCAGATCGCGGGCGCTGATCGGACGCTGCGCCGGCACCGTGTCGTCGACCGGCCCTTCGAGGCTCTTGAGCACGCGGCGGTTGGCGAGCTCGGGTAAAAATTCGTCGACCGGATCGTCGAGCCGGAGCTTGCACTGCTCGACCAGGAGCAGGGTCGCCGCCGCCGTGATCGGCTTGGTCATCGAGGCGATACGGAAGATCGTGTCGCGCCGCATCGGGGCGTCGCTCTCGAACGACTGCCGGCCGATCGCTTCGACCTGGGTCTCGCCGCGCCGGCTCACCAGCGCCACCAGGCCGGGCATGGCGCGGCGCGAGACGTGGGCGGCGAGGGTGTCGTGCAGGCGCGCCGATCGCGTCTTGCTCACGGCGCTGCTCCCTCCGTCGCGATGAACGTCGTTAGGCGCTCGAGGGTGCCGGTCCAGCCTCCCTGGTGATCGAGGCGCGCCGCGTCGGTCTCGAACGCGGTGTGCCGCAGCGTGAGTCGCGTGCGATTCCCGAGATCGGTGAAGGTCAATGTCACCAGGGTTTCGGGATCGCTGACGCCCGCACTCTCGGTCCGATAGGTGAAGACGAGCCGTTCGGGCGCCGTGACCTCATGATAAACGCCCCACTTGGTGACGACGGTCCCGTCAGGCGCGCGCATGCGGCGACGCCAGGCACCGCCCGGACGCACATCCATCTCGCACGCGAGCGGCGTGAAGTCCCGGGGCGCCCACCAGTTCGATGCCGCGCGGGCGTCGGTCCAGGCCGCGAATACGCGCGCGCGTGGTGCCGCGATGTCGCGCGTCAGGACGAGCTCGTCCGCGACCGATCTTGCAGCGACGTTCATGGGTTCCTCTGGAATTCGGCATCGACCACGATCTCGATCGCGTCGCCCAGAAGCGGCGGCAGGCCGAAATCGACGGGATTGATGCGGGTGCGGGCGGTCATGCCGATGCGCGGCTGTCCGGCGAAGCCCTTGCCGGCGCCCACCAGCTCGACATCGAAGGTCACCGGACGGGTCTTGCCCATCAGGCTGAGCTGGCCGTCGACCTTGCCGCTGCGTGGGCTGGTTTGACGGAACGCGGTCGAGACGAAGGTCGCTTCGGGGAAAGCCTTCGATTTCAGGAATTCATCGCCCGCGAGCTGCTCGCCGAAGCCTTTCACGCTGGAGGTGATCGACGCCGTCTCGACCTTGGCCGTCAGCGAGCCGCCTCCGGTATTGGCGGGATCCCAGGCCAGCGTCGCACTGAGGCGATCGAAACGGAAGATGCTGTAGGAGTAGCCGATGTGCGACACGCGCGCGATGACCGCGGCATGGTCGGGGTCGAGCGTGTAGGTGCCGGCGGTCGCCTGCTTGTAGTCGGGCTCGCCCATGTAGACGCCCGGGGGCAGGCCGGGCGGCGTCGATTGCGCCAGGCCGGCGGACGGCACCGCGGCGAGGAGCAACAGCAGCAGCAGCGGCACGCGGGGACGTTTCCCGTCGCTCATCGTTTCCTCCGTCGATTGGGTTACTGCTTTTCGACCGCAGTCTTGAGGTCGGCGAGGCCGGCTTCGAAGTCCTTGCCGATCATGGTGTCCATGTCGAAGAAGAGACCCATCACCTTGGTGACAAATGCGCTCGGACCATAGATCGCCCAGGTGGCCAGCGTCGTGTCGCCCTTGGGCTCCAGGGTGAACTCGGCCATGTTGTGCGCCTCGAACGGCTTGAGGAAATCGAGCTTGATCAGGACCTTGCTCGGCTGGGTGACGTCGAGGATCTCCATGCGTCCCTGGCCGACATTCTTGTTGCCCTCCCATTCGTAGGTGGCGCCCTTGCCGGCCGTGACGGGACCGAAGGACCGCTTCATCGCCGGGTCCTTCTTTTCATAGGGCGACCAGCCGGCCCATGCCTTGAGATCGTCGATCAGCGGGAAGATCGTCTGCGGCGACGCCTTGATGCTGACCGAGCGCTGGACGCGGAAGGAATCCGGCCGGGTCGAGGCATAGATCAGGATGCCGGCGATCACGACCAGGACGACCACGACGATGATGGCGAGGATCTTCAGCATGCAGGAGCCTGCCTGGAATTACTTAACCTTGGAGTTAAGTATTAGGAAGGACCGTCGATCCTGTCAACACTTCCGCAAAGCGTATTTGCCAAAGACAAACTCAGCTCAGTCACAAATTCGCCTCAGGGCTATGGGTGAAGTGTTCGGCTATTTCGGTGCATGTGCTAGTCACGAAAGCATCATGATGGACATTCGCGCCGGCCGTCCGGCTACTCTCGCGTCGAACGGCATGGTGACGTGCCCGCATGCGTTGGCCTCGCAGGCCGGCGCGGAAATACTGCGCGAAGGCGGCTCTGCGATCGATGCCGCGGTCGCCGCCAGCGCTGCCCTCTCGGTTCTCTACCCGCACATGACAAGTATCGGCGGCGATGCCTTCTGGCTCATCTACGACGCGCGCACCCGGACCGTGCGCTACATCGACGGCGGCGGCCGCGCGACCTCGCGCGGCACCGTCGAGGCTTTCACCAAACGCGGCCTCGACGAAGTGCCCTATCGCGGCGTGCTGCCCGGCACGCTGACGGTGCCCGGCGCCGTCGCGAGCTGGGGCATGGCGCATGCGGCCTACGGGCGGCTGCCGCTCAAGCGCTGCCTCGAAAGCGCGATCGGCTATGCCAGGGACGGCTTTCCGGTGACGGCACGGCTCGCTCATTGGCGCGAACTGGCGCGCGCGGAGCTGGCGAAAAGCCCCGAGGCCGCTGCGATCTTCCTCAAGGAAGGATCCACGCTCACCAATCCCGATCTCGCGCGTGCGTTGGAAGCGATCGCCAGCGACGGCTGGTACGGCTTCTATGACGGCGAGGTGGCGCGTGAGCTGGTGCGCTACTCCGACGCCAACGACGGCTTCTTCACGCGGGAAGACCTCAAGGCGCAGGCCGCGCGCTGGGGCGAACCGCTCAAAGGCAGCTATCGCGACGTCACGATCTACGAGACGCCGGCGCCGACCCAGGGCTTCGCGGTGCTCGAGATGCTGAACCTGCTCGAGCCGCTCGACTTGCACCGCAAGCCCTTCCTCGGCCCCGACACTGTGCATCTGATGGTGCAGGCCAAGCAGATCGCCTACCACGATCGCGACCAACATCTCGCCGACCCGCGCTTTGCCGACGTGCCGATGGATCGGCTGATCTCCAGGAAATATGCCGACGAACGGCGCGCCCTGATGGATCCAGCCCATGCCCTTCCGTGGAACCGCATTCCCTCCTACGGCAGCCTGGCAGGCGACACGGTGTACATCGCCGCCGTCGATCGCGAGGGCAACGCAGCATCGCTGATCCATTCACTCTATGGCGTCTTCGGCGCGGCAGTCGTCGCCGGCCGCACCGGCGTGGTGCTGCAGAACCGCTCGGCCTACTTCTCGCTCGATCCGAAGAGCCCCAACAGAGTCGAGCCTGGCAAGACACCACTACATACCCTGATCGCCTCGCTCGCCTTCCGGAACGACCGGCTGTGGGCCGTGCTGGGCTGCAT
>Ga0137412_10003870_pt1 | contig 11950 bp, 12 predicted proteins | sample CZODoug2_1_16fun_FD_122160 | JGI IMG/M metagenome (GOLD analysis project Ga0137412, IMG submission 122160) | Vadose zone soil fungal communities from Angelo Coast Range Reserve, California, USA - CZODoug2_1_16fungal (Hybrid Assembly) | ecosystem: Environmental > Terrestrial > Soil > Vadose zone...
GATGCCCCGCGAAGCGCACTGGGCGGCGGCGCGCGACCTGAACGCGGCGATCGAGGCGGGGCGCTACCGTCCCCACGTCGCAGGCATCTTCAAGCTCGATGAAACGGCCAGGGCACACCAAGCGCAGGAAAGCGGCGGTACGGTCGGCAAGCTCCTCATCGCTGTCTGAGGCCATGCGGACCGGCAAAGCGAGCGCGGCCGCGAACAAGCTCCGCACCAGCGCGCGCGCGATGGGCTCCTACACCGCCAGACTGCGCCCTTACTTCGACAAGCTGCGTCCCTACGCGAACGAGCTGCGGCGGCACGGCATAAGCGCGGTCGATGCGGCCTGGCGCGGGTTGCACCGGGGGATCGTTCAGGTAGGCAAGGTGAGCCCGCGTGCGGCGAAGCGACTCGAAGCCGTCGAAACCTGGGTCTGCCGGAGCGACGCGCGCAAGCTCGGTACGGCGGCCTTTGCGGTCGTTCTCGTGCTGTGGGTCGGCTTCGCGGCGATTTTTCCGGAAACCTCCGGGCGCTATGGCCGCGTGATATTCACCTCGAATCGGGTCGTGCCGCTTCCCGAGGAAACGCGCCGTGCCGTCCGCGAAAAGGCGAAACAGCTTGCCGCGGCGCTCGACATGCGCGTGGGCAAGAAGCTCGCCGGTGAGGCCTGGACTTCCGCGCAGATCCTCGTCGCGCTCAGGGAAAACGATCCGGACTACGTCGGCCGGGCCGACGTCAAACTGGTCGAGCAGTACTTCCGCTCCGTGGCCGGACCCGAGTGCGCCTGCTGGCGCCGGTTTCCTCAAGGAAAGTATCCCGATCACATCGGCGTCACGTCGTGGGCGCTGTGGACCTTTGCGCAGTACGGGATCCCGGCCCACAAGAGCGAGCTCCAGTTTCTCCTCTCGACCCAGGGCGCGGACGGAGGGTGGCCGCTGTTCGCGGGCGCGCAGCAGGGAAAGTTCGCCTCGAGCTACGGGACCGCAGCCGCGATTCTCGCGCTGCACGGGCAATCGGCTCTCCAACCCGACGCCGAGCAGAAGAAGCGGCTCGCCGCCGCGGTGCAACGCGGCGCGGACTGGTTGAAGAGCCGCGCCGCTCCCGGCCGGGCGCGCTGGGCCGACTACCCGGCGTGGTCCGAGGCCAGGGAAGAATCCCTGGCGGTCTCGGGTTTCGCGCTTTTCGCGCTGCATCGCGTGGGCGCCTCGTGGCTGGGCTCGCTCGACCGCGACTGGATGCGCGAGCTCCCGGCGCAGGCGCCCGCCGCGCTCGGCGGCGAAGCCCCGGCAAGGAAGGTGCAGGTCGGCAAGCGGTCTTACCGGGACGAGACGCGCTACTACGAGCTGCCGTGGACGATTCTCGCGACCGCGGAGGTTTACCGGAGCGCCTGGTTTTTCGGAAAGGTCCGCGCAGTGCAGTGGCTCGAGCGGGCCCTCGCACCCGGGGCTTCGATCTACGAACTCACCGGGCGCGAAAAGGACGCGGCGATCATCGCAGAAGCGCTGCTCGCGCTGCGGAGCGGGGGGGCGCGTGAGTAGAGCGAAGACCCGCCACGGCGCGCCGTCCACGCTCAAGCGCGACGTGGCGCTCGCCAACCGCATCATCGAGCGTTTCGGCCTGTCCGACGCCTTCGGGCACGCGAGCGCCCGCATCCCGGGCACGAACACTTTCCTGATGCCCACGCGGCGCAGCCCCGGCCTCGCCAGCGCGAGCACGCTCCTGGTTCTGGACACCGAGGGCAAGATCCTCTCGGGCAAGGGGACGCCGAACAGCGAGCTCTGGATCCACGCGCGCGTCTACGCGGCGCGTCCCGACGTGGGAGGAGTGGTGCACGCGCATCCGCCGGGCTGCGTCTGCCTCACGCAGATCGGGCAGCCGCATCGCGTCGTGCACAACCAGGGCGGTGCATTTTTTTCGGGTGTGCCCGAGTACGAGCGCATCGGTCTCATCCGCTCGCGCGAGCTCGGCGATCTGCTCGCGCGCAAGTTGGGCCCGGGGCTCGCCGTCATGATGCGCGGCCACGGCATCACCACCGCGCTCCCCGACGTGCGCGCGGCCACCGTCGCGGCGTGCATGCTGGAGGAGAGCGCGCAGCTGCAGCTGCGCATGCTCGCATCTGCGGGCGGGGACGCGGCGCGCCTCCGCGTCTACAGCCGCGAGGAAGCCGCGAGCGTGAGCGACCAGATCAGCCCGAGGGTGGTGGAGCGCGCCTGGGAGTATTACGCGCTCGCGGCGGAGCAGAAACCGCTGGGCGCGTAGAAGAGCGGTCGATATCGGCAAGATGAGGCGAGAGTCGGTATTTCTTCTGGTTGCGACGTCGGCGGTCCTCGCACCGGCATTCGGCGCGGGTACGGCGCTGGACAAGTGCCGCGAGATCCCCGATCGGGAGGCGCGTCTCGATTGCTTCGACTCGGCGTCACGGGAGAATGGCGGCCCCGGCTCTTACCTATCCAACCTGTGGAAGCTCGGTCCAGGCGAGGAGCGCATCGGCATCGACCAGGTGCAGCCGCACCGCCCGGTCTACGTCCTGCTCGACCGCTGGACGAACGACGTCAACGAGAGTCCGGCCAGCCCCGCGCCCGGCGGCAGCGTCGCTTCTCCGCTCGGCTGGAATGCGCACGAAATGAAATTTCAGCTGAGCTTCAAGGCGGAGCTCGTTTCGCGCGGTGATTTCGGCGGCGACTTCCTCGGCCTGAACAGCGCCCGTCTCTGGTTCGCCTATACGCAGCAGTCGCACTGGCAGGTGTACACGCCGAGCATTTCGCGGCCTTTCCGCGAGACGAACTACGAGCCGGAGGCGATCCTGACGCTCGGCACCTCGAACAAGGGAGACGGCTGGAAGCTGCTCAATATCGGACTCGTGCATCAGTCGAACGGCAGCTCGCTGCCCGAATCGCGCGGTTGGAACCGAATCTACGCGCAAGGCGGCTGGGAATGGTACCGGGTTTCCGTTCTCGCACGCGCATGGCAGCGCATCCCGGAAAAATCCGAGCGCGACGACAACCCGGACATCAATGATTACATGGGACGCGGCGACGCCCTCGTCCGCTGGGACCTGGGCGGGGATTACGCCGTTTCGCTGCTCGCCCGCCACACGCTCAGGAGCCATCCGAGCCGCGGCTTCCTGCAACTGGACTTCACCACGTCCCCGCTGTTCGGCCCGGCGCGGGGCTACATCCAGATGACCTCGGGTTATGGCGAGAGCCTGATCGACTACAATTTCCGCCAGCGCACGCTCGGCCTCGGTTTCGTGTACCGCGAGTGGTGAGCCCACCCGCGCGAGCGCGGGGTCACTGCCGCGCGGGGATCGCCTCCTGCGCCGCGTTTCGATCGACGAGCGTGATCTCGATGCGGCGGTTCTTCTTCCGCCCGTCGGGAGTGTCGTTCTCGGCGATCGGCTGGTATTCGGCGCGGCCCGAGGCGATCATGCGCTCGGGGGGAATGCCCACTTCCTGCAGGTAGCGCACGACGGTCGTCGCGCGTGCGACCGACAGCTCCCAGTTGGAGGGAAAGACCTTCTGCGCCGCCTTGCTGATCGGCACGTTGTCGGTATGGCCGACGATGCGGATGACCTTGTCCTCGTAGCCTTTCAGCGCGTCGCCGACTTTTTTCAGGACGGCCTTGCCGGTGTCCTTGAGGTTCGCCCGGCCGGAATCGAAGAACAACTGCTCGGCCACGTCGACCGTCAGCATGTCCTTGTACTGCCGCACCTGCAGCTCGCCTTTCTTCACCTCCTCGGTGAGGTTGCGCACCAGCGAGTCGTATTGCGACAGAGTCTGCTGGCTGGCGGTCAGCAATTGAGCCTTCTGCTGCTCGAGCGCGTCGATCTGTTTGCGCAAATCCGCCTGCTGCTGCTCGAGCGACGTCTTTTGCTGCTCGAGCCCCGAGCGCTGCGCCTGCAGGGCCTGCACCTGGTCCTGGAGCCCGCCGCGCTGCTTTTGCAATGCGCCGATTTCCTGGTTCTTGTCCTCCTCCAGCTTGTCGTAGGTGCCCTGGCTGACGCAGCCGCCCGCCATGAATGCCGCAGCGACCACGGCGCCCGCAGCATGCAATCTCCTTCGGTTCATTTCCATCTCCTTCTTCAAAGCGATGACTCCCCTGGCTCGATACAATATAACACCGCGGGGCGCAGACTATCCAGATCGCCATGCCGGCGTCATGAAGCGGACCGACGGAAAATATGGAGGAGGTTCACGTGAGAGAGACCGAATTGCCGTTCGCCATACCCGTCGCCGCGTTGGCGGCATTTCTCTCGGCCTGCGCCGTCACGCCCCAGGGGTCCGCGCCCGGGGTGAGAGCCGAGCTTGCCCCGACGGGGACCTTGCGCGTCGCGGTCTTCACCGGCAACCCGGTGCTCGGCACGCGCGACAAGGCGAGCGGGGAAGTGACTGGGACGACGGTGACCATGGGACGGGCGCTCGCGGCGCGCGCGGGCGTTCCCGCGAAGATCATCGAGTACACCGCGATCGCGAAGCTCGTCGAGGATGCGAAGACCGGCGAATGGGACATCGCGGTGGTCGCATTCGATCCGGCGCGGCGCAACCTCGTGGACTTCGCGCCGCCGCATATCGTCGTCGATCTCACCTACCTCGTCGCGCCGGGCTCGACGATCGGGAGCGTGGCCGAGGCCGACAAAGCCGGCGTGAACATCGCCGCGGCGCGCGGCGCTGCCACGACGCTCTACCTGCAGCGCGAGTTGAAGCAGGCTCAGGTCGTGCAGGCGGAGAACGAGCCGGCCGCGTTCAACCTGATCAAGGAAGGCAAGGCGCAGGTCTATGCGCAGAACCGCTACATGCTCCTGGGACTCGCGGACAATCTTCCCGGCGCGCGCGTGCTGGAGGACCGCTTCTCCGCCGCGGAAATGTCGATCGTGCTGCCGAAAGGGCGCCCCGCGGCGCTCGCCTACGTCAGCGAATTCGTCGAGCAGTCGAAGAAATCCGGGACGGTCTCGCGGGCGATCGAAACGGCGAAGCTGCGCGGCGTGAGCGTCGCGCCCTAGCTCACCGGAAGGTGAAGTTTCCGGCGGTGATCGCGTTCGGGCCGTTGAAGGTGCCGGGCATGATGCCGGGGCCGACGACGTTTCCGGCTGTTCTCCCGGTGAATGAGGTGCGGACGAGGACCGGACGGCGGTGCCGGATCGGGACCACCGCGATGGGCCCGACATAGGGCGCGCCGCCGTAGTCGCAATCCACGCGCCGGTCGGCGCGGCAGCCGTCGTAAGCGGCCTGCGACATCTGCGCATATGTTGCCGTCTCGTACTGCCGGCGCGCCAGGCGTTCGGCCTGGAGCTGCCGCTCGAGGCTGTCCACCCTGTTCGAAAGAGCCGGGTCCGGTAGGGAAGTCGCCGCGGCGCGCGCGAGGAGAGCCGGGTCGGGCGCATAGACAGAAATCCTGTCCGCAACCGTGTCGGGCTTTTTCCCGCCCGCGGGCGCCTGGTCCGAGTAGTGCGTCTTTCCGGCTTCGTCCACCCACTTGTAGATCTGGGCATAAGCCGTCCCGCCTGTGGCTGCCAGCAGAATCGCTACGAGGGACGAGCCGAGCGCTTTCATGATTCAAATGCTAGCAAAGTCCCGTTGCGCGCGGCACAGATAAAGTGTTTCAATTTGTGTGGCCCGTAGCACTTCGGCTACATCCGGCTAAGCCTGTATTCGGATGGGCAGCGAGCGAATCGGCTTTCCCGTCGCCGCGAACAAGGCGTTCGCGACCGCCGGTGCGATGACCGGCGTGGCGGGCTCGCCCACGCCGGTGGGCTTCTCGTTCGAGCGCGCGATGTACACGCCGATCCGCGGCATCTCGTTCATGCGCAGCGGCATGTAGTCGTGGAAGTTCGACTGTTCGACCACCCCGTCCTTGAGCGTGATCGCGCCGTACATCGCCGCGGTGAGGCCGTATACGATGCCGCTTTCCATCTGCGCGCGGATCACGTCCGGGTTCACCGCCACGCCGCAGTCCACCGCGCACATGACGCGGTCCACGCGCCAGGAGCCGTCGCGCCTGACGGTGACTTCCGCCACCTGCGCGACCACCGTGTTGAACGACTCGTGCACGGCGATGCCGCGCCCGCGCCGCTCGCCGACCCTGGCCGAAACCAGAGGCGTGGTCCAGTCGGACTCGGTCGCCGCCATTTCCAGGACCGTCTTGTGCCGCGGGGATTTTGCGAGCAGCGCGCGGCGGACCTGGTACGGATCTTTTCCGGCCGCCAGAGCGAGCTCGTCCAGAAACGTTTCCGTCGAGAACGCGGTATGGGTCGAGCCGACCGAGCGCCACCATTGCACCGGCACGCCCATCCTGGGCGAGTGCAGATCCACTCCCAGGTTGGGAACGGCATACGGGAGGTTCGCCGCGCCCTCGACCGAAGTCGCGTCGATTCCGTCCTTCACCATCATGCCTTCGAAGACGGTTCCGCCGAGGATCGACTGGCCCACGATGCGGTGCTGCCAGGCGATGATGTTGCCTTGCGCGTCCAGTCCCGCCTTCAGCGCGTGGTAGTACATCGGACGGTAGCTGCCCGCGCGCATATCGTCTTCCCGCGTCCAGACGAGCTTCACCGGAACGCGGCCGCCGCTTTTTTCCGCATGGGCCTTGGCGATCTGCACCGCCTCGACGACGTAGTCCGCGTGCGGATTGGCGCGGCGCCCGAAGCTGCCGCCGGCGAAGAGCATGTTGAGCTTCACCTGCTCAGGTCTAATGCCGAGCACCTGAGCGACCTCGGGCTGGTCGATCGACTGGAACTGCTCGCCGTTCCAGATCTCGCAGGCGTCGGCGCTCAACTTCACGACACAGTTCATCGGCTCCATGCAGGCGTGCGCGAGGTAGGGAAACTCGTACGCGGCTTCCAGCGTCTTCGCCGCGCGCTCGAGCGCTCCGGCGGGATCGCCTTCCTTCCTCGCGGGCAGGCCCGGCGTCGCGGCGAGCTTCTTGTACTCGGCCATGATCTCGGCCGAACCGAGCTTGAAAGCGCCGGACTCCTCCCAATCGACAGTCAGCGCGTCGCGGCCTTTCTTAGCCGACCAGAAATCGTTCGCGAGCACCGCCACGCCTTGCGGGATCGCCACCACGTCGACCACGCCCTTCACCGCTTTCGCCTTCTCCGCGTCGAAAGATTTCGGCTTTCCGCCGAAGCGCGGCGGATGCGCGACGAGCGCCGTGAGCATTCCCGGGAGCTTCACGTCCTGCGTGTAGATCGCCGTGCCGTTCGACTTGGCGCGGGTGTCGGTGCGCGGCGTGCGCCGGCCGATCAGGGCGAAATCCTTCGGGTCCTTGAGCTTCACTTCCTGCGGAACCGGCATCTTGGCCGCGCTCGCGGCGAGCTGGCCGAAGCTCGCCCTGCGGTTCGAGGGCGGGTGCATCACCGCGCCGCGCGTGACGGTGATCGAATCCGGCGCGACTTTCCAGCGCTCGGCCGCCGCGGCGACCAGCATCGCCCGCGCCGCGGCGCCGGCCTTGCGCATCTGTTCGTAGGAGTTCGCCATCGCGGTGCTGCCGCCCGTGCCCTGCACGGCGCCCATGAACAGGTTGTTGTAGCGGCTCGCGTCCGCGGGCGCGCCCTCGGCCCGGATCTGGCTCCAGTCGGCGTCCAGCTCTTCGGCGACGAGCGTCGGCAGGCCCGTGAACGTTCCCTGGCCCATCTCGAGATGCTTCACGATCACGGTGACCGTGTTGTCCGTGCCGATGCGAACGAAGGCGTTGGGCTCGAACGTTCCAGCCGCGGCGGCGCCGCCCCCGCCCTGGCCGGGACCGGCCATCTGCGCCAGGGCATTGGGCACGGCGATTCCGAGGGTGAGTCCCGCGCCCGCCTTGAGGAAGCCGCGCCGGCTGAGGTTGACGATTTCGAATGCGTTCATGCGTTTCTCCCGGCGCGTCATTTCACGCTCCGCGCCGCCGTCCTGATCGCGACGCGGATGCGATTGTAGGTTCCGCAGCGGCATACGTTCCCGCTCATCGCGCCGTCGATTTCCGCGTCGGTCGGCCGTTTGACTTTGGCGAGCAGGGCCGCGGCGCTCATGATCTGGCCCGACTGGCAGTAGCCGCACTGCGGCACGTCGTTCTCGACCCACGCGGACTGCAAGGCCTTGCCCTCCTTGGTCTGGCCGATGCCCTCGATGGTGGTGATCCTCTTGCCGACCGCAGCGGAGAGAGGCGTGGAGCACGATCGCGCGGGCGCTCCGTTCACGTGTACCGTGCAGGCGCCGCACAACGCCATGCCGCAGCCGTATTTGGTGCCGGTCATGTTGAGGTGGTCGCGCAGGACCCAGAGGAGGGGCGTGTCCGCATCGGCGTCCACCGACACTCCTTTGCCGTTGACGTTCAGGGTGGTCATTCAGAAAGTTCCTCGTGAAAAATCCGCGCTGCTATTTTCTGCTCTGCGGAAGGTTTTGTGTAGTGGGCGCGCTTGAACGGCGCGGACGTGCAACAGGAAGGCCGGTGCGAGGTGCGGGTGTTTCCGCTGAACGGATGCGACCCTAGCGCGGCGTGCGCGCGGCAGCGTCGCGGGCCTAGTGGTTCGCTGCGGTGCTAAGGGTGGTGGTGGAGTTGGAAGTGGCCACTGCCAATGCCGCGGCCACTCCCACCGCGACGATGGCCACGATGGTCGACCCGACCCCCGCCCCTCCCGCTGAAGCGCCGACGCCTTGCGACGCGCCGCCGACGGTGACGCCGACGGCTTGGGCCACCTGTATGGGATCCCGGGCGGGAGTCTGCGCAAGACAGTCGACTGCGAAAACGAGCGAGAGTAACAAGACCGGCAAGGTTTTCTTCACCTGTGCTCCTTTTTCCTGGGTTCGAAGAACCGGACTCCCCCGATTATAGACTTGGTTTCGGCCCTTGCGGCAGGCCGGCGCCATCTTTTTCGACGCCCGCGAGCGCCGGGTAGAGCGACTGCGCCGTCCGGAAAAAAATCCAGTCGCGATCGCGACTAGGCAGCGCCGCGAGCGCCGAGCGCGCCTCGGCGAGGAGTCCCGGCAGGCTGCCCTCGGAGGCGGGGAAGTTCGAGCCCCAGGCGATGCGCGACGCGCCGAATTCGGCGACCACGCGCGCGAAGAAACTCTCCGGCGTGGCCTTGCCCGCGCGCGATTCGCGCACGTTGTGCGTGCTCAACTTGAGATAGAGGTTGGCGTAGCGCGCGAGCGAGAACAGGCGCGCCGCGGCGGCGTACGGAGGTCCGTCTTCGACGATCGGTCTCGCCATATGATCGAGGACGACGCGCACGCGCGGAAAGCGCTCGAGCACCGTCACGAGCTGCGGAAGCCCGGCCTCGCGCAGCTGCACGCACACGGGGATTCCCGCCCTGCCGGCGGTTTCCCAGGCGGGGAAGGAGCGCCGGTCGTCCAGGCGCGCGTCCTTGGCCGCCGTGGTGTGCCCGGCGATGAATACGCGCAGGCCGGTCAGGCCCTTGTTCATCCAGTAGTCGATGCGCTCGGGAGCGTCGCGCTGCAAGACGTCCACCGAGAACACGCCGGTGAATCGCTCCGGACGCGCGGCGACTGCGCCGGCCACGTAGGAATTGTCGTGGCCGTAGCAGGTCGAGGCCTGCACCAGCGCCGCCTTCGCGACGCCCGCCTCGTCCATGGCGGCGATCATCCCCTCGAAGCCGACCGGACGCTCGCGCGACCAGTCCGATTGCCGCCCGCTCAAGGGGGAGAGCGGATAGCGCCTCGTGTCGGACGCGATGACGTGCGGATGAATGTCGATCACCGTGCTCATTCGATGCGCCCCACCGCTTTCACGAGCCTGGCCATGTCCTCGTAGTCCTCGCGGATCAGCCGCTCGAACGCCGCGGGGCTCAAAGCCCGGGGCTCGACGCCCTGGCTCGCGAGCCGTCCGAGGATCACCGGATCGCGCAGCAGCTTCGCCACTTCCGCGTTGATGCGCGCGATCACGGCTTGCGGCGTCTTCGCCGGCGCGAGCAGGCCGAACCACGAGTCGAACGCGTATCCGGGAACGCTCTCGGCGACGGGCGGTACCTCCGGGAGGAAAGTCGAGCGCCTTTGCGAAGTCACCCCGAGAAGGCGGATGCGCGCGTCCTTCGCGAAAGGAATCGCGCCGACGTTGGGCACGATCAGCGCGTGCGAGCGCGCGGCGAGCACGTCGGTGGTCGCGTCCTGCGAGGACTTGAACGGGATGTGCACCATGTCCAGTTTCGCGAGGCTCGCGAAATACGCCATCGCGAGATGGCCCGAGCTGCCGTGGCCCGCTGAGGCGTAGTTGAGCCTGCCGGGGTTCGATCTCGCGTACTCGACGAATTCGGCCGCGGTCCTCGCGGGAACGGCTGCGCTCGCCATCAGCACGTAGCTTTGCATGCCGATGTTGGCGACCGCCGCAAAATCCCGGATCGGATCGTAGGGAGGGTTCGCGCCGAGGAGCGCCGTGACGTTATGGCTCGAGGCGGCGAAGATGAGCGTCTGGCCGTCGGGCGCGGCCTTTGCGACGCTCGCCGTGCCGATCGCGCCGCCCGCGCCTGGGCGGTTGTCGATGATCGCGGTCTGGCCGAGCGCGATGCCCAGCTCGCTGTAGAACGTGCGGGCGAGGACCTCGCGCGCCCCGCCTGCGGCGAAGGGCACGACGATGCGCATCACCTTGCCCCCCGGCTGCGCCGCCGCCTGGGGAAGGAGTGCCGCGATGCAGACAAGCGCGGCCGCGCAGCGATTCAGGTCGACCATGCCCGAACTCTAGCATTCCGCCGCCGGACTATACTGTGCGCGCTTTTCTGCCCCGGGAATGCTCAAGATGAATACGCCACGAATCGCGATCATCGCGGCACTCGCCGCGCTCTGCGCCGGCGTCGCGCACGCCCAGAGCCCCGAGCAGTATCCCTCGCGGCCGATCCGCTACATCGTCGCGAGCGCCCCCGGAGGCATCGCCGACATCACCCCGCGGGTGCTGGCCCCTCGTCTCTCCGAAGCGCTGCGCCAGCCGGTGGTCGTCGAGAACCGGCCCGGCGGCGGCATCGTCGCCGGCGGCGAAACGGTCGCGAAGAGCGCGCCCGACGGCTACACGCTCCTCTCGGCGACGCCGCAGGTGGCGATCGTGCAATCGATGGTGAAGGACCTCGCCTTCGATCCGCGCCGCGACCTCGCCCCGGTCGCGCTGGTCGGGGTGATACCGAACGTGCTCGTCGCCGGCCCGCGCACGCCCGCGAAAACGCTCGGCGAATTGATCGAGCTCGCGCGACGCAATCCGGGCAAGCTCAATTACTCCTCCACGGGCGCCGGCACTTCCGTGCATCTTTCGGCGGAGCTGCTCAAGTACTATGCCGGGATCGACATCGTCCACGTCCCGTATCGCGGTGCGGCGGCGGCGATGACCGCGCTCCTCGCGGGCGACGTCGACGTGATGGTCGATTCCGTGCCGCCTTCGCTGCCGCATATCCGCGCCGGGAAAGTGCGCGCGCTCGCGGTGACCAGCGCGCGGCGCGTGCCGCAGCTGCCCGAGGTCCCGACCATGATCGAGTCGGGATATCCGGATTTCGAGATCAACGGCTGGTCGGGCGTCGTGACCACCGCCGGCACGCCACCGCAGATCATCGCGCGGCTCGAAGCGGAAATCAAAAAGGCGCTGTCGCAGCCGCAGGTCGTCGCGGCCTACGCAAACGCGGGGCTCACGGTGCGCTTTATGGGCGCCGCGCAGTTCGGGAAATTCTGGGACGCGGAAATCGCGAAGTTCGCGCTCGCGATCAAGCATTCCGGTGCCGTAAAGGAATAGGAAGGAGGGGCAGTGAAATCGACCCGCATCATTTTGATCTTTTCCATCGTGCTCGCGGGCTGCGCCGCGCCCGCGCCGCAGCGCGATGAAACTTCCGGGGGACCCGCCATGACTGCTCTGCCCAAAGACATCTACCCGGAGTCGCGCTCGCGGCTGCCGCTGCCCAAGCGCGAGGCGCTCGACGAACAGGGAAAGCGCGTCTACGACTCGGTCCTCGATCCCAAGCGTCCCACGATCGCGGGGTTCCAGGGGCCCGCAGGCATCTGGC
>Ga0137412_10003871_pt1 | contig 11949 bp, 11 predicted proteins | sample CZODoug2_1_16fun_FD_122160 | JGI IMG/M metagenome (GOLD analysis project Ga0137412, IMG submission 122160) | Vadose zone soil fungal communities from Angelo Coast Range Reserve, California, USA - CZODoug2_1_16fungal (Hybrid Assembly) | ecosystem: Environmental > Terrestrial > Soil > Vadose zone...
TGCATCGAATTGCATCTTCAACGACATCACCACCGGGAACAATGCGGTACCGGGCGAAACCGGCGGACTCTACTCAGCAACCCCCGGATATGATCTAGCAACCGGCCTTGGCTCGATTGACGTAGCAAATCTAGTAAATCACTGGAGCCCGCAGATACGATTCTCGGTCGACTGGCCGTTGTCAGGCAGTGCGAGCACGACGAAAGTGAAGGTCGCACGGTTGGCTTTCGATGACACGTAGTAGGAATAGGTCCGATCCTCGCCATCGACACTGATCGTGTGGTGTCCGATAGCGGGATCACCCGCTGCCGCAGGTACAGTCGCCGCAGAGCTGGCGCCCGGTGCCGTCAGATAGGCTACCGGAAGGCTCGCTGCGACTGCGTCCTCAATTTCGTCTGGCACCAACGCCAAATCCTCGGGCCTCGTCAGCAGCCATTCCTGCCATGTGCCACTCTCGCGGACGCCGTAGGGCCCTGTGAACATCACCCGCGCTCCTACCGCGAGGCCGGAATTCCCGGCATCCTCGATGACGCCGACGCCTTCATTTCCGAGTACTAGCGGTGCCTTGGCCCGAGGAAGTCCGCCGGTCAGAATCGTGTGATCGAGCGGCGTGACGCCAGCGGCCGTGATTCGGACCAAAACCTTGTCCTTCGCCGGTTGCGGCTTGGCCAATTCGATCTGCTGCAGCCCGTCATCGCCCGAGAAAGTCTTCGCTTCGATCGCAAGCATTGGCGTCTTCCTTAAAGTGACAGACCTGTAAGCCACTTGAAGATTACGGACAGGTCTGTCACCTTGTCAACCCGGAAACCGAAGTGAGAGGAATTTGCGGATATGAAGGCAGTGGCCCGACCCCGGCGGGGCGCCCCGCCAAAGGGCGAAGTGAGCGCCCGCGAGCGTATCCTCGCGACGGCAAGCGAGTTGTTCTACCGCGAGGGCATCCGCGCCATCGGCGTCGACACGGTCGTCGAGCGATCCGGCGTGTCGAAGACGAGCCTCTATCGCTTGTTTGACTCCAAGGACGCTTTGATCGCCGCCTTCGCCGCCGAAAAGGATCGGTTGTTCTGGGCGTGGTGGGATCGCCTTGAAGAGCGGCACGCTGGGGACCCGCGTGCTTTGCTGGAGGCGCTGCTGTCCGGAATCGCGCAGCGGATCGGGCATTCGACCTATCGTGGCTGTCCGTTCCTGAACCTGGCGGCGGAGTTTCCCAACGACAACCATCCCGGCCGGGTCGTCGCCCGGAACAACAAGGAGGAAATGCGGGCAAGGCTCGCAACCATCGTTGCCAAGCTGGGCGTCGGTGATCCCAACCGCACCGCGTCTCAGATAGCGCTGATCATCAACGGCGCGTACGCCACCGGCCTGATGGCGGAACCGGCTGATCTGAGGGGCGACCTCGTCGATGCCGCCATGAAATTGTTGGCCTAGGCAAATTACAGGGAAAGTGGCGGTCATCGACCCAAGGGAACACATTGAGGTCGGCGTCAGATCAAGAGCGCATATGCCCGCTTTATGTATGCCAATCGCAAGTTTTTATCGTGCGGTGCCGTCTGCGCGCGCCTTGTGTCAGGACCCCAATGGGGACACATGCGCCTAACGCCGCGTCGTCGCTAGCCCGCGTCTTGGGGCGGCACTTCTCGCAGCGTGGTCATTCTGCCGTGCTTCCAGCTAAAAGGCGGATCGTGATGGATACCACAGTCCCGGCTGATAGGAGAGAAAGCTTCTGGCGCACTATTGCGCGCATGCTCGAAGCCTTCGGCGACGCGCTCGACATTACCGAAGCCACACTCCTGGCTGAACGCGTGTCAAAACTCGAGAAAGAAGTCGCGAAGCTCAAGGAACAGCGGCCGACCTAGGCTGTGAGCCGGCGGTCGCCAGCGGTAACTGCATATCCGTTACTCCTCTCATTACATTTTTTTGTTTGAATAAGTGACAGACCTGTCCGTAACATGATGTGGCGTAGAGGTGAGTCATCAAGTACCGCCTGCCAACCCCGGAGATGTGCAGATGACTGCCCTCGACCGCTGGCGCGACTTCATCAAGTCTCACGATCGTGGAGCGCTGTGGGACCTCCTGCATCCCAACGTCGTGTTCGAGAGCCCCGTTGTGCACACGCCGCAGCGCGGGCGTGAGATCACGTTCAAGTACCTGGCGAGCGCGGGAAAGGTGCTGGGCAGCCCCGGTTTCAAGTATGTCGGCGAATGGCGCAGCGATAACGGCGCGGTGCTGGAGTTCGAGAACGAGATCGAAGGGATTAGGATCAACGGCGTCGACATCATCACCTTCAACGACGACGGAAGTCTGATCACGCATTTCAAGGTGATGGTCCGCCCGCTCAAGGCGATCAATCTGCTGCATCGGCTGATGGGCGAACAACTGGCGAGGGCGTAGCGCGATCAGCACACCCGCATCCTCCGCAGGCATTTTGAGAGCAACGCGATGACCGACCAGGCCCTTTCGAAGAAAACCGTCAACGTTCTTGGCAAATCGATGGCCTATCACGAACATGGCGAGGGCACGCCCGTCCTGTTCCTGCACGGCAATCCGACATCATCCTACCTATGGCGCGACGTGATGCCGGAGCTTCACGGATATGGTCGCCTGATAGCACCCGATCTGATCGGAATGGGCGATTCGGACAAACTGGTCAATCCAGGTCCGACAACCTACACCTTCTCGACACATCGAGATCATCTCTGGGCTTTCATCGACGCCGTCATTGGATCGGTCGATAAGGTGGTGCTTGTGATCCACGACTGGGGATCGGCGCTCGGCTTCGACTGGGCGAATCATCATCGCGAGCGCGTCTCCGGAATCGCCTACATGGAAGGCATCGTACGCCCCGTCGCAGGCTGGGATGAGTGGAGCAAGACTGCCACCCCGATATTTCAAGGCTTTCGGTCGGATAAGGGAGAATCCTTGATACTCGACCGCAACCTGTTCATCGAGCGCGTACTCCCAGGCTCCGTGATGCGAGAGCTATCGGAGGCCGAGATGACGGAGTACCGCAAGCCGTTCCTCAACCGGGAAGATCGCTGGCCGACCCTCACATGGCCGCGGCAGATCCCAATCGCAGGTGAACCGGTGGACGTAAAATCGATCGTCGATGCGTACGCAAGCTGGATGTCGGAAAATCAAATCCCAAAACTGTTCATCAATGCGAATCCCGGCGCGATTCTTACCGGAGCGCTCCGTGAGTATTGCCGAAGCTGGAAAAATCAGACTGAGGCAACGGTCCCCGGGATACATTTCATTCAGGAAGATTCGGGGGCAACGATCGGCAGGCTGATCGGCGTCTGGATGCAAGGGCACATCCTCAAGCCGAAATACTGATTATTGCGGGATCAGTCGAGCGACAGAGGACCCACGATGACGGACCTGTTGAGCCTCGCCCTGGATGCTCCCCCGGAGACGCTTCGCAGTAGACATCGAATGGAGAAGAAAATGGCCAGCGTGACATTGGAGATAGATGACGCCCTCGGCGTCGTCACTATTTCAAGGCCTCCGCTTAACCTGTTCACATGGGAGATGCTGGACGAGCTAAGCGATGTCATCGACCAGATTGCCGAAGCACCGTTGCGCGCCCTGTTGTTGAATGCGAGCGGATCGCACTTCAGCGCCGGAGCCGATGTTCAAGCCATGTTCGAAGGCCTGTCGGGACACGCTGCCGAAGCCCACCTCGCCAAACATGTCCCGCTCATGGAACGTTTGCAGGATCTTCCAATTCCCACGATCGCCGCCGTCCGAGGACTGTGCCTGACAGCCGGCCTGGAGATTGTCCTTCGCTGCGATGTCCTGTGGGCCAGCGAAACCGCACAGTTTGCTCAATTGGAAGCCATGATAGGCGCAACGACGTTGCTTGGAGGCGCGCAGATTCTAAGCGAGCGTGCCGGTCCCGCACGTGCAGCGGAGATTTGCTATTCCACTTCCATTTACGGAGTTGCTGACTTTGAGAAGTGGGGCATCGTCACCAAGGTTTTTCCGGACGCGAAACTCGACGATGCTGCCATGAACTTCGCGAAACAGCTGGCCAAGGGTCCGACGCAAGCGTTGAAAGCGACCAAACGGCTGATAAGGGCTGCTGCTGACGGCGGCGCTTCTACTGCTGATCGCCTTGTCGGCCTGGTCGGCGCACCCCTATTGGAAACGCGCGACATGCAGGCTGGAGTGCAGGCACTAGCAAAACATGGCGCACGCAACTTCAGTGGCAAGTTCGCTTTTCAGGGGAAATAACGTGATGAATTTGGTCGCGAGTTCGGAAGCTTGGCAGCGGAGATATGCCGAGCCATTCGACGACATCATCAGCGAACGGAGGATTCAATGACGACACAGTCCACAGTCGTGTTCGCGGAGCCTGTACGCACGGCGATCGGCACTTTGGGAGGGACATTGAAGGACGTGCCGGCGCCTCAGCTGGGCGCAACCGCGATCCGGGCGGCGGTGAAGCGCGCGAACATCACAGCTGAGAAGGTGGAAGCGGTCGTGATGGGCAATGTCGTCCAGGCCGGCGTCAAGATGAACCCCGCCCGGCAAGCCGCGATCCATGCCGGTTTGCCGGTCGCCACGCCCGCCCTCACCGTGAACCGCGTCTGTGGCTCGGGCGCGCAGGCCATCGTTTCGGCCGCCCAGGAGATCTGGCTGGGCAACATCAACGTCGCGGTCGCGGGCGGCATGGAGAACATGGATCTGGCGCCCTATCTCGTGTCGCGCGGCCGCTGGGGCTATCGCATGGGCGATGGTCAGCTGTTCGACAGCGTTCTGCGCGACGGGCTGAACGATGCCTTCTCCGACGCCCCCTCGGGCTGGCACACCGAAGACCTCGTGACGAAATTCCAGGTCACCCGCGAGGCGCAGGACCGTTGGGCGCTGCGCTCTCAGCAGCTTTTCGCGAAGGCGCAGCAGGCGGGCAGGTTCAACGCGCAGATCGTGCCGGTGGAGGTCTCCGATCGAGGCGAGACCATCCTGTTCGACAAGGATGAGCACAACCGCCCCGGCACGACGCTCGAGGCCCTGGCGCGCCTCAAGCCTGCCTTTCGCAAGGACGGCGCCATCACCGCAGGGAATGCACCTGGGCTGAACGACGCCGCGGCGGCGGTCGTGCTTGCCAATGCCGACTGGGCATCGCGCGAGGGCCTGAAGCCGGTTGCTCGGCTGGTCTCCTATGGCATCGCGGCGGTCGAGCCGGGCTTGTTCGGGCTCGGCCCGATTCCCGCGGTCCGGCAGGCGCTGCGCCGCGCAGAGTGGGACACGGCATCGGTCGACCGCATCGAAATCAACGAAGCCTTTGCCGCCATTGCCATCGTGGTCACCCGCGAACTCGGCTTACGCGAAGATATCGTCAATGTGGAAGGCGGTGCCGTCGCTCACGGCCATCCGATCGGGGCGACAGGCGCCATCCTGGCGACAAAGCTCATTCATTCGATGCGTCGCGACGGCCTGCGACGGGGCATTGTGACGCTCTGCATCGGCGGCGGGCAGGGCATCGCGCTGGCAATCGAAACCTTGTGACGTCAACCATGCCGACGCGGAGTTGGCGATGCATCGCATCGGGTTCGTTGTCTTTCCCGATTTCCAGCTGATGGACATGACGGCGATCACCGTCTTCGAAGTGGCGAATCTGACGACAGGCAACCGGATCTACGATGTGACATTGCTCTCGGACGTCGGTGGACCGGTGCCTACGTCGACAGGCCTCTCCGTGGGCACTGAACCGTTCAGCGAGCAGACCTTCGATACCGTTATGGTCGCGGGCGGCACTACGGTTGGTACCCTCTCGCCCAAGTTCACCGTCTTCATAAAGCGATCGTTCAGGGCCTCGAGGCGCGTCGTCGCTCTCTGCACCGCTGCCTTTGCCCTGGCCGAGGCGGGCCTGCTCGACGGCCGACGCGCCACCACGCACTGGCTGTACGCGCGCGATCTGCAGAGCCGGTTCCCCAAGGTCAGGGTGGAGGAAAATCACATCTATATCGTCGACGGCCCCGTCTGGACGTCGGCAGGCATGGTGGCGACGATTGATCTCGCTCTGGCGATGGTCGATGCCGACCTGGGCCCCGATGTCGCGCGCACCGTCGCCCGCAGACTCGTGCTCTATAACCGCCGCGCCGGGGGACAGTCGCAGCTCTCCACCCTGCTCGAGCTGGGACCGAGGTCGGACCGCATTCAGCGGGCACTCGACTATGCCAGCCGCAACCTCAAGCGCCCGCTCTCGATCGATGAACTGGCGGCCGTGGCGCATCTTAGCCCGCGCCAGTTCAGCCGCGCTTTCCGCGCCGAGACCGGACGCTCTCCAGCCAAGGCCGTCGAGCAGCTCCGAGTCGAGGCGGCCAGGTTCTTGATGGAGCAGGGTCGGCATTCGATGGACGTCATTTCCGCTGAGACGGGGTTCGCCGACCGCGAGCGTATGCGGCACGCCTTTCTGCGCACCCTGGGCCAGGCGCCGCAAGTGGTCAGGCGCAGCGCCAGGAACCTGCGGGTGGCTGCGCCGCCCACAATGTCCTGAATCAGCGGTCGATGTGAGATGTAGACGCAACCTTGTCGAGCGACGCGTGAGCCTGATCCAGGCCGTGCTCGAACGTGTGTAGCTCAGAGGGAGGACGACCGCAGGTATATCGTCGACGACCGCCTGGACATCGGCCGGCATGGCCGCGACCATCGGCCTCGCTCTGGCGACCCTAGTCGTCCATCGAGCCGAGAAAATCTCGCTTACCCAGAGCTATACCGTTATGTCGAAGGATGTCGTAGGCGGTCGTGACGTGAAAGTAGAAGTTCGGTAGCGCAAACCGAATGAGATATTCTCGCGTCGTTATCGTTACAGCATTTGGACCGATGGCCAAATTGACCTTTCGGTCGTCCGAATCAGGGAAGCCATCGGGCGAGTGTTTTTGCAAATGCTCCACAGTATCGCGGATACGCTTGTACAAATCCGCGAATGTCTTGTCCGTGTCTTGCGAGTCGGACGGCTCTTTCCCTGATAGGCGCGCCGCAGCCCGCCTCGCTGTGTCGCAGGCCGCACGAACCTGTTTGGCGAGAGGAAACATATCGGGGAAGAGCCGGGCGGTAATAAGAGCCTCGGGATCAATGCCGCGGTCTTTGGCTTGCCGTTCTGCGGACTCAAGCAGCTTAGCGAGTATGGCAAGGTGGCGACGGAAAACAGGAACCGAGAATAGGTACAGCGACGTCGTCATGGTTACCCAATTGGAGAAGAAATGGGGACGCCTCGTGTGGCCCAGTATTTATTGCATGTGCTGGCATTGCTCTCTCATGATCATCACTAATCCATGAGCGAATAAAGCTCGCGCGACCTTATCGAGCGACATATGGGCTGGTCCAAGCGCTGCTCGAGCGTGTGACGCACCGAGGAGTGCGAAGTAGCTGGTTCAGCAACGTTGGCGGAAGGGGTCCGAACGCGCGCTCGGATTGCTAGTTCTCTCCAGGCGCAGCGCCAGAAACCTGCGCGCTGCGGTCCCCACAATGTCCGGAATCAGTGGTCGATGTGACATTTCATTAATCCGGAAGGGACCCAGATCGGGCGTGAACGTCCACTTCGAGTAGCGGCAATGCGGTTCGACTTCGGTATGAGAAATTCCGCGTCAAGGACGCTCGCTTTGCGGACGAAGCTGCTGCCGGGCGTCTGCTCGCTCTTACTTCTGTTGGCGGGTTGCGAGGACCACAAGCAGGCCGCCGCGCCGCCAGCAAAGCCTACGGTCAGCGTTCAGGTGGTCGCGCTGAAGGGCGTCAACCAATCCTTCGAGTTTGTCGGGCACATCATGGCCATCAACAAGGTGGACATACGCGCACGCATCGAGGGCTTTCTCGACAAGGTTCCATTCCGCGAGGGCCAGGACGTTAAAGCGGGCGACCTACTCTACCAGATCGAGAAGATTCAGTATCAAGCGCAAGTTGATCAAGCCAAGGCGAACGTGGCTTCTGCCGAGGCCAAGGTTACCAATGCCCAACTTCAGTACAACCGGAAGCTTCAGCTCTCCAAGGATTCCTGGGCGCCGCAGTCGGACGTCGACCAGTACAAGGCCAACCTGGACAGCGACAAAGCCACGGTGTTGCAGGCGCGCGCTGCCCTGACGCGGGCAGAGGTAAATCTCGGCTACACGGACGTCTGGTCGCCGATCGACGGTCTCATCGGGCGCACTGTCTATACGCTCGGTAATCTTGTGAATCCGGCGAGCGGCGTGCTGGTGACGATCGTCAGCCAGGACCCGATGTATGTGCTGTTTCCGATCAGCGTGCGCGATCTGGAGACCATTCGCGAAGTTCGGCGTCAAGATGGCGGCACGCTCGCCAAGATCGAGATCCGCGTCCGTCTCTCGAACGGTCGGGAGTACCCGCAGCGCGGCGTCTGGAATCTGAATGACCCGCAGGTCGATCAGCGCACCGACACGCTTATGATGCGGGCGATCATTCCGAACCCCGACCGTCAACTGATCGACGGTCAGTTCGTGACCGCCGTGGTCCGGGAACGCAAGGAGGAACAGCGGCCGGTCATCCCGCAGGCAGCGCTGCAGATCGACCAGTCCGGGTATTACGCGCTGGTCGTCGACGATCAGCACAAGGTCGAAGAGCGCCACATTCAGATCGGGCCAAATCGCGATACTGACGTGGTCGTTTCCTCAGGTCTGCATGAGGGCGAGAAGGTCATTGTCGACGGTGTCCAGAAAGTACGGCCAGGCCAGGTCGTCCAGGACACCATCCTGGCTGCCGCCGTGGGAAATAAGCGATGATCTCCGACATCTTCATCGATCGGCCGCGCCTCGCCTTCGTCGTCTCGATAGTCATCACGCTCGCCGGTACCCTTGCCATTGCGGCCATCCCTGTAGCGCAGTATCCCGACATCGTGCCGCCGCAAGTCTCCGTGACGACACTCTATCCGGGGGCCGATGCTGAAACGGTGGAGACGACTGTCGCCCAACCCATCGAACAACAGGTCAACGGCGTCGACAATGCGCTCTACTACCAATCGGCGAGCGGTGCCGACGGCAGCTACTCGCTGACCGTCACCTTTGCGCCCGGCACCGATCCCGACATCAATACCGTCAACGTGCAGAACCGTGCGCAGCTGGCCATCCCGCTCCTCCCCGACGAAGTGCAGCGCCAAGGCCTCATCATCCGCAAGAAATCGCCGGCGCTACTGCAGATCATCACTATCTACTCACCGCACAATACTCACGACGCGCTGTACCTGAACAATTACGCGACTATCAACATCATAGATCCATTGTCGCGCATCCGCGGCGTCGGGCAGGCCACCCTCTTCGGACCGCTCGATTATTCGCTGCGGCTGTGGCTCGATCCCGACCGGCTGACTGCCTACAACCTTACACCCGCGGATGTTGTCGCGGCTGTGCAGAGCCAGAACATCCAGGCGGCTCTCGGCCGCGTCGGTGCGGCGCCGACCGAAGAGCGGCAGCAGGTGCAGCTGACCGTCAAGACCGAGGGACGGCTCACCCGGAGCGAGGAGTTCGGCAACATCATCGTGCGCGCCAATCCCGACGGCTCTACGGTTCGGGTCAAGGATGTGGCGCGTGCCGACCTCGGAGCAAAGACCCAGGAGCGCCACAGCCGCTATAACGGCGCGCCGCTGGCGGCGATCGGCATCTACCAGACACCGGGTGCCAACGCTGTCAATGTCGCGCAGCAGGTCCGACAAGTGATGGATCAGCTGAAGCAGCGCTTCCCGGAGGATCTCAGCTACGACGTGTTTTTCGATAACACGGTATTTGTCACGACCACTGTCGCGGAGGTGGTCCGCACGCTCGTAATCGCGTTCGTACTCGTGGCAATGGTCGTATTCCTGTTTCTCGGGAAGCTCCGCACGACGCTGATCCCGCTCGTCGCGGTGCCAGTGTCGATCATCGGCACCTTCGCGGTCATGCTCGCAATTGGCTATACGGCGAACACTGTGTCATTGCTCGCTCTCGTGCTCGCAATCGGCATCGTCGTTGATGATGCGATCGTCGTGGTTGAGAATGTCGAGCGAGTGATTGACGAAGAGCCTGACCTGTCGGTCACGGCGGCGACCAAGAAGGCGATGGCGGAGATCACCGGGCCGATCATTGCGATAACACTCGTCCTGTTGTCGGTCTTCGTGCCAGTGGCGTTCATTCCGGGGATTAGCGGTCAGCTGTTCCGTCAGTTCGCCGTCGCGGTGTCGACATCAATGCTGATCTCGGCGGTCAATGCGCTGACGTTGAGCCCCGCGCTATGCGCTGTATTGCTCAAGCGCGGCGCGACGCAACGGGGCCCGATGCGATACGTTCTCGGCGCGATCGACCGCGTGCGCGACGGCTATGTGTGGATCGTGCGCCGCCTCGTGCGCGTCGCAGTGTTCGCGGTGGTGGCGGTAGCCGTTATCGCTATGGCGTCGGTCGGGCTGATGAGGATTACTCCACAGGGCTTCCTGCCGTCGGAAGATCAGGGCGCATTCTTCGTCGCGATGCGGTTACCCGAAGGAGCTTCGGTCAATCGCACCGAATATCTTGTGGCCAAGGTCGAAAACATCATTCGGCCGGTGCCCGGCGTGCAGGCCGTCTTATCGGTGGTCGGCCTCAATTTCATCGACTATGTCGCCGCCTCCAATCAGGCTTTTTTTGTCGTTGAGCTGAAGCCGTACCCGGAACGGACCGCGGCTGCCGAAAGCGCCGACGCGATCATCGCGCGCCTGCGCCCGCAGCTCGCGGCGATCGAGGGGGCCATCGCGTTTCCGTTCAACCTGCCGCCGATCTTCGGGCTCGGCAGTACCGGCGGCTTCCAGTATGCGCTCGAAGCGCTCCAGGGCCAGCCGCCGAAGGAACTCGCGGCGGTAATGCGTGGCCTCATGATATCCGCCAATCAGCAGCCCGAGCTTGCAGGCGTCTTCAGCACCTTTGCCGCCGACACACCAGAGGTGTATCTGGACATCGACCGCGACAAGACGCAGGTGCTGGGCGTCAAGGTCAGCGACGTCTTCAATGCGCTGCAATCGACGCTTGGTGGCTACTACGTCAATGACTTCAACCTGTTCGGCCGCACCTGGCAGGTCAACGTCCAGGCCGAGGCGAAGAATCGCGACACAATCGAGGACATCTATCGCGTCTATGTCCACGGTAGCGGCGGCACGATGGTGCCGATCCGCGCGCTGGCGCAGGCCCGGCTGGTTCAGGGCCCGCAGGCGGTGATCCGCTACAACGGCTTGCGCGCGGCGATCGTCAATGGGGCGCCAAAGCCCGGATTCAGCTCCGGACAGGCGTTAACCGCGATGGAACGGCTATCGGCGGAAAGCCTGCCCGTTGGCTATGGCTTCGAATGGACCGGTACCGCGTTTCAGGAAAAAGCGGCGAGCGGCAAGACCGCTATCGTGCTCAGCCTCGCCGTGCTGTTCGCTTACCTGTTCCTGGTCGCCCTTTACGAGAGCTGGAACATCCCGATCCCAGTGCTGCTGTCGGTCAGCGTCGCCATGCTCGGCGCGATCGCGGCGGTGGCACTGTCTGGTCTCGCATTCGATGTCTATGCCCAGATCGGCCTCGTGGTGCTGGTTGCGCTCGCGGCCAAGAACGGCATCCTCATCGTTGAGTTCGCGGTCGAGCAGCGGCGCCACGGCAAAACGATCCTGGAAGCCGCGGTTGAAGGCGCGCGTCTCCGCTTTCGACCGGTCATGATGACGAGCTTCGCCTTCATCTTCGGGCTCCTGCCGCTGGTCATCGCCGAAGGCGCCGGCGCGCTCAGCCGACGTGCTGTCGGAACCCCGGTGTTCGGCGGCATGATCGCGGCTTCGCTCTTCGGAATCTTTGTAGTCCCGATGCTTTACGTCGTCTTCCAATGGCTGCGTGAGCACACGGCCCGCGCCGCAAACCGATCGACGAACGAGGAGACAGGAAGTTGAGCAAAGACAAGATCAATGCCCTGTTGGCCGAAGCGCTGGCGGCGGGCGCCAAGCTTTGGGTTGTCGCCCAGGTCAAGTTC
>Ga0137412_10003873_pt1 | contig 11947 bp, 13 predicted proteins | sample CZODoug2_1_16fun_FD_122160 | JGI IMG/M metagenome (GOLD analysis project Ga0137412, IMG submission 122160) | Vadose zone soil fungal communities from Angelo Coast Range Reserve, California, USA - CZODoug2_1_16fungal (Hybrid Assembly) | ecosystem: Environmental > Terrestrial > Soil > Vadose zone...
CCCTATTCAATCTTATTCCCGACCCTTCTCCAGAGAGGTCCGTCACGAGTATCAAGATTAAGCCAAATACGGACCGCTTTACCGACCAGATTCTGCTCCGGAACGAATCCCGGCGCATCCGGCTCATCGAGCCAACGGCTGTCCTTGCTGTTGTTCCGGTTATCGCCCATGAAGAAATAATGGCCCGCGGGGACCACCCATTCGCCCGTTTTGACGCTGCCATTGGCAAACATGATTTGGTGGCGCTTGGCGTCAAGTTGCTCGAAAGCCGTCGAGACCCCCGTGTAGTTCCATAAATCCTGCTTCGGTCCCGTATAGACCGGGCCGCGCGTCTGCGGCATGGGCTTATCATTGACGTAGAGCTGATTGTTTTCATCGACTCGGATGCGATCTCCCGGCAGGCCGACCAGGCGCTTGATGTAGTTGATTTTCGGGTTCGGAGGCAAGCGGAACACGATCACATCGCCCCGCTGCGGCGTGCCCGTGGCGACAACCAGGGTGTTGGCGACGGGGAGTCGCAGACCGTAAGAATACTTGCTGACGAAAATGAAATCGCCATCGAACAAGGTCGGCATCATGGAATCCGAGGGGATGCGGAAGGGCTCGAACAGGAAAGAGCGGATGACCAGCACCAAGATGATGACCGGAAAGAACGAGCGCGCATATTCGACGGCGATCGGTTCGCGCACCAGTTCGGCAGGGGTGCCCGCCGATACGGCAGCCAGCTTGCGGCGGCGTGCAAAGAAAAGCTGATCTGCCGCCCAAATGATCCCGGAAACCGCGCCGACGACCACCAGCATGAAACTGAAATCCACGGCTTCGTACTTGAAAAGCCGCCATAGCATGCCTAAGGAAAGCCCCACCAGCGCATAGCCTGCCAATTTCGGCAGCATGGGTTCGTCCGCGCTCGACGCACCGGGGTCCCGCTTCGGCCTGAAGAACCAGCCGTCGATCAGAATCACCAGAACGCAGGCGGCGCCTGCGCACAGAAGTCCTATGAAAATACCATCGCCATCATTCACGAAATTCCTCCAAGGTATTCAAAACCGCGGGCCATCGATCAATTGGCCTTCTTTCCCACCTGCAACACCGCGAGAAAGGCCTCTTGCGGGATCTCGACCTGGCCGACTTGCTTCATGCGTTTCTTGCCGGCCTTCTGCTTCTCGAGGAGCTTGCGCTTGCGCGTGATGTCACCGCCGTAGCATTTGGCCAGCACGTTCTTGCGCATCGCCTTGACGCTGGCGCGCGCGATGATGTGGCTGCCGATGGCCGCCTGCACGGCAATGTCGAACATTTGCCGCGGTATCAGTTCCTGCATTTTGTCGACCAGTTCCCGGCCGCGGTTGTAGGAGTTGTCGCGATGCACGATCAGGGACAGCGCATCGACCGGATCGCCATTGATCAAGACATCGAGCTTGACCAGAGGCGCCGCCTGAAAATGGCTGAATTCGTAGTCAAACGAAGCATAGCCGCGGCTCGAGGACTTCAGCCGGTCGAAGAAATCGAGCACGATTTCGGCCAGCGGCAATTCGTACTCCAGCGACACCTGACTGCCCAGGAACAGCATCTTTTTCTGCACACCGCGCTTCTCGCTGCACAGCGCCAGCACCGCACCCACGTGATCGGGAGGCACCAAAATATTGGCAATGATGATGGGTTCGCGAAGCTCCGAGACGCGATCCTGGGGCGGCAGCTTCGATGGGTTGTCGATATTGATGACCGATCCGTCGGTGAGCAGGACTTCGTAAACCACCGTGGGTGCACTGGTGATCAAATTCAGGCCGTATTCGCGTTCCAGGCGCTCCTGCACGATATCCATGTGCAACAAGCCCAGGAACCCGCAGCGAAATCCAAATCCCAATGCGGTGGAAACCTCCGGCTCATAGTGCAGAGCAGAGTCGTTGAGTTTCAGCTTCTTGAGAGCATCGCGGAATTGTTCGTAATCATCGGAACTCACGGGGAACAACCCGGCAAACACTCGGGGCTGCACTTGTTTGAAACCGGCGAGCGGTTCCTTGGCCGGGTTTTTCTCCAGCGTGATCGTGTCGCCCACGGGAGCCCCGTCGATCTCTCTGATTCCGGCGATCACGAATCCCACCTCGCCGGTTTCCAGCGATTCCCGCGTAACCGGTTTGGGCGAGAAGCGGCCGAGCTTGTCGATCTGGTGGCTACGGCCCGTCGACATCACCCTGATCTTTTCCCCGGTGCGCAGCGCCCCGTTCATGACCCGGACCAAGGAGACCACGCCCACGTAGTTGTCGAACCAGGAATCGATGATCAACGCCTGCAAAGGGCCGTCGGGGTCACCTTTGGGCGCCGGAATGCGCTTGACCAATTGCTCCAGCAACTCAGGAACTCCAAGACCGGTCTTGGCGCTGACCAAAGCCGCATCCTGCGCCGGGATGCCGATGATCTCTTCGATTTCATGAATGACTTTGGCAGGGTCGGCAGACGGTAGATCGATCTTGTTGATGACCGGCAGCACCTCCAATCCCTGCTCCAACGCGGTGTAGCAGTTGGCGACGCTCTGGGCCTCCACGCCCTGAGCGGCGTCGACCACCAGCAGCGCTCCCTCGCAGGCCGCGAGCGAGCGCGAGACCTCATAGGAAAAATCCACGTGCCCCGGGGTGTCGATGAAATTGAGCTGGTACAACTCGCCGGTAACGGACTTGAAACCCAGCGTCACGCTCTGCGCCTTGATGGTTATACCGCGCTCGCGTTCCAGATCCATGGTATCGAGAACCTGGGCCTGCATCTCACGCGCATCGAGTCCACCGCATTCCTGGATGAAGCGATCGGCCAATGTCGATTTGCCGTGGTCAACATGAGCAATAATCGAAAAATTGCGGATATTCTTCATCGAAGCCTGGGTTTGGGCAAACCAAGCATTATACCGGTCGGCGGCGAAAACTGAGGGTCTTATCTAACTCTTCCGGGTCCAGGCGGCCATGACAAACCAATTCTCCCGCAAAGAGTAGTACCGGGATCTTGTGGCCGTAGCGCACCCGAGTGTCGGGCTCGAGATCGACATCGATGACATCGACCGGTATCCCACGCGCTGCCGGCAAGGCAGCCAGGTCGCTCAGCATCTCCTCGCAAAGGCCGCACCCAGGCCGAGAGTACAGCGAGAATCGCATGCCTTGGAGCCTGCTCAGACCGGCTCCTAGTGTCGAGGTGACTCGCCGCTGCTATAGATTTTTACGGAGTGCGCAATGAACTCCACCGTTTGCGCGGGAACCTCGCCAACCGCAGTCACTTGGTGGCCCTGCACGATGGTGGAGAACGCATATCCTGAGCCTACACGCGCCAATCCTTGCAAGGGAGGCTCAGGTTGGGCGTCGGGCGCCGCGGCGGCCCCGGGCGAGGTCGCAGGTTGCTCTTCGACGAACACGGACACGGTCGCCACTCCATCGGAATAGACCAGATGACTCGCCGGCGCCGAGGCGCCTCCCAGCGTTTGTGCACCCTGTACCGTCAAACGAAATCCCGGGGGCAATTGGCTGGCGCGGTAGGCACCGAGCGCCGCAGATGCGCTCTCGGGCGAGGGTCCTTGACGCACCCAGCGCATTCCCTCGGTGCGCACGGTGGGTGCCAAGTCGCCATCCGGAATGTTCTCCGGCATATCCAGGCGCGCAAAGAATATCTGTTCAATGACTTGACCGCGTGAATCGCATAGTTGCGTTTTCAGCGGCATCGCCGTCTTCTCATCGAGCCACAGGCGGTATCCAAACCGGAACTGATCCTTGGGATTGACGGCGATCACCCGCGCCGGGCGACCGAGAACGTGGGTCGCCGGCAAGGCTTCAATGCGATAGAAATCGTTCACCGAGGCGTCAAATTGCGGCAGCGAACCCAAAAAAGGTCCTCGATCCTGCCGCTGCTCGACCAGAACCGTGTGCTGATCCGGCAAGTAGCAGGTCAACTCGCCGTTGGCGCGCACAAATTCACGCCCGGAGCCATCCAGCGACTGCAGCCGTTCGGTCACGCGACCCGCCCGCACCCGGTGGACAATCCGCATGGTCTCGAGTCGACCCCCGCTCAAGTGAAAAAACGTGCCGTCGTAGTTGCGCGTGGCCAGGGCCCTATTCATCTTCTCGAGCCATGCGCGCGGATCATCGGCGCCCCTGCTAGGCTGCGGAAGTGTCGTCAGCAGCGCTCCGACCACGGCGCACGGAACCAACCAAGAGGCGCGCCTTTGCTGGGATCGCGTCATGGAGCGACGCGCACATCCGGTGTCAATGGGGGTTGCGCCACGCCTTGAATGGGCGCCGGCTGCGACTCATCGTCTTCGATGAGCAGGTCCGCCAGCACGCCGCGCTGGCTCAAGCCCAAGGAGTACCTGCTGTGGGCGAAAACATAGTTGGTCAATCGGGCAGGCGACATGGCCGCCGGCGCGTCGTTGGACCTCGCGGGCACCGTGTACGACAGCGCTTCGCGGGCGCCGCCCCCAGCCTGAACGGATGCGTTCTGTGCCGCAACAATGCTCTGCGGAACTTGGGAGCGCAAGCCAGGAGAAATCGCGCGTTGTTGCAGAGCAACGATTGCAACCGTCGCCACACCCGCGGCGACCGTGACCCCTGCGAGAGGCCGCCACCAGCGCGCGGCGCGAGCTTGATGTGCGTGCCCCGGCACTTGGACCGGTTCGCCGTCAATCGCCAGGTTCACGCGCGAAGCGAAGCCCCGGGTCAAAATATGGGAACCGGCGCCGCGCAGCGCCTCGCCGATCAATGCATACCGCCCAAAGCTCTCACGCAGCTCGCCGTCGCGAGTCAAGCGCTTCAACAGCAGTTCGGTCTCCGTGTTGGGCAATTCTCCGTCGAGAAATGCCGAGACCTGTTCACGAATTTGTTCGCTCATGTGTCCTCTGGCCTTCCTAAGCCGCCATCAAAAATCGGTCGTAGCTTTTTGTCAATCGCCTCTCGCGCCCTGAAGATTCGTGAGCGCACCGTGCCCACGGGACAGTCCATCGTCTGGGCAATATCCTCATAACTTAGTCCTTCCAGCTCTCGAAGCACGATCGCCGTGCGCAGATCCTCCGGCAAGTTCTCGATCGCCCGGTTTACCGTTTCGCGAATCTCATCGGTGAGCAACAGGCCTTCAGGGGTCTCGGATTCGGCCAGGCGGGCGTGCAAATCGTATTGCTCGGGGTCCTGCAAATCCAGATCGTAATCCATGGGGCGCCGCTTGGTCGCTACCAGCGCATTCTTCGCGGTGTTGATTGCGATTCGGTAAAGCCAGGTATAGAACGCACTATCGCCGCGAAACGACTGCAACGCACGGAATGCTTTGACGAAAGCCTCCTGTGCGATGTCTTCAGCCTCAGTTGCATCGTGCACGTAACGCATGATCAGCTTCAGCACCTTGTGCTGGTATCGCAGGACCAATAAATCGAACGCCGCGCGCTCGCCGCGCTGGACTCTTTCGACCAGTTTGAGGTCACTCTCCTCGACGCTCATGGGTGATCACAAACCGGCGAGCTTGAACTCCAGCCTGTCGCGATAGACCCGCGCCCAGCGGAAAAGTTCGACAATTCCCGCGCCGGGATCATTAAACGTGAATTTGCGCACACGCCTGGGATTCTATCAGCGGTACCGGACCGCGTTAGCGCTAAGGCTGCGAGTTCGCGGTAATCCGTTCGATCAGCGCGGCAAGGTGCGTAGGGGGGCGTTCCTGGCCCAAACAGTAGGCATACATCACCGGATCCGGGGTCTCCAGCAGACCTTGGAACGCCTGCTGCTCCTCGGCAGGGGCTGCGCCATAGCGCTCATCCATATAGCGCGTCAGCAAAATATCGAGCTCCTTCATTCCCCGGCGGCAACGCCAACGCAACTTCCCGACGTCAGCCGCCATCAGTGGCGCCGGTGGAGCATCATTTGCTTGATCTCGCCGATCGCCTTGGCCGGATTCAGGTCCTTGGGGCAGGCCTCGGTGCAATTCATGATGGTATGACAGCGATAGAGCCGGAACGGATCTTCGAGATTATCCAGGCGCTCACCCGCCGCCTCATCGCGGCTGTCAACGATCCAGCGGTAGGCGGCCAACAGCGCAGCCGGTCCCAGATAGCGATCGCTGTTCCACCAATAGCTCGGGCAACTCGTGGAACAGCAGGCGCAAAGTATGCAGGCCGAGGGACGGTCCACCCTTTCCTGGTCCTCTTTGGACTGCAGCCGTTCGCCGTCCGGCGGCGGCGGCGTGCGAGTCTGCAGCCACGGTTTGATCGACGCGTACTGCGCATAGAAATTGGTGAGATCGGGCACCAAATCCTTGATGACCGGCAGGTGCGGCAGCGGATAAATCCTGATGTCGCGCTTGACATCGGCGCAGGCACTGATGCAAGCCAGCGCATTCTTCCCGTCGATATTCATCGCGCAGGAACCGCAGATGCCTTCGCGGCACGAACGGCGAAAGGTCAGCGTCGTATCGATCTCGTTCTTGATCTTGATCAGAGCGTCCAACACCATCGGGCCGCAGTGGTCCATGTCGACTTCGTAGGTGTCGAGCCGCGGATTTTCCTTCGCGTCAGGATCGAAACGGTAGATCTTGAAAACGCGGACATTCTTCGCACCGGCCGGCGCTTTGTAGAGGCGCCCGTCTCGGCGTATCTTGGAATTGGGCGGAAGAAAAAACTCAGCCATCGATGCTCCTCAATAGGTCCGCGCTTTGGGCGGGATCGATTCGACCTCGTTGGTCAAAGTATTCAAATGTACCGGCCGATAATCGAACCGGCTGGCGCCGGCGGAATCGACCCAGCAAAGCGTGTGTTTCATCCATTTTTGATCGTCCCGATTGGGAAAATCCTCGCGCGCCTGAGCGCCGCGGCTTTCCTTGCGATTCTCCGCCGAATGCAGCGTGGCCACCGCCTGTCCCAATAGATTATCCAGCTCCAACGTCTCGATCAGATCGCTGTTCCATACCAGGGAACGATCGGCGACTTTGACGTCGGCGAACGACGCGAAGACGCCGGCCAGCTTGCGCTTACCCTCATCCAATGTCTCCGCGGTGCGAAACACGGCGGCGTCGCTTTGCATGACGCGCTGCATATTCAAGCGAATATCGGCCGTGCGCTGTGAGCCCTGGGCATGGCGAAGTTTATCCAAGCGCTCGACGGAAGCTGCCCCGGCGTCTGTTTTGAGCGCGCGATGCGCCGTGCCCGGTTTCAACACGCGCGCGCAATGCTGTGCCGCTTCGCGGCCGAACACCACCAGGTCGAGCAGCGAGTTGGACCCCAGGCGGTTCGCACCATGCACCGAGACGCACGCTGCCTCGCCGACCGCCATCAGGCCGGGCACCAAACTCTCGCCGCTGCCCGTCCGTGTCACGACCTCCCCCTGCACATTGCAGGGGATGCCGCCCATGTTGTAGTGGACGGTCGGCAGCACGGGTATCGGTTCTTTGTTGACATCGACGCCGGCGAATATTCGGGCGGTTTCCGCGATGCCGGGCAATCGCTCCTTGATCACCTCCGGACCCAAGTGCTCCAAATGCAGATCGATATGATCTTTGAGCTTGCCGACGCCGCGCCCCTCGCGTATCTCAATGGTCATCGAGCGGCTGACGACATCGCGGGACGCCAAGTCCTTGGCGTTCGGCGCATAACGCTCCATGAATCGCTCGCCATCCGAATTGGTCAGGTATCCGCCCTCGCCGCGAGAGCCTTCCGTGATCAAGCAGCCGGCCCCATAGATGCCCGTGGGATGAAACTGAACGAATTCCATGTCCTGCAAGGGCAGTCCGGCGCGCAGCGCCATGCCCCCGCCGTCGCCGGTGCAGGTGTGCGCCGACGTGCATGAAAACCAGGCTCGACCGTAGCCGCCGGTGGCCAATATCACCTGATGCGCCCTGAAGCGGTGCAGCGTGCCATCGGACATGTCGAGCGCCACCACGCCCCGGCACTCACCATTTTCCATAATGAGGTCGAGGGCGAAGTATTCGATGAAGAAATTCGCCTCGTGTTTCAAGGACTGTTGATACAGCGTATGCAGCATGGCATGACCGGTACGATCCGCCGCGGCGCAGGTTCGCTGCGCAATTCCCTTGCCGTAGTGCGTCGTCATGCCGCCAAAGGGCCGCTGATAAATGCGCCCATCCTCGGTGCGCGAAAACGGCACGCCGTAGTGTTCGAGCTCAATGACCGCGGCCGGCGCTTCCTTGCACATGAACTCGATGGCGTCTTGGTCGCCCAGCCAATCGGACCCCTTGACCGTGTCGTACATATGCCAGCGCCAGTCATCGGCGCCCATATTGCCGAGCGCCGCGGAAATTCCTCCCTGCGCCGCGACCGTGTGGCTGCGCGTCGGAAACACCTTGGTCAAGCAGGCTGTCGACAGACCGGCCTCGGCCAGACCGAAGGTGGCGCGCAGTCCCGCCCCGCCGGCGCCGACGACAACGACGTCGTAGCTGTGATCGTTGAACTTGTAGTCGCTCATAGCCTGGAGAATCCGAAGACGACGCGCAAGATGGCGAAAATTCCGGCGCCGCCGGCTAGAACGTACAGAAACCGCAGCACCATCAGACTCAAGACCTTCATGCCGCTCGCGGTTACGTAGTCCTCGACAATCACCATCGTGCCCAGGTAAGAGTGATAGGTGAGCACCGCAACCAACAACACCGCCAAGAATCCCGTGATCGGCACGGAGAGCCAGGTGCGCACGGTTTCATAGTCGAGGCCCGGCAGCGTCAGCAAAGAAAATAAAAACCACAGGGTCAACGGAATCAGTGCCACGGCGCTGACTCTTTGAGCCCACCAATGCGCGGTGCCGTCTTTGGCAGACCCCAGACCCAACACCCGGCTCATCGGACTTCGCAGACTCATGACAGTCGGGACCAGACCCAAGCCGCGACGCTCAAGGTCAATGCAATTGCACCGAGCACAGCGGCCCAACCGCTCAGCTGCCGCTGTGTGCGCTCGAATCCTCGCCCCGCATCCCAGAACAAATGGCGGATCCCGTTCAGCAGGTGAAACAAGAACGCGAAGGTCCAGCCGAGCAGAACGATGAGCCCTATGGGACCTGCGAAAAATCGCGCGGCCGAGCCGTAAGAATCCGCCCCCCCCGCCAATGACACGAGCCAGTAGCTCAAGGCAATGAGACCCAGCGCCAGCGCGGCGCCGGTGACCCGGTGCAAAATCGATAAGGTGTTGCCGATCTGCCAGCGGTAGATTTCGGCGTGGGGCGAAGTCGGACGGACGCGTGCGGGCATCATTGCTCCAGACGATTAGAGAATGAGCGCATCACAGTTTAGAAATCGATGCAGCGGCCACGGAGTTCCCAATCACCAAAGCGCGTAGGCGGTGGACCTTCGCGTCCGCCAATCTCGGGCGGCGGGTTCGCGGCAGCAACCGGCTCGGCCTCTGCGGGCGGCGGTGAGGGCACTGAATCTTCGGAAATCGGCGTCACCGTGAAAGTTTGCCAGAAATCAGGGGCAAACGGTGCATTGACAAGGGCTTGACATCACGGGTGCCGCACCCATCTTATATACGATGACCATCGACTCAGCCTCATCCGGCCGTTTGACGCATTTGGGAGTTTTGCGATTTACCGGTGCCGATGCGTTGCCCTTCCTGCAGGGTCAGGTATCGAACGATACGCAGCGACTGACCGAGAATGCGCCGCTGTTGGCTGCCTATTCCAGTGCACAGGGCCGCGTGCTGGCACTCATATATCTGTTGCCGCATTCGAGCGGGGTGATTGCAATTCTGCCGCGCGAAATCCTTCAGGCAACGATGCAGCGCATGCGCAAGTTCATTCTGCGTGCAAAGGTGCAGATCGAAGATGCCGGCGACTCGCTCGCGGTGGCGGGTTACGCCGGAGTGATGCCGCAGTCGAGCAGCGGTTACACCGAAATGGACGGTATCGGCGTGGCCCCGGTGGGTCACGACAAAAATCGTCATTGGCTCATCGCCGCTGCGGAAAAACTTCCGTCCACCGCCGACACCGCGGCGGCAAAACGAATTGAGGACGAATGGCGCCTCGCGGACATTCGCGCGGGCCTGCCGCAGATTTATGCAGCCACGAGCGAGGCCTTCGTCGCACAAATGTTGAATCTCGATCTGCTGGACGGCATCAGCTTCACCAAGGGTTGCTACACCGGTCAGGAAATCATCGCGCGGACTCAGCACTTAGGGCGCATCAAGCGCCGGCTGTTCCGGTTGCAGCTGCCGGCGGGAACCTGGGAGGTCGGTCAGGCGCTGCGCCTGGCGGATGGCCGTCAAGGACGGTTGACGGAAGTTGCCTTGAGCAACGGGCACATCGAGGCGCTCGCGGTCTTGAGCGTGGAGCCGGGTGCGGCCCTCGGCAGCGATGCGCCCACGGAAATTCTGGTGAACGCCACCGAATTGCCGTTGCCCTACCGACTTCCCTAGCATCCGCTAAAAAGCACCCTAGAATTCCGGCCGCATATGCGGAAACAGCAGTACGTCGCGGATGGAGGGCGAATTGGTATACAACATGACCAGCCGATCGACGCCCAATCCCAGTCCCGCGGTGGGAGGCATGCCGTATTCCAGCGCTCGCACGTAGTCCGCGTCGTAGAACATGGCTTCTTCATCGCCCGCGTCCTTGCGCATCACCTGATCCTTGAAGCGCTGTGCCTGATCCTCGGCGTCGTTCAGCTCCGAAAACCCGTTTGCCAATTCGCGCCCGCCGATGAAGAATTCGAATCGATCCGTGATGAAGGGATCCTGGTCGTTGCGCCGTGACAGCGGCGACACCTCGGCCGGATATCCATAGGCGAAGGTGGGCTGGATCAGCGTATGTTCGCCGCTCCTTTCGAAAATCTCGATTTGCAGCTTGCCCGGGCCATCGCCGGCTTTATAGGGAATTTTCATCTGATCGCACACGCGCCGCAGGTAGGGCGCATCGCGCAGCGACATGGGATCCAAGTCAGGATTGTTCGCCAGAATGATGTCTTCGATGCTCATTCGGGCGAAGCTCTTCGATAGGTCGAACTCGGTGCCTTGGTAAATGACCTCGCGCGAGCCTATGAGGGTATCGGCAAGTCCCTGGAACAGCTTTTCGATCAATTCCATCAAATCGGTGTAATCCGCATAGGCCTGATACAACTCGAGCATGGTGAATTCGGGGTTGTGCTGCGTCGACACACCCTCGTTGCGGAAATTCCTGTTGATCTCATAGACGCGCTCGAAGCCGCCCACGGTCAGCCGCTTCAAATACAGCTCCGGCGCGATGCGCAAATACATATCGACATCCAACGCATTGTGGTGGGTCTTGAAGGGACGCGCGGCCGCACCCCCGGGAATGGGATGCAGCATCGGGGTTTCCACTTCGAGGAAACCGCGCGAGTCGAGGAAGGCACGCAAGTAGCGCACGATCGCCGAACGCGTCTCAAACACGCGCCGGCTCTCCTCGTTCATGATCAGATCGACGTAACGGCGCCGATAGCGCATCTCGGTATCGGCGATGCCATGCCACTTATCGGGCAAGGGACGCAGCGACTTGGTCAACAGCACGATGCGTTGCGCGCGCACCGACAACTCATTGGTCTTGGTGCGGAACAAGACGCCTTCGGCGCCGACTACATCGCCGACATCCCAGCCTTTGAACTCATCGTAGATCTCGCCCAGCGCGCTTTGCTGCAAGAACACTTGAATCGCGCCGCTCGAATCCTCGAGCTTGGCGAAACTCGCCTTGCCCATGACGCGCTTCGCGCGCATGCGGCCCGCCACGCTGACGCGCACTGCCGCGGCATCCAGCGCCTCAGCAGACTTCTCGCCGTACGCGGTCAGAAGATCGGCGGCCAACGCATTGCGCCGAAAATCGTTCGGAAAAGCGCTGCCGCGCTCGCGCAATTTCGCCAGCTTCGCCCTGCGCTCGCCGATCAGGTGATTTTCGTCGTTGTCGCTCATTTTGCCTCTACAGGCCCTGTTTCAAGCTGGCTTGCATGAATTCATCCAGCGCGCCATCGAGCACCGCGGTGGTATTGCCGATCT
>Ga0137412_10003874_pt1 | contig 11946 bp, 13 predicted proteins | sample CZODoug2_1_16fun_FD_122160 | JGI IMG/M metagenome (GOLD analysis project Ga0137412, IMG submission 122160) | Vadose zone soil fungal communities from Angelo Coast Range Reserve, California, USA - CZODoug2_1_16fungal (Hybrid Assembly) | ecosystem: Environmental > Terrestrial > Soil > Vadose zone...
CGCGGGACGCAATGGGCTGCTCGTCCCGCCGCGAGACTGGCAGGCGCTTGCCGCGGCCATTCGTCAGCTCGTCGAAAATGCGCAGGGCAGGAGGCGCATGGGAGTAGAGGCACGGATGCTGGCGGAGCGCGAGTTTGGAATCGAAGACGTGGTCCGCACTCACCTTCAGATGTATCGGGAGTTGTTAGATTTACCGTAAGCGTCCGCTCTCCACCGCATAACCCCTGAGGTCAGCGCTCGCCGATGATGCGTGTCCCCGTAAGTGGACACGTAGTACGTGTCCACGTGGAGCCCAGATGGACACCTCCGTTGAAGCGGTTACGACGGACACTCTTGGTCGACGCACAGGGCCTCGACGCTTGCGGACGAGCGAGGAGAAGCGGCGGATTGTGGAGGAGACCCTCAAGCCCGGCGCGTCGGTGGCGATCGTGGCGCGGGCGCATGGGGTAAACGCCAACCTGGTCTTCGGATGGCGCAAGCTATACCAGAAGGGATTGCTGGAACCGAACGCGGGGGCGCCGAGCACGCCATTGCTGCCGGTGAAGGTGACTCTGCCCACGGTTGTGCCCAAGCGAACCTACCGGCGACGCTCGCCAAGCGTCGCGCCATCCGCGAGGAAGCTGCGCGGAGACTTCCTGGAGATCGATCTGGCGGGCGGCGGTCGCGTTCGCATCCACGGTAAAGCCGCGACACGCATTCTCGATCGTCTCGTCGAGGAACTCTGCCGGCGATGATTGCCCTTCCCGCCGGGGTGCAGGTGTGGCTCGCCGCCGGCGTCACCGATCTGCGGAAGGGTTTTGATGGACTTTCCGCGCTCGTGCAGTTGCAGCTCGCCGAGGATCCCTTTTCCGGGCAACTGTTCGTCTTCCGCGGTCGCCGTGGGGATCGGATCAAGGTGCTGTGGTGGGATGGCGATGGGCTGTGTCTGTTCGCCAAGCGCCTGGAGCGCGGGCGGTTCGTATGGCCGCAGGCGACATCGGGCACCGTCGCCTTGTCCGGCGCGCAGCTCTCGATGCTGCTTGAGGGCATCGATTGGCGACGACCGGCGCGCACGTATGATCCGCAGCTCGCCGTGTGAGCACATCTAAAACATCTATTTTTACAGCACTTTCATGAGCATCTCGCACCCGCGTCGTGTAAAATTACCTGCGTGCCACGCGTGCGCGATCTGCCCAACGACGTTGAGACACTCAAGCGGCTGCTGACCGAGAAGGACGCCGCACTCCAGCTGATCCGCGGGGAACTGCGCTCCCATAAGCTTGAGATTGAACGACTGCGTTTGGAGCTGGCACGGTTGCGGCGGATGCAGTTCGGACGCTCCTCGGAAGCGCTGAACGAGAAGATCGCGCAACTGGAGTTGACGCTGGAAGATCTGGAGGCCACCGAAGCGGCGGAACCTTCCCTACCGGTCGCACAGCCGGTGGTGCGCGAGCACCCGGTCCGTCGGCCCTTGCCGGCGCATTTGCCGCGTGAGAACCGCCTTCACCCTCCGCTCCCCGCCGATCAACCCTGTAGCTGTCCAGACTGCGGCAGCGCAATGCGCGTGCTCGGCGAGGATGTGTCGGAGATGCTCGAGTACATCCCCGAGCGCTACAAGGTGATCCGCCACGTGCGACCGAAGCTCTCCTGCACACGGTGCCAGAAGATCGTGCAAGCACCGGCCGCCTCGCGCCCCATTGCCCGAGGGCTCGCAGGTCCTGGGATGCTGGCGCATGTGCTGGTGTCGAAGTATGCCGATCACCTGCCACTGTATCGGCAGAGCCAGATCTACGCTCGCGCGGGACTGGACTTGGATCGCTCGACGCTCGCTGATTGGGTCGGCGGAGCCCATGCACTTCTGGAACCGCTTGTGGATGCACTGGGTAGCCACGTGCTCGGCGGCACCCATCTGCACGCCGATGACACTCCGTACCCGGTGCTGGCCCCGGGTACCGGGAAGACCAAGACGGCGCGGATCTGGACCTACGTGCGTGACGAGCGGCCATGGGCAAGCCCCGTGCCGCCGGCGGTGTGGTTCCGGTATACCCCAGATCGCAAGGGCGAACACCCCCGTAGGCACCTGGCTGACTTTGCCGGCGTGCTGCATGCCGACGGCTACGCGGGCTTTGACCGCCTCTTTGAAGGCGGTCGGATCCGGGAAGCGGCCTGTTGGGCGCATGTTCGGCGTAAGTTCTTCGACATCCACGAAGCGAGCCAGTCGCCGATCGCCAAGGAAGCGCTCGATCGGATCGGCGCACTCTACGCGATCGAGAACGAGATCCGGGGTCGACCTCCCGATGAGCGCTGCGCGGTACGCCAGGCACGCGCCGGACCCTTGCTCGCGGATCTGCATGCGTGGTTCATCGCCACGGTGCGCCAGCTCTCAAAGAAGTCTGAGCTCGCCGGCGCGATCCGCTATACGCTCTCGCGCTGGGAAGCGCTGTGCCGCTATCGCGATGACGGACGCGCCGAGCTCGACAACAACGCGGCAGAACGCGCACTGCGGGCAATTGCCCTCGGCCGCAAGAACCATCTCTTCGCCGGTGCCGACACCGGCGGCGAGCGAGCCGCGGGAATCTACTCCCTGATCGGCTCCGCCAAGCTGATCGACCTCGATCCGGAAGCCTACCTGCGATACGTACTCGAGCGCATCGCCGAGCATCCGATCAATCGCATTGACGACTTGCTGCCCTGGCGCATTGCCGCGGCGCTTCAAGCTCCTCGGCTCGCCGCTTGAGCATCTCGTCACTGCTTGTGGGGCCGCAGGGAATCAAATGAAAACCAAGTCCATCCTAACAGCGCTGCTACTTTGCGCAGCGTGCTCCCCCACGCCGCAATGGGTGCCGGTTCCCAACGGGAAACCAGGTGAGGCTATCGACGTCAGCAATATTGCCGTTACAAGCAGTGTGAGGCGGGCATCCATAAAGGTAACTTTCGCAACTCGCGCATCGTGGGACACCTCTCCCGAAGACAGGCGTGTAACAGAGCTCTTGGCACGCCAAGCGTATGATTGCGTGCGAAGGACGCACAAGAACGAGGCGCTGACTTTTCGATACGCCGACGGAAACGTTCGAGAAGTTCCGCCGGAGCGACTGCCTCCGCATGATTGGAAGCCGGTTAGTTTGGATGACGGGAAGCCGGAGTTAGATCTGATATGCGCCCGCAAACCACAATAATCACTCATCCCCTTTGATCCGTGTCGGTCGATGAGCTATCTCTGCGTCCATGTGGTGCACAGCGGACGCTTACGGCGAGCCACCGTTGGGGCATTACACAAACGCTAGACACCCGGAGATGGATGTGACTCTCCCAGCAGCCGCCACCACTTAACGAAGTGCCAGCTGCAGCGGAGCGGTCTGTGAGGTCACTGCGAGCGGACTGCCCGGAACGAGCGTCAGCGCGCCGGTGCTCGCGTCCCGCGTGTAGGCGTATATCCCCTGCTGACCGGAGCCGGCGCTCGCGCTTGCGTACAGGAACTGCCCACTGGGGTCGATCTGCGTTGCAGTGGTGACCCCGGGGGCGGCAAGTGTCTGCCCAGCCGCTATCTGCAACGGAACCGGAGAGCCTACTGAATTGAGCAGCCCGGTACCGTCGATCGAGTAGATGTACAGCCCCCCGCTCGCGGTAACGTAGGCGAATCGTCCGTCCGGGGAGATCAGCATCGAAATTGCTGCCGGCGGCGCCGTGAAAGGTCCAATGTCCGCAACCGCGCCGCCAACGTGGTTGATGGCGTAGGCGTCTATTAAATCGGCGCGGATGCTGTAGACGAATCGTCCGAAGGGGTCGACCGTGGGGGGTACCGGACCGCTCTCAACCAGCGTCGGCGGCGCATACCCCGGCAGTGCGGTGAGCGCTCCCGTCGTCGGGTCAACTGTATTCGCGACGAGCGAATCCAAACCGCTGCCTCTGAAAGTCCCGTAGTAGGCGAACTGTCCGCTCGGGTCGACGATTGTCGGGGTGTCACAGTCATTGGGCACTGCCAGCCCGGAAAACTGCGGAACTCCCGAGGCGGGGGTCAATACGTAAGTACCATTGTTCTGCGCTTGGTTCGCACCCAGGAGGTCGTAGCCGAACGTGCCGCTCGGCGCGAATGTAAGCGCGATCGTCGAGCCTGGGCCGCCAATGCCATTGCAAGCCGCCGGGGTTGCTGACGTTCCATTCAGCGTGAAAAATGGATTGCCGGCATTAGCAGTCAGCAGCCCGCTGTTGGCGTTAGCGGTGTAGGCATAGATGCTGCTCAAGGTATTGTTATCGGCCGCGGACGCATCGCCGACGCTCAGCGCCCACAGGTAGGACGAGTGGGGTACCAACTGCACGGTGCCAACGGCCGGGCCCGTCGGTACTGCGCTACCGGGCACGAGACTCAGCGCTCCAGAATTCGCATCGATCGCGTATGCGGACAACGAGCCGGGCACCGACGGCACTCCGGGCGTCGTTGTGATTGAGCCCGTTGTCGCGACGAAGGCCCACGCGCCGACGGCTTGCGGGCAGTACACCAACACCGAGACATCGAAGTCACCCACCGCTCCGCTGCCGTTGCTGATGGTGCACGTTTGCGTCGGGTTCGTTGGCTGATTGGCGACCGCGACACTGTACTGGGTCCCGATAGCGAGTTTCATGGCCAAAGTGACGGCCCCGTTGCGCGTGATCGCGACCGGCGTGCTGCCGTTGTAGCTGAGCGTAAGCCCTGAGCCAATCAGTCCCCCCACGTAGCCGAGGACGCTGAATGTTGGGGGCGGTAGAAGTGGCGGTGCGCATAGGTGGGGTTGCCCGTGAACGGTGCGGCAACCGCCTCCACCGCAGGCTGCCAGAAGCAACGACGCCACTATCGCGATGAGCGCGCGCGTATTGACGGCGTTGGGTCTCGCTATGACCATCATCGAAGACTTGCCTTGTACCAAGTCTATACGTCACGTACGCCTAAGCTCAGGCTGTTCAACTGTCCGCTCTGTCTCATCGCAACGGCCGCTATTGGGAGGATCATCAGACTGCTGGGTCAACTCCGGCCTAACGTGGCCATAACGACGGACAATCTCGTTGCTTTCGGAGCGGGCTATCACGGTGCATGCTCAGGCGAGCTCACCGGATGCCAAGCGGTCCCACCGCAGCGCGCGATTGGCGTGGGTAACTTTCTGGGTAACTCGAAAAGTCACACCGCGCTAAGAATTTGATTCGAGAGAGTTTTTACAGCGAAGTTCGATGCCTCTCCCGGGCATTCTAATCAAATACTTATAGAACATTATTAATGTACTTTCTTGATCGTGATTTCGCTGCTCGCGCGTGAAATTTTGCGCTCGAGACAGGCGATTCAGACTGAACGATTCTACGCACTCTCCCTCAGCGACGCTTGCTAGTCCGGGGCGGATGCCGCCGCTCCTTGGCGGAATCGCCTACGGCACCGCGACCTCGCGGATCCTCTGTTCGTTGGTAACTTGAGGCTGCGTCACGTGCGCAAATAGACAGCACAACCTCTTCCTTCCCAGCAGCGAGAGGGAGCCTGGCGGGCGGACGTCGAAGCACTGCCCCAGTACGGGTTGACCGTTGCCGATCGGGCCAATTGCGGTTACTCGCTATCCCACATTTCACTCCGGTTTGCAGTCATTCGCACGGCGAGCTATCCGTGACGTTTCTCCGCCGATTTCCCGACATTGGTGTTGACGGTCCGTTTTCCGCCTTCAGATGATCGATAAACGCTCGGAGCTTCGGCTGGACCTGCGCTCGGCGAGGATAATAGAGATAGTAACCGTCGCTGGTTGGCGCAAACTGATCGAGCACCATCTCCAGTTTCCCGGATACAAGCTTGCCTCTTGCAACATCCTCGGTCACGTACATGAGGCCAACGCCATCGCTTGCCGCGTTCAACGCTTGAACGGCGTCGTTCACGATGAGCGAGCCCTTGATCTGCACGTGGAATGCCTTCCCTTTTTGTTCGAACTCCCATTTGTCGTAAATCCAGTCGTCGTCGACGCGTACACGCAAACAATTGTGCGAAAGCAAGTCGTTGGGATGTTTTGGACGGCCCATTTTCTTAAAGTATTTTGGAGCACCGACGATTACGAACCGAATGGGTCCAAACAGTTTTATCGCGACCATGTCTTTGGCAAGAATGTCTGAATCCCTGATTCCCGCGTCGAAGCCCTTTTCAACGACGTCAGATGCAGCGTCTTCGAAGAAGAGCTCAATAGAAACGTCAGGATATTTGCTCAAGAAGCTCGTAATCATGGCCGCGAGATAGGACGGATAGCTGAATAGAGGCAGGTTGAGCCGGAGAAGACCCGACGGCTTAGATGCGTACGCACCTACGTCTTTGAGCGCAGCGAGAATCTGATCGAGAGCCGCCCCAGCCTGGTTTAGAAAGCGCTCTCCCGCTTCTGTCAGGCTGGTACTCCTCGTCGTGCGACTGAGGAGCGCCACGCCCAAGCGGCTCTCAAGCTGCTTGATCATCTTGCTTATCGCGGGCGGTGAGATCCCAAGCTCCTCAGCCGCAGCCGTGAAATTGCGCTTGTCTGCGACGAGCTTCAGTGCCAGCAGACCGTCCAGTTGATCCTTGTTCATTGTGAACCCCAGGTTCATACCACATGAACGAGCATGCCATTTATGGAAAGAGTGCGCCAGAGTAGTGTCCTTCCGAGACACGGAGAGCAAGGAATACGAAGTGAGTACACCGACAACAGAAGCTGCTAAGCCGGCGTGGAATGCGATTGTGGCAATCGCTCTCGGCGTTGCTGGGCTGATCATGGCCGAATTTCTACCTGCGGGACTTCTCACGCCCATGGCCAGTGACTTAGGCGTGACAGAGGGAATGGCAGGTCAGGCCGTTACTGCGACCTCTATCTTCGCCGTCATCACGAGCTTGCTGCTCGCATTCATCACCCGAAAGCTAGATCGCCGCCACGTTCTACTCGGCCTTTCATTCTTGCTGGTGTGCTCTAACTTGTTGGTTGCCTTTGCGCCAACTTTCTCGGTTTTGCTTGTTGGCCGAGTCCTCCTGGGTGTTTCCTTAGGAGGGTTTTGGTCAATGGCCGCCGCGACCGCGGCGCGGCTGGTGCCGCAGACCAATGTGCCAACAGCGATAGCCATCATATTCGGTGGCAGTTCGTTTGCCTCCGTTTTCGCAGCTCCGCTCAGCAGTTACCTTGGAAATGTCATCGGCTGGAGGGATGTCTTCCTACTTTCGGCAGGTATCAGCGTCTGCGCGCTTTCATTACAGGCTTTCACACTTCCCACCCTCAAGCCCATCGGTACCACCAAGCTCGGCACGCTTCTTGCGGTTCTGACAATACCGCAGTTTCCCAGTGGAATGCTGGCCGTAGCGCTAGTGTTTTGCGGTCATTTCGCGGCATTCACCTATCTACGGCCCTTCCTGGAGCAGACGACCCGAGTGGGGCCAAACGCCTTGTCCGCCATTCTCCTGACCTTTGGTGTTGCCAACTTTATTGGTACCTCATTCGCGGGAATGCTGATCAAGCATCACTTTTACCGAGCCCAGATCCTCCTGCCGCTTGCGCTGTTTGCATCGGGTCTCGGCGTTTTGGCGTTTGGAGGATCAGCCCTCGCGACGACCACACTTATCTTCTTGTGGGGTGCCGTTGTCGGCCCCGTTCCCGTCATCTGGTCGGCGTGGGTCGCGCGTGAAGTACCGGGGCATGCCGAAACCGCGGGCGGAATATTTGTTGCTGCGATTCAGCTCTCTGCGGCGGTAGGCGCGATGGCAGGCGGGGCCGCATTCGACTCGGACGGTTCAATCGGAGTTTTCTCATTCAGCGCCATATCGTGGCTGTTGTCCTCCTTCGTGGTCGGAGCATTCATTAGAACGCGCTCGTTTGCTGACGATAGCTCGTCGCTCCAGGCAACGCATTGAGAGTGCGGAAAACGGCAATCCTAGGTATGAAAAAACTAATCTTTATGTGCGTCATTTTGGGATTGAGCGCCAATGTGCCTGGCGCAGAGCGCGCTCAAGCACAAACAGGAGGGAGTTCCGAAGTGAAGTTAAAACTTACTGTCGGGGACCGGGTGGCGATCGCCTCTGTGTATGACAACCCCACAAGCCGAGACTTTGTGTCTCTGCTGCCACTGACGCTCACACTTAGAGACTACGCGTCCACGGAAAAGATCAGTGATCTTCCGAGGAAATTGTCAACACACGATGCACCGCCGGGCAGCGATCCGTCCATCGGGGATCTTTCATACTACGCCCCGTGGGGCAATGTCGCCCTATTTTATAAGGAGTCTAGATACTCGCCCGGCCTTATCAGGATCGCAAAATTAGATTCAGGAATGAAAGCATTGGAGTTCTCTAGTTCGAGTTCAGCGCAGTTAAAGATCGAATTGATCACACCGGATCTGCCTTGAGTATTGCTCGCTACCACGGCACCAGGAGAACACTGTGACTACGGATCAGAATCAAACCACCGACGATGTTCCGACTAGCCGCAGTCGGGATTTCATCGTGATGTCAGCGATCGCCTCGGCCGGTGTCGGAGGAGCGAGTATGTTGAATCTCACTCCCTCGGGAGCAGTCAGACGGGAAACCCCAGGCGGCCATCGGGAACGGACCCTATCCCGTAGAGGGAATGGCCGCTTACTGACCAGCATGAGGAGACCCCCATGATAGTGAAACGAGCCGGATCACAGGCCTCGCAAGAGGGGCCCCCAGACTTCTTCACCGGAACGGTTCGGATTGATCCCCTCAACACGGCACCGGAGCCTGCACGCGTCTCGTGCGCGAGCGTCACCTTTGAGCCAGGCGCGCGCACCGCGTGGCACACTCATCCGCTCGGCCAGACGTTGATCGTCGCGGCTGGCTGCGGATGGACCCAGTGCGAAGGGGGACCGATTGTCGAGATCCGACCGGGGGATGTGATCTGGTGTCCGCCGAATCACAGGCACTGGCATGGCGCCACTCCCACCACTGCGATGACCCACATCGCGATCCAGGAGGGGCTCAACGGAAAGTTCGTCGAGTGGATGGAGAAAGTCACCGACGAGCAATACCTGGCCAGCACGGGGATGGAGACGTGATGCACACGGAATGGTGAAAAGATGAGCTTCGCAAGATCGCGAATACCGAAGAATTGCATGAACCTTTCGTGTGAGACGAGCTCGCCGCCACTCTGATGGCGAGCTCCACAGCAGACAAGGAGATAGTTTATGCGAGGAGCTGTTCTTTACGGGCCGCGCGACGTCCGTTTCGAGGAGCGCGACACTCCGAAGATCGTCAAGCCGACCGATGCAATCATTCGGCTGTCAGCAACGTGCGTATGTGGATCCGACTTGTGGCCGTATCGCGGCGACAATCCCACTGCCAGACCCACGCCGATGGGACACGAGTACTGCGGTATCGTCGAAGACGTCGGCAGCGCGGTGCGCGGCATCAAACCTGGGCACTTCGTAATCGGTTCGTTCTTCGCGTCCGATAACACGTGCCCTATTTGCCGCGCTGGCTACCAATCGTCGTGTCAGCACGCCGAGCTCGTCGGCGGCGCACAGGCACCACTTCTGCGAGTACCGCTGGCGGATGGCACGCTCGTCGGCACGCGCGATGTCCCAACGGAGCAACTGATTCCGAGTTTACTTGCACTCTCCGATGTCATGGGAACCGGTTGGTTTGCCGCCGATGCAGCGCGAGTGAAGCCGGGCATGAGCGTCGCTGTCGTGGGTGACGGCGCAGTGGGTCTGCTGGCCGTGCTGTCCGCGAAGCTTATGGGCGCCGAACGCATCATTGCTATGAGCCGGCATGAGTCGCGCCAAAAACTCGCCCGCGAATTCGGCGCAACAGACATCGTGCCGGAGCGCGGCGATGAAGGCGTGGAGCGAATCAAGGACATGACCAAAGGCATCGGCGCCGACGCTGTTATGGAGTGCGTCGGGACGCAGCAATCGATGTTGCAAGCCATTCGTTCGACGCGTCGCGGCGGCTACATCAGTTACGTGGGCGTTCCGCATGGTGTCCAGCTCGATGGTGAACAAATGTTTTTCTCGCACGTGCACCTCCACGGCGGACCCGCTCCAGTGCGCCGTTTCCTGCCAAACCTGATCGAACTCGTCTACGACGGAAAGATCAATCCGGGCAAGGTGTTCGATTTGACACTGCCGCTCGATCAAGTCGCGGAAGGGTATCGAGCGATGGATGAGCGTCGAGCTATCAAGACGCTGCTGCGTCCGTAGAGGCGATCAAACGGTGAAAGCATGGCCGAAAGAGGAACTGCGCAAGATGGCAGCGACCGATGACCTGCACATTGCGCCATTTCGCGAAGACGGTGAGACGTACGGCACTCCGACATGGATTTGGTCCGTCGTAGTTGATGACGCCCTCTACGTGCGTGGATACAACGGGCAGAAGTCCCGTTGGTATCAGGCGGCCGTCCAGCAGAAGGCGGGGCGAATCATCGCCGCCGGGATGACAAAGGACGTTGCCTTCGAGCCTGTCGACGGCCCCACCAACGATCGCATCGACGAAGCGTACCGAGCGAAGTACCGTCGTAGCCCGTACTTGAGTCCAATGATCAGCAGACGAGCGCGCTCGGCCACGGTGAGGATTATGCCGCGCGAAGCGCAGACCTGACGATCGGCGGTCCAACGCACGAATCGTTGCCAGAAAGGAGACACGAGTGACCGTCAATTGGGCAACACCGGCAGTTCGCTCTCACAGGCCGGGTCCGGCCAGGAGCGGAATGTGACGAGCCAAGAATCTGAGCCTCGAAGCGGACATTCAATTCCCGATGTACGCTATACGAAGATGACGCTCGTCGTCCGCGCTGGGAAAGGCACCAATAGCCAATTAAACTAGCAATTGTTCGGATGAGGAAACATTGAAATGCTTCCTAGGTCATCAATAGATTGCATTGCGATGTATCGTGCAGGCCTGTTCGCAGTCATGATGTGCGCCATCGGGTCATCCCCTGTGTGGTCGGACGAAACTCCTGCCACGATCAGCGCGTTTGTCTGCACTACCGAACAGGAGACCGGATTTTCTTTCGACGAAAGAAAGAAGGTGTGGAGGCCGGACGTCTTCAATTTCCGCGAGAAATGGTTAATTCAAAAGCCAATACACCGACCAAGCCCACTCTACACAGACGGTGCGGCATACGCGGTCTACAGATTTGGCGTATCTACGCCGGTACTTGAGTCCATTTGCAAGAGTGACTTCAATGAGGCTGGGTATCTGTATTGCTCATCGGATCTGCGGTGTCAACGGCGGCCGAAAATTGCACATTCCTGGCGGTCGAAAATTGCACACTTAGGGTGAGGCGGCGAACCTCAGTGCGCCGGGATCTCCTTCTTTCTACGCCTTAAGACGGTCTCAGAGGCAGTGCCGTCTGGGCTTGGCCGCAAGGCCAAGCGCAGATCCTCGTGCTCGCGCATGCGGTAGCTGTTGCCGCGGATGTTAACCACGTGGCAGTGATGCATGAGCCGGTCGATGAGGGCTGCGGCCATGACCTCATCGCCTAAGATCGCGCCCCACTCCTCGAAGCCCTTGTTCGAGGTGAGCACGGTTGAGGCGTGCTCGTAGCGCTGGTTGATGAGCTGGAAGAAGAGCACCGCCCCATCGCGGCTCAGCGGCAGGTAGCCGATCTCATCGACGATCAGCAATGCCGGGTGGCTCAGGACGCGCAGCCGTCGGGCGAGCTGTCCGGCGGCACGAGCTGTCTCGAGCGACTCGATGAGGCCGACGAGCGTGCCGTAGTAGACGCGCCGCCCCGACTCCGCGGCCGCGATCGCCAGGCTGATCGCCAGATGGGTCTTACCGACCCCCGGAGGGCCTAAGAAGATCACGTTCTCCTTGCGCTTGATGAAGGCGAGCTCGTGCAAGCTTTCGACCTGCTCGTGGCGGATTTCAGCCTCGCGTTTCAGCACGGGCTCCACACATACGCCCGGCAGCGCGTGCGCAACATCAAGACCCCCACCGTGGTCATCGGCGAGATCGATGTGGCCGGGCGGACGCGCGCCGTGGATCGCCGGGCCATG
>Ga0137412_10003875_pt1 | contig 11946 bp, 9 predicted proteins | sample CZODoug2_1_16fun_FD_122160 | JGI IMG/M metagenome (GOLD analysis project Ga0137412, IMG submission 122160) | Vadose zone soil fungal communities from Angelo Coast Range Reserve, California, USA - CZODoug2_1_16fungal (Hybrid Assembly) | ecosystem: Environmental > Terrestrial > Soil > Vadose zone...
CCGCCACCGGCTTCTGCACGGTGGCGATCATCGGCGACAGCGAGCCGTCCATCGAGAGCCCCTGCAGCGGGTTTTCTTCGTCACCGACGATGTCGAGATAGCGCCCGAGCCAGCCCGCGTGCTGGCCGATGTCGAGCTCGCCGATCTCGTAGTAGTGGCGTGAGGTGAAATGCGACTGGTCGGGGTGTTCGTAGCCGATCGCCGGGAAAGCGGCGACCTTGCCCTCGGAGTGCAGGGTCGCCAGGTCGGCGGCGCCCGGGTGCCACTGCAGGCGGGTGTCCTCGGTGAAGGTCGGACCGTCGCCGAGCGACTGCTTCAGGTTCGGCCGTAGCGTCGCGTAGCGCGGGTCGCCGACCGGGGCCAGCACGCTGAGCGCGTCGATGCCACCTTCGAAGAAGACCGAGATCAGGACTTTGTCGCCCTGGGCTGCCTCGGCGATGCCGCGGTCGAAGGCGGAGAGGGGGATCTTCGAGGCGCCGTAGACGGCGAGCGCGAGGCCGGCAGAGCGAGAGATGAACTTGCGCCGGGTCAGGCCGGTGCCGGCGGGCTCCGGCATCCCCGGCTCGATCGCGGGCAGGCCGCGGCCCGCTTCGGCGGCGGCGCCGCGCAACAGCTGGGCGCGGGTGAAGTCGTTGCAGCATCCGTGGCTCATCGGTCTTCCTTCCGCTTCATTGCAGGAGCAGGTCTGGGCTGACGCCGATCAGCTGCAGCAGCGCGTTCTGGCGCAGGCCGCGGTAGGGGCCTTTCTCCCAGTTCGCGGTGATCAGCCCTTCGACCCGCTGGGCGAAGGCGAGCAGCTCGGCGCGGTGCTCGGGCCGCAGTTCCGGGTTGCCCCAGGAGGCCAGCGCCTTATCGACGGCTTCCGGCGCGGTCTCGGTCTGGCTGTAGGGATGGCTCGATTCCCAGGGGTTGGCGGCGATCCCTTCGAGGACGAAGTCGACGATGTTCCAGCGCGCCCGCATGCGCGAGGTGTCGAGCCAGCGCGAGTCGTCCCAGCCCGCCACGTTGGGCGGCCAGAAGAGCTGCTGACCCGCTTCGTTGCAGAGCCAGGTCCAGGCGGTGGTGTCGATGTAGCGGCCGGTCGCGCGCAGCATCGTCGTCAGGTGGACGACCGGCGGTTTCACCATCGGCGGGCCTTCGTAGAAGTCGGGGCTGATCAGGATTTCCTCGAGGACCGGCCGGATCTGCAGGCCGGAGCCGACGTAGATCGCCTCGAGGCTCGCCCGGGTCGCTTCCGAGGGCGGCGCGCCGACGAAGTAGCTCCACAGCTTTTCGACGAAGAAGGAGGGGTGGTAGGGATTTTCGACGCAGAGCCGACACGCGTCTTCCCAGTTCCAGTTGCCGGATCTGCCGAAGACCGTCTTCACCCCGGTGTCGTGGCGTTTGGGGTTGAAGTGGAAGTTGTGGCTGCCCAGTTCGGAGGACCATTCGTAGTCCCAGCCGGTCAGCGCCCGCGCCTGTTCGCGGATGTCATCCTCGGTGTAGGCGCCGCGGTCGGCACCGAGCGAAAACAGCTCCATCATCTCGCGGGCGTAGTTCTCGTTCGGCGCGCCCTTCACGTTTTCGGCGCCGTTCAGCCACTGCAGCATCGCCGGGTCGACCGTCACCGCCTTGAAGAGGTCGAGGAACGAGCCGAAGCAGTTGGCCCGGAACGTGTTCGACTGATCGATCATCTGCTGGGCTTTCGACACGCCTCCTTCGGAGGTCGCGAACCAGTCGTGGAAGACGAGTGCCATCCGCTCGACCAGCGGCTGGCTGGTGCGGATCATCCGGTCGAGCCACCAGAGGTGGTCGTGGCCCCAGATGTCGGCGGGGGCGAGCGGGTCGCCGTCCTCGTCGGTCGCGGGCGGGCCGGAGAGGACGGCGGCGCCGCTCGGCCGGGTCAGCGACTGGACCGCGCCGATCAGGCCCAGCGAGGCGAGCTGGGCCGCCTGGCCGGGGCCAGGGCCAAAGCCGGCGCGGGTGATCAGCCGCGTCGCCTGGGCGGGGCCGAAGACTCCTTGGTAGGCGCCCGCCGGAAGCCCGGAGCCGGCCGCTGCCACCGCGGGTGCCGCGGCGAGCGATTTGGGCCGGACCGGCGGCTTCGGCCCGGGGCCGCGGAAGTGGTGCTTCGGCGGCTTGTGCTTGTGATGGAAGATGTAGCCCTGGACGCGCCAGTCGCCGTCCGGCGTTTCCACCCAGCGCCAGTGCTTGTCGTTCCAGGTGCCGTGGTGCTTCTTGTGGTGCTTGGCGTCCTTCTTGTGTTTTGCGCCGCTCTTGTCCGCCCGGTGCTTGCCGCCGGTTTTGGTCGAGTCGAGCTCGGCCTGCGTTGGGGTGACCTTTGGGATCGCCATTGGACGAGAAGCGCGCACCGCTCCTGCCTCTGTATTCGGCCCTGATGAGGCGGTACTTGAAGCCGACTGGACGTTCGGCGGATGCGACCCGGCACAATTGGTGGCGATGGGACTCGAGTACCTCTGGATCATCTTCTTCTGCGGCCTCGCCACCGCGATCATCGGCAAGGCCAAGGGCAGCTCCTTCTGGATCTGGTTCCTGGTCGGCGCGGTGCTGCCGATCATCGGCCTGATCGCGGTGATCCTCTCCCGCCGCGAGAAGGACGAACCGGAACGCCAGTGCCCGAACTGCCTCAAGGTGGTGAAGCTCTACGTCCAGGTCTGCCCCCGCTGCGGCACCGACCTCTATCTGCCCGACCCGCGGGCCGTCCGCCACCCGGGCGTCCGTAGTTAGCCGTGTATGTCTGCCGAGAAGTGCGAACGCGCTAGCGCAGCCAGGTGCGGACGATCGCGTTGGCGAAGCCGACCCCGTAGCGGAACACCGCGGGCTTCTTCGAGTGCCCGTGGAGGCGCTGTTCGACCGTGATCGGGACCTCCTTGGCGGGGAGGCCGCGCTTGATCGCCTCGATCATGAACTCGGAGGTGTGGAACTGCTCCTGGCGCAGCACCAGCTGCGGCAGCACCGTGGTGCGCACGGCGCGGTAGCCGTTCGAGCAGTCGGTGACGTGGGTGCGGGTGATGAAGGAGACGAGGCGGTTGAAGAAGACGATCCCCAGCTCCCTGGCGCGGGTGTTGCGGTCGGCGTGGCCGAGGACGCGGGAGCCATGGGCAACGTCGACTTCCCCGCTGAGGACCGGTTCGACCAGGCGCGGCATCTCCGAGGGGAGGTGCTGGCCGTCGGCGTCGAGGGTGACGACGATCAGCGCCCCCGATTCGGACATCAGCCGGTAGCCGGTGCGCAGCGCCGCGCCGCCGCCGCGATTGGTGACGTGGCGGGCGACCAGGGCGCCGTGCTCGGCGGCGACATCGCCGGTCCCGTCGCGGGAGCCGTCGTCGACGACCAGGATCTCGGTGCGCACGCCGCAGACCTCGGCGGGCATCTGGTCGAGGACGACGCCGATGTTTTCCGCCTCGTTGTAGGCCGGGACCAGGATCGCGATCTTGTCCTTGAAGCGGGCGGGCAGGCCGGCCTGGCGGAACTCTTCCCAGGCGAGCCCCTCGAGCGCCGCCGAGAGCTGGCGCGAGTTGCGCGCCCCGACCGAGAGCGCCCGCACGGTGATGATGAAGAGGATGAAGATGGCGAAGACGGCGAGGCCGAGGATCCGCCCGCCGTTGCCCTTTTCGAAGGAGAAGGCGGAGAGCAGGCCGTTGACGACTTCGGTGCCGGTGACGACCGCCAGCGCCAGCCCGGCGAGGACCAGCAGCAGGACGTCGGCGTTCCGCAGCGAGCGCCGACGGACGACCGCGTAGACCACGAGGATCAGCGCCAGGGCGAGGCCGACGGCGCGGAGGGCCGTCAGTTCGGCCGGGAATATGCCTGCTAGTGGGACCATTTACGGCCTGGGGAGGATAGGGCGGCGGCGGCCGACGAGAGGGCCAGCCCGGCGAGCGGGAAGATCAGCGTCATCAGGATCTCGTTGCGGCGCGGGGCGGCGAGGGTGATCGCACCGACCACGGTGACGAGGACGATCGGGGCGGCGAGGCAGAGCGTCTCCCACCAACGGCGGGCGAAGCCGAGCAGCACCAGGCCCGCGATCCCGAGCAGCACGAGGGCGATCTGGATGACGCGGCCGGGCGCCGTGGCCATGAATTCGCCTACCCCGCTCGACCACATCCGGCCGATCTTCCGCGCGGTCATCCCGAGGTAGCCGAGCGGGTCTTCGCCGAAGTACTTGGAGAAGTTTTCCTTGCCGATCTTGCCGAGGGCGGAGTCGCGTTCCAGTTCGGGGTAGCGCGATTTCCAGACGTGGTTGAAGAGCGGGGTGGGGTCGACTTCGTTCAGGGCCTGGGAGTTCGGTGGCAGGCTTTCGTCGGTTTCGCGCTCGTAGAGGATCGCCTTGACGCGCTGGTATTCGCCGTCGGCGGGGTAGAAGGTGCCGACGTAGAGGGCCTTGCCGCCGCCGGTCGAGATCGGCACGAGGCGGTCGAGGACGACGATGTTGCGGATCGTCCAGGGAATGATCGGCAGGAGCAGGGCGACGAGCATCAGGCCGATCGCGGTCGCGCCGAAGGCCCACTCGCGCCGCCAGGCCCAGCGGACGGCAGCGAAGACGACGAAGGCGCCGGCGACCAGGGTGTACTCGGGACGGAACATCGCGGTGGCGCCGAAGAGGAAGCCGGGAACGAGCCATCGCCACGGGTTCTTCCCGTCCCAGGCCCATAAGAACGCCAGGATCGCGGCGGGCAGGGAGAGCATCGCGGGCGGCTCGCTCATCACCTCGCCGACCGAGTGGATGAACGGCGGATAGATCGCCACGCCGACGGCCCCGAGGAGCGCCGGCCATCGCCCGCCGAGGCGCCAACCGAGGAAGAAGACGATGAGGATCGTCCCCACTCCCATGAGGGCCTCGAGGATGCGGATCGAACCTTCGCGCGGCCCGCCGGTCACGACGAAGAGCCCGGCGTAGAGCCAGGGCGCCCCCGGCGACCAGTCGCTGGTCGCTTCCGAGTGGAATTCGGGCCCGCCGTAGCTGCCTTCCTCGTAGAGCGCCTTGGAAAGGGCGTAGTAGGCGTGTGAGTCGTCGGCCGGGTCGGCGACCGGGTGGACGACGGCGACCGCGCGGCAGACCAGCCCGAGCGCCGCGATCAGCGCCAGGGCGATCAGCGTCCGCCTCCCGTGGCGGGCGGGCAGCGAGCGGAACCATTGGCGGAGGGCGGTCAAGGGCGCGGGTCAGGCTACTCGCGCCGGGGCAGGAAACCGGGGGGAGGTGCGGAAAAGCCGGGCAAACCTTAGGAAAGGAAACTGTATGAAGCGCGTTTCACTGGCCCTCGCGGCCGCCCTCGCCTGCCTGCTGGTCGCCGCCGTCGGCACGGCCTCGGCGATGCCGACCGAAGGCATCGTCAACACGTCCTGCAACACGACCTCGAAAAACGTGATCGGCAAGAAGGTCACGATCACGGTCACCGGCAAGAACGTCGCCTCCACGCAGATGGAATTCGCCGAATGCAAGATCGTCAAGAAGGTCGCCAACAAGATGCTCTCGCTGCGGATCGAGAAGCCGAAGGTCTTCGAAGGCTTCCGCTGCACGCCGACCGTATTGACCGGCGGCGAAGGCACCGTCGAACCGCAGAAGGTCCGCTACAACTGCCTCTTCCGCGGCGCCGACACGGCCACCGAAATCCGCCTCAAGTTCACGGTCACCTACAACACGGACTGAGCCGTACCTCGGCGCGCCCGGGTGGCGATCCACGCGATCGTCGCCCCGGCGCAGGCTGAGAGCAGGGGGATGAGGACGAGGACGCGGCGGGGGGAGGCGACGAGCAGGGCGCTCACGATCGTCACGGCGAGGAAGACGGCGCCGATCAGCAGGGCCTCCCAGCGGCGCAGGTAGGCGAGCAGGCCGAGGCCGAGCAGGCCCAGGCCGAGGAGCGCCCAGTGGAGGGCCTCCCAGAGCGGCTCGCGCATCACCGCGCGAGGCCCGTGGGACCAGATGCGGCCGATCTTGGTGGCGACAAATTCGACGTATTCGCCGGTGTGGTGGAGGACGTCATCCTTCAGTTGTTCCCTGCCCATCTTCGAGAGGGCCTGGTCGGGTTCCAGGCCGGGATGGCGGGCTTCGGCGAGGCGGGCGAGGATCTGCTCGAGGCGCAGGTTGTCGACCGCGTGGGGGCCGAAGAGGCCGGGATTTTCGGCGACCACGGCGGCGCCGACTTTTTCCGGATTGCCATCGGACGGCAGGTAGGTGCCCGCGTAGAGGACCTGGCCGCCGCCGGTGGAGACGGTGACGAAGCGGTCGAGGGCGATCGCGTTGCGGATCGTCCAGGGCGCCACCACGACGATGATCGCGGCGAGGACGATCGCGGCGGAGAAGAGCGCGCGCCGCCGGCCGAAGGTGAGGCGCTCTCGCAGAAGAACCAGGAGCGCGAGGAGGAAGCCGATCGCCAGGTACTCCGGGCGGACCAAGGCGAGCGCGCCGAGAGTGAGTCCGGGCACCAGCCAACGCCAGAGGGTGGTGCCGTCCCCGGCCCAGAGCAGGCCGAGGATCGCCCCGGCGAGCAGCGTCGCCGCCAACGGCTCCGTCATCAGCATCCCCGTGTACTCGATCGTCGCCGGATAGATCGCGACCACGAGCGCCGCGATCAGCGCCGCCACGACCACCGGCCTGGGGGGTTGTCGTCCTTGGTCGCCCTGTGGGTTACCAAGGACAACAACCCCGCCCTCACCAACCCCAGAAGCCCTGTTACGGAAGAGTGCCGCCGCGGCGAGGCGGCGGGCCAGGAGGTAGGTGAAGAGGATCGCGAGGCTGCCGACCAAGGCCAGGATCACGCGGGCGAGGCGTTCGTGGACGCCTCCCGTCACCTTGTAAAGGCCGGCGACGAAGAGGGGGAGACCGGGCGAGTAGTCGGAGCTCGGCTGGGTCGCGTCGGCGCCGACGGTGAAGCCGTTTCCCTGGTCGAGGTTCTTGGCGATCGCCGCGTAGGCCGCCGCGTCGTAGACCGGGGCGCGGCCGTCCCACGCTTCGCCGACCCGCAGGCCCACGCCCAGCAGCAGGATCGCGACCAGCGCCGCGAGGCCCCATCTGCCGCCGTTTCGGGCTACCAGAGCGTTTGGCATCAGCTCGATTCAACTAACCTTGCCGGTCTATGCGGATCCTCATCCTCGGTGGCGACGGCTACCTCGGTTGGCCGACGGCGCTTCGTTTCTCCGCCGCCGGGCACGAGGTGGCGGTGGTCGACAACTTCAACCGCCGCCGCTGGGTCGAGGGCGCGGGCTCCAACTCGCTCACCCCGATCGCCGATCTGGAGACGCGGATCGTCGCCTGGGAGGAGAAATCCGGCAAGCGGATCGCCTCCCACGTCGGCCCGATCGAGGACGGCGACTTCCTCGACGGCGTGGTCGCCGAGTTCCTGCCTGACGCGGTCATCCACTACGGCCAGCAGGCCTCGGCGCCGTACTCGATGATCTCCCGCCAGACTGCGGTCGAGACCCAGTACGCGAACACGATCGGCAACCTCAACCTGCTCTTCGCCCTGCGCGACCACGTCCCCGAGGCGCACCTGGTGAAGCTCGGGACGATGGGCGAGTACGGCCAGCCCAACATCGACATCGAGGAGGGCTACATCGAGATCTCGCACAAGGGGCGCAGCGACACGCTGCCGTTCCCGAAGCTGCCGGGCTCGCTGTACCACTGCTCGAAGGTCCACGACTCGACCAACATCCACTTCGCCTGCCGCACCTGGGGCCTGCGGGCGACCGACCTGAACCAGGGCGTCGTCTACGGGATCGAGACCGAGGAGACCGCGGGCGACGAGCGGCTGATCACCCGCTTCGACTACGACGAGCTCTTCGGCACGGTCCTGAACCGCTTCTGCCTGCAGGCCGTCATCGGTCATCCGCTGACCGTCTACGGGGAAGGCAACCAGACGCGCAGCTTTCTCAATATCCGCGACACGCTCGCCTGCGTCGGCCTGGCGGTCGAGAACCCAGCCGCGGCGGGCGAGTTCCGCGTCTTCAACCAGTTCACCGAGCAGTTCTCGGTGATGCAGCTGGCCGAGCTGGTGAAGGAGGCGGGGGCGCACCTCGGTTACGAGGTCGACATCCAGCACTACGACAACCCCCGCGTGGAGAAGGAAGAGCACTACTACAACGCGGTCAACTCGAACCTGCTCGACCTCGGCCTGCAGCCGCGCCTTCTCGGCGAGGAGCTGGTCGAGTCGATCCTCGGGATCCTCGAGCGCTACAAGGGCCGCGCCGCCGAGGGCGCGATCGACCCGCGCACCCGCTGGAACCCCGGCAAGCCGGCCGCCACCTCAGCTTGAGGAACTCCAGTTCCGGCCGGTGACGCCGGACTCGGGGGACCCCTGAACGAACCTCCACGGCTGTTGTGAGAGAAGGGGTCCCCCGAGTCCGGCACCCGCCTGCCCGCTGGTAGCATCGTCGGTTCGATGAGAGCCGCTGACGCACTGATGGAATCACTGAAGGCCGAGGGCGTGAAGAACGTCTTCGGGATCCCCGGCGGGGCCAACCTGCCGATGTACGACGCCGTCGTCGACGCCGACTTCCGCCACGTCCAGACCCGCCACGAGCAGGGCGCCGGCCACGCCGCCGAGGGCTACGCCAAGGCGGGCGGCAAAGTCGGGGTCGCCTTCGCCACCTCCGGCCCCGGCGCGACCAACCTGATCACCGCGATCGCCGACGCGATGCTCGACTCGGTGCCGACGGTGTTCGTCACCGGCCAGGTGAAAACCGAGCTGATCGGCACCGACGGCTTCCAGGAGGCCGACATCCTCGGCGCCACGCTGCCGTTCGTGAAGCACTCCTTCCAGGTCACCGACGCGCGCCAGATTCCCGAGTACGTCCACGAGGCCTTCCACGTCGCCTCTACCGGCCGCCCTGGGCCGGTCCTGCTCGACGTTCCCTCCGACCTCTTCCGCACCGACATCGAGTACGAGGCGCGCACCGAGCCGGTCGAGCTGCCCGGCTACAAGCCCTCGACCGAGGGCAACATCAAACAGATCCGGATCGCCGCCAAAGCGCTGGCGAACGCGCGCCGGCCGATCTTCTACACCGGCGGCGGCGTGATCAACGCCAACGCCTCCGAGGAGCTGCGCGAACTGGTCGCCTCCGACCAGTTCCCGGTCACCTCGACGCTGATGGGGCTAGGCGCCTTCCCGGCCTCCAGCGACCGCTTCCTCGGCATGCTCGGCATGCACGGCACCTACACCGCCAACACGGCGATGGACAACGCCGACCTGATCGTCGCGATCGGCGCCCGCTTCGACGACCGGATCACCGGCAAATTGGACGAGTTCGCGCCCAACGCGAAAATCATCCACATCGACATCGACCCGGCGGAGATCTCGAAGAACGTCGGCGCCCACATCCCGATCGTCGGTGACGTCAAGCAGGTGCTGCCGAAGCTGACCCGCGAGTACCGGGCGCTGCAGACCGACTCCGGCCGGATGGAGAGCTGGTGGACCCAGATCCGCGCCTGGAAGCAGGATCACCCGCTCTTCTACGAACCCGGCACCGGGCCTGAGATCAAGCCGCAGTTCATGATCGAGTCGCTCTGGCGGGCGACCGAGGGGGACGCGATCGTCACCTCCGACGTCGGCCAGCACCAGATGTGGACCGCGCAGTACTACGGCTTCGACAAACCGCGCCGCTGGATCAACTCGGGCGGCCTCGGGACGATGGGCTTCGGCCTGCCGGCGGCGCTCGGCGCCAAGGTCGCCTGCCCGGACGAGCTGGTCGTCTGCGTCTCCGGCGACGGCAGCCTGATCATGAACGTGCAGGAGCTGGCGACCGCGGTGACCGAGCAGATCCCGGTCAAGATCTTCCTCATGAACAACGGCTACATGGGCATGGTCCGCCAGTGGCAGCAGCTCTTCTGGGACCGCCGCTACAGCGCGGTCGAGATGGGCGCGAGCCCTGACTGGGTGAAGCTGGCCGAGGCGTTCGGCGCGACCGGCGTGCGGGTCGAGGACGCCGCCGACCTGGAGGAGACGATGCGCACGGCCTGCGAGACCGACGGCCCGGTCCTGGTCGACGTCCGGGTCACCCAGGAGGAGAACGTCTATCCGATGATCGCCCCCGGCAATCCCGCCCGGGAGATGGTCGAGGCCCCGGGGCTGGTGCGCTGATGGAGGCGGGCACTCCCGACTTGGTGAAACTCGAGGATCTGCGGATCCCCGGGCAACTGAGCGGGCGCAAGCACGTCCTCTCGATCCAGGTCGAGAACAAGCCGGGCGTGCTGGCGCGCGTCGCCGGGCTCTTCTCCCGTCGCGGCTTCAACATCGACACGCTGGCGGTCGGGCCGACCGACGACCCGAGCATCTCGCGCATCACGCTGACCCTCGACGGCGCCGTCCACCCGATCGACCAGGTGACCAAGCAGCTGCACAAGCTGGTCAACGTGCTGAAGATCCGCGACATGGGGCCGGAGGAGACGGTGGCCCGCGAGATGGCCCTGTTCAAGGTCTCCGCCGCGGTCGAGAACCGCGCCGAGATCATCCAGTTCGCCGACATCTTCCGGGCGAAGATCGTTGACGTGGCGCGCCGCACGATCACCATCGAGGTGACCGGCTCGGCCGACAAGATCGAGGCCTTCGAGCGCATGATCCGCCCCCACGGGCTGGTCGAAATGGTCCGGACCGGGGAGATCGCGATCGCCCGTGGTCACGAGTGAGTCCCTTCTAGGGGCGCTCGAGCGGGGCATAGCGAGGAGACGGCGGACCCTGGTCAGCGTCACCACCGGGGCGCGGATCAAGGATCCCTGCGCGACGGTCTTTTCGTCGCGCCTGGCCAGCGACCGTTGGTTCTGCTGGGAGCAGCCCGACCGCGACTTTGCCCTCGCCGGGATGGGAGTGGCGCGCGAGGCCGCCTCGCGCGGCGAGCGGCGCTTCGCCGAGGTGGCGCGGATGGCGGGGGAGACCGGGCGCGACGCGATCCTCGACGCGCCTCGCGGGCTCCCCGCCGGGGCCGGGCCAGTCTGGCTCGGAGGGTTCGCGTTCGACCCGGAGGGCGGGGGATCGACGACCTGGAGCTCGTTCGAGCCCGGTTCGCTCTTCCTGCCCGAGGTTTCGATCTGCCGGCACGGAGAGGAGTGCTTCCTCACCGTCAATGCGGTGGTCGGGCCGGGGGACGACGCCGAGCGGCGTGCCGCCGAGCTCGGCGCGCGGCTCTCCGGCCTGCGCACCGACGCGACGCTACCGCTGCTCGATCCGCACCCGACCGCCCGCCCCGAAATCAGCAGTGCCCGCCCGCCGCGCGCCTTCGAAGATGCGGTCGAGAAGGCGACAGCCCGGATCGCCACGGGCGAGATGGAGAAGGTGGTGCTCGCCCGCGAGGTGATCGTCAGCGCCGCCGCCGCCCACGACCCGGCGCCGATCTTCGGTGGGATGCGCGAGCAATTCCCGGCCTGCTTCTGCTTCTGCGTCGGGACCCCGGAGGCGGCCTTCATCGGGGCCAGCCCGGAGCTCCTGGTGCGGCGCGCGGGGGCCGGGGTGTCGACGGTCGCCCTCGCCGGCTCGACCCGGCGCAGCTCCGACCCCGCCGTCGACGACCACCTCGGCGAGCGCCTCCTGCGCTCGGACAAGGACCGCCGCGAGCACCGGATCGTCGCCGAGCGGATCGTCCGCCGGCTGCGCCCGCACGCGGTCTGGGTCGAGACCGGGCCGGAGCCGACGATCGTCAAGGTCGCCAACATCCAGCACCTGGCGACGCCGGTGATCGCCCAGCTGGCCGAGCCGCGCTCGGCGATCGAGCTGGCCGGGATGCTCCACCCGACCCCGGCGGTCGGCGGCGAGCCCTGGCCCACGGCGGCGGCGGCGATGACCGAGCTGGAGCAGCTCGACCGCGGTTGGTACGCCGCTCCGGTCGGTTGGATGGACTCGACCGAGGACGGCGAATTCTGCGTCGCCCTGCGCAGCGCCCTGCTGCGCGACCGTGCCGCCCACCTCTTCGCGGGGGTCGGCGTCGTCGCCGGCTCCGACCCGGAGGCCGAGCTGGCCA
>Ga0137412_10003876_pt1 | contig 11945 bp, 7 predicted proteins | sample CZODoug2_1_16fun_FD_122160 | JGI IMG/M metagenome (GOLD analysis project Ga0137412, IMG submission 122160) | Vadose zone soil fungal communities from Angelo Coast Range Reserve, California, USA - CZODoug2_1_16fungal (Hybrid Assembly) | ecosystem: Environmental > Terrestrial > Soil > Vadose zone...
GAAGCGCGCGTCTGCCGGGGGAGTTAGAGGTTGTGACGCAGATAGCGGAACACCTCTTGCGCGCCAAAGAAGCAGTCGCACGATGCCAAACCCTCGCGCTCTTCACTGAAGACCCGCCGCGCATTTGCCGCACGTTTCTTTCACCGCCGATGCACGCCTGCCACCGGCAAATCGAAGACTGGATGCGTCCCCTGGGAATGACCGTGACCGTTGACGCCGCGGGAAATCTCCACGGGCTGTATCCTGGCACGGATGGCGCGGATCGCCGACTGCTGATCGGTTCGCACCTCGACACGGTTCCCGACGCCGGCGCATACGACGGAATTCTCGGCGTCATGTTGGCAATCTCTCTCCTCGAATCTCTCAAAGGACGCCGGCTCCCTTTCGCCATCGAAGTCGTCGGCTTTTCAGAAGAAGAAGGTGTGCGTTTTGGAGTTCCCTTCATAGGAAGCCGGGCGCTTGTCGGAAGGCTGGATGAAGAGTTGTTGAGCTTGCGCGACTCCAAGAATCTTTCGGTTCAAAAAGCAATTCTCTCCTATGGATTGAACCCCAGCGAAATTCCCGCCGCCACGCTTCATTACGGAGCGCTTGGTTACCTTGAGTTCCACATCGAGCAAGGGCCCGTATTGGAGCACCGAGAACTCCCACTTGGCATCGTCGAAGCAATTGCCGGCCAGACGCGAATGGAGTTGGTATTTACCGGGTTCGCCGGCCATGCTGGCACAACGCCGATGTCGCTGCGACGCGATGCGCTCGCTGCAGCCGCGGAGTGGGCTCTCGCAGTGGAAAAAGAAGCCATCGAGATTCCTGGGTTAGTTGCGACAGTGGGAGCCTTGGAAGCCAAGCCTGGAGCGGCTAACGTGATTGCCGGAGAATGTCGAGTGACCCTGGACGTTCGCCATGCGTCGGATGCCGCACGCACGCAGAGCGTGAGCGCCGTTCTTCAAAGCGCGGCGGAAATTGCCAGACGCCGGCGCATCACTTTGACCTCGTCCACAAAATTAACTCAGTCCGCCACACAAATGGATTCCTTCCTCGTGGACGAAATCGAGACCGCCTTCTCACAAGCAGCAATCACACCCTATCGCATGACAAGCGGAGCAGGTCACGACGCCATGATCCTCGCGGAAAAAGTGCCGTCCGCAATGATTTTCCTTCGTTCTCCGGGCGGTATTAGCCACAATCCACAGGAATCCGTGCTGGTGGAAGATGTCGCCAAGGCCATAGAATGCGGTCTCCATTTGTTGAATCAACTTGCTGCCTCACCCGAATTTCAATCGAGGGCCCATCGTGCATAATCTCGGCCACACACGTAGCGCTCACCAACGCAATCATCTCCTGCTTACTCCCGATACTTTCGTGCGGACCACCTTGCCTGGGATGAAAGCCGCATCGGCCATCGTCCACATCAGCCCTGCTCTTGGCGCCGCATTCACGGAGTACACCGCCGAATTTGAGAATGCGGGAGAACTCGGCGAAACGCTCGCACAACGCTTCCTCTATGTAATCGACGGCGCCGTGCACCTCAATGCCGCCGGCAAAGATCATCTTCTCGGCCCTCACGGATACGCCTACGTACCGCAAGGAGTAGCCCACCGAATTACATCGCGCGAAAAAACCCGAGCCATTGTGATTGAGAAGGCCTATATACCAAGCTCTGCAGCGGATGCATCCGGTGTGATTGTCGGCACCGAAGACAGTATTCCGTCGACACCTTTGGATGACGACTCATCCCTTCAGGTGAAACATCTGCTTCCAGACAATTTATCTTTCGATTTTGCCGTGAATACCATGACCTACCAACCCGGCGCGGCCCTAAGCATGGTGGAAATGCACGTCATGGAGCACGGCCTGATCATGCTCGAAGGCGGCGGAATTTACCGGTTAGCAGACGCGTGGTATCCGGTTACCGCCGGCGATTTCATTTGGATGGGTCCATGGTGCCCGCAATGGTTCGGAGCGATCGGAAAACTGCCCGCCAAATACCTTATATATAAGGACTGGAATCGGCATCCGCTGGCAGGTCCGCAAAGGTGAATTTGACGATAGATCAGGACCGGCTTCTCTCGGAGATTGAGGCGCTTGCCCAAATCTCCGACGCAGAGCCTCCCGCTGTAACGCGCGTCGTCTTTACCCCTACAGATCTCAAAGCACGCACATGGTTGCGCAAAAAGTGTTTGCAGCAAGATCTCGCCGTGCGGCAAGACGCCATCGGCAACATGTTTGCTCGTTGGGCCGGCACAGACGAGACCGCCGCCCCGGTAGCCACTGGCTCACACATCGACGCGATTCCGAACGCGGGGAAATACGATGGGGTGCTGGGTGTATTAGGCGGCTTGGAGGCCATTCGCGCATTACAGCACAGTGGGTTTCGGCCAACGCGCTCCATTGAGCTGATTCTTTTCACATCGGAAGAGCCAACCCGCTTTGGCATCGGCTGTTTGGGCAGCCGAATGCTCTCCGGAGCTTTGACGGCGGAAGCAGCGCGCAAGTTAACAGACGCTTCAGGCGAAACACTGGAACAAGTCAGGCAAAAAGCAGATATGCAAGGCGATCTCGAATCCGTTCAACTCGAGTCAGGCCATTTCCACGCCTTCGTAGAATTGCATATCGAGCAAGGCCCTCTTCTGGAGCACGCGCACGTGCCGTTGGGCATTGTCGAAAGTATCGCCGCTCCGGCAAGCTATCAATTGATCGCGGAAGGGGCAGGCGGCCACGCCGGAGGCGTCCTGATGCCCGATCGGAAAGACGCGCTTTGCGCCGCAGCTGAAATTATCTTAACAATCGAGCAGGCCGCGCTCGCCAGCGGTTCCCCCGACACTGTGGCCACCGTAGGCATCTGCGATGTTTTCCCCGCCGCCGTAAACAGCATTCCCAGCCGCGTGCGGCTCGCGCTAGACCTTCGAGACACCGATCTCGCCAGGCGCGATAAAGTGTTCCGGGCTATCGAGAACAAATCCCGCGCTGTGTCGGAGAAACGTAGCGTCTCCCTTCAATTCCAAGTTGTAAATGCCGACGCGCCTGCAACCTGCTCTTCTACGGTCACCGACGCGCTCGTTCGCTGCTGCAGCAAGCACAACTTAAGGTTTCAAAAAATCGTGAGCCGCGCGTATCACGATTCTCTTTTCATGTCCCGCATTGCCCCTACGGGCATGCTGTTTATCCCTTGCCGCAACGGCTACAGCCATCGCCCCGACGAGTTTGCGTCGCCCGAAGATATCGCCCGCGGAACGCTCATTCTGGCCGAGACTCTGGCGGAATTGTCGCACTGACAATTCCGTTCATCCGGGAAAGCAGTAGAAGCATTACTTTGAATTGCTCGACAACTTGCCGCAGCATTCAGGGCGTGCCGGCAAGGAGGCTCGATCCCACCCACCACCAAGCGCTTGCACGAGCGTAACGGCGTTCACCATGCGCCGGCCGAGAATATTCACCGCTGTGACTTCGTCAGAGAGCGCCGCACTCTGTGCGGTAGTCACTTCAAGGTAGCTGGTCACGCCGCCCTTGTAACGGGTATCGGCGAGTTCCAGATATTTCTGAGCTGCGGCGACGGCTTTGTCCTGCACCTGAGCTTCGTGCTCTAAGATCCGCAACGCCGCTACATTGTCTTCCACCTGTTGAAACCCGGTCAGCACAGTTTGCCGGTAATTTGCCACGGTTTGATTGTAAGCAGCGATGGCCTGGTCAGACGCAGCCCGGCGCCGCCCCACGTCGAAAATAGTAAACAGTGCCGATGGCCCGGCCGACCACAAAACACTGGGGCCGGAGATCAATGTCGTAATAGAGCCACTTTCGAAGCCTCCCGCAGCCGCCAAATTAACAAGCGGATAATAAGCGGCCTTGGCGACACCAATTTGCGCGTTGGCGGAGGCCATGAGTCGCTCTGACGCTGCGATGTCGGGTCGCCTCTCGAGCAAGTCCGAGGGTAGTCCCACCGGAATCGGAGGAGGCGGCGCCGTCAGAGGAAGGGGTGCCAGACTGAACGATGCGGGAGGCTTCCCAACGAGAACCGCTACGGCGTGCTCGAACTGCGCGCGGGCCACTCCAACATCGATTGCCTGAGCGCGAGTCGTCTCAAGTTGCGTTCGAGCCTGCTGAACTTCCAGATCGGAGGCAAGGCCTCCGGCAAATCGATTCTCGATTAACTCTAGAGCTTGCTCATACTGCTTGACGGTCGAGTTGAGGAGCTGCTCTTCGGCATCAAGCGTACGAGCCTGGAAATAGTCCAAAGCCAACTGCGCATGCATCGACAGGTTCACCGCGGCGAGGTCGGCTGCGCTGGCCTGCGCCTGGTCGCGATAAGACTCAACCGTGCGACGAACCCGTCCCCAGAGATCAACTTGGTAAGACAATTCAAACGGAATTTGTAAATCGGTGAAAGTAACGCCACTGAATTGTGCGCTGTGGGGTTGCCGATTGCCCGAAAATGAGTTGCGGGTGGCTGAGGGAGCTACGGCCACCGTGGGGTAATAGTCGGCGCGCTGATATCGCAGTGCTGCGCGGGCTTGCGTGTATTGGGCCTCGGCCGCCTTCAAGTTTTGGTTGGAGACGTTGACCTCTGCTTCGAGGGCATTGAGCTGAGAATCCTGAAAAATCTCCCACCAGTTGCCGCTGAGATTCTGATCGTTCGGCTGCGCCGTTTTCCAATCACCCACCTCTTTATAGGCTGGCGGAACTTCCGCAGCGGGACGCTTATAATTTGGTCCAACGGTACAACCCGCAAGCAAAACCATGCCCAGCAGACAGACACTACCCGCGAAGCGCTTGCGAACTCGACCTTCCATTCGGGGGGCGCACATAAAATTCATTGTTTCGTTCCTCCGGGTGCCGAGGCCGGTGCAGCGGCAGGCTGTGCGATCTGCACTTGTTCTCCCGCTACGATCGAATCCGGCGGACTCGTAATGACGGATTCATTCCCCTTCAGACCCGCAATGATTTCGATGGAATCGCCGAAGTCTCGACCAGGCGTCACCGGAATCAACTCTGCTTTCCCGTTATTGACAATAGCGACGCGCAGGCCCTCCTTCCGAAAAAGGAGAGTGTCTACGGGCAAAACATAAGTGGTTACATGGCCCGGTACCTTGAAATGAACTTCCGCATAAGCGCCGGAAAGCAATTGATTGGATGGGTTCTTCACGTCCACTTCCACCAGCAGCGTGCGCGTTGTGTAGTTAATGGAGTCCGCGGTGCGAACCAATGTCCCTGCGAACGATTTTCCGGGAAACTCCGCCAAAGTCAGCTCTGCTGTCAGTCCCGGCGTGGTTTGCTGCGAATACTCTTCCGGTACATTAACGTATACGCGTAACACGCCGGGTTGCGCCATGTGGAAGAGATCCGTCTTCGCGTTGGAATTGCTGCCAGAATTTATCAGGTCTCCGATATCGGTATTTCGCGCGGTGATGATGCCGTCGAAGGGAGCGTAAATCTTTTCGAAAGACACCAATGCAGAGAACTGCTCAACGGCCGCTTGGTCTGCTTCCACAATCGCCTTATTCGCGTTGTAAGTTCCGACCGCATTGTCTACGTCCTGCTGGGACACAGCATTGGTTTTCTTAAGCCCTTGATAGCGGTCTCTTGTGATCGTAGCCAGCTCCAGATTCGCATTTGCAGTTGAAAGATTGCTCCGTGCTTGCTGCAGCTGCTGATCCACCTCGGGACTGTCGATAACCGCAAGCAATTGCCCTTTCTTGACGTGCGCGCCAATATCGAAATACCAGCGCTTGAGATAGCCGTTCGTTCGGGCGAAAATCGGCGACTGCGTAAACGGTTGGACGTTTCCCGGCAGCACAATTTCCTGCGACTGTGCGGCTTGCTTGGGCGTAACAACCGTAACCGAGGGCAGCGCCAAGGTCGCCGTTTCGCCGCGCAAGGCGGCGCTTGTATGCATGCGATCGAGAATGCCGTAAATCAAAACTCCAACGAAAATTAGAAAAACTGCGCCCCCGATTAGCCAGCCTCGTAACGATCGCCGCTGCGGGGCGGCATTGCCCGGCGCGTGCGCTCCTTGTACGGAAATCTGTCCTGCTGTTTGCGACTGCATTGGCATCACCTCGAAATTCCTTTTCGCAATCCTATGCTTAAGACTGAATACTCTTCTCCGCGGGCCGATGACGCAGCCCATGCAGAATGCTGTACACCGTCGGAACGAAAAACAGCGTGGCCACCGTGGCGAATAGCAATCCGCCAATAACGGCGCGGCCCAGTGGAGCGTTCTCTTCGCCACCGTCTCCCATCCCCAATGCCATCGGCATCATGCCTATGATCATGGCCAGAGCTGTCATCAGCACCGGGCGGAAGCGCGTGAATCCCGCCTCCAGCGCGGCAGCGAGCGGGTCTTTGCCCGCTTCCATTTGTTCGGTGGCGAATCTCACCACCAGAATGCTGTTAGAGGTGGCGACGCCCATGCACATGATGGTGCCCGTGAGTGCCGGAACGCTTAACGTGGTGTGCGTGACGAACAGCATCCACGCAATTCCGGCCAGCGCGGCCGGCAATGCGCAAATGATGATGAAAGGATCCAGCCAAGACTGAAAGTTCACAACAATCAACAGGTAGACAAGGATGATGGCGAAGGCCAACCCCGATAGCAGGCCCACATACGAGGTGCGCATAGTCTGCACTTGGCCGCGCATGACTACTTGCGAGCCGCGTGGCAACTTGTTCCGAGCCTGGTCGATGATGCGCGTAACTTCCTTGGATACACCGCCCAGATCGCGCCCTTGCACCGTACCGAAGATGTCGATGACCGGCTGAATGTTGTAGTGCGAGACAACGGCCATTCCCGTTCCGCGCTCCGTCGAAGCGAAGCTCGCGAGCAGCGACGGCGGGGCATCTGGACTCGGTCCCGTGATCGGCATGTTTGCCAGACCTTGGAGCGTGTCGACACGGTACTGCGGAGTTTGCGTGGCGATTTGATAGCTGACTTTATTTTTCGGGTCGACCCAGAAGGTTGGAGAGGTCTGAAAGCTACCGCCAAGCGAGATTAGTACGTTCTGGGCGATCGACGACGTATTGAAGCCAACCTGTTGCGCCTTCGTGCGATCCACCCAAAGGTGCAGGTAGGGTTCATCGAAGGGCTGTTGGATGCGCGCATCAGCGATCCCCGATACGTATTTGACTTGCTCCAGTAAGGCATTCGCGAAGGCTTGATTCCCCTGCAGATCGTTACCCACCACTTGAATATCGATTGGAGCGGGCAAACCAAAATTCAGAATTTGGCTGACCATATCCGAAGGCAAGAAAGAAAAGGTCACCCCAGGGAATTCTTTCGCCAGACTGATTCGCAGATCGTGAACGTACTTAGCCGTTTGGTGGTTATTGACCGCGAAAGTGGCCAGGATATCCGCATCTTGAGTGCCGACAGTTCCTGTGTTGTTGTACGACGTGTTGATGCCGCTGTACGGGAGTCCGATGTTGTCAACGATGTTGGAGATTTCTCCTGGCGGTAGCTGCCGGCGAATGGATCGCTCGATCAGGTCACACAGCCGGGCGGTTTCTTCTATGCGTGTGCCGGTTGGAGCACGCACGTGGAGATTGAACGAGCCGCTATCGACGCTCGGGAAGAAGTCTTGCCCCAACCAGGGCACGATCAAGCCCAATGAGCCAAGGCATGCGGCAAAGAATGCGATCAAAAAGGCGCGACGGTGATGGAGGCAACGCTGGAGCACGCCATGGTAACGGTCGCGGAGATGCTCGAAGGCTTTCTCGAAGCGAAGCTGCATACGCACGAACGGGTTTCGTGACGGCTTTGTATGCTCCGCGTCGTGTTCATGGCCGCGAAGCAGCCACTTCGCCATCGTCGGAACTACCGTACGCGACAGCATATAGGAGGCCAGCATGGCAAAAACCACCGCCTCGCCGAGGGGCACGAACAAAAATTTGGCTACACCCGAGAGAAGGAACATGGGAAGGAACACGATGCAGATCGATAGCGTGGCCACAAATGCCGGCGCGGCAATCTCTTGAGCGCCGTCCAGGATGGCCCGTTCGATTTCCTTCCCCATGGCGATGTTCCGATTGATGTTCTCGATTTCCACGGTCGCATCGTCGACAAGGATTCCGACTGCCAGGGCCAGCCCACCCAAAGTCATAATGTTGATGGTTTCGCCCAGCGCGCTGAAAAGGATGACGGAGCAAAGGATGGCCAGGGGTATCGAAACAGCAATGATGATCGTGCTCCGCCAGCTTCCGAGAAAAATAAGAATCATTACCGCGGTAAGGCAGGCGGCAATCAGTGCTTCTCTCACTACCCCCTGTATCGACCCTTTCACGAAGATGGATTGGTCGGCCAGAGGTTTAATATCCAGCTGCGGCGGTACGGTCGCTTTGATCTGCGGCAGCAGAGCCTTGATTCCCGCAATGATGCTCAGTGTCGACGTAGTGCCGCTCTTTTGCACCGTCAAGAGAGAAGCACGCTGACCGTTCACGCGCACGATGTTGGTTTGCGGAGGAAAGCCGTCGCGCACCCAAGCAACATCGCTGATGTAAATGGTCGTGGTGCCGATGGTTTTGATGGGAATGCGGTTGAGTTGTGCGATCGTTTCAGGAGCCGCGTTGGGAATATCAACGTCGTACTCCTTCATGCCGATTTTGGAAGTGCCGGTTGGCAGAATAAGATTCTGAGCAGTGATGGCATTGACCACGTCCAGGGGAGAAAGGCCTTTCGACTGCAGTGCCGCAGTGTTCAGGTCGACTTGGACCTCACGCTGCTTTCCCCCGTACGGATATGGGACGGCTGTTCCCGGTACGGTCACGAGCTGCGTGCGGATGAAGTTGAGACCATAGTCGTTTAGTGCTTGCTCCGACAGGCCTTGGCCGGAGAGTCCGAGCTGCAAAATTGGGACCGTCGATGCGCTGTAGGTAATAACCAGAGGCGGCGTGGTGCCCTGCGGCAATTGCCTCAGTTGTGTCTGGGAACTTGCTGTGATCTGCGCGATGGCCCTGTCGATACTTACTCCAGGTTGGAAAAACACCTTCACTACCGCGATGCCATAAAGCGACTGCGATTCTACGTGTTGGATGTTATCGACCACGGTCGTCAGGTTACGCTCCGTGACGGAGATGATCCTGTCGGCCATTTCCTGCGGCGGCAGCCCGTTAAAGTTCCAGATGATGCTGACGACTGGAATATCGATGTTTGGGAAAATGTCGATCGGCGTACGCACGATCGCCAGCCCCCCAAGCAGGAAAATCAGAATAATGAGTACGACGATGGTGTGCGGCTGCCTTAGTGCGAGCCTGACTATCCACATGATTCAACTCCCCAATTTCTTGCCCGGCTTGGCCGGACGGCAATAACTAAACTCACTTTATTTCCCATGCTTCGGAGTCTTGGCATCCAGTGTCGAGATAAATTGCTCAGCGGCTGGGGGCACAGCAATCGTTCCGGAGAGAACAATCTCCCTCGCAGGAATCTTCTTGCCATAGACACGCTGGTTGTCGCCATTGTCCGGACGGATTGTGGATCCCTCGAGGGAAACTCCCGCAAACAAGCCTCGCGCCCTTGAGTAGCTCAAAATTTCGGAACGCAAGCTTGCGTCCGTGTCGGCGGATGCATCGCGCCCGACTGGGCCAGCAGCCACGGAGGCGTCTCCTCCCAGCTTGACCTTGCTCGCAAGAATGCCCCTGGCGCCACTTTCATTCATAACCAGCAAAACAAAATCCGTTGCCTGTCCGCCGATTTGGAAGCCGAAGCTGCCGCCCTCTAGAGCCATCATCGTGGGAGCGCCCCATGGTCCCTGGAAGTTTTCACCCTGCCGGCACGTCATAGCGCCCCGCCCATAGCTTCCGCCAACGATGAAAGCGGCCTTTACGACCGAGGGAAACACAACCACGCAATTTGCCTTGTCGAGTAAGCCCTGCGGCATGTTGTCCGGGACATCGAGAATCTCCTTCAGGACCGACCCACAATTCTTCAACCGTTCGTCATCTTTGGTCTGGTCCGAGGCGTTCGCCACCCCAGCAAGAAACGGTGCAAACCCAAACACGATGCTGCTCAGCAAGCTCATAAACTTTCGCATGTGATTTCCTCCGGCGATTTTCTTGGGTCCTGAGCCTTGGAGAATGCAGCCTGGATGCCAATGCCAAGATTTCAGCGGAGCCCAGGAAGTGATTGAAAACAAGACCTTTCACAAACGGCTGGCGAAAGTAGGGGCGCAGAATTGGCGGCGGGAGTACAGCGCATTGGATGGATGTCCGCCTGCCGACACCTGGTTTTTTGAGATGGAATCAACTAGTCAAGGAGGACAAACGAATGCTGACCCGCCCTCGCCCCACGGGTTACAGGCCTAGCGCGATCTAAGACTTTTTTTGCAGATGGGGAGTTACGTGCTCACGCCAGCGGAGCCGTCGAATTGGCATTTGACCACCACAACGGTGACGTCATCATGAAAACCAACGTCGCCGCAGAAGTTTGCCGCGCTGTTAAAGATATTGATCGTCAGCTCTTCCGCCGTAAGTGAAGAACCATCTCGCACCGCCGCGGAAAGGCGCTCCATGCCAAATTCTTCGGCAACCCGGTTCTCTGCCTCAGTGACTCCATCGGTGTAGAAGACCAGCACATCGCCGCTGCTAAGATCAGCGGACGCCAGTTCGCAAATCTCGTCGGGGGACAGTCCAATAGGTGGACAAGACGAGTCCATGCGCGTCAGCGTGCCTGTTTTTGCTCGAAAAAGAAGCGCCGGATTGTGGCCGCAGTTCACGTAGCGAACGGTCCGCTTTTGCGTGTCGATTTCCGCGACCAGCAACGTCACGTACCGTTCTGGATCCGATACCGCGCCGATCTCGGCATTCAACCGTTCCACTTGCTGCAGCATGTTTCGATCATGATTCGCTTCCAGCCGCAAACCTGCCGCGGTCGCGGCCATCAAGAGCGCCGCGGGAACACCTTTTCCAGAAACGTCGGCAATCGCAATCTGGGTGGTATGCGCGTCGATCGGAATATAGTCGTAATAATCGCCACCAACACCCCGAAGCGGCAGCATCATGCCGGCTATATCCAGTCCAGCAATCGTTGGTTTTCCCGAGGGGAGAAACAGGCGTTGGACTTGCCCGGCCAGCTTCACATCCTCGAGCAAGTCGTCTCGCTGCTGCTTAACGGTCTTGGCCAGCGCTTCGCGCTGCGCCATATATCGCTGAATCAGATAAACAACAAACGCGAAGCACAAGATCGCCGAGAGGTTGTGGAAGATCCGTATCCCTAAATTGATATTCCGCGGAGAATAATAATCGTGGAACAAGATACAAGCGACGATAAGGCTGTAGCTGATTGCCCTACGCAAGAAAATCGCGCCCACGCTAAGCGGAAGTATGTAGAGGTAGACCAGCGAAATCGACAAAACGAAATGGTCCGCATACGCGACCGCGGCAATCGCTCCCAAAACCAAGATCAGTGGAAGCCACGCCGGTCCACCTAGTGCTACATCTTTTCGCAGCAGATGCCGCAATGAAACTCTCTCGCCAAGAGCGCTCAACCCGGCGCGCATAGCGTCTTGCTGCAAAGCCGCATTCGTTAAGCCAGTCATTCAAATAGAATTTTCGCCATCATCCCTTTGTCTTCGTGATTGAGAAGATGGCAGTGAAAGACGGACATGCCCCTGATCACCGGATCAGTGAAGTCCATAATCACGTCGACGGAACCGCCGTACGGAACATTCACCGTATCTAGCCACACTGGATCGGCGATCGGCCGGTCATTCTCGGCGTACGCCAGGAAATGCACTTGATGGATGTGCATGGGATGCAACTCTCCGCTGGCATTGACAATCCTCCAATGCTGATACGATCCCACCTTGGCCCGCACCATCGGAGCTGCATCCGGCGCAAATTTCTCGCCGTTGATGTAAAAGCCGCTTTTGTCTTCCGTGAAAGTCACTGTAAATCGCGGCGGCGTTTTCTCTTCCGCCGACACATCCACGGCCTTGATTTCAGGCTTGACCGAACTCTCC
>Ga0137412_10003877_pt1 | contig 11945 bp, 13 predicted proteins | sample CZODoug2_1_16fun_FD_122160 | JGI IMG/M metagenome (GOLD analysis project Ga0137412, IMG submission 122160) | Vadose zone soil fungal communities from Angelo Coast Range Reserve, California, USA - CZODoug2_1_16fungal (Hybrid Assembly) | ecosystem: Environmental > Terrestrial > Soil > Vadose zone...
GACGGTTGGGCGACGGTGCAAAGAGAAGAATGGCGGCAGCCCATCTATTGGACACCATCGCTCGAACAGGAATTCACACTGACGGGCCTGCGGGAGTTGAATCCAGCAGCTCCCGCATGTCATTTGAGTTACTACGAAGCAGACGCGTTTGCGCGCTGGGCCGGCGCGAGACTGCCTTCCGAGGTGGAATGGGAGTTGGCCTGCGACGAAGCAGCCATCCGAGGCAATTTCGTGGAAAACCGCCATTGGCATCCTGAAGCGCCCGCTCCCGGGAAGGGGCTTTTGCAGATGTTCGGCGACGTCTGGGAGTGGACTCAGTCAGCCTATGCGCCCTATCCCGGATTCACAGCAGCCGCAGGCGCGCTGGGCGAGTACAACGGCAAGTTTATGGTAAACCAGCTCGTGCTCAGGGGCGGATCGTGCGCCACACCGGCCAGCCACATCCGGGCTACCTACCGGAATTTCTTCAATCCGCCCGCGCGCTGGCAGTTCACCGGTGCCCGGCTGGCCCGGGACGTTTGATCGGACAGCCCAGGTGCAGCCGGAGTAAAGTAGGGTGTGGATATAGGCACCCTGCAAGAAATCAAAGACTCGATTCGCACGATCCCGGACTATCCGAAGCCGGGCGTGCTGTTTCGCGATATCACCACATTACTGGGCAATGCCCGCACCTTTCGTCGCGTCATCGACGAACTGGTCGAGCCCTGGTCCACAGCCAAAGTGGATCGGGTGGCCGGCATCGAGGCGCGCGGCTTCATTCTGGGTGGCGCCGTGGCGCACCAGCTTGCCGCCGGCTTCGTTCCGATCCGCAAGAAAGGCAAGCTGCCCCACGCCACCGTACGGGTGGCCTATTCGCTCGAGTACGGCCTGGATGAGATGGAGATGCACGAGGATGCTGTCTCGCGCGGCGAGCGAATCATTCTGGTGGATGATTTGGTCGCGACCGGCGGCACTGCGGAAGCGGCGGTGAAGTTGCTGCGCCGGATGGGCGTGGAAATCCTGGGCGCCTGCTTCGTCATCGATCTGCCGGAGCTGGGCGGCTCAAAAAAACTCACCGACCTGGGTGTCCCGGTGCGAACTCTCGTCACTTTCGAAGGTCATTGATTTTTCCGTCATACTACGTCGCCTTTTCTCGCACCACCTACACTCTGTTACGGAGAGCTTCGATGTTCAAACGCGTTGTACCCGTGCTCAGCCTGATTCTGCTTGCGAGTCCGGTATTTGCCGCCGATACGCCGCCTGCCCAGGATTCATCCGCTTCCGCCCCGGCCGCCAAGAGCACCACCACCAAAAAGCACCACGGCAAGAAGCACCACAAGGCTTCGAGCAGCAGCGATTCCTCGGCGCCCAAGTAAGAATCCCAAGTAAGTATGGTTCACGAGGCCCGCCCCCAGCGGGCCTCTTTTGTCGGCCCGGTCCTACATAACCACCCGTAAACCCTGCCATTGATGCAGAGGTTTCAACTGACGGCCGCCGGGTTTCTGCTACGGTATTGTTCGTTCACCTGAACATTTCTCTATTTCTGCCCTCGGAGTTTTGCTCATGAAGATGATTGTGGCTGTTCCTGTTGCTCTCCTGACCTTCGGCATGCTCAGCTGCTCGCAGCACAGTACGGCCCCCTCGGTCGAGCGTCCCGCCGCCCCGCCGGCTTCCGCTTCCAGTGGGACCAACATTTTTGGCGAGAGCAAGGATGAAGCTGCCGGCAGCGCCGCCAGCGCGCGCGCCGCCAACTACGGCACTGAGCCGGCTCCCGCTGCAGATGCGACCCCGCCCGCCGCTCCCGCCGATTCCACGCCACCGAAATAATGTCGCGCGTAGGAGGACTCCTACGCCGATATCAGCCAAAATGCGCACGTGGGCAGCGCGGCGACGGGTGGCCGACGCCGCGCTCCCGGTTCACGCTGCACGCCATTACAGTGACTGTCTCGATACGAACATGACTATTCGTGACCTGTCGTCCCTGCTGGCCTTAGGTCTAGGCATGCTGCTGGTGCTCGCCGCATGATGCAGCGCACCGCACAACAGACGGCGGCGCTCGCCGAAGAGCTGCGCAATGTCATGCGCCAGGCCGAAAAACTCGTAGTGGCTTTGGGTGAAGATCGTGACGAGGCCCTCGTAGAATTACGGGAGCGCCTGAGTGTCGCCCTGACCGAAGGCAAACAGCGCCTCTCGAATATCGAAGAGCAGGCCCGCCTCTTCAAGGACACGGCCGGCAGGGTCGTGGACGAGTTCGTACGTGACAATCCATGGACGGCGGTAGGAGTGGGCGCCGCGATCGGCCTGATCCTGGGCTCGTGGCTCGCTTCGGACAATCGTGAGTAAGCAGGGCGAAGATCGCGAACGGGAGCTCTCTTCCCTGTCGCATCACCTGCAGGCACTGTCCGAACGGGAAAAATGGGAGCTGGCCCGCAAGCTCCACGACGAGCTGGGAGGGCTGCTGACGGCGGCCAAGATGGACCTGTCCTGGCTGCAATCCCGCCTCGAAGGCGCCGCCATCCAGGAACGTCTGTCCCAATTGGGCGGCGTGCTCGATGAGGCCATGGACCTCAAGCGGCGTGTCGTGGAAGAGCTGCGTCCCTCGCTACTCGATCACTTTGGCCTGCCCACCGCTGTACGCGCCTACGTTGAGTCCACGTGTCGCAAGGAAGGCCTGACCACTGAGGTCGACCTCGTGCACGGCTGCGAGTCCATGTCGAAGGAAGCGTCCATCGCACTGTTTCGGATCGTGCAGGAAGGCCTGGCCAACATCATCCGCCATGCGCATGCCAGGACCGTCAGGTTGAAATTGCACGGTGACGAGCAAAACTGTGTCCTCACACTGGCGGATGACGGCCGCGGCTTCGATGCGGACAGTCCGGAATTCCGCTGGTCGCACGGTCTGATGGGAATGCGACAGCGCGTCGAGGGACTCGGCGGCCATCTCGAAGTCAAATCCCGTGTTGGAGTTGGAACGACGCTCAGCGTCGCCGTGCCGCTCTCGCGTCAGTGACCCGGATGCGGCGGCGTCCACTTCGAGTGACCGTCCACCACTACCGCCTTCAACAGAGCGATATCGCGCATCTTGTCCAGGAAGTAATCGGCACCGGCCGCGAAGCAGTGATCGCGGACAAAGTCTGATGCGTAGTTGGTGAGAACGACGATCAGCGGCTGCGCATCGGGCGGATACATCTGCCGTGCCGCACGAATCACCGCGACACCGTTGCCTTCCGCGAGCTCGATATCGACGACGAGCACATCGTAGGCATCCTGCTGCAGCCGCGAAACCGCTTCCGATTGCGTGGCCGCCTGCGCGGCCACCTCGATCCGGCCCGGCTCGGACAACAGATCGATCAGGCGCCGTGTCAGGACGGCCGAATCCTCTATCAGGAGAATCCGCCGCTCGCCCGCACCACTCTCACCAGGACCGGGGGATTGCACTTCCACAGTGCTCATTGCCTACTGCAACAGGTTGTTCTTGATGGCGTAGTAGGTGATGTCAGCGTTGGTCTTCATACTCATCTTCTCCAGTATGCGCGTGCGGTACGTGCTGACAGTCTTCACGCTCAGAAACAACTTCGCGGCGATTTCCGACACACTCTTACCTTCGGCGAGCTTGCAGAAAATCTGAAACTCGCGCTCCGACAGCACGCTGTGGCGCGGCTCACCGGCCGGCCCCTGCATGCCGCTGACGAGCATTTCCGCCAGCTCGGGACTGACGTAACGCCCACCCCGCACGGCCGCACGGATCGCCCGGCACAACTCGGCGTCATCGGCCGACTTGCTGACAAACCCGCTTGCGCCCGCCCGCAGTACATTCAAGCCGTACTGATTTTCCGGATAGGCGCTCAGTACCAGGGTCGCCACGGCTTCATGATGGGCCTTGATCTGCCGCAGCACGTCGAGGCCCGACATGTCGGGCAAGGACAGATCCAGCAGCAGGACATCGCACTGCGCGGCGCGCAACAAGTCCAGGGCCTCGCGCCCCGATTTGGCCTCGCCCGCCCAGGCGAAATCCGGCTGGCTCTCAATGATTTGCTTCAGCCCCATCCGCACGAGCTGGTGATCGTCGGCAACTGCAACTCGTGTAGCGGGCATAACAACCGTTTCAAGCGCTCCAGGCGCTAACTTACGCGCTCCGGCCGAGCTGTCGATGTGGGACTGGAGCGGCCCTCACCGAAAATCCCAGCGCGACATGGTGTAGGAATCGTCTGACACAGGCTCGGCGACCCTAGTCCTGGGCCCCCACGGCCTCATCCTTGGTCTCGGGCCCCACCTCCTTGCCGGTGTAAGTCTCGAGACGGTTGTACAGCGTTTTGAGACTAACGCCCAGGATCTCGGCTGCCTTGCGCTTCACATGGCCGCAGTAGGCAAGCGTGGCCATGGTCACGCGCCGCTCCACTTCCTCCAGGGGAGTACCCACGCGGATCGTGATGGTCGTACCGTCATCCTGCTTCGGAGTCGTCTCCGACACGGCAACATCGAACTCGATGACATCGTCCGCCATGATGTACGTGCGCTGCACGTAATTCTTCAACTCGCGCACGTTCCCGGGCCATGGATGTTGGTACAACCGTACCAGCGCATCGCGCGAGAAGGTCTTGTTGGTTTCTTCCGTCTTGTTGAGATCATCGAGGAAGAATTGCGCCAGCTGCTCGATGTCGGTGCCCCGGTCCCGCAACGGCGGCAGCCGGATCGGGAACACGTTCAGGCGGTGATACAGATCCTCGCGCAATTTGCCGTCCGCGACGGCTTTTTCCGGCTCGCGGTTGGTTGCGCAGATGACGCGCACATCGCTCGCGATGGTCTGGGTGCCGCCCACGCGCGTCACCGTACCAGTCTCGAGGACGCGCAGCAGCTTCACTTGCAGCTCCATCGGCATCTCGGTGATCTCATCGAGGAAAATCGTGCCGCCGTTGGCACGCTCGAAGAATCCTTTGTGCTGGCGGTCGGCGCCCGTGAAGCTGCCGCGCTCGTGACCGAACAGCTCGCTCTCAATCAACTGCGGCGCGACCGCACCGCAGTTCAGGGGCAGGAAGGAGTTATCCCGCCGGCGCGACAACTCGTGAACGGTCGCGGCCGCCAGCTCTTTACCCGTACCGCTTTCCCCGATGAGCATGACAGTCGCCGACGTCGGCGCCACGCGGCTCAAGTGGTCGTACAGCACCTGCATGCGCGGTGAGCTGCCGAGGATACGACCGAAACGACCGAGCTTACGCAGCTCTTCGCGCAGCTCGCCAATCTCATGCTGCAGCGCAGAAGCTTTCTTCGCGTGACGGAGCACGGCCTGGACACGGTCCAGGTCCGCCGGCTTGACGAGATAATCGCTGGCGCCCGCCCTCAAGGCGGCGACGGCGCTATCGACCGTCGCGTGGCCGGTCACGACAATAACCTCGGTGGCCTCCGGCTTGTCCAGCTCACGCACAAGCTCAATGCCCTCACCGTCCGGAAGGCGCAGGTCCGTCAGCAGCACATCGGGACGCTGGCGCCCAAGCTCAATCCGCGCCTCCCGGATACTGTGCGCCCGGGCAACGGTAAACCCTTCCATCCGCGCGACTTCCTGCAACCAGTCCACGACATCCGTGTCATCGTCGACAATCAGAGCATGTGCCATTTAGTCCTCGGAAACCTCATTCAAGTGCGCCAATCTGGGGTTCCAGCCATTCAGGAACAATAGATGCGTCACTCCTAGTAACGATTTGCTGCCGGGAGGGTTGCCGGATGGGCTGGTTTATCGGCGTTTTAGCTGTCGGCGTTGTCGCCCTGGCGGCCGGGTACGATCGAAAGCGACAACGGGAGCGATCAAGGGTATCACGACCCGAGATCAGCCGCTGGGAAGAGGAAGGAGGCGCCGTCCCTCTCGATTCGGGGCCGCCGGCCGCGCAGTCGACTACTCACTAGAGATCGACGGTATCGGGAGACGGCCGACTCAAAGGCAACCCCGGGATCGCGCTCGCGATTATCGACGTCACCATGACGACTAGCGTCACCCCCGCCAGCTGGCGGGCGAAAGGCGCGCTGAGCCCGTGGTTTATGGAGAAAGCCAGGCAATACAGCGAAGCCACACCTCGGGCAGTGAACCAGGCGACCCCCCGCCACTGGGCCTCCGGCATCGAGACTCCTCCCAAACCCAACCGCACGGCGAGCGGCCTGATGAGGAGTATCAACACGGCAGCAAATACGAGCATCCACCATTTGTATTCGATGCTCGCAACCAAGGTCCCCAACAGAACCACGATCACGAGCCACGCGTAACGCTCTATGCGCGCAGCGATGCGCAATACCCGGGGCATCAGGGGGCGGTTGCGTAACGGACGGCGTATCCGGCCTCCATGGGACAGAGCCACGCCCGCAGCGAAGACGGCGAGGAACCCATCCGTATGAATCGCCATTGCCCCTCCATAAGCCAGCGCCGCGGTGGCGAACACCATCGCCTCTTCCAAAAAGTCCGCCTGGCGCTCCGGATCCAGGAGCTTGATCCAGCGAGCCATCCCGGCGCCGATCAATCCCCCTGCCACCACACCGCCCGCGACGGACCACAATCCCAGGAGCGAGGCCGAGCCCAGCGCCCCGGAATCCGAATCGCTCAAGCCCATCAATCCGAGGACCAACATCACCAGCGCGGCCGCGAGGCCGTTATTGATCCCGCTCTCCGCGGACAGGACGAAGGCGGGCGAGTCCTGCTCCGAGTCGGGATGCGAGGTCACATCCGATGCCAGCACAGAATCCGTGGGCGCAATGATCGCGCCGAGCAGCAGTGACTCGGCGAGATTCATATCGAACATCAAGTGTGCGGCCGCCGCTGACAGCGCTGCCGTCGCAAGCGTGGTGAGGGTGGAGAGCCGCAGCGGGATCCGCCAGGTGCGCCATTCGATCGGCAGGCGCAGCCGCAGGCCCAGACAGAACAGGCAGGTCAGCAGCGCGATCTCGCTGATCGTTTCGATCAGCGCGCCGTCTTCCAACAGTTGGGGACGCAGGAGCCGCAAGCCCAAGGGGCCCAGCAAGGCGCCAACTGCGAGTGCGACGACAGCCGCGTGAGCAGGACGCCGCGTCAGTGCGAAATCAATCCTATTGCCGGGCGTGGCCACCGGTGCTCGCGGCAACTGTCCCGCCCTGAGGCGGATCGCTCCTCAGGACGCGAATCTGATCGTGATCGCTCATCAAGCCCTCGAACTGGCGCAGCACCACCTGCCGCACGAACTCTGGCAGGTGATCATCCAATGCATTCCGGTATACCTCAAGAGCGTGATCCTCGCCATGCTCACACTCATCGACCAGCGCATCGTCGTTGTTTTGCGTCAGGGCAGCAGGCAGATTCATCCAGCCGCGGCGGGTCGTACTGAAGATTTTGCCGCGCATGGCCGGATCTCCCCCGAGCTGGCCGATCAATCCACGCAGTTCCGCGGCAGCTACCGCATGCCTGCCTGCGCGATCCATGAAGAGCCTGCGCAGAACGTCCGCACGGGCATGCCCGGCGCAGGCGACAAACCCATGCTCACCATCCCGTGTAACCGCCAACAGCTCGCTGAGGGTCACAATGGTGTAGCGATAATTCATGGGGCACCTCTCGACTTCGGCACAGCTCGTTTTGCTTCGAGACGGCATACAGCATTCGTCATGCCCGACGATGCGGTCGATCAGGAAAAATCGGCTCTCCTGAACACAGTACGCGCGCCAGGAATTTTTTTCACGCTCCTCTTTGGAGCGCGCGTACGAATTACATGCAATCGATGTATTAACCCGTGAGCACCTCATCATAACTCAGCGTCCCTGCAGGTCCGAATGAGTGTGTTGAGAGTCGCAATCGTTCTTTGGCACAGCGGTTGCATGAGCGACCGGGTGCGCGGGGTTGCTACCCACCCGCTGGAGTGAACAGTTTTGTTGCCACGGCCCGCAAGGGCGGTGGCACTTGCCGAAGACCCCCCGTTTGGCGGGCTGTGGTGCGACCAGCCCGCTCCTTTTTTCCGAGTGTACCTACCGGCCGCCATCAGCCAGACGGCGCACCATGGGCACAAACGTGTTGAAGTCGAGAGGCTTGGGCACGTGCAGATCAAACCCGGCGTCCATTGCCGCCTCGATGTCACTGTTTGAGGCGTAGCCGGTCACGGCTATAGCCAACATCTGCCGCCCTGACTGCAGCGAACGCAGTCGTCTTACGAGCGAATAGCCATCTTCCTGTGGCATTCCAATGTCCGTCACGATGATGTCGAAATGAACCCCGGCTTCCTGGAGCTTCGCGAAAGCTGACATGGCCGAATCGGTGACCGTGACGGTCGCCCCCTCGAGCTTGAGCGTTTCCGCCACCACCGTGCGTGCATCCGGCTCATCGTCGACCACGAGAATCGACAACCCGCCGAGACTCGCCTGCCCTGACGGGGACTGGGGATGGCCCGTAGCCTGGGCTTCCGACCGCCACGGCTGGCGTGCCGGAAACGTGGCGACAAAGCGGGCTCCGCAGCCGACACCCGCACTGCTGGCCGACACCGTGCCGCCATGCAGGGTCACGATCTCGCGCACGAGGGCCAGGCCCAGACCCAACCCGCCCGTGTGGCGGGTAATCGAGCTGTCACCCTGCCGGAAGCGATCAAACACATGGGGCAGCAGCTCGGCGGCAATCCCCTGCCCGGTGTCTTCGACGCCGAGCTCGGTAAAACCACCGACGTTGCGCAAACTGACAGTCACCCGCCCGCCGGCGCCGGTGAACTTCAACGCGTTGGATAACAAGTTGGTCACAACCTGTTGCAGCCGATCGGGATCGCCACGCAGCTGACCGGCGCCCGGTTGGAAGTCGGAAGTCAAGCTGATCCCTTTCGTTGCCGCAGACGGCCGCGCGAGATCCAACGTCGCCGCAACCACTTTCGCGAGTTGCATGGGGCGTGCTTCGATCCGCAGCTTGCCCGTCTCGATGCGGGCGAGATCCAGCAGATCGTTGACCATTTTCAGTTGGGCCCGCGCGCTGTGCTCGATGCGCGGTGTTATGGAGGCCACCTCGGTGTCCTCGGGCCGTTTCAGCGCCAGGATCCGATTCCACCCGAGAATGGCATTCAGCGGCGAGCGCAGCTCATGCGAGAACACCGACAGGAACTGGTCTTTGCCGCGATTCGCGGCCTCGGCTTCCGAGCGCAGGCGGCGTTCGTTATCGAGGGCGGTCGCGCGCTCGGCAGCCTCGCTGGCGGCAGCTCGTTTTTCAGTGCTGATGTTGCGTGAGGTCAGAATGAGATTGCGGTGATTGGCACCGTCGTTGACGGTGCGTCCATGCAGCGCAACCCATTGAGTTACACCGTCGGGCCAGATCGCCTGCACCACCAGGTCGAAATCCACGCCACCGCTGAGCGCTGCACGCGCCGCGTCGGCCAATCCGGAGCGGGATTCTGCCGCGACCCGTTCCTCCAACGCCGCCCAATCGATGCACGCATCCGGTGCCCAACCAAATTCCGATTTGAATTGCGAATTCGCACGCACCCGGCGTGTCTCACCTTCGAGCACGCAAAAGCCCAGGCGCGAGGCCGCGATGATGAGTTCCAACTCGTCGTTGCGATGTGCCAGTGCGGCGTTTCGCGCCTGCTCGCGTTGCAGTTGTCCCTGGAGGCTGTGGCTCGGGGAACTCTGCCCAGGTTCATGTATTGATGTCATACCGTTCGTACTGGATCTCGCAGCGACAGCACCCCGGCGGTAATTACACGCCGTTGCAAGTTCTCTACCGGGGAAAGCACCCGAGGGCACGAGAACGGCCGTTCAGACCCCCCATGGTCGAATGGCGCGCCCAGTAGCTTTGGCATGGCTGTTGCTGTAGTTCCAGTCGATCGCTTTTGTCGAGGATTCCGGGAATGTCCAATGCCGTAATGGGACTGCGCCTCAAGCAGCAGCTCACCCTCACACCGAGACTGCAGCAATCTGTGAAGCTGCTGCAGCTGTCGGCCCTGGAGTGTGTGCAAGAACTGCACCAGGCGATTGCGCAGAACCCCTTCCTCGAGGAGGCCGCGGAAAGCGCCGAGAGCCGCTCCCAAGGCGAAGAGGGGTCAGCCGAGGGGTCCTCAGAGGACTCGTCGCGCAGCGACCTGGATTTCTCCGGGAATGGCTCCAGCAGTGGCGGCGGGGACGACACCCCCGATTGGACGGAGTGGACGGCGTCGCCGGCCACCCTGCATGACTCGCTTCACGAGCAACTGCTCCTGCTGGGACTCAGCGAGCGCGACTACGCCCTCGCCGACCTCGTGGTGGATGCGCTCGACGAGGACGGTTTCCTGCGGCAGCCTCTCGAAGAGATCCAGGCATTCGCGCTCGGGGCGCAGCCAGGGGAAGTCGAGACTGCCTTGCGCATCGTCCAGACGTTGGAACCCAGCGGCATTGCCGCACGGGACCTCGGCGAGTGCCTGGCGCTGCAGCTTCATGTCCTCGATCCAGGCACGCCCGGACGCGAGCTCGCGCTCGACATCGTTCAAAACCGACTCAGCCTCATGGCCGCGCGCGACAACACGCGCCTGCTGGAAGCATTGGGCTGCTCCGAGGACGATCTGCGGCTGGCCATGGAATTGGTGCGCAGCCTCGACCCGCGTCCCGGCTCCAAGATCGGCAGCTTTGAGCCCCGCGCCATCGTTCCCGATGTCGTCGTGCGCAAGGACAAGAAGCGCTGGTCTGTCAGCATCAACGCCGCCATCTATCCGCGCATTCGGGTGAATCAACAGTACGCAGACTATTTTCGCCAGGCGCGCGATGGCGAAACGGCACTGCTCGCGCAACATCTGCAGGAAGCGCGCTGGCTGGTCCGCAATCTCGAGCAGCGCTTTCTTACGATCCAGCGTGTGGCCGAGGCGGTCGTTGCACGCCAACGTAACTTCTTCGAATACGGCGATCTGGCAATGCGTCCCCTGACGCTTCGGGAAATCGCAGATGAGCTCGGGCTGCACGAATCAACTGTGTCGCGGGCGACGAGCCACAAGTACATGGCAACTCCTCGCGGCGTCGTCGCGTTCAAGCGATTCTTCTCGCGGCAGTTGGCCACTACGAGCGGCGGCTCGTGTTCCGCAACCGCCATCCGGGCTCTGCTGCGCGAGTTCATCGCCGCAGAAGATCGGCACAACCCGCTGTCAGATGTGCAATTGACCGAATTGCTTGCCAATCGGGGCGTCAAGGTGGCCCGCCGCACGGTGACCAAGTACCGGCGCTCCATGCTGCTGCCGGCGGTCGACTTCCGCCGCGCCTGACCCCCCGGCGCCGGCGATCGATGGCCAGCGCATTCGTCTGTCTTTGCGGAAATCCAATGAAAACCGGGCGGCCAGGCTCACCTGACCGCCCGCTGTTCTATGCGCTAACGTCGCTTCTTCAGCGCTGAGTTGCAGTCGCACCCTGGGCGAAGCGCCCCGCAGCATCGCTGAATACGATTTCAACACGACGGTTCTGCTGACGGCCTTCCGCAGTGTCATTACTGGCAACCGGATGAGCCTTGCCGCGCCCCAACGTCTGCACCTGGGCTGTGGAAATACCGCGCGATTCCAACTCTGTGGCAACCGCACGCGCCCGCCGCTCCGACAGGCCGATGTTGTAATCGTCGCCACCGCGGCTGTCAGTGTGACCTTCGATCAACACCTTGGTCTGCGGGTTCGAGCTGAGGAAGGTGGCCAGCCGATTCATCGCCAAACTTGCACCGGGCTTGAGGGTGGCCTGGCCCGTGTCAAACAACACATCCCCCAGCGTCACGACAACACCGCGGTCGGTCTGCTTGGCCTGCAAATCAGCCAACTGCTGTTGGGCGTTGGCGAGCTGCGCCTGGGCCGCCGCGGTCTGATTCTTCGCAGCGTCGGCTTGCGCCTGCGCGTTCATGGCCTCGCGATTGCGCGAATCCATCAGGATCTTGTTGCGATCCCCCTCCGCACGCGCGACTTCCTGCCGCGAGTGCGCCTCAGAAACGCGTGCCTCACCCGCTTCCGCGTGGCGTTTCGCCAGGTACGCATAGTGATCTACAACAGCCG
>Ga0137412_10003879_pt1 | contig 11944 bp, 9 predicted proteins | sample CZODoug2_1_16fun_FD_122160 | JGI IMG/M metagenome (GOLD analysis project Ga0137412, IMG submission 122160) | Vadose zone soil fungal communities from Angelo Coast Range Reserve, California, USA - CZODoug2_1_16fungal (Hybrid Assembly) | ecosystem: Environmental > Terrestrial > Soil > Vadose zone...
AGCCCCGACGGCGGCAACCATTCGAGCTACACCATCGCCATCCCCGAGGGCGCCAACGCCACGGCCTACAAGGACCAGCAGATCCGCACCGACCAGGATGGTCGCTTCGCATTGGCTGACCCCAGCGTGCTCGAATCGGTCGAGGAGTTCGGCGATCACATCCAGCTGCAAATCCTGTCGGTCTTCCCCGGCTTCATCCTGCAGCAGATCCACAACTGCCTGGCGGTGCGCCACGTCGTGCCGCGCGGCGTTGGCAAGATGGACCTGGTGTGGACCTATTTCGGCTTCGAAGACGATTCGCCCGAGATGAACCGGCGGCGGCTGAAACAACAGAACCTGGTCGGCCCGGCCGGCTTCATCTCCATGGAAGACGGCTGCGTCGGCGGCTTCGTGCAGCGCGGCACCGCCGCTGCGGCAGACCACGTGTCGGTGATCCAGATGGGCGGCAGCACGGCGGAGAGCCAGGCCACCCGCGCCACCGAGGCCTCGGTGCGCGGCTTCTGGAAGGCCTACCGGCGGCACATGGGCTACTAGTGTCGACGGTCATCAATCGACCCTCTGTCATCCTGAGCGCAGCGAAGGATCTCATGGCGATTGCGACCGGCGTGCTCGTTGAAATGCCATGAGGTCCTTCGCTTCGCTCAGGACGACGGAAAGAAGACAATGGACGTTGCACGCCTGGTCGAACTGAACGCCACTTACGCGCGCGTCATCGACAACGAGCAGTTCGAGGAATGGCCCAAGCTTTTCCACGATCCCTGCCTCTACAAGGTGACAACGGCGGAGAACGTTGCGGATGGCCTCGAGGCCGGCCTGATCTATGCCGACACACGCGGCATGCTGGAGGACCGCATCTCCTCGCTGCGCAAGGTCAACATCTACGAGCGCCAGCGCTATCGCCACATCGTCGGCCTGCCGGTCGTGCTGGGCCAGGCGGACGGCGCCGCGGAGGTCGAGACGCCGTTCCTGATCGTGCGCATCATGCGCGAGGGCACGATGGATGTGTTCGCCACCGGCTGCTACCGCGACAAGGTGAAGCCCGACGAAGCGGGAGCCCTGCGCTTCGCCGAACGCATCGTGGTCTGTGACGGCCGTCGCTTCGACACGCTGGTGGCGATTCCGTTTTAGGTCGCACGATGTTGGTTACGACAATGCTGTCATCCCGAGCGCAGCGAGGGACGGTGGAATTGTTGGTAGGGGCGTCATAGCCGGGAGCGCGCCTCTCCTCATTTGGAGCGCGGACCTCCAGGTCCGCTTCAGACACATGCTTCATGAGCGGACCTGGAGGTCCGCGCTCCGTGATTCGCCGTTGGTTTCTTGTTAGTGGCGCGCTCCCAGCACTACAGCTTCGTCACCTTTGCATGCAGCACCGCCGATCGGCCACCGCGTACGGCGTCAAGGCAGCGCGCGATGGCGCCCTCGACGGTGGCCGGGTCGGACACGAGCTCGCCGTGTGCGCCCGCGGCTTGGGCGACCAGTGCGAAATTCATGTCGGGCGCCAGGGTGGCGCCGAATGCGTCGCCGGCCCTGGCTTCGCCGTCGGGATAGACCCGGAGCGTCGCCTCCTTCACCGCGGCCCAGCCGGAATTGTCGAGCACGACGGTGAGGACCGGCAGCTTGTAGTGGCCCGACACCGCCAGGGTCGACTGTGGGTTGGAGAAGTAGAAGGTGCCGTCGCCCACGATCTGCACGACCGTGCGCTCCGGCATGGCAAGCTTCAGGCCGAGCGCCATGCCGCCCGAGAAGCCCAGCCCGCCGCCGGCCAGGCCGATCAGGGTGCCGGGCTCGGTGCGCGGCATCTGCTGGGCCACCACGGGCCCGTTGCGGATCGCCTCGTTCAGCACGATGTCGGATGGCTTCAGCGCCTTGGCGAGCGCCGCGCAAAGATAGTGCGGGTTGATCTGGCCGACGGAGCCGGGCGCGGCGGCTGCCTTGACCGCCTGCTCACGTCGTGCGTTGCCCTCCTCCGCCAGCCGCTTCACCCGCTCGGCGGCGCGCGCCTTGAAGCCTGAACCGGCTTTGGCCTTCAGCACGGCCAGAAGGTCGGCGAGGATGAGATGGCTGTCGCCCGGCAGGCGGAGGTTGCCGGGGAAGGTCCACATCGGGAAGTTGCGCTTCTCGGCGTCGACGTCGATATGCGCCCACCAGGTGGCGGGATTGTCGGGCATGTCGCTCGGGATCCACGGCACGTCGACGTCGACCAGCAGGCCGACATCCGCCTCGGCCAGCGCCTTGGCCGGCATGAAGCCGCCGTGACAGGGCGAATCGTGCGGCAGGTTGACGTAAAGAGGATTGAACTCGACCACGCGGATGCCGGCGAAGCGCGCGAGCTCATCGATTAGCGGGACGGTGGCATGGTTGCGGCCGGCATAGGACGAGATCAGCAAGGGTCGCTCTGCCGCCAGCAGCTTCGTGGCGATGGCGTCGATCGAGGCTGCGTCTGCGGCGCCCGCTGCCACCGCCCCGAAGCGCTCCGCCGGATAGGAGCGGATCTGGCCCTCCGACCACAGCTCGGTCAGGGTCTCGCGCGGGAAGGTGAGATAGACGGGCCCGCGCGGGTCGCTCTGCATCACCGTATGGGCGCGGCGCAGCGCCTCCTTGGCGATCACGCCGGACGGCAGATTGTATTCCCACTTGGTGTAGGGCCGCACGACGCTCGCCTGGTCGAACGGCTCCTGTACGAAATGCACGTAGGTGTCGCGCGTGCCCAGAAGCTCGCCGCGCGTCGTGAAGGGCGCCTTGCCGGCCATCAGCAGCACGGGGATGCGGGCGCGGCAGAGATTGTGCAGCGCCATCGCCGAGTTGGCGGTACCGGCATCGACATGCACCATCACGCCTTGGCCGCGGCCGGTGGCGATGGCGTAGCCCGCCGCCATGTGCACCGCGGTGTTCTCATGCGGGCAGAGGATCGCCACCGGCATCTTGCGCCTGGCCTGCCTGAACGAGGCCATGGCCTCGATCAGCGGCGCGTGGTCGGTGCCGAAATTGCAGAACAGATAGTCGAAGCCGATATCGTTGAGGCCTTCGAGAAAATAATGCGCCGTCGAGTGCCGGGCTTCGTTGCTGTCCATCGTTTCCTCATTCCGTAGCGATGTTGGCGGCGGCGCGAAGACTAGTCGCGCGTCGGGGGTCCCACAATCGTCGCCTTGATCGCTGTCGAGGCGATGAAACCGGGCGGCAGCGGTTGGAAAAGACGGTCCCGCCTATCGGTCTTCCGGGAATGTCGGCTATCATCCGGCCGCTGGCGCGTCTGCCGCATTGGCACAGTCGCTGCATAGCCATCCTGGGGGGACCGTCATGACCGATGATCTGATCAGGAAATGGGACTTGAGCCGGCGCCGCGTCATCGAAGCGATGGGCGGGGCGGCCGCACTCGGCGCCATGGGCGCGCTGCCGGCGTTCGCCCAGGCCGGCGGCCCATGGAGCCAGGTGCCGAAGAGCAAGGTCGACCGGCTGAACTTCGTGGTCTGGACCTACGGCGACATCTACACCCGCATCTCCAAGCAATTCGAGACCGACTGGGGCGTCAAGGTCGATGCCACGATCTCGTCCTTCAACGACCACCCGGCGAAGCTGACCACGATGTACGCTGCGGGCGAGAAGATCGACGTGTCGCAATCCTCGCCCTTCTCCTTCCCGAACTTCATCGAGCAGGGCCTCGTGGAGCCGCTCGACGGGCTGCCAGGCGCCGCCGACTATGTCGCGGACTTTTCCGGCTTCACCAAGCAGGTTGCCCAGTTCAAGGGCAAAACCATGGGGCTGCCCTACTTCTCGGCGATCTGGGTGTGGAATTACTATGTCGACATGCTGGAGAAGCTGAAGATCGACAAGCCGTTCTCGACCTACGAGGAATTCATCGAGCATTGCGTCAAGGCCAAGAAGGACGGCGTCTCGCGCTACCCCGTGCTGTGGGTCGCGGGCGTCGGCCTCGAGCAGCTGCCCGGCACCTGGTACCAGATGACCTGGAACCGCGGCGGCATGTTTTTCGACAAGCAGGGCAACCATATGCTGGGCGCCGGCTCGGTCGCGCGTGAGACTCTGAAATGGTGGGCCAACACGTTCGAGAAGGGTCTCGACATTGCCGATCCGGAATCGCTCAAGGTGCAGTTCACCAGCTCGGCCAAAGCGTTCGGCGCCGGCAAGAACCTCTATCGCGGCCCCAACCATCACTATGGCCTGAACGTCGCCAATGATCCGGCCCAGTCGCCGATCGCCGGCAAGGTCAAGGTGCTGGGCTCGCCCGGTGACGGCAAGACGATCGCCGATGCGCACGTCTATTTCCTGTGCTCGGCCAACCGCAACAAGGAATGGGCATGGAAGCTGCTGCAGTATCTCGGCGGCAAGACCAAGGACGGCAACTACACGCAGGCTGTCAGCCTGGCCAAGGATGCCATGCTGGGCTCCGGCTACAATTCAGTGATGAACAGCGATGCGGTGAAGCTCGGCTGGGCGCCGTGGGGCGACGTGCCGACCCTGCTAAAAATCTGGGATCAGGCGTCCTATATCGGCGAGGCCTGTTCATCGGTCTACCAGCCGTGGCATTTCCCGTGGACCGATCAGCTCAACATCGAAGTCCAGAAGTGCCTGACCGGGCAGATCACGGCCGACCAATGCTGCGACAACCTCATCAAGGGCATCGCCGACGCCAAGCGCAAGGTCTGACGCCCTGAGCACTCAAGTCCAGGAGATCACCGTCGCGCGCCGGGTCCGCATGCCGTGGTTCCGGCGCGAGATGCGGGCGTCGCACTTCGCCTTCTTCATGAACGTGCCGACGCTGCTCTGCCTCGGCCTGGTGCTCGCCTACCCCGTGGTCTACGCGGCCTACCTCTCGGTGCATCGGGTGGGCCTCGCCCAGTTGCGGCGCGGCGAGTTCCCCTTCAATGGCTGGGAGAATTATGGCCGGGTGCTGGAAGATCCGCTGTTCTGGGTCGCGCTCAAGAACACGCTGGTCTTCACGGCCATCACCGTCAGCAGCGAGATCGTGCTGGCGGTGCTGATTGCGCTGCTCATCAACCAGACCAGCGTCTGGACGTCGCGGCTCACGCGCTTTCTGATCCTGCTGCCCTATGCCATCCCGCCGATCGCCAACGGCCTGATCTGGGCGTTCCTCTACAGCTTCCAGTTCGGCTTTCTGAACAGGATCCTGTTCACCGCGGGACTGATCAGTGATCCGGTCAACTGGGCCGGCAATCCCAATACGGCGCTCTACGCCGTGGCCGTGCCCTACATCTGGCGCACCCTGCCCTTCGCCATCATCCTGGTGCATGCCGCCCTGCAGGGCATCCCGCGCGAGCTCTACGAGCAGGCCTCGATCGACGGCGCCAATGCCTGGCACCGTTTCCGGCACATCACCCTGCCGATGCTGCGCCAGATCATCGCCATCATCCTGATCCTGCGCACCGCCTTCGCTTTCGCGGTATTCGAGGAGATTCTCGCCATCACCCAGGGCGGGCCGGGCGACGCCACCTGGGTCGCCGCGTGGTACAGCTACAAGATCACTTTCGCGCCGCCCAACAATTTCGGCATGGGCTCGGCATCGGCCTACATCCTCGCACTGATGATCGGCGCGATCGCGCTGGTCTATATGCGCTTCATCTATCGCCGGGTGACGCTCTGATGTTCGCCACGTCGCGCACGACGAAGCTCCTGCTGCACGTCGCCAATCTGACGGTGATCTTCTTCATCCTGTTGCCGGTGGCGGCGGTGTTCATCGGCAGCATCCAGTCGGAGAAGGCGCTGCAGGCCGACACGCGCCGCCTGCTGCCGCTCGAATTCACCCTCGACAATTTCACCGTCATTCTCACCAAGGGCGAACAGAAGGGCCGCATCTTCGAACAGGTCACCTACCTCCCCGACAACATCAAGAGCTTCTACACGGCCTTCGCCAACTCGGCGATCGTGGCGGTCTCGGTCACGGTCCTGACCCTGCTGTTCGGTTCGCTGTCGGCCTACACCATCGCCCGCCAACGCTTCCGATGGACGCTGTTCCTGCTGCAGGCCAACATCGTCGCGCGCTTCGTGCCGGTGATCGTGCTGATGATCCCGCTCTATATCGTCATGCGCTCGTTCGGCCAGCTCAATTCGCTGAGCGGCGTCATCATCGCGGAGACGGGTTTCCTGCTGCCCTACGCCATCCTGATCCTGGCGCCCTATTTCGACACGATTCCGGCCGATCTCGAGGAAGCCGCGCGCATCGACGGCTGCACGCGCTTCGGGGCCTTCATCAAGATCGTCCTGCCGCTGGCGACGCCGGCGCTGGCGGCGTGCGGCGTCATCATCTTCATCATTTCCTGGCACGAGCTTCTGATCCCGCTGATCCTGAATGCCCGGCCTGATTTCATGACCCTGCCGGTGGTGATCGCGAGCCTGGTGGGCGACGTCCATGTCTTCTTCAATCTGATGATGGCGATCTGCCTGCTCGCGCTCGCGCCCACCGTGATCCTGGTGGCGCTGCTGCAGAAATACATCGTCGAGGGCCTGGCGGCCGGTGCGGTCAAAGGCTGACGGTCGGGCGTCCGCAGAGCGGCAAAGCGTCATGGCCCTGTGACGGTCGGGACGACTATGATCCGGCCTTCCAAACCGGGATGAAAAGGGAACGCCGATATGTCGACGAACATGCTGAAAAAGCGCCTGCAGGCCGGCAAGGCCTGCGTCAACGCCTGGCTTGCGATCCCCAGCGGCTTCTCGGCCGAGACCATGGCGCAGTGCGGCTGGGACAGCGTCACGGTCGACATGCAGCATGGCGTGCAGGACTACCATTCGATGGTCAGCTGCTTCCAGGCGATGGACAAGCATCCGGTGACGCCGCTGGTGCGCGTGCCGTGGAACGAGCCCGGCATCATCGGCAAGGTTCTGGACGGCGGCGCCTGGGGCGTGATCTGTCCCATGATCAACACCGAAGCCGAGGCCAAGGCGCTGGTCTCCTATTCGCTCTATCCGCCCAAGGGCAAGCGCAGCAATGGACCGATCCGCGCCGGCGCCTATGGCGAGGCGACGCCCTACCAGGCTACCGCCAACGACGAAGTGCTGGTCATCCCGATGATCGAGACCCAGGAGGCGATCGACAATATCGACGCCATCCTCGACGTGCCGGGCATCAGCGGCATCTATATCGGCCCCAGCGATCTCGGCCTGTCGCTCGGCCTGGTGCCGAAGCTCGACCGCGAGGAGCCGCAGATCCTGACGATCTACGACAAGCTTTTGGCCGCCATCAAGAAGCGCAACCTGTTCGCCGGCATCCATAACGGCACGGCGGGCTACGCCGCCAAGATGATCGGCAAGGGCTTCCGCTTCGTCACCATCGCCAACGACAGTGGCCTGATGGCCATGGCGGCACGCGCCGCGGTCGCCCAGACCCGCAAGGAAGCGGGCGCGGTCGCCGACAAGTAAGGGCGTGCTTTTAGCCAACGCCACGCTGCCTGACGGCAGACGACACCACATCGACGTCCAGGGAGGGCGGATCGCCGCCCTTCTTCCGGCCTCCGGCGATCCCACGACAGCGAGCGACACGCTCGACCTGGGCGGCGCACTCGTCCTGCCGCCGCTGGTCGACGGCCACATCCATCTCGACAAGACTCTGCTCGGCCTGCCCTGGGTGCCCAACCAGGCGATGGGCAACCGCGTCGCCGACCGCATCGAAGCCGAACGCAAGGTGCGCGCGGCGCGAACGGTTCCCGAGGCAGAGACCGGCGCCAACCTGGTGCGCCAGGTGGTGGCCAGCGGCACGCTGCACATGCGCAGCCACGTCGACATCGACAACCAGCTCGGACTCAAGAACCTCCACGAGATCCTGAAAGTGCGCGAGCGCTTCCGCGACCTGGTGACGATCCAGATCGTGGCCTTCCCGCAAAGCGGCATTTTACGCTCGCCGGGCACGTCTGAGCTTTTGGACGCCGCCATCGCAGAGGGCGCCGACCTCTTGGGCGGACTCGATCCGGTAGGCATCGATGGCGATCTCGACGGCCATCTCGATGCGCTCTTCCGCATCGCCGAACGCCGCGGCGTGGGCGTCGACATCCATCTGCACGACAGCGGCGAGAGCGGCATCGCCCAATTGACGGCGATCGCCCACCGCACCGAGGCGGCCGGCCTGAACGGACGGGTCGCGGTGAGCCATGCCTTCGCGCTGGGATCGGTGCCGACCGACGTCGCCGAGCGCACGGCGGACCTTTTGGCCGAGGCCGGCGTCGCCATCATGAGCCACGGACCGGGAGGCGCCACCATGCCGCCCCTAAAGCTGCTGCACGAGCATGGCGTGGAAGTGTTTGGCGGTTCCGACAACATCCGCGATGCCTGGTCGCCGTTCGGCAACGGCGACATGCTGGAACGCGCCATGATGATCGGCTATCGCGCCAACTTCCGGCACGACGAGGAGCTGGCGCTCGCCTTCGACATGGTGACCGCCGCCGCCGCACGCGTGCTCGGCGTCGCCGACTACGGCATCGCGGTGGGCGGGCCGGCCGATTTCGTCGTGGTCGAGGCCGCATCGGTGCCCGAGGCGGTCGCCACGCGCCCCCGGCGCAAGCTGGTGATCAAGGCCGGCCGCGTCGTGGCCCGGGACGGAGCGCTTCTCTCCTGATTTTGCCAAGCAAACGACGGCGGGGGGTTTCCGCAGTTTCCGCAAGCGCTCCGCCAATCTAGCGCCGCCAGCACGAAATAACATTGCGCGTGTGCCGCCGCCGGCGACCGGGAATTCTTTCGTACCGTATATAGGCCCGGAAGCATCGAATGCCGGCATTGCCGGCAGATCATCGAGGCGAGCGAACATGATGCCGATCCTTCCAAAGAGAGAACTCGGCAGACATACGCCACAACATTGCTCAGTTCTGTCAAGAGGCGCGAGTGACCAGAGCCGATTGACCAGTCCCCGACTCGGCGTCAGAGGTGTCCGCCCTGATCATGGGACTCAAGACATGGCAGCGCGTCAGGCCGTGCTCGGCATGGAGCAGGCCAGTTTCTATTACGGCTCGAGCCCGGTTTTCCGCCGCGTGTCGTTTCTCCTCGACGGCGCGCGGACGGCGCTGGTCGGCGAGAACGGCGCGGGTAAATCCACGCTGCTGAAATGCCTGACCGGCGCTCTCGAGCTGAACGGCGGAAAGGTCGTGCGCTCGCGCGGACTCAGGATCGGCAGCGTGCCGCAGGACGTGCCGCAAGGATTGGCCGAACGGCCGGTGCGCGACGTCCTGCACGCTTCGCTCGCCCGGGTCGGGCTCGACGAGGAGTACTGGCGCATCGACGTGCTGATGGACGAGATCGGCGTCGAAGCGGAAATCCTCGACCGCGCCTTCGGCACGCTGTCGGGCGGCTGGCAGCGGCTGCTGCTGATCGCGGCCGCGGCGCGGCTGGAAGAGCCCGATATCCTGGTCCTCGACGAGCCGACCAACCATCTCGATCTCACCAACATCAACACGCTCGAACGCTGGCTCACCGTCGAGTTCGCCGTGCCGATGCTGATCGTGAGCCACGACCGCGAGTTCCTGAACCGAGTCACCGAGCGCACCCTGTTCCTGCGCAGCGACGGCATGCACGCCTTCAAGGCCCGTTTCAGCCAGGCGCGCGAGGAGTTGCTCAGCCGCGATGCCTCCGCCGCCCAGCGGGCGCGGCTGGAGGACAAGGAGATCCGCCGGCTCGAGCAGGCCGCGGCGCGCTACAGGGTCTGGGCGGTCAAGAATCCCGACCTCAACAAGCGCAAGAACGCGGTCGAGACGCGCATCGCCCGCATCGAGAAAGAGCGCACGCAGACCTACGTGGCGCGCGAGCGCCGGCTGGAGCTTGCCGACGGCGACATCGACGCCAAGGTGGCACTGCGCATCGCCGGGCTCGATGTCGCGGCGCCAGGCAGTGGTCGCAGGCTGATCGCCATCGACCGGCTGGCGATCGCCGCCGGCGACCGCATCGCCCTCCTGGGCGCGAACGGTGCCGGCAAGTCGACGCTCCTGTCGGCGCTGGCCGGCGCCTTCGACCCGGAACTCGAGCACTACGACAGCCAGTCGCCGGTGCGCTTCAACCCGGCGTGCCGGCTGGTCTATTTCGATCAGTCCATGCGCGACCTGCCGCTCGACACATCGATCCTCGATTACATCGCGGAGGCACCGGGCGTCGGAGAGAAAGACGCCGTCCGTTATCTCGCGCCGGCCGGTTTTCCTTTCGCCAAGATCGATGAGCCGATCGGCGTGCTGAGCCACGGCGAACGCGCGCGGCTGGTATTCCTGAAGATGAAGCTGTTGCGGCCGAACATGTACCTGCTCGACGAGCCGACCAACCATCTCGACATCGAGGGGCAGGAGGACCTCGAGGAACAGCTCGAACAAAGCGACGTGTCGTGCCTGTTCGTCAGCCACGATCGCTACTTCACCCGCACGGTAGCCAACCGGTTCCTGGAGATCCGCAAGGGACGGCTGGTCGAAATCGACGATGCCGAGAGCTTCTTCGACCGGCGCGAGGTATCCTAGGCACCATGGACCTGCCCCTGGACGATCGCCTGCGCATTGGCGTGCAGACCATCCATCGCCGCACAGAGCCGGCTGTGGGCCCGTGGCTGCCGACGATCGACGAGATGCGCGAGCTGGTCGAACTCGTCGACCGCTCAGGCTACGACTCGCTGTGGGTCGGCGATCATATCTCCTTCCCGCTCGCCATCTTCGATCCCCTGCTCCAGCTCGCGCAGGCTGCAGTCGTCAGCCGGCGGCTGACTTTCGGCACGGGCGTCTACCTCCTGCCGCTGCGCCATCCCACGCCGGTGGCCAAGCAGGTCTCGACGCTGGACCACCTCACCGAGGGCCGGTTCATCTTCGGTGTCGGTGTCGGCGGCGAGTTCCCGAAGGAGTACGAGGCCTGCGGCGTGCCGATCGGCGAGCGCGGCGCACGGCTGAGCGAAAGCCTCGCGGTGCTGCGCAAGCTGTGGAGCGGCGAGCCGGCGACGCATGATGGTCGCTTCTTCAAGTTCGAGGGCGTACCGATGCAGCCGCCGCCCCGCCAGCCGGGCGGCCCGCCGATCTGGTGCGGCGGCCGCTCGGATCCCGCGCTGCGGCGCATCGGGCGCCTGGCTGACGGCTGGATGTCCTACGTCGTCACGCCCGACATGTTTCGCCAGGGCCTGGCGAAGATCGCGGCGGCGGCAAGCGCGGCGAAACGCACCTTCGACCGCGCCTTCGGGACGGCTCATCTCTTGTTCACGCGCATCGACGACACCTACGAAAAGGCACTCGACGCCGCGACGATCTCGCTGAGCCAGCGCTACGCCATGGATTTCCGCAAGGCCGCCGAACGCTACTGCGCGCTCGGGCCACCACAGCGGGTCGTCGAGACCATTCTTCGCTTCCATGAGGCCGGCGCGCGCCACGTCATCCTCGACTTCGTCGGCCCCTACGAGGAACGCGACCGGCAGATCGAGCGCTTTGCCTCCGAGGCCCTGCCGTTGCTGGCGGGGCTGCGCAAGACACCTTCCTAGGAGAGGACCATGCGGCTCGGCATGCTGTTGAAGTATTCCGGCACACCCAACAGCCTCGCGCTGGAACAGGTGCTGGAAGCCGAGCGCCTCGGCTACGATTCGGTGTGGAGCGGCGAGGCTTACGGCACCGATGCGGTGACGCCGACGGCCTGGGTCCTGGCCCGCACGACGCGCATCCGGGCGGGCACTGGCATCATGCAGATGCAGGCACGCACGCCCGCCTGTACGGCGATGACGGCGCTCACCCTGCAGGCGCTCTCGAACAACCGCTTCCTGCTGGGGATCGGCGCCTCCGGGCCGCAGGTCGTCGAAGGCTGGCATGGCGTGCCGTTCGGCAAGCCGATGGCGCGTACCCGCGAATACATCGAGATCCTGCGCAAGATCCTGAAGCGCGAGGCAGCACTTCAGCACGATGGCGAACTCTACCAGATTCCCTACAAGGGCCCGGGTGCGACCGGCCTCGGCAAGCCGTTGAAGAGCATCCTGCATGGCGAT
>Ga0137412_10003880_pt1 | contig 11940 bp, 11 predicted proteins | sample CZODoug2_1_16fun_FD_122160 | JGI IMG/M metagenome (GOLD analysis project Ga0137412, IMG submission 122160) | Vadose zone soil fungal communities from Angelo Coast Range Reserve, California, USA - CZODoug2_1_16fungal (Hybrid Assembly) | ecosystem: Environmental > Terrestrial > Soil > Vadose zone...
GGCCCGGCTGGCCCCAGGGGCCCAGGTCCGGCTGTGCTTTCCCGGCGGGGGCGGCTACGGATCTCCGACCGAGCGGCCGGTGCAGCGGGTGCTGGACGACGTGGTGAACGGCTACATCAGCATCGCGGCGGCCGACGCGGAGTACGGCGTGCGCATCGAGTACATCGGCCACCCGGACGCGCTGGTCCGCCCGCCCAGCAGCTACCGCATCCGGCACGCCGACCAGCCAAGAACCCGTGAGTGGTAAGTGGTCCTATAGGACCACTTACCACTCACGGGGTGTCGGGTTTGCCGGTGACCGCGCCGTGCTCCACCGCCGTGCCGACCACGCTCTCCCGACGCGGGATGTGCGGCCACCAGTGGTTGAACGCCAGGTTCAGCACGAACACCACAATCACCGTTGAGGTGATGCTGGAGCCGAAGATGACCTGGAAGTCCGCCGGGAAGTGCTGGTAGAAGGCCGGCTGCACGGTCGGGATCATGCCCACCGCGAGGGACACCGCGATGATCAACAGGTTGTGGTTGCCCGGCCCGCTGAAGGACACCTTGTGCAGCGTCTGGATGCCCACGGCGGTGACCATGGCGAACATGACCGTGGCCGCCCCGCCGATCACCGGCCCGGGCAGCGCGGCCACCACCGCGCCGACCTTGGGAATCAGCCCGAGGATCACCAGGAACGACCCACACACGGTGATCACCCAGCGGCTGCGCACGTTGGTCATGCTGACCAGCCCGACGTTCTGCGCGTAGGCGGTGTCCGGGAAGGAGTTCATGAACCCGGCCAGCAGCGCGGAGAAACCGTCCGTGGCCAGCCCCCTGGCCAGGTCGTTCGGCGCAAGCTTGCGGTCGGTCAGCTCCGCGACGGCGAGCATGTCCGCGGTGGACTCGGTGTAGGTCACCAGGATCACGATGCACATCGAGATGATCGCGGCGGCGGCGAACTTCGGCGGCCCGAAGTGGAACGGCGCGGAGATGCCCAGCCAGCCGGCCTGGGCGACCCCGGAGAAGTCCACCAGCCCCATCGGCCAGGCGATCAGGGTGCCGATCACGATGGAGATCAGCACGGCGGTCTGCCCGAGGAAACCCCGGAGGAACCGGGAGATGAGCAGGATCATCAGGATCACCGCGCCGGCCAGCACAATGTGGGATATCTGCCCGGCGTCAGGGTTGATCGCGGTGACCACCTTTCCGTGGTCCAGCGCAACCTGCCCGTTGGCGTCGGTGACCGGGACCTTCGCGGTGAACGAGCCGGTCTTGTCGCCGGCGATCAGGCCGATGTCCGCGCCGATCAGGGACAGCCCGATCATCATGATCACCGTGCCGGTGACCAGCGGCGGGAAGAACCGCAACAGCGCGGAGAACGGCTTGGCGACGAGCAGCCCGAAGATCCCGGAGATGATCAGCGCGCCGTAGACGTAGGGCAGCCCGGCCCGTCCGCCGTACTGGTTGGCGATCACGATCATCGGGTTGAGCACGGTGAACGTCGCGCCGGCCACCACCGGCAGGCGCACCCCCATGATCTTGGAGATGCCCACCGACTGGATGATCGAGGCGATCCCGCAGACCAGCAGGTCGGCGCTGACCAGCACCGCGATGTCGGACCCTTCCAGGCCTACCGCGGGCCCCACGATGAGCGGGACGGCGACCGCGCCGGCGTACATGATGAACAGGTGCTGCAGCCCGAGCACGATCAGCCGGGGAGTGGGCAGCACCTGGTCGACCGGGTGCACGGCATCGACCGGGTGCACGGCGGCCGCGTCTGGCCGCTGCCGCGCGGATGAGCTCATCGGGACCTCCGGGTTCTTCGCTGCTGGCTGCCGGGCCGGTAACCGGTGGTCAAGGCGCGTGCTCGGGGTGCCCGGCGCAGAGCCGCCAGATCCGGTCGTTGGACATCGGCAGCTCGTAGGGTCGCACCCCGATGGCGTCCCGCACCGCATTGGCCAGCGCGGGCGCCACCGGGTTGTACGGCGCCTCGCTCATCGACTTCGCCCCGAACGGGCCGAGCGGGTCGGCGGTGTCGGCGAAGTGCACCTCGGTGCGCGGTACGTCGGCGAACTGCGGCAGGTGGTACTGGCGCAGCACGTCGGTGAGCACCCGGCCGTCCCGCACGATCAGCTCCTCGAACCGCGCCCCGCCCAGCGCCTGGGCCACCCCGCCCTCGATCTGCCCGCGCAGCTGCTCGGGGTTGAGCACGGTGCCCGCGTCGGCGGCATGCACCGAGCGCAGCACCCGCAGCTCGCCGGTGCCCGGGTGCACCGCCACCCGGAACCCGTGCACGTTGAACGCCAGCGAGCGGGGCGTCCCGTCGTGTCGACCGTGGCCCACCAGCGGCCCATCGGCACCGTGCAGGCCGGCCAGGGGGACGAACGCGTGGCCGGCCCGCACACCCTGCGGCCCGAGCTTCCCGACCCCCGGCTCGAACCCGCCGGTTATCCCAGCCGCGTGCAGGATCGACTCGCGCAGCGCGGTCGCCGCCGCGTGCACCGCCCGGCCGGCCACCGTGCTGCCCGCCGAGCCGAACGCCCCGGTGTCGTGGCCGACCAGGTCGGTGTCGGACTGGCGCACCTGGACCCGGTCCGGCTCGGTGCCCAGCACGGCGGCGGCGATCTGGGTGTGCACGGTGGTGGTGCCGTTGCCGAACTCGGCGGTGCCCACCCGCACGGTGTAGCTGCCGTCGGTCTCCAGGGTCACCGACGCGTCGGCCAGATGGCCCCGGGGTGGGACGGTGGCGATCATGGAGGCGGCGACGCCGGTGCCCAGCCGCCACTCCGGTCCGGGTGCCGTGTCAGCTGCCGTCCGGTCGCGCAGCGCGCCGTCCACCAGGTCCAGACACTGGTCCAGCCCGTAGCTGCCGAGCACCAGGTCGGACGGGTCGTCGGGGTCCTCGGGGGCGTCCGCGAGCACCGGGTCGCCGGGACGCACCACATTGCGCCGGCGCAGTTCGACCGGATCCATGCCGAGCGCGCAAGCCAGCTCATCCAGCGCGCTCTCGATGCCGAACTGCACCTGGCCGAGGCCGTAACCGCGGAATGCCCCGGACGGCAGGTTGTGGGTGTACACCGAGCGTGCGTCCACCCGCTTGTTCGCGCACCGGTACAGCGCCATCGACTCGTGGCAGCCGTGGAACATCACCCCGGGGCTGTGGTTTCCGTAGGCGCCGGCGTCGGCGAGCACGTCGATGGCCAGTGCGGTGAGCAGTCCGCCGGCGTCCGCGCCGACCCGGACCCGCACCCGCATCGGGTGTCGGCACGGGGTCGCGGTGAGCGCCTCGGTGCGGGTGAGCTCGTGCTGCACCGGCCGCCCGGTGCGCTGGACCGCCGCCGCGACCAGGTCCTCGACCAGCATCTCCTGCTTGCCGCCGAACCCGCCGCCGATCCGCGCGGTGAGCACCCGCACCCGGTCCCTGGGCAGCGCCAGCACCCGGGCCAGCTCGTCGCGGACCAGGAACGGCACCTGGGTGCTGGAGCGCACCACCAGCCGGCCTTCGGCGTCCAACCAGCCCAGCGCCGCGTGCGTCTCCAGCGAGGTGTGCGCCACCCGCTGGGTCCGCCAGGTGCCCTCCACCACGGCCGCCGCGGCGCGCAGCCCGGCCGTGACGTCCCCCAGCTCGGCGTGCCGCTCGGCGACCAGGTTGCGGCCCGGGTCGGCGATCCGTGCCTCGGCCGCAAGGGAGATCTTGTCGCCGTGCACCAGCGGGGCGCCCGGTTCGCCGGCCTGCTCCGGGTCGAACAGCGCCGGCAGCACCTGGTAGTCGACCACGATCGCCCGGCAGGCCCGCTCCGCGGCGGCCACCGTCTCGGCGACCACGGCGGCCACCCGCTGGCCGCGGAACCGCACCACCGGGTCCAGCATCCGCATGTCGTCCGGGTCGTCCAGCCGGTTCTGGTGCCTGGCGCTGGAGTAGGCCACCGGCGGGGTGTCTGAGTGGGTGAGCACCGCGTGCACCCCGGGCACCGCCCATGCGCCGGTGGTGTCGATGGCGCGGATCCGGGCGTGCGGGTGCGGGCTGCGCAGCACGACCAGGTGCAGCAGGCCGTCCGGTGGCGGCCCGTCCAGGGTGTACGGCTCGAGCCCGGCGACCACCCGGCGCGCGGCCGGCGCGGGCAGCGAGCCGCCCGGCCCGGCGCCCTTTTTGGTGTTCACCGTGCCATCCAGCGCATCCTGGATGGACCGGTACCCGGTGCACCGGCACAGGTTCCCCTTGAGCAGCCGGGGCAGCTGGTCGGCGTCAACCCTCGGGGCGCACTGAGGGTCGGCGTGTGCGTCGGCTCGGGCGTCGATGTGCGCTCCGATCTCGCCGAGCGCGGCGGCGGTGACCACCATGCCGGGGGTGCAGTAGCCGCACTGGAACCCGCCGGCGTCGACGAACCGCTGCTGCACCGGGTGCAGGTCATCCGGGGTGCCCAGGCCGGCCGCCGTGGTCACCTCCCGGCCGTCGGCGCGCACCGCGGGATACACGCAGGAGTGCACCGGCGCGCCGTCCACCAGCACCGTGCACGCCCCGCAGTCGCCGGCGTCGCAGCCGCGCTTGACGTCGGTGTGCCCGTGCCCGCGCAGCAGCGTGCGCAGGCACTGACCGGGGGCCGGTGCGGCCTCGGTGACAACCCCGTTCACCTTGATGATCATGCGAGCTCCGCGCGGACCTGCTCGGCGAGCAGCCCGGTGACCGCGCGGCGCCAGTCCGGCGCGCCGTGCGGGTCGTCGAACCACCGCTCGATCCGGCCGAGCGTCGTCACCAGCTCGTCGGGCTCTGGGACGGTGGGAAAGACCAGCTGGTGGGGGCGTTCGACCGAAGCCGTCACAGTGAGCACGAACCCGCCGGCCAGGTCCCGCCGCCCGATCACCACCGCCCCGGAGCGGCCCTCGGTGGCCAGCGCGGCCCGGCGGAACGCGGTGCGCGCGGCCAGGGCCACGGCGGGCAACTCGACCGCGCGCAGCACCTCGCCCGGCCGCAGCGCGGTGCGCCGCTCGCCGAGGACGAACTCCGCCACGGCCACCCGCCGGCCGCCTTCCGGGGTCCACAACACCGCCACGCCGTCCAAAGCGGCGACCAGCGAGGTCATCGGCCCGGCCGGGAGGGCGAGGCAGATGTTGCCGCCCACGGTCGCGGTGTGCCAGATCTTGAACGAGCCGGCGAGTGCCGCGCAGCAGTCCCGGAACAACGCCGCCGCCGGCCACTCCGGTGGCGCCGCGAACCCGGCCAGCTCGGCGAGCGTGCAGGTGGCCGCGATCTCCAGCCCCCGGTCGGTCACGGTGAGCGCGGGCCAGCCCAACCCGGTCAGGTCGACCAGGGTGTCCAGCTCGGGCTGTGGCTCGGAGAAGAGCCAGGTACCGCCGGCCAGCGGCGCCGCCCCTGGCCCGAGGCACGCCGCCAACTCGACGCGGTCGGCCGGCCGGTGCAGCGCGGTCACGGTATGCAGGTCCATCGGCGCGGCGGAACCCCCCTCCCGGCGGGGCCGCCGAGGCGACGTTGATCGCACCTCACCAGGGCTCGGTTCGGCAATCTGTTAGCCGGAGACGTAACGCCGGCGTTTCACGCCGGTGATCAAATTGCCGTGCCCAGGGGAAGCGAGCCTGAGAGCAATCCGGCGGGAGACCAGCGGGGCTGAGAACGGGCGGTCCGGGCGCGGCGAATCCGGGGAGCCGGTGACTCGTCTCAGCCGAAGTCTGCGATCATGGGACGCGCACAACGGTCGCCCGTGCCGGCGCGGGCATGCACAGCGGAGGCGGGACTATGAGTCCAGCTCGATTGGACGGCCTGATCTACGGCACCCTGCTGGCCGTAGTGGCCATCATCTCGATCGGCATCGCCCTGGTGGAGCTCCGCCGCAAGGCGGACACCCGAGACGGCGAGATCATCTCGATGACCAGCGGGTTCGCCCTCTTCTGCGCCATCTTCGCGGTGGTGCTGATCACCGGCTGGGTAGACCTCCTACCCCTCCCGCACTAGCTCCCCGAGCCCGCCCGCCGTACCGGCTCGTGCAGACCCAGTGTCGCTAGCACAGAACCTCTGGTGCTCGCACAAAGAGCCGTCCGGCTCGCACAGAACAAGTCCCTTTCGCGCAGAGCCTGCAGGGGCTGCGCGAGCTGCGGCCGGTCTGCACGAGCGAAATCGGGGCCGACGTCGGACGGCGGGTACGCCACCGACTGCGGCCGCCGCGCCCGCCTCCGCACGTGCCGACCCCGTCACCTCGACGGCGAGTGGCCTCACACAGCCCGCCTGGCCTCACACAGCCTCCCCGGCACGCTCACACAGCCCGCGGCGTCCTCACACAGCCGCCCAACGCGCTGTGCCGAGCCACGCCCGCTGTGCCGAGCCACGCCCGCTGTGCCGAGCCACACGCGCTGTGCCGAGCCACGCCCGCTGTGCCGAGCCACGCGCGCTGTGTGAGCGCAGGGCGAGCGCCGGAGCGGGGCGGCACACTCCGGCGCGCTGCTCGCGGCGCCGTCACACAGAGAGCCTTCCGGCTCGTGGCTCGCACAGAGCCAGTCCCGTTCGCGCAAAGTCCCCAGGGTCTGCGCCAGCCGCGGCCAGCCTGCGCCAACCGCGGCCAATCTGCGCCAGCCGCGGCCAGCCTGCGCCAACCGCGGCCAACCTGCGCCAGCCGCGGCCAACCTGCGCCAGCCGCGGCCAACCTGCGCCAACCGCGGCCAGCCTGCGCCAGCCGCGGCCAACCTGCGCCAACCGCGGCCAATCTGCGCCAGCCGCGGCCAGCCTGCGCCAGCGGCGGCCAGTCTGTGCGAGCGAGGGGAGTCGACCACCCCCGGGCCGGCAGCGGCAAACGGCCGGCAAGTTTCGCCGCGGGTGGGCGACTCGGGTTGCGCGGCGCGGCCGGTGGGGCTAGGAGTAGCGGTGAGATCGCTACGACCGACGCGGTCCGGGGAGGACACCGATGCCTGACCCGCGCCCGCTGTGGCGGCAGGCGTTCGACAGCGCCGAGAAGTTCGTCGGACCCAAGCTGGAGTCGGTGGTGCGCACCGACGAGTTCGCCAGGGTCACCGCGTTGAGTTTCCAGGCGCAGGCCGCGCTCACCCGCCGGCTCAACGGCGTCACCGCGAAGCTGTGGCACCTGGTGAACCTGCCCGCCGGGACCGACGTGCTGCGGCTGCGCGCGCAGGTCGGTGCGCTCGATCGCGAGGTACGCCGGCTCACGCTCCGGCTCGAACAGGAACAGCAGGCGCACCGGGTCGAGGAGAGGACCGACGATGCCCCCGACCAACCCGATGGCCGTCCTGGACCGCATCCGCCACGAGGTGGAACGCAACGCGCTGCGGACTCGTAACGGGATCCGGCTGGCCACCGGCACCGAGCGGGTTGGCGTGGGACAGACGCCGAAGGACGTGGTCTGGCGGGCCGGCCGCTGCGAGCTGTGGCACTACCGCAACCCCAACGTCACCGTTTCCCCGCCACTGCTGATCGTGTTCAGCCTGGTCAGCCGCAGCTACATCCTCGACCTCACGCCAGGCAACAGCTTCGTGGAGCGGCTGCTCGCGGCCGGGTTCGACGTCTACCTGCTGGACTGGGGGGTGCCCGACGAGCGGGACGCGCAGAACCGGTTGGAGGACTACGTCGACGGCTACATCCCGACGGCGATCGAGCGGGTCCGCGAGCTCAGCGGCGCCGACGAGGTCAACCTGCTCGGCTACTGCTTCGGCGGAGTGCTCACGCTGCTGCACGCCGCCCACCATCCGGAGTCCCCGTTGCGCAGCCTGACGGTGATGGCCACGCCGGTCGACTTCCGGCACATGGGCCCGCTCGGCGAGGTGTTCACCACCGGCGGGCTGGAGATCGACTCGGTGCTGGACGAGAACGGGAACCTGCCCCCTCGGATCATCTTGCAGGGCTTCCGCGCGCTGACCCCGATCGCGGAGGTGACCCGGTACGTCAACCTCTGGGAGAAGCTCTGGAGCGACCAGTACGTCGCCGCGTACCAGGCGATGACCAGCTGGTCCACCGACCACATCCCGTTCCCCGGGGCGGCGGCCCGGGAGACCGTGGACATGCTGTTGCGGGACAACGGCATGATCAACGACCGGCTCAGCGTGGGCGGTGATCCGGTGCACCTGGCCGACGTGACCCTGCCGTTCCTGTCGGTGTTGGCCGCCCGCGACCACATCGTGCCCGAAGCGGCCGCCAGCCCACTGATCGACCTGGTCGGCTCGGTGGACAAGCACGAGCTGCGGCTGGACGCCGGGCACATCGGCTTGGTGGTGGGGCGTACCGCCGCGAAGACTACCGTCCCCAAGATCATCGAGTTCCTGCTGACGCGCAGTGAGGTGGCCCGGTGAGCATCAGTGAGTTGGACGCGAAGCACGTCGAGGCGCTGACCGAGTTCTTCCTCCAGCTGCCCGAGGGGGACGTCACCTTCATCAAGGAGGCCGTCACCGACCCGGCGACCATCCGGAGCTGGGCGGACCGTCCCGGCGCGGCCACCCGCTGGGTCGCGCGCGACGACAGCGACGGCAACGACGCCACAGTCACCGGCTACCTTGCCCTGTACCGGCTGCCGGGGTGGTCCAACCACGTCGGTGAGCTGCGGTTGGTGGTGCATCCGGACCGGCGGGGGACCGGGCTGGGCAGGGAGCTTGCCCGGCTCGGCCTCAGCCATGCCCTGCGGACCGGCCTCACCAAGGTGATCGTCGAGCTGGTCGCCGACCAGGAGCATGCGCTGGAGATGTTCCTGAAGCTCGGGTTCACCGGCGAGGCACTGCTGCGCGACCACATCCGGGATCGGGACGGCGGGCTGCGCGACCTGGTCATGCTGGCCCACCACGTGGAGGCGACCCGGGAAGCCATGACCGCGGTCGGCCTGGCTGACGAATTAGGAGGGCCCTGACAATGACGATTCTTGATCTTTTCCGGCTGGATGGCCGGGTCGCGGTGGTCACCGGTGCGTCCTCCGGGCTGGGAGTCACCTTCGCCACGGCGCTCGCCGAGGCCGGGGCCGATGTCGCCCTCGGGGCCCGGCGGGAGGACCGGCTCCAGGACACCAGGGCGGCGGTGGAGAAGGCCGGCAGCCGGGCCATCGCGGTGCGCACCGACGTCACCGTGCCGACGGACTGCGACGCGCTGGTGGCGGCCACGATGGCGGAGTTCGGCCGGGTGGACATCCTGGTCAACAACGCCGGAGTGGGTACCGCGGTCCCGGCCACCAGAGAAACGCCGGAGCAGTTCCGGTCGGTGATCGAGCTGAACCTGAACGCCTGCTACTGGATGGCGCAGGCCTGTGGGCGGGTGATGGGGCCGGGCAGCACCATCATCAACATCTCCAGTGTGCTCGGGCTGACCACCGCCGGGCTGCCCCAGGCCGCCTACGCCTCCAGCAAGGCGGGGCTGATCGGGCTGACCCGCGACCTCGCCCAGCAGTGGACCGGCCGGAAGGGGATCCGGGTCAACGCGCTGGCCCCCGGCTTCTTCGCCTCCGAGATGACCGATCAGTTCGAGGGGCCCTACATCAACGACCAGGTCCTGCCGCGCACCCTGTTCGGCCGCCTCGGCAGCCCCGACGAGATCGGCGCCGCGTTGATCTTCCTGGCCAGCGACGCCAGCGGCTACATCACCGGCGTCACCCTGCCGGTGGACGGCGGCATGCTGACGACCTGACGGCAGTCCGGTCGAGCCCGAGGCAAAATGCGGTAGGTCATCGCCGCACGCTGATGCTGAGATCCGGATCGGACCGGGGCCGGCAGGGGGACCAGCGATGAGCTACACGTTGAAACTGAGCGCGGGCGAACTGGGCCGCTACCGCTTGATGGCCGAGTACGCCAGGGACACCGAGAGCGCGGACTGGGCGGCGGCGGGCATCGGCTCCGGGGCGCGGGTCGCCGACGTCGGCTGTGGCCCCGGGGCGATGCTGCGGGTGCTCGCCGAGATCGTCGGCCCCGCTGGCGCGGCGCACGGCGTGGACCAGGACCCCGACGCGGTGGCCGCCGCCGTCGAAGCCGTGGCCGGCCTCGAGCACGCCTCGGTGCGGGCGGGTTCGGCGGCCGCCAGCGGGCTCGAGCCGGGCAGCTACGACGCGGTGATGTGCCGGCACGTGCTGGGGCACAACGGCGGCGCTGAGCTCGAGATCGTCTCGCACCTGGCCGCGCTGGCCCGCCCGGGTGGGGCGGTGGTGCTGGTCGACGTCGACGGCACGGCCACCCGGATGCACCCCGACGACCCGGACCTGGCCGACCTCACCGACCGCTACCTGGCCTTTCACCGGGCGCGGGGGAACCACCTGCTCGCCGGCGTGCAGCTCGGCGGGCTGTTGGAGCAGGTCGGCCTCGCCGTTGATGCTCTGTACGGTGCGTCGCAGACGGTGATCGGCCGCTTCTGTTCAAGGATGTTCCGGGAGTCTCCGTCTCGACCACCCTCGACACCGGCCGTCTGGCGCTGATTCTAGACCCTGCCGCTTTGTTGCAAGAAGTCTGCAAGAAAACCGCGCAGGTTGTATGAAACGGAAACGAGCACGATGAAATCAGTGCAGCGGCACAAATTCTGTTCACTGCTTTTTTGCACTACAACAAAGGAGAAACACGATGATGCGAAGAAGCTTACTTGGTTTGTTTGTTTTCTTGTGTGCGAGCGCGACGTTCGCACAAGACCTTTCGAATATCCAGATCCACGGATTTGTGACCCAAGGTTTTCTTTATAGTTCCACCAATAACTACCTCTCTACAAACTCGAGCTCCGGAAGCCTCAACTGGACCGATGGGGTGGTAAGCATCAGCGACCAAGTGTCGGACAAGCTGCGCGTGGGCGTCCAGATGCACATGTATCAACTTGGCGATTTCGGTGGACCCGCCCTCCAAGTGGACTGGGCCGCAGGAGACTATCGCGTTAACGACAAAGCTAGATTTGCCTTCGGGAAAGTAAAGACGGTCATAGGCTTGTTCAACGACACTCAGGATGTGGACGCTGTGCATCTCTGGGCGCTTCTTCCCCAGGGCGTTTACCCTATCGACAATAAAACTTTTAGCTTGGCCCATTACGGAGCGGATTTTCATGGCGATATGACCCTCGGAGAGCGAGGAGGGACGCTTAGCTATCGCGCCTACGCAGGCTACCGCACCCTGGGTTTGGATAGCGGTTATGTAAAGGCTATCGATCTCGCAATGCCAGGGTTTGACCAAGCGTTTGGACTCCCGAACGCGCTTATTACGTCCGCGCCCGGCGGCAAGGTTTTTGGCGGCGATGTGCGCTGGCAGACTCCTTTGAAAGGGCTCCTGATCGGATCCAGCGCGTCTGCCGAAGACCTGCAGGGCAGTGCCGGAGCGGTCTCCATCCATGCTGCTCGAAACGTTGTCACGCAACAGTATGTAAAGTTTGAACGAAGCAAGTTCTTGGCCGCTTTCGAGCTCAAAAGAATGCCGGTGACCTTGACCTATACCGCGAACACCGCCGGAGGCCCGATCCCGATTACCAATCTTGTTGATTGGCGCAGTTGGTATGCAATGACCAGCTATCGCGTGACGGAGAAGTTCGAGGTGGGTACCTATTATAGCCACTTAGTGGACGCTGGCGGCGGCCAGAATACGTCACACATCGGGAATTACTCCAAGGACTGGACGATCTCCAGCCGCTATGACTTCAATTCCCATTTCTACGCCAAGATTGAAGAGCACTTTGTCCATGGCACGGACATCGGATTCTACTCGGACTCGAATCCTAACGGAGAGAAACCCAGGACGAACATTCTGGCGGCCAAGGTCGGATTTTCTTTCTGAACCGAGACTAGTAAAAAGGGGAAATAATAATGAAGCGAATACAAGTGTGCGCTACTGCCGTACTGCTGATCCTGGCCTCTGCGAATTTATGGGCGCAGGCGAAGAGCTACAAGGTCATCGTCAACCCTTCGAACCCCGTCTCTTCGATGAGCCGGGAAGACGTGTCGCGCATCTTCCTCAAGAAATCGACAAAATTTCCGGATGGACGCGGTGCCTCGCCAGTGGATC
>Ga0137412_10003881_pt1 | contig 11940 bp, 10 predicted proteins | sample CZODoug2_1_16fun_FD_122160 | JGI IMG/M metagenome (GOLD analysis project Ga0137412, IMG submission 122160) | Vadose zone soil fungal communities from Angelo Coast Range Reserve, California, USA - CZODoug2_1_16fungal (Hybrid Assembly) | ecosystem: Environmental > Terrestrial > Soil > Vadose zone...
ACGTCGATTCGATCCTGCCGTAGCGCGATGCCGGGGAAGTGGTCGAGGGGGCGGCCGTTGAGGAGCCGCCCCCTCTGGTGCTACCGGATCCGAGCCGGCGATCTCGTGCCAGCCGCGGACGCATCTGTCGACGCGACTGCGGCGCCTCGTCGGCTCGGGCCCGGCGGCGTCTAGCTGAGGTTCAGCGCTGTGTCGTCGATGTAGAACGACGTGGCCAGCGAGGAATCCTCCGTTCCGGTCCATTTCAGGGTGATGCTCTGTCCGGCGTAGCCCGACAGGCTTACGGTGCGTGCGACGTATCCGGTTCCCTTGTTCACGTTGGAGAACGTCTGCACCGTCGTCCCGTTCGCGGTCAAGGTCAACTTGTCATACGCGGTCGTGGTGCCCTCACTACTGGAGATGTAGAGGTAGTAGGTCAGACTCGCCGAGCAGCCGGCCGGGATCGCCACCACCTGGGACAGCGTGTCGGTGTGCGCCTGGCCGTAGCCGTTCAGCCAGGAGTAGCCGGTGCCGGTGCGCGAATGCGCACTGTCGGTGTTGATCACACCACTGGACGCCGTCCAGGACGCCGCCCCCGACTCGAACCCGGGATTGACCAACTTCTGCCCCGAACAACCACCACTACCGGTCGGGTTGATCGTCCAGGAGAACTGGGCGCTACCCGTGGCGGTGGTCGAGTCCGTGGCCGTCGCGGTGACCGTGTAGGTCGTCGCGGTGGTCGGCGTCCCCGAGATCAACCCGGACGAGCTGATCGACAGGCCGGCCGGCAGCCCGGTTGCCGACCAGGTGTAGGGCGCGGTGCCGCCACTGGCCGACAGTTGCAGGCTGACCGCCGTGCCCACCGTGCCGGTCTGGCTACCCGGGTTGGTCACCGTGACCGTGTTGCCGCCCGTGGTGCACGTCGGGTCGGCCGACTGCGCCGGCACGCTCACCGCGTCCCACGCCGCCTTGACCTTGTTGAAGTTGGTGCAGTCGTTCGGCGTCAGGTTCTTGGCCGCGGTCAACGTCCAGGTGCGGTACTTCAGGTAGCTCGACGACGTGGTCTTCATCAACATCGCGTTGTAGAAGATCTTGATCGCCGTCTGGACGCCGACACCGACGAGGCCGCTGCTGCCGTTGCAGGTGGAGCTGGCCGGCTGGCCGGTCGCGTTGCTGCCGATGGCGAGCAGGTAGTACCAGTGGTTGCCCGGACCGGCGGCCGCGTGCACCTCGGTGCTCGGGATCGAGCTCGAGTAGCAGTTCGGGTCGCCGAGCGCCGACGGGTTGTACATGTTGCGGATCGGTCCGTTGCCGACGAGGTTGATCTCCTCGCCGACCGTCCAGTCCGGAACGTCGTACGGAGCCGACTCGGCCGCATAGGTCTCGGTCGTGCCGCCGAACACGTCAGCCACGAACTCCTGAGTGCCGCCACCGGAGATGCCACCCGGCGTGTGGTCGTCGATGCCGTGACCCTGCTCGTGGGCGACCACGTCGAGCGAGCCGATCCACTCACCGGCGGTGTTCTTGCCGATCTGCACCTGCGTGCCGTCGTAGTAGGCGTTCTGGTCGTTCAGGCCGACCCGCAGCGGCCACGCGCCGCCGTTGCCGTCCGGCCCGTTACGGCCGAGCCACGCCGACAGCATCTTGAACTCGGTCTGCGAGGAGAACAGGGCGTCGACGCAACCGGTTTCCTTGTTCGTCGCCGTGCCGTTGCCCCAGTTGTCGTCCGGGCCGGTGAACGTGGTGTTGTTGGCGGCGTCCTGGCACTTCAGGGTGGTGTGGTTGGGGTCGGTCATGCTGAAGGTTCCACCGCTCGACGACGTGTCGAGATGCACCGGGTTCGGGCCGTTGATCGCGCCCGTGCCGTTGCCGTCAGCCACCTGGTCGTACTTGTAGGCGACCGCTCCGCTCGTGGCGTCGACGAACACGTGCAGCTTGCTCGGCTGGACGCCGTGATGGCTGGCGACCACGGTTTCCCACGCGAGACGCGGCGCGCCCACCGCGAGCACAGTCTGCTTCGCGGCCGACACCGAGTCGACCGTATTGCTGCCCGCCTGCGCGCGGGCGATCGACTGGGCCTGGGCAGCGGTCAACTTCGCGGTGGTCGACACGTTGATCGCCGAGGTCTGCGCAACGGTGGTGTTCTGCACCTGGCCGGCCGCGTTGGTGACGACGACGAAGTCGCCGCCGTAGACCGGCAGGCCCTTGTAGGTGCGGTCGTAGGGCACGTACTGCAGCCCGCCCGGGCCCGACAGGGCCGCGTGCTGGACGAACTGATCGTCGGCGCTGGCGTGCAGCGCCGCCGGGCGGTTGGCCACCAGGCTCTGCGCGGCCGACTGGGCGAGCGCTTTGGGGGCCTTGGGGGCAGGGGGTGCTGCGGTTGCGGTGGGCACTTGTGCGGCGACCGCCAGACCGCCGACTAGGGCGAATCCGGCCGCGGCAGCGAGGGCACGTTTCATGGACGGGACTCCTCTCCTGGGGGTGACGAGGCCGATGGGTGGTCGGCTCGTCAGAGGGGGGTGAAGGCGAAAATCTCTCACCGAATTCACAGCCGGTCTACAAGGACCACACGACCAGTTACTGCCAGGCAAGGAGTAACCAGGTGAACTGCCCGACTTCGGGCGATACCGCAGCGTCTAGGACCCCGGACGGCAGCGGATGCCGCCAACCCCGCCAACCTGGCCGACCCCGCCGACCAGGCGGCACGCGCCGGCAGCGAACGGAACGACGACGGTGTCCCCTCGAGCCACCGCGAGCGAACCCCAGTCGCCGGACAGCGTGCCCGCGCCGACGGTCACGACCAGCACGCTGAAGCCCGGCAACAGCACGCCGTCGCCCACCCGCTCGGCGGTGAAGAACTCCCGTGCTTCGTCCGGAAGCAACTCGGCGCCCGGTCCGCCGCGGAGCTCGGCCAGCCGGCCGGGCGAGCAGGCGCGCCGATCGACACAAGCCAGCGCCTCGTCCAGGGACAGGCCCAGCGTGGCGTCCCGCGGGCCGAGCGGGAAGCCGTCCCACTCGAGCAACACCGAGAGATCGGTCGGCTCCTGCAGCTCGACGAGCAGGATGTTCGCGCCGATCGCGTGCGGTAGCCCGGCCGGGCAGAGGATCGCATCGCCGGCCCGGACAGGGATGCGATTGGTCGTGCCGAGCAGCGCCGCGACGTCTTGCGCCGCGACCCAGCCGGCCAGTTCCTCGGCCTCGACGTCGCGACTGAAGCCGAGGTGAACGGCGGCGTCGGGCGCAGCGTCGAGCACGATCCAGGCCTCGGTCTTGCCGTAGCCGCTGGCCAGGTGCGTGGTGGCGAAGCGCCGGTCAGGGTGGACGTGTACCGGCAGCCGCTGCCCGGCATCGAGCAGCTTCACCAGCAGGGCGGGGTCCGCGCCGAACCGGGAAACGTGCGCGGGGCCCAGCCAGGCGACGGGATCGGCCGCGATCGCCTCGGCGAGCAGCCGGCCGTCGGGCAGCGGACTCATCCCCGACGGGGCCAGCCCGAATCGCGCCGTGGTCGAGGCGACCCAGTCCTCCGGGCGCGGTTCGAGGTCCAGACCCCGGAAGGCGCCCAGCCGGCCCGAGCCGCGGTAGAACGTGGCCGGTTGGTTCGGCCCGAGCGGGATGGGCCGCACGAATCACCTCGTCGGTCGCCTGCCTACGCCGCCGGGCAGCTGCCGGTGAGCAGCTGCGTCGGCGCCGGCGCCCCCTGGGGCTGGGGCGCGCATCCGGTCGATGCCAGTGAGCCATCACGATATTGGAAGGTCTGCCAGTAGTTGTGGCCCTGGGCGTAGTTGGGCTGGTAGTCGTTCGTGCTGCCGATGACGTCGAGATACGTGTCGCCGTCGAGGTCGACGGCGCGCATGCCGGGGACGTCGGTCGTGACCGCGGCGTCCCTCGGGTGGATCAATCGCCCGGCCCGAAGGATCACCATCTCGGCGAGGTTCGAGTGCATGCCGACGCTGTCGACCAGGACGCAATTCGGCTCCGGCCCGCGCACCTCGCACGTCAGCCGTCCGTTCCACCCGTCGCCCTGCGGTGAGATCCACCATTGGACGGTGCGGCCGCGATCGAGCAGCTCGAGCACGGGGCGGCTGCGGTAGTTCTGCTCGTCGCGGCCGAGCCACAAGGTGATCTTGCGCTGGCCCGGCAGGTCGACCGTCTGGACCGGCCGGCATTGCCACTCCGCGCAGTCGGCCGGCCGGGGTGCGGCGGTGGTCGGCGTCGGCTGATCCGATCCGCGGGACGGCACGGCGGACCCGCACGCCGCGAGCGCGCCGGCGACGGTCACGACGCAGGCCGCGACCCGACCTCGGCGCGTCCACGTCTGCCGGTTTGCTGGCATCAGCATCCCCCCACCTGGGTTGCTGACTACCAGTGAACGCCGATCGGGCGGCGATTGCTCGTCGAAAGTCAGTCGTATCGCCTACGTGCCAGCGTTCTCGGCTGTTTCGAGGGCGAGTCCGAGGTCGACCAGGTAGCGCGTGAGCCGCAGCCGGGCCGCGAAGAACTCGGCGAGTTCGTCGGTGATCGGCTCGTCGAGGCGCTCGTAGGGCAGGCTGGTGAACGCGCTGCGGATGACGAGGCCGCCGTCCAGTCCGTAGCGAACCGACGCTTCGTCGACCGCCCAGTCCTCAGCGGCTAACCCTTCGGCATGGGCGGTGATCAATGCCTCCCGCAGGTTGGGCAGATCGCTGATCGCGAGCTGGTCGGCATGGGCCAACCCGACCAGCAGCTGGCCGAGATCGTCCCCGGCCGCGGCGAGGCCACCCATTCCCCAATCGATCAGCACGAAAGTGTCCGGATCGGCCGCCGGAACCAGGAAGTTCTGCGGGCTGGCGTCGCCGTGCATCATCAGCTGCGGCAGTCGGGTCAATCGATCCACGATCCGGGGCACCCGGGCCGCGAGCTCGATCAGGTCGGCGCGAAGGTCGTAGCTGCCTTGCAGCAGCGGATGTTCCCACAGCGGATCTGCGTGCAAGGTCGGGAAGGAGGCGACGAGCAGCCGGCCCTCGACGTAGGTCCGGGTCAGCTCCCCGGGAACGCGAAACGCCGATGCGGGTAGCGCGTCCTCGTCGGTGAGTCGAGCCGAGACCCGGCCCAGGACGTAGGCGGCGCGCGCGAACCGGTCGCGATCCCAGGCGGACTCGGTCTCGACGACATCTTCCAGGAACAGTGCCAGCCGGTGATCGCCGAGCTCCTGCACCCGGTGCAGCCCGGGTAACCGCACGCCGGGCGGCAGCATCAGGCCGAGCGAGGACGTGTAGACCTCCGCCTGGTAGCGCCAGGGATCCTTGCGTAGCCACTCCTCCTGCAGTGAGAGCGGCATCGTGCTGAACAGCGGCCAGTGCCGGTAGGACCGCAGTCGCTTGACGAACGTCGACCACGCGATCTCGAGGCCGTCCACGAACGCAGTGGCGCGGATCCGGAACAGCCCGTCGGTGGTGGGTGACCCGTACGGGTAGTCGACCGGCAGGACGGAGTGCTGGCCGAGCTCCGCCGCCGGTTCGCTGAGCACCGCGCGGGCTACCTCGACGAGCTCAGCCTCGGACAACCCGCAGACTTCGAGCACGTCGACCCTTCCGGTCCGAGTGGTGGTCATGACCGCCCCAAGTAGTAAAGTAACGTTACTTTATTATTGCCGAGCTTAGGAGACCGGAGTGGCGCCAGTCAAGGCAGCGAGCACGGAGGACCCGCACCTCGCCTACCTGCTGCACATGGCGACTCGCCGCCTGCGCGCGGAGGCCGAGGCGGCAACGAGCCGCACGCTCGCCCCGCTGCGAGCGGCGCAAGCCCGGTTGCTCGACCGGATCCCCGCCGAGGGTGGCCGGGTCACCGAGTTGTCCGAGGCCGTGCGGGTGAGCAAGCAGGGCCTCGGCCAGCTCGCCAACCAGCTCGCCCAGCTCGGCTACGTCGAGGTGGTGCCAGATCCCACCGATCACCGAGCCAAGATCATCCGCCGCACACCGTCCGGCGACCAGGTGTGCTCCGAGATGCGCGCGACGGTAGCCGCGATCGAACGACGCTGGGCGGCCGACGTCGGGGCGCGGAAGTACGCAGCGTTCCGCGACGTGCTCCGCACCCTCGTCGCGGAGTTCGATTGACCCCGGCAGCCACGATCTGCTACAGCCGCTGGATGCGAGGTCCGGCTGATACGGGCTCGGCCCGACCCGCGAGCACGCCCGCGACTGCCTGCGGAATCAGAAGCGCCGCCATGAACGCGAGCGGCAGACCCCACCCACCGGTGTGCTGGTACAGGGCGCCGACCACGACGGGACACGGAATCGAGATCAGATAGCCGACTCCCTGGGCGAACGTGGAGAGCTGGACGGTGCCCGACGTCGACCGCGAGCGCAGTCCGATCATCGTCAACGCCAAGGGGAACGATGCCTGGGAGATGCCGAGTAGCAGCGCCCAGGCCCACGGCGCGGCCGCCGGAGCGAGCCACAGACCGCCGTAGCCGAGCAGGCCGACAGCGGCGAGAGATACCGCCAGGCCACCCTGGCTCGGCCGTCGAGCCGCGAACGTCGGCAGCAACAGGGCGAACGGAATCCCGACCGCCGGAGTGAGGGCGAGCAGGGCGCCGGCGGTACCGGCGGGGACGCCGGCATCGCGCATGATCTGCGGCATCCAGCCCAGTACGACGTACGCGCCGGCCGCCTGCAGACCGAAGAAGACGGCGAGCGACCATGCAGTTCGGCTGTGCAACAGCCGAGCTGAGGACCTGGGCTCGACCGGCTCGACGAGCACCGGCGCTCCGCGTCGGGCCACCCGCCGGCCGGCCAGGGCCGCCGCGGCGGCGGGAACGGCCCACAGGCCGAGCGAGAGCCGCCAGCTCGCCCCGAGCCAGGTGGCCAGCGGGACGCTGATTGCCGCCGCCAGCGCCGCCCCGGCCGTGAGCGACATCGAGTACAACCCGGTGAATCTGCCTACTCGGTCGGGGAAATGTCGTTTTCCGATCGCCGGCATCACCACGTTGCCGACCCCGATGCCCGCGAGCGCAACCGCGCTGAAGACCAGGAATCCCACCTGGCCACCGACGGCGAACGGGCGAAGCGCCAACCCCACCGCGAGCACGACCATGGCCGCGGCGATCAGGACGTCCGGGCCGAGCCGGCGGGCCAGCCGCGGCGTAGCCGTCCCGGCGAGCGCGAAGCACAGCGCCGGCAACGACGTGAGGGCGCCGGCCACGGTCGGGCTCATACCGAGGCCGTGCCGAACCTCTTCGAGCAGCGGCCCGACACTGCTGATCGCCGGACGAAGGCTGAACGCGGCGAGCATCGCGGCGCCACCGACCGCGGCCGCCGCATAGCTGGGACGAGCGGATTGCGTGGCGAGCTGACAATCCGGCATCAGCCGATCATAGAATGATGGGATGAATATGGCCATGCCCCAGCGATCGGCGTTGGCCGATCAGACGATCAGCTGGCTGCGCGCCCAGATCACGTCCGGTGCCTGGCCGGTCGGAAGCAGGATCCCCACCGAGCCGGAGCTGGTCGAACAACTCAGCGTGTCGCGCAACACCGTGCGGGAGGCGGTCCGGGCGCTGGCCAACACCGGGTTGCTCGACATCCGGCAGGGCTCGGGCACGTTCGTCCTCGCCACCAGCGAGTTGGCCGGGGTCATGTACCGCCGCTTCGCCGACGCGAATCCCCGGCACGTCTCCGAGCTTCGGGTCGCGCTCGAGACGGCGGCCGCCGCGCTCGCCGCCCAGCGGCGCACCAAGGGCGACATCAAGGCGCTCAACGCCGCGCTGCAACGTCGCGAAAAGGCCTGGAAGTCAGGCGATACCGACCGATTCGTCGACGCCGACGCCACCTTGCACCTCACATTGGTGGCTGCCTCGCACAACGACGTGATCACCGAGCTCTACGCTGACCTCGGCGACGTCGTCCGTCGGTTCCTGCGCGCCGACCTGACCCGCGGCCTGCGTCCCGAGCAGTACGTCGACCATGCCCGGCTCGTGCAGGCCATCCGCGACGGGGACGCCGAGACGGCCGTCGCCGAAGCCACGGCGCACCCCTTCAGCTGGGAGAGCAACTGGCCCACCTAGGCAACGGGGAGGCCCCCGTTGAGTGGTGCGTTATTCGTCGAGTGGTGCGTTATAACGCACCACTCGAGCCGTAACGCACCACTCAACGAGATGGGCGTGACGGAGCGACCGGGCGGGGACCTCGGCCTAGTCGACGACCCCGCACAGGTCCAGGGCGAGCAGGGCCAGGGCCTGAGTGCACACCAGCAGCTCGTCCAGGGGCACCGACTCGTTCGGGCCGTGCGCGAGCGCGACGTCGCCGGGCCCGTAGTGCAGGGTGGGCACGCCGGCCAGGTTGGTGAGGAGGCGAAGGTCGCTGCCGTAGGGCGCCGCCCACGTCCGCTGCGGCCGATCGGACACCTGCGCGTGTGCGGCGCTCATTCGGGGGAGCAGGTCACTGCTCGCCGGCAACCGCCCGGACGCGAACACGCCGCCCCACCACTCGACGCCCACGGGGTTGTCGCGCAGCCACGGGTCCGCGTCACAGGCCTGGGCCACCGCGTGTTCGAGTTCGGCCCGGGCGGCCTCGACCGGCTCCCCGAGTGCGACGCCCAATCGGCCCTCGGCGACGAGCCCGTCCGGCACTGTCGAGGCCCAATCTCCGCCGCGCACCGTGCCGATCGAGAGCGGGTAGGCGATGTCCCAGCGGGCGACGAGCGGGTCGACGTGAGCGTTGCGGCGCTGCTCCAGCATCGACAGCGCCTGCCAGATCGGCCAAAACTTCTCGATCGCGCTGACGCCACCGGTGCGGCCCGCCGCGTGCGTGGCGTGGCCGGGCACCCGCAGCCGGAAGGTCAGCGCACCGGCGTTCGCCGGAACGAGATCGAGGTCCGTGGGCTCGGGGATCACGCACGCGTCGGCCCGCCACCCGCGGCGGATCAGGGCGTAGGTGCCGAGCCCGCCGTCCTCCTCCCCCTGGACGCTCGCCAGAAGCACGTCGCCGCCGAGCGGAACCTCGCTACGAGCCAGCGCGCGCACCGCGAACAGCGCGGCGACCAGCCCGGCCTTCATGTCGCAGGCACCGCGTCCGTACAACGTGCCGTCGTCGATGCGGGCCGAGTACGGATCGCCGTCGGTCCAGGCCGTGGGCTCCCCCGGCGGCACGACGTCGATGTGCCCGTTGAGCATCAGCGAGCGGCCGCCGCCCCGTCCGGGCAGCCGGCCGACCAGACCCCAGGCCTCGTCCCGGGCCACCTCGACGCCGGGGAAGTCCGGCTCGGACTCGAGCTCCGCGAGGGGCAGTTGCCAGTGATCGACGTCCAGGCCGAGCGCCTCGAACGCGCCGGCGAGGTGCGCCTGGACGGCGTTCTCGACGTCTGTGCCGCCGACGCTCGGTCGGCGGACGAGGTCGGCGAGGAAGGCCACCTGTGCGGGCGCCGACTCGTCGACCGCGTCGAGCACTCGGGCCTTCCAGTCAGGGATCACTGTTCAGGCCTTTGAACGGCTTGGTCGTGACGGTAGGCAGCACGGCTGCGAATCGGCGCTCACGTGCGCATCCGGTCCAGACGCCGGCCCCGTACGCGGCTTGGTCGGCGATGGTTGCGGCCACGTAGCGGACGGCGGATTCCGGTGGGCGCCGGCGGGCCCAGTCGGCCAGGGGTGGAGCGACGAGCAACGCCGCGGCGACGATGCGGCGCCAGGGCGAACCCCGGGCGATCGCGACGGCGAGCGCCGGCGCGGCGAACTGCGCGCCCCACCGGCCGACCCCGAGTCCCGTCTGGACCACCCCGCCGGCGTTCGCCCGGACGAGGCCACGGGTCGGCAGGCCGTGCGTGCGCAGCCGGCGGGCCAGCAGCGACGTCGAGGTGGCGAACGCGGCGAGCGCCACCATAGGGCGCCGGGCAAGCACCGCGCCGATGACGAGGGTGGGCCAGGGCTGCAGCACCAGGGGCGCGACGGCGCCGGGATGGCGACGCGTCAATGGTGCCGCGGTGGTGCCGTAGTGGAACCGGCGCCGCAGCCGACCGCCGCGCGATCCCGGTGCGGTGTGCGCGACCGACACCGACGGCTCGTACCGAATCCGCCCGCCGGACCCGACCAGCCGCCACACCAGGTCGACGTCCTCGCCGTAGCGCATCGACTCGTCGAAACCGTCGCACGGTGCTTCGCGCCCATTGGGGAACAGCGCCACCCGGCGCACGACCAGCGCGGCCGTCGGCACGTACGCCACCCGGGTCAGCGGGGCGACCCGGGCCGGCCGGTCGCCGAGGTCGAGCGGGGACGCCCCGGCGCTGTCCTCGCTGATACGCGGAGCGACCGCCACCACGAGCGGATCGGCGAAGTGACCGCCGAGGGCGGTGATCCAGCCGGGCGGCGGGACGCAGTCGCTGTCGAGGAACGCCACGAACTCGGTACCGACCAGGCCCAGCGCCGTATTGCGCGCCGGCCCCGGGCCACCGTTCACGTCGCGTCGCACCAGCTTCGCGTCGTGCCGGGCGCAGACCGCCTCCACCGCGGACGGGTCGGCCGAGCCGTCATCGACGACCAGGACGGGGTGATCCCGGCCAGCGGCGGCCAGGCAACGCTCGAGCTCGGCCGCACGATCGAGCACCGGGATCACCACGGTGACGTCCAGGTCGGCGGGCGCCGGCCGGGGGTGGGCCAGGCCCGCGTCGGTGAGCCGTCGGGCGAGAGCGGCCGCCGCCCGCGAGCTCACCGGGCCGGCCCGCAACTCCGCCAGGGCCCGCACGCCAGCCGCGTTCAACCGCAGCACGCGGGCCGGCGAGCCGCCGAACAGCACGTCGTCGGTGAGCTGCTTCGTGTCGGCATCCAGGTCGATCCACAGCCCAGCTGGATACGTCATACCGACAGGCCGCCGTCGACGGGCACCGCCGCACCCGTGATGCCACTGCCGCCGTCACCCACGAGAAACGCGATGGCCGCGGCCACCTCGTCCGGGCGCAACAGCCGATCGAGGGGTTGCTGGGTCGCGAACGCCTGGGCATCGGGCAGGGCGTAGAGCCGGGCGCTCTCATCCAGGATGGCTGTGGACGTCGAGCCGGGGCTGACGGCGTTGGCGGTGATGCCGGTGCCGCGCAGCTCGACGGCCAGCGCTCGGACGAAGCCGGTGACGCCGGCCTTCGCGGCGCAGTACGCGGCGAGCATCGGCAGCCCCCGGGTGGCCGCGGCCGACGCGACCGCGACGAACCGTCCGCGCCGCGGCGAAGGGCGGCGCAACAACGCGGGCACGGCGACCCGGGCGAGCGTCAGCACGCCGCCGAGGTCGATGTCGAGCACGGCCCGTTCCTGCTCGAGCGGCAGCTCCCAGGCCGGGACGCCGCCCGCGATCACCCCGGCGACGGCGATCGCCGCGTCCAGGCCGCCCCACCGCGCCTCGGCCGCGGCGACGGCGTCCGCGAGCGCTGCAGCATCACGCGTGTCGGCGACGGCGGTGACGACCAAGTCGGAAGCGAGCGCGTCGAGTTCAGCCCGGGTGCCGAGCGGGTACGGGACGTCCGGGTCGTCGGCGCAACGGTCAACGGCAACCACTCGCCAACCGTCGGCGACGAGCGCGGTGACGGTGGCCGCGCCGATGCCGCGCGCGGCGCCGGTGACGAGCGCTACTCGAGCCATGCCTGCACGCTAGCGAGCAGGTCGGCCAGCAGCGCGTCGAGCAGGGCGGCACCCTCGTCGGCCGAGGCGCCGGCCGGGTCGCCCAGCACGCCGTTGGGGCTGACCGCCTTGACCGACAACGCGCGCAAGGTCGGCAGCAGCTCGGTGATCGGCCGGGTGTCGCCGGGCGCCGCCCGGTCGAGCCGTACCCGCCTCGGGTCGAGCGCCAGCTGCAGGGACGTCTCGCTGCGCCCGGCGTGCGCGTCCCCGGCGCCGTAGCGCCTCGGCATCCAGGCGAGCACGTCACGGGACTCACCGCGCAGCCGCGCCTCCGCCCGCCGCACGGGCGACGCGTTGCCGCCATGGGTCGAGACGAACAGCACCCGGCG
>Ga0137412_10003882_pt1 | contig 11939 bp, 6 predicted proteins | sample CZODoug2_1_16fun_FD_122160 | JGI IMG/M metagenome (GOLD analysis project Ga0137412, IMG submission 122160) | Vadose zone soil fungal communities from Angelo Coast Range Reserve, California, USA - CZODoug2_1_16fungal (Hybrid Assembly) | ecosystem: Environmental > Terrestrial > Soil > Vadose zone...
CGGCTTCCCGGTCACCCTGCTCCCGGCACTCCAAATACAGAGCGTGATGGATGCGATCGAGCGTGCCGTCCCAACTCCACAAGTCGAAATAATGGTACACCGTGCTGCGTGGCGGCAGATCTTTCGGGATCGCCCGCCACTGAGTGTCCGTCTATAAACAATTTGAAAGGTGTGAGTCACTTGTGATTCAAGGGAGGTGGGCTGATTCGAGGAGAGCCCCCGATGTGGACGACGAAGAACCGCGGGCGTTACGATCGCAGCCAATTGCGCTACCCGAGTGATCTGACCAACGATGAATGGTCTCATATCGAGACGTTGATTTCGCCGGCCAAGCGCGGCGGCAACCGGCGCCACGTCGATGTTCGCGAGGTGATGAACGGGGTCATGTATGTGTTGAGCACCGGGTGTCAGTGGCGAGCGATCCCGAAAGATCTGCCGCCGCGCAGCACGGTGTTTCATTATCTTGACTTGTGGAGTTGGGACGGCACGTTGGATCGCATCCATCATGAGCTCTATATGGAGTGCCGGGAGCAGGATGGACGGGAAGCCAGCCCCACCGCCGCCATCATCGATAGCCAGAGCGTGAAGAGCGCCGAAAAAGGGGGGCCCGGATCGACCCGCATGGTTATGATGCGGGCAAGAAGATCAAGGGCAAGAAGCGCCACGTTCTCGTAGATACGCTGGGCCTGCTGGTCCACGCCATCGTTCATCCCGCCAACATCCAGGATCGCGACGGCGGCATCATGTTGCTCGCAACGCTGTTCGGGACGCAGCCCTTCTTGAAAATGCTCTTCGCCGACGCCGCCTATCAAGGGCCGCACTTTGGCGGAGCGCTCGCAAAAATCCTGCCCCAACTCCAAACCGAAATCGTCAAGCGCTCCGATCAAGTTCAAGGATTTGTCGTGTTGCCGAAGCGCTGGATCGTCGAGCGCACGATTGCTTGGCTCAATCGCTGTCGAAGACTCGCCAAGGATTGGGAGAACCTCAATCGCAAGGGCCTCGCATTCTTGCGCCTCGCCTCAACCCGCCTCATGCTCCGAAAACTCTGCAATCCGACCTGATGTTCTTGGACAGACTCTTAGAGCATCATTATGCTAGAATGAGATAATCCAGCATTGTGAGAAACGATGGGAGGACGTGATGAGCATGCGAGTTTTGGCTACGCGCAGGCAGATACTGCGTTACGGCGCCGGCGCTGCGGGAGCACTCACCCTCGGAGCGCTTTCATTTCCGGCAACCGCCGCTGACAAGAAATTCAATATTGCGCTTTCCAACGCCTACAACGGCAACAAGTGGCGCAAGCAGATGGCAGAAGCGTGCGATCGGGCGGCAAAGGAACTGCAGGGACGTAAGGTGATCGGCACGTTCAGGGCAGTTCATGGATCCGACAATTCGGTTCCGGCCCAGCTTGCCGCGGTCAGCGACATGATCCTGAAAGGGAATGACGGCATCCTGATCAATTGCTCATCCGGCAGCCAGGTCGGCGGCGTTATAGACCAAGCAAGTGACGCAGGCATAAAGGTTGTCTCGTTCGACGCTTACGCCTCCTCGAACCGGTCGTGGAATATCGGTTTCGATTTTGCGTCTTGGGGCAAGAACAATGCTGACTTCATGGAGAAGCACCTCGGCGGCGAAGGCAAAGCGAAAGGCAACATCCTGATCGTCCGGCTTGCCCTTGGCGCGACCCCAGGCAACCTCATCTACGATGAGTATAAGAAGATGCTTGCCCGCAATCCCGGCCTAACGGTGGTCGGTGAGGTTGAAGGCCAAGCAACCAGATCCGTTGCGCAGCGGAATGTGGCTCAAATTCTGCCGGGCCTGCCAAAGATCGATGGCTGCCTCGGCGCGGGTGGCAACGATTCCTTCGGGATCGTTGAGGGCTTCCTCGCCGCAGGTTACACGATGGAGACGATTCCGCCCATCTGCACCGGGGCCGACGGCGACTACATTCAGTGGTGGCGCGAGGCGCGCGACAAGCACAACTACACGGCAACCGGCATGAACGCGCAGCCGGAAATTGGCGCCTGGGCGGTGTATTACATGGCGAAGATACTGGAGTCCGGTGACAACGAACCAAAGGATTTCACCGCGCCCTCCGTTTTGACGACCAATGAGAACATTGACAATTTCAAAGACGTGAAGGGCGAGCGCATCCCTGTCCACACGTTCAGTTATGAGCAAATCCCCGAGATGTTTAAGCGCGTCGATAAGTTGCCTGGCTAACGAACACCTTGGAAACGCGGGCCATGGCCTCAGCGAGGAGTATCCTAAATAGAGAGTCAGGTGACGACGCCTCCGTGACCGCTTCGGCTGTGGAAGCCGAAGCGATAGCGCGCCGTCACCTGCTCTCAATGCACGGCATCTTCAAATCTTTCGGAACGACGCGTGCCGTACAGGGCGTCGACTTGATCATTAACGAAGGCGAGATCGTCGGCGTCATGGGAGGCAACGGTGCCGGTAAGAGCACCCTTATGAAGATCATCGGCGGCCTGATCTCCAGCGACGCCGGCGAGATCCGATTTGGCGGCGAGACCCTGGGTGTCGCACATTCGCCTTTGGCCGCGATGCGCCTTGGCCTGCGCTTTGTCCACCAAGAGCTGTCGCTCTGCTCGAACCTCGGAGTGTTCGAGAACTTCGCCATCGAGCTTCCAGACATGATAAAGGGGCTTCGCTGGCGATCCAAAGCGATCCAAAGCGCCAACACGGCGCTCGCGAACGTTTTCCCAGACAGCAGGATCGATCCGCGAGCCAAGGTCAGTAGCCTCTCGCTATCTCAGCAGCAAATGGTGGAGATCGCGAGAAGCGCGTGCCACCCGGCAACGCGTCTAATTATCCTCGATGAGCCGACTTCCTCGCTTGGCGCGCGAGAGGCCGAACAGCTTCGCGACTACGTAAGGATGCGGAGCAGGGACGGGGTTTCTTTCATTTTCATCTCCCACCGCGTGAATGAGACATTGACCCTCGTGGATCGGCTTGTGGTGATGCGAAATGGAGCCGTGTCGTGGGCAGGCGAGACGGCGAGTATCGGCGAGCGCGAACTGCTCGAGCTGTTAGGTGGCAGTCACGCTGGTTCCGTTACGGACCGCTTGGCGGCAACCACAGATGATCGAGTTCCAGCCATCGCCCTCAACAATGTGCAGAACCAAACCCTTCGCGGAATGTCGCTGACTGTTGCGCGGGGCGAGATAGTCGGGCTCGCCGGCCTTGAGGGAAGTGGACAGCGCGAGGTCCTGCGGTCGATCTTCGAGCGTACGCATCGTGGCTCCGGCACTATCAAAGTCGATGGCAAGGTCGCGTTCGTATCGGGCGATCGTGCGACTGAAGGCATTTTTCCGCTGTGGTCGATCGACGAGAACATCTCCATATCGGCCGTCGGTCGGCTAAGCCGGTGGGGTATCATCTCGCTACGGCGCATGCGCCAAGTGACGACAGACTGGTTCAACAGGCTCCAGATCAGGGCGGCTGAAGGATCTGTTCTCGCCACGTCCCTCAGTGGGGGAAGTCAGCAGAAAGTTGTCATCGCGCGAGCCCTTGCGGCGAACGCTGACGCCATCGTGCTCGACGATCCGACACGCGGAGTCGATCTTGGCACCAAATCCGATCTCTACAAGCTCTTCCGCAGCTTTGCCGACGAAGGACGGGCAGTGCTGTGGTACTCGACCGACCAGACCGAGTTTGCCCAGTGTGATCGGACGATCGTGATGCGTGGCGGCACTGAAGTCGCGGAACTTAGCCGCGCTGAAGCCTCAGCGAACCGCCTGATAGAGGCATCCTTTCGTTCCCCCAAAAATGGGGCTGTCGATGAGAAGATGTTGCGCAAGATCGAGCGCGCGAAGAAGCGGGCGGCGGTGGTGCCGACACTCATACCGTTCGTTACTTTCGCCCTCGTCTTTGGGCTATGCGTTTCACAGAGCCCAAACATTCTATCGAGCTTTGGCCTGACGTTGGTGTTTTCGGCCGCATTTACTCTGGCTTTCGCAGCAATCAGCCAACTGTTCATGATCGCTGCCGGCGACATCGATCTTGGGCTTGGACCGTTCATCGGCCTCGTCAACGCTCTCGCAGCGACCTGGCTCGTAACCGATCCTGCTTTCGCAGCGATATGCTTCATGTTGCTTCTTCTAGCCTATCCGTTGATGGGTTTGTTCATTCACTCGCGCGGCGTGCCAGCGATCATCGTCACTCTCGGCATGTCTTTCGTTTGGCTCGGATTGGCAAGCCTGCGCCTGCCTCGTGCCGGCGGCTCGGCGCCAGAATGGCTCGTCGAAGCGATCAAGGTGAAACCGCCTTTCTTTCCGATGGAGGTCTATCTCTGCATCGCCGCGGCTATCGTCGCCCATCTCGTACTCATGGTCTGGCGCTACGGCGTGGTGCTTCGCGGCTTCGGGGCGAACCCGCGTGCCGTAGCGGCCGCGGGCTGGTCTACCCGGATCGCCAAGGTGACCCTCTACGCCTTCGCGGGAGCCTTTGCCTTTCTCGCCGGCATTGTGGTGACGGCGAGCACGCGTGGCGGCGACCCGACCGGCGCTGTTTCGATGACCCTCCTGTCCGTGGCGGCCGTGGTCCTAGGCGGCTCCGCATTCTCCGGCGGTGTCGTTTCGCCAGTCGGCGCAGTATTCGGTGCTCTAACGCTCGTACTCGTCGGGACACTACTTTCGCTCTTCGAGGTAGACGGTATGTTTCTCCCAATGGTGCAGGGTTTCCTGCTTCTCGGTGTCGTCGGCGTGCGCACTCTTCTTGTCAGGAGACCTCAGTGATCAGCGTTGCAGAGCTTCAAAAGCGGCCGTGGTTTTGGCCAGCCGTTTCCTGCGTCGTCCTGTTTGCAATCATACTGCTTTTCTCGCCAGTGCTGCGCTATAGCATCTTGACTGCCAACCTTGCGGCCGCAAGCTTCCTGGCGCTCGTCGGGTTCGGCCAGATGTTCGCGGTCGCCACCGGCGAAGGCGGCATCGACCTTTCTGTACCGTTCGTTATGAACTTCTGCGCATTTCTGGCCGTCCAGCTTGTCGATCAGTCGCTCAGCTCAATCCTTCTTGTCTTCATCCTTGGCGTAGGCTTCGGAATGGCGATTGGGCTGGTCAATGGCCTTGTAGTTGTCAGCTTTCGCATTCCGCCGATTATCGGAACTCTCGCGGTCGGCTACATTGTGTTGACCCTGGTGCAGCTCCTTTCAGCCCAAGGTGGCGCTTCGACATTTGCTGCACGCGACCTCACCAATTTCGTGCGTGCCTCGATCTTTGGCGCTTCGGTCCCGTTCGTCTTCGTCCTTGTCGTCGGAGCGCTCGCCGCGCTTCTAATCAACCGCACCTCCTTTGGGCGCTCTCTTCTTGCCGTAGGGCAGAGCCGACAGGCAGCATATTTGTCGGGGATCAAAATCGCGCCCACCATCATCGGCGCTTATATCATCAGCGGCGCACTTGCCGGCCTCTGCGGCGTGCTGCTCGCCGCATCTGTCGGGAGCGCCGACCTCGAACTCGGCAATCCCTATCTGCTGGCGAGCGTGGGCGCTGTGGTCCTTGGTGGCAACAACATAAGCGGTGGCATGGCGACTGTAGGTGGGACAGTTGCGGGAGCGATCCTGCTGACCCTTCTCGTGGCAACGGTCACGGTCGTCGGTCTGCCTCTCGAGTTCCAAAACATTGTGCGTGGCGTCATCATAACCCTGGTGTTGGTCCTCGCTAATGTGCCGGCGCACCGTCAGCCACTCATGCGGTTTTTGGGGCGCACCGCCTGACGAGCCTTGATGGATCAGCTCTGGGCCGCGTCTGCGTTCGCGAAATCATGACGTTGCACGAACCATTTCCAGAAAGCGATCGATCCACTTTTCAGATGCCGGCGCATGGGCGAGCTGAAGTTGCCGGTCCTCATCCAGTGGGGCGAGCTGGATCGATGGATTCCGCTGTCGGACGCCCACGGGTTCCAGCGCGGCATCGCCGGCGCCGAGCTGCGGGTCTACCCGGGCGCGGGCCACGTCCCGATGGAAGAGCTCCCCGAGGCGACCGCCCGCGATGCCGACGCCTTTCTCGGACCGCCCGCCCGGGACAGCTGTAGGTCCGAAACGCCGCATCACGACCAAACAGTGCTACGGTCGATGCATGTCGACAGCCGATCTCAACTTGCTTGTCACCCTTGATGTGCTGCTCGCGTCAGGCGAGCGCGGGTCGTCGGCGACCGAGTGAATCTCGCCCGTTCTAATCGAAAGCCGAGTGATGTGAGGTGACGACACGATTCCCGCGCTGGTCTGGAGCGCTCTGCCCATCCCGGTTCATTTCCTCAATCAACGTTGGGAGGAAATCGGTCTCTCCTTGGAGGCTACAAGGCTCCGAATGGGCGGAAGGTGATTCATCCGGATGAGTGCAGGCGTCATAGTCAACTTCCGGCTTTTTCTTCGGAGACGCTTAACCAGCGTCCGACCCGGATGCTTGCGGGCATATTTGGCCTATATTGATGGATTGACGGGCGCCTGCGCTAGGGCCAACTTATCAGGGGTAAATTGCCAGAGTTGCGCTAGCAGGAGGCCCTCGTGCAGGAGCTCTCGAGCTACGCGTTCTCGCCGCTGAGGGAGGGAGACATCGCTCTCTACCGCGGCTCCGGCAACGCTTTGGCGCCGATCCTGCTTGTCGCCGCGGAAGAAACCTCGCTCGATTGCGTCAAGCGGCTCGAACACGAATATGCGCTCAAAGCCGAACTGGACGCTGCCTGGGCGGCGCGGCCAATTGCGTTATCCCGCCACAACTACCGCTTGGGGTTGGTGCTCGAGGACCCCGGGGGCGAGCCGCTCGATCGACTGCTCGGCCAGCCGATGGATGTGACGCAGTTCCTGCGCATCGCGATTCCGCTTGCGGCCGTAATCGGCCAGGTGCACGCGCGCGGGCTGATCCACAAGGACATCAAGCCGGCCAATATCCTGGTGGACGTCGCAAGTGGCGGCGTCCGGCTCACCGGCTTCGGCATCGCCTCGCGTCTGCCGCGCGAGCATCAGGCCGCCACGCCGCCGGAGGTGATCGCCGGAACGCTCGCCTATATGGCGCCGGAACAGACCGGCCGGATGAACCGCTCGATCGATGCCCGCAGCGATCTCTACTCTCTCGGCATCACCTTCTACGAGATGCTCACCGGGACATTGCCGTTCACCGCGGCCGATCCGATGGAGTGGGTGCATTGCCACATCGCCCGGCAGCCGGCGCCACCCGACGAGCGGGTCGCGGGCATCCCGGGGCCGCTCTCGGCGATCGTGATGAAGCTCCTCGCCAAGACCGCCGAGGACCGCTACCAGACCGTCGCGGGTCTCACGGTCGATCTGCGGCGTTGCCTGGCGGCCCAGGAAGCGCACCGCCGCATCGACCCATTCCCGCTGGGTGCGCACGACGCGTCGGACCGGCTGCTGATCCCGGAAAAGTTGTATGGACGCGAAGCCGAGATCGATACGCTCGTCGCCGCGTTCGATCGGGTCGTGACCCGCGGCGCGACCGAACTCGTGCTGGTGTCCGGCCACGCCGGCATCGGCAAATCCTCGCTTGTCAATGAGCTGCACAAGCAGCTGGTCCCATCGCGTGGTCTCTTCGCCTCCGGCAAGTTCGACCAGTATAAGCGAAATATCCCTTATGCGACGCTGGCCCAGGCCTTCCACAGCCTTGTCGATCAGATCCTCAGCAAGAGCGACGCAGAGATGGGCCGATGGCGTTCCGCGTTGCTGGACGCGCTTGGCCCGAACGGCCAACTGATGGTCAATCTCATCCCGGAGCTCTCTCTCATCATCGGTGAGCAATCGCCAGTTCCCGAACTCGCGCCGCAGGATGCCAAGAACCGCTTCCAGATGGTGTTCCGGCGGTTCCTCGGCGTGTTTGGCCGGCCGGAGCACCCGCTCGCGCTGTTCCTCGATGATCTGCAATGGCTGGACTCGGCAACCCTTGATTTGATCGAGCACCTTGTCGTGCACCCGGAGGTGCGGCACCTGCTGCTGGTCGGCGCCTATCGCGACAATGAGGTCGGTCCCGCGCACCCGCTCAAGCGGACGTTAGAGGCGATCCGCGGAGCCGGGGCGAGCGTGCAGGAGATCGTGCTTGCTCCCCTCATGCCGGACGATGTGGCGCGGCTGCTTGCGGATGCTCTGCATACGGAGCATGAGCGCGCGCGACCCTTGGCTGACCTGATGTTCGAGAAGACCGGTGGAAATCCGTTCTTCACGATCCAGTTCTTGCTCCGCATGGCGGATGAGGCGCTGCTGGCCTTCGATCCCGGCCTGGCGGCCTGGACCTGGGACCTGCCGCGCATTCGCGCCAAGGGCTTCACCGACAATGTCGCGGATCTCATGGCGGCGAAGCTGAGCCGCCTGCCCCTCGCGACTCGGAGAGCTCTGGGACAGCTGGCCTGTCTGGGGAATGTCGCCGAGACCACTACGCTGACTCTGGTTCATGGTGGCGCCGAGGAAGCGATGCACGCGGCACTCTGGGAAGCCGTCCGGTCCGGCTTCGTCGTCCGCTCGGACAGCACCTACACCTTCCTTCACGACCGGATCCAAGAGGCGGCCTATGGGCTCATCGCCGAGGACGAGCGGGCCATAGCGCATCTTCGGATCGGTCGCATGCTCGCAGAACGGACCTCCCCGGAGGCGCTCGAAGAGAACATCTTCGACATTGTGAACCAGTTCGATCGTGGCGCGGCGCTGATTACCTCACAGGACGAGCGCGAGAAGGTCGCAGGCCTCAACCTCATGGCCGGCAAGCGTGCGAAGGCGGCAACCGCCTATGCCGCTGCACTGCAATATCTCACCTCGGGCCGCACGTTGATGGCAGAGAGTGGATGGGAAAGGTGTTACCGGCTCAGCTTTGACCTCGATCTCAACTGCTCCGAGTGCCAGTATCTGACGGGAGAGTTGGCAGCGGCGGAAGAACTGCTCGCGATGCTGTCGCTGCGCGCACAGACCAGCGTTGACTCTGCAGCCGTTGCCAGCGTGCGGATCAATCTCTACACAAATTTGGACCAGAGCGACGGCGCCGTCGAGGTGGGCCTCGAGTATCTCCGCGTGGTCGACGGTCGGTGGTCGTCGCATCCAACCGAGGGAGACGTCCGCGAAGCATACAGCCGCTTGTGGCAGCAGTTGGGGTCCGGCTCGATCGAAACCCTCCTTGACCTACCGCCGATGAGCGACACAGGCCGGTCCGCGACAATGGATGTGCTCTCGGCGCTCGCGTCGCCGGCCTTGTTCACCGACTTGAATCTGTTCCGCCTCGTTGTCAGTCGGATGGCGGCTCTCAGCCTTGAATACGGCAACAGCGACGGATCATGCTACGCTTATGTGTGTCTGGGCGGCGTCCTCGGCACGTACTTCGGAGACTACCCGGCAGGGTTCCGCTTTGGGCGGCTTGGCCTGGATCTGCTCGAGAAGCGTGGGCTCGACCGGCACGGCGCCCGCGTCTACTTGGCCTTCGCGGCCCACGTCGCGCCTTGGACGCAGCAACTGCCAACCTGTCGCATCTTCCTGCGGCGCGCCTTCGAGGCCGCGCAGAGAGCAGGTGACCTTACCTATTTAGCCTATTGCTGTGCTGACTTGATCACGAACCGCCTCGCTTCCGGAGATCCGCTCGATGACGTGGAGCGAGAAGCCTCGAATGCGCTTGAATTCGTGCAGAAATTGCGGTTCGGTCTCATCAGCGACATCATTACCCCGCAGCTCAGGCTCATTCGGGCGTTCCGTGGGCTGACGTCGGATTTCAACTCCTTCAATGACGCGGACTTCGACGAGGTCCGCTTTGAGCAACGTCTGGATAACAATCCTCAGCTGACCATTGCGGCGTCCCACTATTGCATTCGCAAGCTGCAAGCATGCGTCTACGCCGGTGATGGTGCATCTGCCGTTGCGGCTGCATTGAAAGTCGCGCCGCTGCTTGGGACAGTACCGACGCAAGTCGAGTTATCGGAATATCACTTCTACGCGGCACTTGCGAGGGCGGCGGGTTGCGATATGGCCTCGGCCGAGGAGCGGCCCCGGCATTTGCAAGCGTTGGCGGCTCATCACCGGCAGATCGCGCTCTGGGCGAAGAACTGTCCCGCAACTTTCGCAAACCGCGCGGCACTAGTTGGCGCTGAGATCGCCCGCCTCGAAGGTCGCGAACTCGATGCCGAGCGCCTCTACGAACAGGCCATTCGGTCGGCTCGCAAGCACGGCTTCGTGCAGAACGAGGGCCTCGCCTATGAGGTGGCCGCGCGATTCTACACCGCGCGCGGCTTCGAAACTTTCGCCACCGCCTATCTCCGGAACGCCAGGCACTGTTATCTCCGCTGGGGCGCGGACGGAAAGGTGAGGCAGCTCGATAGGCTTTATCCGCACGTCGCCGCTCCGGAGGTGCACCGCTCGACGGCGACCATTGGCTCCCCAGCTCAGCAGCTTGATGTAGCGAGCGTCGTCAAAGCGTCTCAGGTCCTGTCCAGCGAGATCGTCTTACCCAAGCTCATCGAGCGGCTGATGACGATCGCACTCGAGAACGCAGGCGCGGATCTCGGCCTTCTCATCCTGCCGACAGAGGACGACTATTTGATTCAAGCAGAGGCACGGACCATCGGCGATAAGATCGAGGTCGCGCTCTGCCAAAACTCCATCACCGGTATCACCAGTCCCGAATCCCTCGTCCGCTACGTCATCCGCACGCACGAAAGCGTGCTCCTCGATGATGCCGCGAAGCCGAACCTGTTCTCCGAGGACGACTACCTGCGCGATCGAAAGTCCAGGTCGATGCTCTGCTTGCCGCTGATCAAGCAAGGGAGACTGACCGGACTCATCTACCTGGAAAACACATTGACCTCGCACGCGTTCACGCCGGATCGGATCGCGGTTCTCGATCTCTTGGCGGCGCAAGCCGCGATCTCGCTGGAGAATACTCGGCTCTATAGCGATCTGCAGGAGCGGGAAGCGAAGGTTCGGCGCCTGGTCGACTCCAACATCATCGGGATCCTTATCTTGGATTTTGAAGGCCGGATCCTCGAGGCCAACGACGCCTTCCTCCACACGGTGGGATACAGCCGCGACGATCTCATTTCGGGTCGCGTGCGCCGGGCCGAGCTGACGCCCGACGAATGGAGCGACGCTACGGAACGAGCCTTGGCAGAGCTCAGGGCGACGGGAAGCAACAGAGCTTACGAGAAGGAGTACTTGCGGAAAGACGGCACCCGCGTGTCCGTCCTTGTCGGCGGGGCAAGTTTCGGCGAAAGCCAAGACCGATGCGTCGCCTTCGTGCTCGATCTGACCGAGCGCAAGGAGGCGGAGAGAAACCTGCGCGAGAGCGAGCGCCGATACGGCGAAGCGCAGATGGCGCTCACTCACGCCAATCGCGTCACCACGATGGGGCAACTCACGGCCTCGATCGCCCATGAAGTTAAACAGCCGATCGCAGCGGTGATTGCCAATGCGGATGCCGCTTTGCGCTGGCTTGGCCGTGGGCCCCCCGATCTTGAGGAGGTCCGGCAGTCCCTCGATTCGATCATCAAGGACTGCAATCGAGCCGGCGACGTCATCGATCGCATACGCGCCCTCGTTAAGAAGGCGCCAGCACGACAGGATCGGTTGGATATAAACGAGGCGATGCTCGAGGTCATCGAGGTGACACGCAGCGAAGTGCTGCGGAATGGCGTCTCGCTGCAGACAGAGCTCGCAAGGGGCTTGCCGCTTATTCGAGGCGATCGCATTCAACTGCAACAGATCGTGTTGAACCTGATCATGAACGCGGTCGAAGCGATGAGCGACGCCAGCGTGGAGTCGCGCGACTTGCTGATCAGCACCCTGAGGGATGAATCGATCGGCGTGCTGGCGGCTGTGCGAGATTCGGGCCCGGGACTCGAGCCGGAGCGCCTCGAGCGCCTCTTCGATCCGTTCTACACGACCAAGCCAGGCGGCATGGGCATGGGACTTTCGATCTGCCGATCGATTGTGGAAGCTAACGGGG
>Ga0137412_10003883_pt1 | contig 11939 bp, 2 predicted proteins | sample CZODoug2_1_16fun_FD_122160 | JGI IMG/M metagenome (GOLD analysis project Ga0137412, IMG submission 122160) | Vadose zone soil fungal communities from Angelo Coast Range Reserve, California, USA - CZODoug2_1_16fungal (Hybrid Assembly) | ecosystem: Environmental > Terrestrial > Soil > Vadose zone...
GCAGGGCCATGATCCGATCGACCGTGGCCGAGCGCCACTCCTCCATCTCCTCGAGCGGAATGGGCTCACCGGTGTAGCTGCTGTTCCAGCCCCGGAAGTCCATCCCGAACTCGGGCGCCTCGCCGTCCGCGCCGTACAGCTCGTCGTAGATGCTCTGCCACTCACCGACGATCTCCGCGTCGTGGTCGGTGTCGCGGTTGGCGGTCGAGGCGTGCTCGAAGGTGATGTAGGCGACCAGCTGGGAGCCGGTGGTGCCGTGGTGCACGGTGGCGGCCGCCTGGCTGACCTGTGGGCAGGCCAGCAGAGCGCTCTCGATCTCGCCGAGTTCGATCCGCTGTCCGCGCAACTTGATCTGCGTGTCGACGCGCCCCAGATAGTCAAGGGTGCCGTCCGGATTCCAACGCGCCAGGTCACCGGTGCGATACATGCGGGTGCCACCGCGGACGTGAGGAGCAGATTCACCTTGCGCGGCTTGCGCGCCATGGGGATTGGCCACGAACCGTTCGGCAGTGAGCTTCACGCGGCCCAGGTAGCCGTGTGCCAGGGCAGCCCCGGCCAGATACAGCTCGCCCACCACGCCGATGGGCGAGAGGTTCAACTGCGCGTCGAGCACCAGCGTCCGCACGCCCGCAATCGGGGTGCCGATGTTGACCCGTCGAGTGGGCGATAGAGGCGCGCTGGTTGCCCAGATGGTTGCCTCACTGGGGCCGTACGCGTTGAACATGCGGCGGCCCGGCGCCCAGGCGTGCACCAACTCGTCCGGGCAGGCCTCTCCACCCGTGATGAGCGTCGTCAGGTCGTCCAGGCGTGGCCGATCCAGTGACGCCACCACCGTCGGGGTCAGCAGTGTCGCGCTGACCCGGTGCCGTTGCATCAGTGCGGTGAGCGACTCACCGGCATACACATCCCGAGGCGCCACCACCAACGCGGCACCCGAGCCCGTCGCCATCAACATCTCGAACAGGGACGCATCGAACGTCGGCGAGGCCACCATCAGGACCCGGTCGGCTGCGCCCAATCCGTACATGTTGCGTAGCGCCGCAGCGAATCCCAGCAGGCCGGCATGGCTGACCGCCACACCCTTTGGCTCGCCGGTCGACCCCGACGTGAAGATGACGTAGGCGGTGTTGTCCACGGCCAGCGCCGCAAGCCGGTCGCCGTCGGTGATGGCCTCGGCACTGTATTCGGACAGCTCCAGACCGTCGAGGCGCACCACCCGGCGCGGCCCGGCGCCGGCAACCGTATCGGCATCGCACGTCAACACGCACACGGCCGCAACCGAATCCAACACGGTGGCGATCCGTTCGACGGGATGCGTCCGATCCACCGGAACGTAGATCCCGCCGGCCTTGATCACCGCCCACCATGCCACCGCCAGTTCGGCGCATCGGTCCACGGCCACGCCGACGGCACGCTCCGGACCGACTCCCGCCTCGATCAGCAACCGCGCCAACCGCGTCGACCACTCGTCGAGCTCGCCGTACGACCAGCTGCGGGCACCGTCGACGATCGCCAAGGCCTCGGGGTTGGCCGCCACGGCCGTGGCCAGCAGCTCCGGCGCCGTCGCGATCGGCGCCAGTTGTCCGGCGCCAGACCAACGCTGCAACTGAGCCTGCTCGCCCGCATCGAGCAGGTTGATCGACAACAGCCTCCGCGCCGGATCGGCGGTCATCGCCACCAGGAGCCGGCCCAACCGTTCGGTCAGCCCCTCGATGCTGGCCTCGGTGAACACGTCGGTGTCGTATTCGAGGTGCAGGCTGAGTTCGCGGCCGGGCAGGGCTTCCACCGTCAGCGGATAGTGGTTGTATTCGCGGTTGGTGAACTCGGCGATCCCCAACTCCTGGTCACCCAATGGCACGCTGGTGTCGACCGGGTAGTTCTCGTACACGAAGAGGGTGTCGAACAACATCTCGTGGCCGGTGGCGCGGTGAATCTCGCTGAGCGCCAGATGCTGGTGCTCGAGTGTGTCGTTGTGGGCGGTCTGCAACTGCTCCAGCAGATCGGTGGCTGTGGTGGCCGCGGTGATGTTGGCGCGCACCGGCACGGTGTTGATCAGCAGGCCGACCATCGACTCCGCGTCGGCCACCTCGAGTTGGCCCAACCGGGACCGCGCCGTGCCGAAGGCTACGTCGTGCTTGCCGGTCAACGAGGACAGCAGCACCGCCCAGGCGGCCTGCAGCACGGTGCTGACGGTGGTGTGAGACGAGCGGGCCAGCTCGCCAAGCGCCTGCGTGGTCTGTTCGGGTACCTGGAACGACGCAAACCCTCTGCGCCCGAGCCCCAACCGATCCTGCAGCCGATTCTGAGGACCGACCAGTGCGGGTGTGTCGAAGCCTGCGAGGACGTCGCGCCAGGCTTCGCGGGCGGCATCGAGGTCTCGGTCGGCCAGCCAGGTGATGAACTTCCGGTACGACGCGGCCGGGGGTAGTCGATGCCCGCCATACCCGGCGAAGATCTCGTTCAGCAGGATCGGCATCGACCAGCCGTCGAGCACGATGTGGTGATTGGTCAGCACGAAACGGTGCCGATCCTCCGCGATGCGAATCAGCACGACCCGAAACGCCGGCTGGTCCGCGAGATCGCAGACGGCGGCGCGCTCGGCGGCGCAGAGCCGCTGAATCTCTTCCTCGCCCAGATCACCCTTGGCTGCACCGGGATCACTGAAATCCACATACCGCCAGGCCATTACGGGATCGGCGAGGATGATCTGCACCGGCTCGTCGAAGTCTTGGCAGAACTGCGCCGCCAAGTGGGGATGCCGGGTCACCACCGCATGCACCGCGTCGCGCAACCGCTGCGGGTCGAGGGCACCGGTCACGGTGAAGTCGAGTTGCACCGCATACATGTCGGCCGTGTCATCGCCGGGCAGCGCGGTGCGGGTGTGGAAGAGCAGTCCCTGCTGCAGGGGCGTCAGCGGCAGAATGTCGGCGATCCGGTATTGCCGCGCCAACTCGTCGATCTGCGGTTGGCGCAGCCGTGCCGGTGCGATGTCGGATGGCGTCAGCCCGCCTCCACCGGCACGCACGTGCGCGCAGATGCCCGCCAGGGCGTCGAACCACAGTCGGCTCAACCGGGTGATGTCGGCGTGATCGAGTGCGGAGGTGGCCCAGGTCCAATCGGCTTGCAGTTGCGGACCGGCGTCGGTATCGACGGTGCCTGCGTTGAGCTCCACGGTGTGAAACAGCGGCAGGGGCGCCGCGGCGGCGGCACCGGTCAACGACAGACCGTCTTGGCCGAAGCGCCAGAGATCTTCGGCCCCTTGGATTGCCGGGAAGCCCAGGCGCCCGAGGTAGTTGAATCCGATGGTCGGGTCGGCACCGTCCAGACCGGCCTCGGCGTTGAGGTAGCGCAGCAGTCCGTAGGTCAGGGGATGCGGCAGCGCACGAAGCTGCTCCTTGGCGTCCTTGATCGCCGCCCCCAGCGCCGCGTCACCGGCGATCACCTGAGCCCAATTCAGACGATCGCCCGACCCGCCTAGTTTCAGGGACACCGGGTACTTGGTGGTGAACCATCCCACGGTGCGGGACAAGTCCACGTCGGCGGCTATTTCTTCGTGGCGGCCGTGTCCCTCGACGTCGATGCCTATCGGTGTCGCGGGATTGCCAAGGAACTCCGCTACCGCCAAGGCGAACCCGATCAACAGAACGTCTTGAATCCCAGCATGAAACGCCATCGGCACGTCTGCGAGCAGCGCGCGAGTGTTCTCGGCATCCAGCGTCAGCGAGAGGCGCCCCGCCGTGAGGTAGGTATCGGTGTGGGGGCGCACACTGGGCAGCAGGGACGGTGCTGCCGCCACCTGCCTCCAGGCGTCCGCCTGCCGCATGACTTCCTGGCGTTGTGCGTGCTCGGCGAGCAGGGACGCCCAGCGTTGAAACGACGTGCCGGAGCTCGGCAATGCTACGTCCTGCCCGGCACGGTGCTGACTCCAGGCAATGTTGATGTCTTCCAACAAGATTCGCCAGGAGACGCCGTCGACCGCGAGGTGGTGAATGATCAGCACGAGTTGACCGCTGGTGGCGACCCACAACGCGCTGAGCATCACCCCGGCCGCTGGGTTCAACCGCGACCGTGCCTCTACCACTGCGGCATCGGACAATTCGTCCAGCACGTGCAGGCAATCGCGGGCCTGCATCGATCCCACATCGGGCACCTGCAGCGACCAATCTTGCGTGCCCTCGTCGACGACGCGCAGCCGCAGCGTCGCATGTCGATCCAGCAAGGCCTGCAGCACCACCGCCACGTCGGCCTCGGTGGCTCCCGCCGGCGCCTGCACGATCAGGGTCTGGTTGAATTCGGCGGTCCATCCGCTCGTGCCTTCCAGGTTGGCCAGCCACCGCATGATCGGGCTGGGCGCCACCGGCCCGACGCCTTCGTCGATGACGTCGGCTTCGCCCCCCATTGGCCCAACCACCAATGCCAGCCGGGCCACCGTCTGCTCGACGAAGACGTCGCGCGGCCGACACGTCAGCCCTGCGGCCCGCGCCCGCGCCGCTACCTGCATCGAGAGAATGCTGTCGCCGCCCAGTTCGAAGAACGAGTCGTCGACACCGACGACCTGCGGCGGTTCGACACCGAGTACCTCGGCGTAGATGCCTGCCAAGATCTCCTCGACTGCGCTGCCCGGCGCCCGGTACTCCCCGGCGGTGTACTCCGGTGCAGGCAACGCCCGGGTGTCGAGTTTGCCGCTGGGTGTCAGCGGCAGCTCTGGCAGCACCATCACCGCGACGGGAACCATGTACCCCGGCAGCCGCGCCGCCAGCGTCGCACGCGCCTCGGCCGGATCGATGGTGCCGGTGACATAGCCGACCAGCCGCTTGTCCCCCGGACGGTCCTCGCGGGCGATCACCACCGCCTGCTGCACCCCGTCGAGTGCGGCCAAAGCCGTTTGCACTTCGCCGAGTTCGATGCGGTACCCGCGGATCTTGACTTGTTCGTCGGCGCGCCCGACGTAGCGCAGCTGCCCGTCGGCGCCCCAGTACACCAGGTCGCCGGTGCGATACATGCGCTTTCCAGGTTGACCGGCTTTACCGAACGGGCAAGCCACGAACCGCGATGCGGTCAACCCCGTCCTGTGCAAGTACCCCACACCCAGTCCGTCACCGGCCACGTACAACTCACCGACGACCCCGGCGGGTACCGGCTGCAACCATCCGTCCAACACGAAGAGCGCCGACCCCGGCACCGGCGATCCGATCGGCGCCGCACCGGAACCGGCGGTCAGCGGTGCGCTGATCGCCACGTAGATCGTGGTCTCGGTCGGGCCGTAGGCGTTGATCATCACCCGCGTTGGCCGACCTTGCTCCTCGCGTGCGCGGGGCGCCCAGTTGTCCACTACCTCAGCGGGGCAGGCCTCACCGCCCATCACCAACGCAGTCGATTCCAGCCCTTCGGCTGCCAACATCCCTATTGCAGAGGGAGTTTGAGTGAGAACGGTGACTCGTTGCGAGACCAGGAAGTCGTGAAATCCTTCTGGTTCGTGCGCCACCGATTCGGGCACCACCACCAGTCGGCCACCGCGCAACAACGCCGCGAAGATCTCCCATACCGAGAAGTCGAAGGCGTAGGAATGCCAATGCGACCACGCCTGCTCGGACGCCGGGGGCAAGCCGGCGTCCTGCGACGCGATCAACTGCGTCAGGTTGTGGTGCGAGATCGCTACGCCCTTGGGCCTACCGGTCGTGCCGGAGGTGTAGATCACGTAGGCGACGTCGTCGGAGGCAGGGGCCCCCAGCCCGATATCGGGTTGGGTGCCTGCCGCAGGGTCAGCGGGATCACCGAGATCGATGACCGGCCCATCGAATCCGCCGAGTCGGTCGGCCAGGTCGGGAGTGGTGATGGCGGCGAACGGTGCGGCGTCGGTGAGCATGAACGCGATCCGGGCCTGCGGCAGTGCGGGATCGATCGGCAGGTAGGCCGCCCCCGTCTTGAGCACCGCCACGATCGCCGCGACGGCCTCGACGGAACGGGACAACAGCACCGCCACGCGCTGCCCTGGGCCCACGCCACGGCCGGCCAGTCGATGCGCGAACCGGTTCGAGGCCTCGTCGAGTTCGTGGTAGGTCAGCGACCCACCCTCGCCGCTGATCGCCACCGCCTGCGGGGTGCGCGCCACCTGCGCGGCGAACATCGCCGGAACCGAGACCGGAGGCGTCGCCCCAGGCGTCAAAGCCGCCCAGTTACCGAGCTCTTCCAACCGGGCGCGCTCCGGCTGACCAAGCAGATCCAACGATGACAACGGCCGTGCCGGATCAGCGGTCATCGCGGCCAGCACCCGCTCCAACTGACCCGCCAGAACGGCGACGTCGAGATTCGCGAACTGCTGCCCAGCGCCAAAAGTGTTGAGTAACAGCTCGTCACCGTCACCGGCAAAAGCGATGCCGAAGCCGCGCCCCAGGCCGGAGATCAGTGACGCCGACGCCGCTACACCACCGAAGGGCACCGTGAATCCGGACGGGAGGAAGTCGACCACCACCCTGTCGGGCACCTCACCTGGGCCACGGAGGTGAGTCTTGCGCTCCAGAGCTTGCACCGGATAGCGCTGATGTTGCAGCGCTTCACGAATGCGCGTGTCGACGTGCGCACAGAAGTCGGACACCGCAGATTCTGGCGAGAGCTGCAATACCAACGGCACGACCCCGGCGACCATCCCGGGAAGAGTCTTCGACTCCGGGACTACGCGCCTGCTGACCGGGAAGTCGAGCACGACCTCCCTGCCCTCCGCGCTCCAGCCGCGAACGACGAGCGCGCAGGCCGCGGTGATCACCGTTGATCGGGGCACGTTCCACGCCTGGCACAGCTGCTCGACCCGGAGAAGGATCGCCGGATCCAATGGCACCGGGTCAGAAGACCCATAGGGATCGCTGTCGCCCACGTCTTCGGGCAAACGACTGTCGTGTCCGGTCGCCGACGGAAGATTTGCAGTCCAATATGCCTGATCTTCTACATGGGATTCGGATGCTTCGTAATCCAGTTCGCAGTCAAGCAGATCCTGCAACGAACCGAAGATGGGTGGCGGAATCGGTGCGCCAGAAACGAGGGCAGAATAAACAGATGCAATCCGCCGGCAAACCAACGCAAGACCATATCCGTCAATGACGATGTGGTGGCAGCACACATACAGATAGATTTCGTCGTCTCGTACCTGAAACAACGCGAATCTGAACAACGGGCCGCTAAACGGCATCGGCGTGCTCTGAATCGACGTTGCTATCTCGCGAGCCTCCCGCATGGGTTGGCCCGAATTGCTCAGATCGAAAATGGATAGCTCGACGTCTGGATAATCGACCGGCCGTTGGTACACGTGGCCATCCACCTCGAAGAAGGCAGACCGGATTGGTTCGGCTTCTCCCACCACTCGACGGATCGCCCATTCGAGGGCGTCGCGCTCGACCGCGCCAGCAATCCTTACGAATAGGCCGAGCTGCCACTCCGTTCCCGAGTTTCGCGTTTCCTGCGCCAGCCAGATGTCCAACTGGCCGCGCGTGACTGGTCGTGTGTGATCGCCGAGCTCCATCCCTTACCCTCGAATTGAGACGGTAACGCGATCAGCCTCGGACGTTCTCAGACAACCTGTCGCGCAGACTCTTTGGCCGAATATCGGTCCACTCTTGGTCGATGTAGTCCAGACACGCGGCCCGGTCCGCTTCGCCGAAGACCACCCGCCATCCATCAGGAACATCAGAAAAGGTCGGCCACAGGCTGTGCTGCTCCTCCTCGTTGACCAGCACGTAGAAGCTGCCGTTGTCATCGTCGAACGGGTTGGTAGTCACGGTGCCCTCCAAGAGAATTGACGCTCAAGACAATTGACGTTTACCTGATCTCGGTTTACCTGCAGGCGCATGCTACCCGGCTGGCCTGAAATTGACAGTTGAATGTTTCCTAGGCGTGCCCCGCAAGTACCGACTTTGAATTCATCCGAGTCAAACGTCGTCGCCGCCGATCTTGAAAGTCACATCACACCGCCGCGGAACTGCACTGCGCACGCCGATCTAACGACAAAAGCGCCGTCGTCGCAAGAACTACTCAGGTTCGCTTCCGCAATATGTTCTTGACTCCCGAATTCAGCTGGGGGGTACAGCGTTCGGTGCACCGGGCATTAGACCCGCGAGTTGGTCGCGGCTGGTGGTCCCCGTCTTGGCCATCGCCCTGTAGATGTGGTTTTCGACGGTGCGCACCGACAACGACAAGCGTTGTGCGACGTCGCGGTTGGTCAGTCCGTTCCGGATCAGCATCACGATCTCGCGCTCACGGTCGGTCAACGGCAGCCGCTCGACGGCTGGGCCAAGGGCCGGAGTCCTGGCGCCACCGCACCGCTCGGCAAGCGCCTGCGCTCGGACCGAAGATGCAAGGGCAGACCCACGCAAGTCCTTGCGGCGATACACAGTGCACGCATCAGCGGCGGCATCGGTGGCCGCCACTAGATCACCCATCCGTTCGAAATCCTCTGACACCAAAGCCAATTCATCACCGTCGGCGGCGCGCAAGGCCTCCGCATAATGCGCCGCGATAGCTGCCCGAGGGCCCTCGACGATCGCTTTCAGTTCACGCAGTCGCGGCCCGCATGAACTCTCACCGAACTGGACGGCGGTCTGTAGACACATCACCTCTGGAGCGAATTGCCCATTGGCCCTGGCAGTCTCGGCTGCCGTCAGCAACATCGTCACGGCCTCGCTGACTGCGCCCTGGCCCGCGGACACCCACGCCTTGGCGATCGCGTGCTCGTAGTCGAGGTATCGCCACGCCGGATGGCGGTACTGCCGCACGGCATCAAGCGCAGCGGCAGCTTCACCGGTCAGACCACGCATCGCCAGCGCCGTCGCGTATCGAACTTGGCTTCGGGCAGCGTTGCCGCTCTTGTCACCAGACGCCCGTGCCCGCACAACCACCGATTCCAGGAGCGAACTGGCGACCTCGAGGCGGCCGGCACCCAAGGCAACGAGGCCAATCACCGCATCGGCTCTGCCCGAGACCATCACTTCCGGGACATCAACCGAACGCTGGCGCAAGTACTCGGCCGGCTTCTCCGCGTCGGTGATTCGGCCAGACAGCACGAGCGCGACCGCGTGAGCCTCCGGGATGGTGAGAACCGTGCGTATCGGAACGGGGTAACTGGCCTCGGCCGAGGCCACGGCGTCGTCAGTGCGGCCCGCATCTCCCGCGGCGACAGTCAGCGCCCAGGCAGTGTGACGCGCTACAAAGGCGTCCTGTTGTTCGGCCCGCGCGAATTCCTCCGCCGATTCTCGGGCTGCATCCGGCTTGCCCGTCGCCGCCCAGTACAGCGCAAGAAATGCGTCGACGCCGCTTCGCTCCCCTGGCTTCGCCTCACGCGAAGCATCATCGATCAGCCGTTTCGCGCCCTCGGGGTCGGCGAGTGTGATCAACCTGTTCATGGCGCGCAGATAGACGAATCTGCTGACGTCGACGGCAGTCAACTCCTCCGTGGGAACCTTGGCCAGTACGGCGTCGGCCTGTTCACCGTCCCCGAGCCACGACAACACGTACGCGCAGATGAAACTCGCCTCCGCGTCTCCGCCCGCGCGGATCGCGGCGTCGGCCAGGCGCCTCGCCAGTGGCAGGTCCAGAAGCCAAACTGCACCCTGCGCGGCTTTTGTCAGCAGATCCGCGTCCGGTTTGAGGTCGGAGTCGATGCTGAGCACAGCCCGATGGACCACCACGCGCAAGTCGTCGCGACGGTCGGAAGCCGCCAGCTCCGAGGCAACTCGTCCCCGTAGCCGACGCAGCCGTACGGGCGAGGCGCGTCGCCTGCGTACCTCGCTGTACAGCGGATGCGACACGTGTACCTCCACCGCACCGCCGCCGCTGGTTTCGAGCGTTACGAGCCCACGTTCGTCGGCTTCCTCGACTGCTACTGCGTCGGTGATTCGGATGAGCGATTCGAGTTCAATCGGCTCACCGACGGCCAACGTGTCGATCACTTCGCCAACCGAGTTGGGCACATCCCCAATGCGCGCCTCGATCAGTTCGACCAAGCCCGGCGGCATGATCGGGTCGCCCGTCCAGTGCCACCGCCCGTCGTGGACCGCGAGCCGACCGTCGGACGCCTCTTGTTCGACGATGTTGCGCAGATACAGCGCATTGCCACGCGTCAGTGCCCACAGCCTCCGAGCCGCATCGGGGTCGACCGGCCCGCCCAACGTCGAGGACAGCAGTTGGGCCGTCTCGTCTCGAGACAGCGGCTGGACGACGAGCCGGTCGACCTGGCCGGCCTTCAAGACATCGCGCAGCCCAATCGGGATGTCTTCACCGTCGCGAATCGTGACCATGACCTTGGCGGCGCGTCGGGTGACGAGCTGATGCAGGACGAATGTCGACAGATCATCGAGCAGATGTGCATCGTCCACGCACACCACGGGTGTGGTTCCGTCGGATGTGGTTGTCAGCGCGTCGATTACACCACTCACGAGCCGTCGAGAGTCGGTCTCGGTCGACGGCGCCCACGAGGCAAACGCGCCGAGTGGTAGCGTGCGGGCTGCCGAGCTGGCGATAGCCCAGCGAACCCCACGTCCCTTCGCCGCGAACAGGCCGAGTGCTTCGCGGGCGACACGGCTCTTTCCAACACCCGCCGCGCCAGAAATGACGACACCGGAAATTTCCGGCGCGGAGAGTGCGGATTCGATGAACCCCAGCTCCTCGGAGCGGCCGATCAGCGGCCACGTCAAGCGCACCGGAGCAGCGTATATGGCGATCGGGTGCCGTGACTGACCGTCCCCGACTCACCCACTCCCCTGGGTATTTCATCACGGCCGGCGGGCCGCCTCTCGACCTCAGCGGGTGAGGCGTTCCTGGGTGGGGTCGCCGACTTCGGTGTTCTCCGCGTTCGCCACCGCCTTCTCCGAGGTGTCGTCACTACGGCCGGACTTGCGGATGAACAACACCAGGATGGCGGCGAGAGCACTGGCGATGGCCAGTCCGTAGAGGCCCCAAGTCACTTGGCCGGTGGCTTCCTTGATGAGGCCGAAACCATAGGGTGCGACGAAGCCACCAAGGTTGCCCAGCGAGTTGATGATTGCCACCGCCGGAGCGAGAACCATCGGGTGCAGCATGGATTGCGGGAAGGCCCAGAACAGTGGGCTGGCGCTCTTGAAGCCCATGGCGGCGATGCACAGGAACGCCAGGGCCAGCCATGGGTTGGCGATCGCCGCGAGGTAGGTGCCGACGGCGGCGGTGAGCAGCGCGATGATCAGGAGCGATCGGCGGCGGGCGGGGTTGTGGTCGCCGAGTCGCGAGGACAGATACATGGCGATCACGGCGCAGATCCAGGGCAGCGAGGACAGGAGCCCCACGGTGATGTCGTTGGTGCCTTGGATGCGTCGCACGATCGATGGCAGCCAGAAGGTGTTGGCGTAGATGGAGAGCTGAATCGCGAAGTAGATCCAGCAGAACAAGATCAGCTTCGGGTCGACGAGCATCTTCCACCGTGAACGGCCGTCGCCCATCCCGGACGTGGCGACCTTCTCCTCCTCCTCGCGACCGATCGTCGCGGTGAGGACTGTCCGCTCGTCGTGGGTGAGCCACGTGGCGTCGCCGATGTGGGAGTCCAGCATGAAGTAGGCGATGACGCCGACAAGGACCGACAACGCGCCTTCGAGGCCGAACATCCACTGCCAGCCGTGCACTCCCAGCACGCCGTTGAGTGACAGGAGCGGCCCGGAGATCGGGCCGGAAATCGCTGCGGCCACGGAGGATCCGGCGACGAACAATGCGGTGGCCCGCCCACGGTGCGAGTTGGGTAGCCACTTGGCCAGGTAGAAGATGACGGCGGGGAAGAACCCGGCCTCGGCCGCGCCGAGCAGAAACCGCAGGACGTAGAACATCTCGGCGTTCTGCACGAAAGCCGTTGCCGCAGAGATCAAGCCCCAGCTGACCATGATGCGGGTGAGCCATATCCTGGCCCCGAACTTCTCCATCATCATGTTGCT
>Ga0137412_10003884_pt1 | contig 11938 bp, 15 predicted proteins | sample CZODoug2_1_16fun_FD_122160 | JGI IMG/M metagenome (GOLD analysis project Ga0137412, IMG submission 122160) | Vadose zone soil fungal communities from Angelo Coast Range Reserve, California, USA - CZODoug2_1_16fungal (Hybrid Assembly) | ecosystem: Environmental > Terrestrial > Soil > Vadose zone...
CACAACGTCAAGGCGGTCTACCAGCGCTACATGGGCTGGTTCGACGGCAACCCGGCCAGGCTGTGGCCACACCCACCCGAAGCGATCGGGCCGCGCTACGTCGAGGCCATCGGCGGCATCGACCGGGTCGTCGAGCTAGCTCAGCGCGCCTTCGACGACGGTGACTTCCGGTGGGCAGCAACACTATTGGATCACGCCATCTTCACCGACGAGAACCACGCGGCTGCCAAGGCGTTGTACGCGGACACCCTGGAACAGCTGGCCTACGGCGCCGAGAATGCGACGTGGCGCAACTTCTTCCTCTCCGGGGCGACCGAGCTGCGGGACGGCAACTTCGGCGTTGGCACCACGACCACGTCGATGTCGATGCTCTCCCAGCTGACTCCTGAGCAGCTGTTCGACAGCTTCGCCATCAGCGTCAACGGGCCAAGGGCGTGGGAGCTCGACCTCGCCATCGACGTGACGTTCAGCGACATCGCGACCAACTACCGGCTGACGCTGCGCAACGGCGTGTTGGTCTACCGCAAGGTGGCTGCCGACGCCTCGACCGCCACGGCGACCGTCATTCTGGCCAGCAAGGTGCGGCTGTTGGCGTTCGCCGCGGGGGACGCCACGTCGCCGGGCCTGGAGGTAACGGGCGACGCCGCCGCGCTGCCGTCGCTGATGGGCGTGCTGGACCGACCAGACCCCGGCTTCGACATCGTCACCCCGTAACCCTCGCCCGTTCCGGGATTTGTGCACACGCAGTTGCGACCAGCGCAACCAACCGTGCACAAATCCCGGGAGGCGTTAGGGCAGCCCGCCGTCGGCCCGCAGAATCGCCCCGGTGGTGTAGCTGGACGCATCGGATGCGAGAAACAGTGCGGCGCCGACGATTTCGTTCGGCTCGCCGGCGCGTCCAAGGGCCAGGTGCGAGAACGGGTTGTGTCCCTCTTCCAGTCCCCAGGCCTTGCTGATGTCGGTGAGGAACGGCCCCGCCATCAAGGTGTTCACCCGCACCGTCGGGCCGTACGCCTTGGACAGGCCCTCGGTCAGCGCGTTGAGCCCAGCCTTCGCGGCTGCGTAGGGCACGACGTCCGGCGTAGGGCGCAGCGACGCGGTGGAGCTGATGTTGATGATGGATCCGCCGCCTGCGGCCACCATCCTCTCGGCCACCAGCGTCGACAACCGGAACGGCCCCTTGAGGTTCAGGTTCATCACGGCGTCGAACAGCTTCTCGGTCACCGACGGCAACCCGTCGTACAGCGGCGACATCCCGGCGTTGTTGATCAACACGTCGACCTTGCCGAACCGCTCGTAGGCGGCGTCCACCAGGCCGTCGAGCTGATCCCAGCGGCCGACGTGCACCTGGTAGGGGAACGCCGTGCGACCCGTGGACGCCGAGATCTCCTCGGCGGTAACCACGCACGACTCCAGGTCGCGGCTGGCGATGATGACGTCGGCGCCGCACTCGGCGGCCGCGAACGCCATCTCGCGACCCAATCCGCGGCTGCCACCGGTGACGAGCACCACGCGATCGGTCAGGTCGAACAGTTGGTCCGCGTAACCCATCCAGTACTCCCTATCGGTCGCGTCCGGCCGAGACGGCGAATGCCCATATGGTGGCACGGTGCAACTGCTACTCGTGCGACATGCGCTGCCTCGCCGCAGCGAAACCGGGCAGGGCGCCGACCCCGACCTGTCCGAGGACGGCATCGAGCAGGCCAAGCGGCTGCCCGACGCGCTGGCCCGATTCCCCATCGTGCGGCTGGTCAGCAGCCCGCAACGGCGCGCGCTGCAGACCGCGCAACCGGTGGTCGACGCACTCGGCCTCGCCGTCGACGTCGACGACCGGCTGGCCGAGTACGACCACGGCCTTTCGCACTACACGCCCATCGAAGAGGCGTCGCAGGAAGACCTGCAGCGACTCATCGACGGCCACCTGCCCGGCAACGTGGACGAGGAGGCCTTCATCGCCAGGGTCGAGGCGGGGGTCGACGACCTCGTCGCGGCCGCGGCCCACGAGGACACCGTGGCGGTGTTCTGCCACGGTGGCGTCATCAACGCGCTGGTGCACCGGGTCATGCGCACCGAGCGGCTGCTGTGCGTCCAGGTCGACTACGCGGGCGTCACCCGGCTGCTGTCGTCGCGCGACGGGAAGCTGCGCGTCGCCTCCGTCAATGGCACCGAGCACGTATGGGACCTGCTCCCGCGAAACCAGCGATGGTAGACATTTCGGGTGACTTCTTCGCTCGACGGCCTTGATCTCGGCGCACTCGACAAGCACCTGCGGTCCATCGGCGTTCAGCGGACCGGTGAGCTACAGGCGGAGCTGATCTCGGGCGGCCGGTCCAACCTGACGTTTCTGGTCTTCGACGACACGTCCAAATGGGTGCTGCGGCGCCCGCCGCTGCACGGCCTGACGCCGTCGGCCCACGACATGGCCCGCGAATACAAGGTGGTCGCCGCGCTGGAGGGCACCCCGGTGCCCGTCGCGCATGCGGTGACCCTGCGCAACGACGACTCTGTGCTCGGCGCCCCTTTCCAGATGGTCGACTTCGTGCCGGGACGCATCGTCAGGCACACCGCCGAGCTCGAGGCGCTCGGCGACCAAGCCACCATCGATGCCTGCGTCGACGCGCTGATCAAGGTGCTCGCCGAGCTGCACGCCGTCGACCCGGAGGCCGTCGGCCTCGGCGACTTCGGCAAGCCGACGGGTTACCTCGAGCGGCAGGTCCGGCGCTGGGGTGGGCAGTGGGACCTGGTGAAGACCGAGGACGACGCCCGCGACGCCGACGTAAAGCTGTTGCACGCCAAGCTCGGTGACGGAATCCCGCCACAGAGCCGCAGCGCGATCGTGCACGGTGACTACCGCATCGACAACACCATGCTCGACGCGAAAGATGCCACCAAGGTGCGCGCGGTGCTGGACTGGGAGATGTCCACGCTGGGCGACCCGCTCAGCGATGCGGCGCTGATGTGCGTGTACCGCCACCCGATGTTCGACATGGTGCACGCCGACGCCGCGTGGTCGTCGCCGCAGATCCCGTCGGCCGACGAACTGGCGCACAAATACTCCGTCGCTGCCGATCTGCCGTTGGCGCACTGGGACTTCTACATGGCGCTGGCGTACTTCAAGCTGGCGATCATCGCCGCGGGCATCCAGTTCCGCGACCGGATGGGCGGCGGCACCGAATACGGCGACAAGGTGGGCGAGGCCGTCGCGCCCCTCATCGCGATGGGCCTCACGTCCCTCGCGTAACCCTCCGGGCGAGACGGCAGGGTCCGTCTGGGGTTTGATGGGGCAGTAACTGGGGTACTTTCGGCCGAATCCTCGCGCTGACGCGAGAGTCCCCATTGATGGAAAGGCGGTCACACATGCCGTCATGGACCCTGCGCGGACGCGACAAGCTCGACGGGCCCGATGAGGCGACGCGGTCGCCGGACGCCCTCAAGCGTCACGTCGGCGTCGAACTCGACGTCTGGATCGCCGAACCGACCACTCTGGAGTTCCAGATCGCGGTCGGTCCACAGCCTGGCGCAGCCGTCACCGAATCGATGTTGTTCACGTTGAACGGCAACGAGATTCAGGCCAACGAGGTCATCGGAGACCACGGCAACCGCATCCACAAGTTCGACGCCGGCCAGGGCAGTCTGCTGGCCAGCTACAGCGCGACGATCATCGGCGAGGCGCAGTCCGCGCCCTTCGCCGAGATCGACATGTCCACCTATCTGCGACCCAGCCGCTACGCCGAGTCGGACAAGTTCTTCGGTTTCGCCGCAACCGAATTCGGTTCGTACACCGACCACGCCACGCTGTTGGAGAACGTGTCGTCGTGGGTCGGCACCCGGTTGGCCTACGTCCCTGGCTCATCGGACCCGATCGACGGCGCCGTCGACACGCTGCTGGCTGGACGCGGCGTGTGCCGGGACTACGCACACCTGGTGATCGCCCTGCTCCGTGCGGTGAACGTGCCTGCCAGGATGGTCGCGGTGTACGCGCCGGGCTGCGAACCCATGGACTTCCACGCCGTCGCCGAGGCGTACGTGGATGGTCACTGGCGCGTGGTGGATGCCACCCTGCTGGCGCCGCGTCAGACGTTGGTGCGGATCAGCACCGGACGCGACGCCGCCGATACCGCGTTCCTCGACAACCACAACGGCTCGATCACGCTGAACTGGGCGGCGGTGACGGCCATCGTCGATGGCCCACTGCCGAACGACTCGATCAACGAGCTGGTGTCGATCCGGTGACTCGCCGGGCGTTTTACCTCAGCGCGGCCTTGTAGTTCTTCTTCGCGGCGCGGCGAAGCTGGACGATGCGGGCTGCGCCGGCCAGCGTGGTGACGAGGCCGCCAAGCACCGCGGCCAGCAGGATCGCCACACCGTTCGGCAGGCTCCAGTTCCACCCGAGGAAGTGGTAGGTGGCCGAGTCGGTGTTCTGCGCGATGAAGATCAGCAACACGATGAGGATGACGAAGCCGACGATGAGGGCCGACCACAGCGCGGCGGCCCTGGTGAACTTCACCGCGTTCTCGGGTGGCTGCTGCTTTGGCGCGGGTGCGTCCAGCGGCGGCTCGTCGGCGATCGGCTCGAGGGGACCGGGCGCACTCGGCTCGACGGGCGACACGTTCGGGTCGGTACTCATGACCCCATCTTTGCCGGTCGGCCTTGCGAATGTAACCAGCGGTACCGGATTAACACCGAAGCGTCACAAGGACTCGATGATCCGCTTCGCCGTGGCCAGATCGACGTTGGTCTCGGCGCGGTAGACCTTGATGGCCTCGATCTTGTTGCCCGAGGCGACCAGCCCTTGCACGGCGGCCGACACCTGGATTTGGGCGAGAGCCCGCAGATCGGGCATCGGCACGCCGGTCTTCTCGTAGAGGTGTTGGACGAGCTGCTCGAGGATGCCCAGCCGTTCGTAAACGTCATTGGATGTCATCGCGTCAGTTTGTCATCCGAATCGCGGGGTCAACCGTCCGTTCAGCACGAGTTAAAGCCCGGCAACATCCCGAGCAGGCCGTTAGGGTCGCGGGGAGCATGTGGCCGCCGAAGGAGACTCCATGAAGCCCGCGCGACGAACCGTGCCCAGTAGGAGTTTGGCCGTACTCGCGGCGGTCATCACCCTCATCACCGCAGGCTGCGGTAGCTCCAACCCACTTGGCGGCGGAGCGGTGTCGGGTGACCTCAAGTCGATCGTGGTGGGCTCCGCGGACTTCCCCGAGTCGAAGATCATCGCCGAGATCTACGCCCAGGCGCTGGAGGCCAACGGCTTCACCGTCGGTCGACAGTTCGGCATCGGTAGCCGCGAAACCTACATTCCTGCGGTCAAGGACCACTCCATCGACCTGATCCCCGAGTACACCGGAAACCTGCTGCAGTACTTCGACCCGAAGACCAAGGCGACCGACCCCGACGCCGTCGAGTTGGCCCTCTTCCGTGCGCTTCCCGGCGACCTGTCGATCCTGACGCCGTCGCCGGCCAACGATCAGGACACCGTGGTGGTGACCGATGCGACCGCCAAGAAGTGGAACCTCAAGACCATCGGTGACCTCGCGCAGCATTCCGCGGAGGTGAAGTTCGGTGCGCCGTCGGAGTTCCTGAACCGTGCCCAGGGCCTGCCCGGCCTCAAGGCGAACTACGGGCTCGACGTAGCCCCAGCCAACTTCATCGCGATCAGCGACGGCGGTGGCCCCGCCACGGTGCGCGCGCTGGTCGACGGCACGGTGACGGCCGCCGACATCTTCAGCACGTCGCCGGCGATCCCGCAGAACAAGTTCGTCGTGCTCGAGGATCCGAAGAACAACTTCCTGGCCGCCAACGTCGTCCCGTTGGTCGCCTCGCAGAAGTTGTCGGATCAGCTCAAGACGGTGCTGGACGCCGTGAGCGCCAAGCTGACCACCCAGGCCCTGATCGAGATGAACGCCGCGACGTCCGGCAACGGCGGCATCGATCCGGACGAGGCGGCGAAGAAGTGGATAACGGACAACGGGTTCGACAAGCCGGTTGGGTGATGAGCGCTTGCGCGAAGAGCAGAGTGGGGGGCTAGATGATCAACTTCGACGACGTCCGCAAGGTCTATCCCGATGGCACGGTCGCCGTCGACGACCTGACGCTGAACGTCCCCGACGGCACGCTGGCCGCGTTCGTCGGTCCGTCCGGCTGCGGCAAGACCACCTCGATGCGAATGATCAACCGGATGATCGATCCCACGTCGGGGACGCTGACCGTCGACGGCAACGACATCACCAAGGTCGACGCCGTCAAGCTTCGGCTGGGCATCGGTTACGTCATCCAAAGTGCGGGGCTGATGCCGCACCTGAAGGTCGTCGACAACGTCGCCACCGTGCCGGTGCTCAAGGGTGAATCGCGGCGCAGCGCACGCAAGGCCGCGTTCGGCGTGCTGGAGCGCGTCGGCCTGGACCCGAAACTGGCCAACCGCTATCCGGCCCAGCTCTCCGGTGGCCAGCAGCAGCGCGTCGGCGTGGCCCGTGCGCTTGCCGCCGATCCGCCGATCCTGTTGATGGACGAGCCGTTCAGCGCCGTCGACCCCGTGGTCCGCGAGGAGCTGCAGACCGAAATCCTGCGTCTGCAAAGCGAACTGCGCAAGACCATCGTGTTCGTCACCCACGACATCGACGAGGCGATCAAGCTCGGCGACAAGGTCGCGGTGTTCGGACCAGGCGGCAAGCTGCAGCAGTACGACGCGCCCGCGCGGCTGCTGTCGAACCCCGCCAACGACTTCGTCGCCGCATTCGTCGGTGCCGACCGCGGCTACCGTGGTCTGCAGTTCTTCGAGGCGACGGGGCTTGAACTGCACGACATCCGAACCGTCGGAGAGCCCGGCATCGACTCCCTCGACCTGGGTGTTGGGCAGTGGGCGCTGGTGATCAAGCCCGACGGCACGCCGTACGCTTGGATCGACGCCAACGGCGTCGGACTGCACCGTCAGGGAAAGTCGTTGTACGACAGCAGCATTGCGGGTGGTTCGCTATTCCGGCCCAAGGGGACGCTACGGCTGGCGCTCGACGCGGCGCTGTCGTCACCGTCCGGTCTCGGCGTTGCGGTCGATGACAAGGAACAGGTGATCGGCGGCGTCAAGGCCGATGATGTAGTGGCGGCGCTGGAGTCGCAACGGCAGCGTCGTGCGCGGGGGGCCGGAGGGCAGGAGCGAAGCGACCCGGGAGAGGTGGACTGACCCGTGCACTACCTGTTCACCCATCTCGACAACGCATGGGCGTTGACGCTGATCCACCTGCGGCTGTCGTTGGTGCCCTTGCTGATCGGCCTGCTGATCGCGGTTCCGCTTGGTGCGTTCGTACATCGAAACAGGCTGTTGCGCAGGTTCGTGACGGTTACCGCGAGCATCGTCTTCACCGTCCCGTCGCTCGCACTGTTCGTCGTGCTGCCGCTGATCATCCCCACCCGGATCCTCGACGAGGCCAACGTCATCGTGGCGCTCACGCTCTACACCGTGGCGCTACTCGTCCGGGTGGTACCCGAGGCGCTGGACGCGGTGCCGGCCGCCGTGCTGGACGCCGCGACCGCCATCGGCTACCGACCGCTCGTCCGCGTCGTGAAAGTGGAACTGCCGCTGGCCATTCCGGTGCTCATCGCGGGCTTGCGCGTGGTTGCCGTCACCAACATCTCGATGGTGTCGGTCGGCTCGGTGATCGGCATCGGCGGGCTTGGTACCTGGTTCACCGAGGGCTACCAGGCCGACAAGAGCGAGCAGATCATCGCTGGCATCGTCGCGATCTTCGTGCTCGCGATCGTCATCGACACCCTGATCATGCTGGCCGGCAAGGCCGCGACGCCGTGGACAAGAGCCGGCCAGGTCGGTAGTCGAGCTGGAAAAAGGGCGGAAGCGAAGTGAACTTCCTGCAGCAGGCGCTGTCCTACATCTTCACCGCCGCCAACTGGGGCGGCCCCGCGGGCCTCACCGCCCGCATCCTCGAACACCTCGAGTACACGGTCGTCGCGGTGATCTTCTCGGCCTTGATCGCGATCCCGATCGGCATGCTCATCGGGCACACCGGCCGCGGCACGTTCCTCGTCGTCACCGGTGTCAACGCCCTGCGGGCTCTGCCCACCCTCGGTGTGCTGCTGCTCGGCGTGCTGCTGTGGGGGCTTGGCCTGGTGCCGCCGACGGTCGCGCTGATGCTGTTGGGCATCCCGCCGCTGCTGGCGGGCACCTACTCGGGCATCGCCAACGTCGACCGCGCGGTCGTCGATGCGGCCCGCTCCATGGGGATGACGGAGTCGCGCGTGCTGCTGCGCGTCGAGGTGCCCAACGCGCTACCGCTCATCCTCGGCGGGCTGCGCACCGCGACGCTGCAGATCGTCGCCACGGCGACCGTCGCCGCCTACGCCAGCCTCGGCGGTCTCGGCCGCTACCTCATCGACGGCATCAAGGTGCGCCAGTTCTACCTTGCCCTGGTCGGCGCGCTCCTGGTGACCGCGCTGGCGCTGATCCTGGACGCCGCGATGGCCCTCGTCGTGTGGTGGTCGGAGCCAGGCACCGACCGGTTCCGCCGGATGCCGCAGCCGTTGATCGGCGACGAAGTGGCCCTCGAGTCATCGACTAGATCTCGATCTGGCGAGAGTTCCCGAGGCGGCTACGAACGGGAGGGTCCGTCGCCTACGGTAGGGGGGTGAGTGCAGCAGCCCGCTCCGAGGCAACCGAGGACGACGCCTGGCCGGCGATCCTGACCTGGCGGGCCCACGACGTTCCACGCATGGAGTCCGTGCGGGTGCAGTTGTCGGGCAACCGCATCAAGGCCTACGGGAGGATCGTCGCCGCCGCCACGCCGAAGCACCCGGCGTTCAGCGCATCCTACGACCTGGTCACCGACGACCGCGGGGCCACCAAACGCCTGTCGCTGACCGTCACCCTCGCGGAACGCGAACGCCAGCTCTCGATCGCGCGCGACGAAGAGAACATGTGGCTGGTTCAGGATCACCAGAATCAGACCACGCGCGCGGCCTACGACGGTGCGCTCGACGTCGACGTGATCTTCAGCCCGTTCTTCAACGCCTTGCCGATCCGCCGCACCGGCCTCTATGAGCAGGCCGACTCGATCACGACGCCGGTGGTGTACGTGCGGCTGCCGGAGTTGTCGGTCGAGCAGGCGGTCACCAGCTACAGCAGCGACGGGTCCGGCGGCATCAAGCTGGTATCTCCCGTCGCCGACACCACGATCACCGTCGACGACGAGGGCTTCATCCTCGACTACCCAGGACTGGCAGAGCGGATCTGATCACGCCGCCGGCACGACCTGCGGCAGCCAGCTCGTCCCGCCAATTCTCGGCACCGACCGTGACGGTGATGATCTCCGGCCTTTCGAAGCTGTCGTAGCGCATCCGGGCGGCGTGGCCAGCTTCGACGAGTTCGGTCACCGGCAGCCCGGCCGCCACGTGGTCCCTGGCGCTGGTGAGCAGGTCGATCGCGCGGTCCAGCGCGCCGTGCAGCTGTTCGGAGTTCGCCTCGCACATGGCCCTGACCAGGTCGGGAGCCGTCGCGGCCACCCGCGTGCCGTCCCGGAACGACCCCGCGGCCAGCGCGAACGCAAGGGTGACGTCACCGGCCGTCGCCGCGAGCGCCTCGGCGAGCAGGTGCGGGAGGTGCGAGATGGCCGCCGCGGCGGCGTCGTGCTCGTCGGAACGGGCAGGGACGACGACACCGCCACAGTCCAGCGCCAGGTGCATCACCTTCGCCCACACGCCAGGATCGACGTGATCGTCGACGCTGATCACCCACGGTGCGCCGACGAACATGCGCCGGTCGCTCGCGGCCCAGCCCGATCGCGCCGTTCCTGCCATCGGATGCCCGCCGACGAATCGGTCGACGAGGCCGTGATCCTGGACCGCCTCCAGTACGGCGCCCTTCACGCTGGTCACGTCGGTCAGCGCGCACTGAGGCGATGAGGAACGGACGTGACCGAGCAGGTTCGGCAACGCAGGAACGGGAACGGCGAGAACGATCAGCGCATCGGTTGCGGCGGCCCGCGCCAGGACGTCGGTGACGCTGTCGGTGGCGTCGTATCCGTCGAATCGAGCGGCCTCGACGCCGTCGACCGACCGGTTGTATCCGAAGACCTCGCGGCCGGCCGCCTTTGCTGCCCGCATCACCGATCCGCCGATGAGCCCCAAGCCAAGCACGCACACCGGAGTGGTCACCGTTAAAGGTTGGCATATCGCCGGATCGTGCCTGCACCAGGCATCAGCACGATCGCTGGTCAAAGCGCCAGGTCTGCGACTAGCGTTGGTTTCATGGGAGCGCAGCGTGCACAGGCGAAGAAGCAAGCCGCAGAACTCCCCGACGGCTTTGGCATCGCGGTCGTCCGCGAGGACGGAAAGTGGCGTTGCACGGCGATGCGCCGGGCCGCGTTGATCAGCCTCAGTGCCGCCGAAACCGAGTTGCGAGAATTGCGCAGCGCCGGCGCCGTCTTTGGGTTGCTCGACGTCGACGATGAGTTCTTCGTGATCGTGCGGCCCGCTCCCGCTGGCACGCGGTTGTTTCTGTCGGATGCGACCGCAGCGCTGGAGTACGACATCGCCGCCGAAGTGCTCGAGAAGCTGGACGCCGACATCGACCTGGCCGACCTCGACGACGAGGACCCGTTCGAGGAGGGTGACCTCGGCGTGCTCGCCGACGTCGGCCTCAACGAGGGCGTGCTGAGCATCATCCTGTCCGACGACGACTATGCCGACGAGCAGCTGGCCCGCATCGCGCAGGAGATGGGCTTCGGCGACGAGATGTCCGCCGTGGTCGACAAACTCGATCGGTGAGATCGGACACTCCGGCAGACGAGGCGCTGATCCGCCTCGCCCTGGATGCAGCGGGTTCCGCCAGTCCCCGCGACGTGCCGATCGGTGCGGTGGTGTTCGCTGCGGACGGCACCGAGCTGGCACGTGCGGCCAATGCCCGTGAAGAACTTGGTGATCCCACCGCGCACGCCGAGATCCTCGCGATGCGTGCCGCCGCGCGGGTTCTTGGTGACGGTTGGCGCTTGGAGGGCGCGACGCTGGCCGTGACCGTCGAGCCGTGCACGATGTGCGCGGGAGCGTTGGTGATGGCGCGGGTGGCGCGGGTGATCTTCGGCGCGTGGGAGCCCAAGACCGGCGCGGTCGGCTCGCTGTGGGACGTGGTGCGCGACCGGCGGCTCACCCACCGGCCCGAGGTGCGGGGCGGGGTGCTGGCGCAGGAGTGCGCGGCGCCGCTGGAGGCGTTCTTCGCGCGGCAGCGATTGGATTAGCGGGGCCGTCGACCGGTAAGGTGCCACACGGTGGCGTGTCCGAGCGGCCTAAGGAGCACGCCTCGAAAGCGTGTGACGGGTAACCCCCGTCCGAGGGTTCAAATCCCTCCGCCACCGCCATAGCTCTCCACCGGTTTTCACTGGTGGAGAGCTATTTCCATTCGGTTGGCGCTCATCCACGTCCGAGTGCCATGAGACGCGCACGGCAGGCGAGTTGTAATGCGAAACGGTCATTGGAGTCGTCGAGGTCGTTCGGCAGTAGTCGCCTGATCTTGGCGATGCGGTAGACGACGGCGTTGCGGTGCACGTTGAGCAGGGCTGCTGCGCGGGCCAGGGATCCGCGCTCGTCGAGGTAGGCGTGCAATGTCTCGATGGCAACGGCGGCCTTCTCGGGCCCGAGTGCATCGATGGGAGCGAGGAGGTCGCTCACCGTGTCGCGGGCCGAGTCCGTCGCGAGCCACTCGGCGAGTATGCGCTGGATCCCCAGCGCGTCGAATGACCCGATACTCACCGGGTCCATGCCCACTCGGGCTGATGCGAGGGCGATGCGCGCCTCCTCTGCCGAGGTACGATGACCGCCGGATCGGTGGTCGTCGACGGACAGTCCGTGCTCGCCATGCAGCGCGGCACGCTGTCTACGTTCAGGCGCGACGTCCAAATGGTCTTCCAGGATGGAGAGGGCTCGCTCGATCCACGAA
>Ga0137412_10003887_pt1 | contig 11936 bp, 14 predicted proteins | sample CZODoug2_1_16fun_FD_122160 | JGI IMG/M metagenome (GOLD analysis project Ga0137412, IMG submission 122160) | Vadose zone soil fungal communities from Angelo Coast Range Reserve, California, USA - CZODoug2_1_16fungal (Hybrid Assembly) | ecosystem: Environmental > Terrestrial > Soil > Vadose zone...
TGACGAACACCGGCAACTCAAATGTCACGATTTCTGGTGTGATGGTGCCGGAGGTGACGCCGCTTGTGCTGAATCCCGTGCCCGTCACCATCACACCAGAAATCGTGACATTTGAGTTGCCGGTGTTCGTCAGCGTTGTGTTTAGCGAGCTGGTACTGCCCACGTTCACATTTCCGAAGATCAAGTTCGTCGGATTCGCACTCTGAAGAAAAGTCGCGGCCACGCCCGTTCCGCTTAGGGAAATAGCCAGCGGAGAACCTGGCGCGTTGGTGACCAGCGATACCGAACCCGTAACGCTTCCGGAAGAGCTGGGCGCGAACATCGCATTGAACGTGGTGGTCCTGCCTGGAGCAATCGTCACCGGCACCACCAGACCACTCATGCTGAAGCCTGTTCCCGACACGCTCGCTTGAGAGATAATGGTATTCGCACTGCCTTCATTCGTGAGCGTGATTGTCTGCGAGTTGCTGTTCCCCGTGACCACACTTCCAAAGCTGGTGCTTGCTGGCGCCGCCGAAAGCTGTGGCTGAGTACCGGTTCCGGTGAGCGCGATGCTGAGCGGCGAACCCGGAGCGTTGCTTGTAATCGAAATGCTCCCGCTGCCGGCGCCCGCCGATGCCGGTGAAAAAGTTGCGCTAAAACTGGCGCTCTGCGCGGCATTGAGGATCAAAGGCGTTGACAATCCGCTGATGCTGAAGCCTGTTCCGGAAACGCCTCCCTGCGAAATCGTGACCGTGCTCGTTCCGGAGTTTGTGAGCGTAATTGTTTGCGATCCGCCGCTGCCCACCAGGACGCTTCCAAAATTTAAGCTGGAGGGGGTAGCGGTGAGGGTTCCCTGCACGGAAGTTCCACTCAAGGCGATCGTGGCTGGCGATCCGGGAGCGTTGCTGTTGATAGCGATACTGCCCGAAGCGCTGCCTGTGGATGCTGGGGTAAATTGAACAGTGAAGGAAACACTTGCCCCGGCATTAATCGTCTGCGGGACAGTTAGGCCGCTGAGACTGAATCCCGCACCAGATGCAGCTGCTTGAGAAATACTCAGGGCCGCATTCCCATTGTTCGTCAGTGAAACGCTCAGCGAGTCTGCGCTGCCAACATTGACGCGGCCAAAAGTAACGTTTGCAGGGCTGATTGTGAGTTGCGGCTGCCCCAGCGTTCCCGTTCCGCTCAGGTTGATAGTGAGCGGCGAACCCGGCACATTGCTCGCAATCGAAACACTTCCGGCAACAGCGCCCGACGAAGTAGGAGAGAACTTCGCGGTGAAAGAAATATTCTGCCCGGCACTGATAGTTGAGGGGACCGACAAGCCGGTGATGCTGAAGCCTGCGCCAGAGACTACGGCCTGAGAGATTGTCACGCTGGCGGTTCCGGAATTCGCCAGAGTGATAGTTTGACTGGTATTGCTGCCTACAAGCACATTGCCGAAAGTCATGCTGCTGAGGCTTGCCGAAAGGACTGCGGGGCTTCCCGCGGGACCCTTCGCACTGGTTATACCAGCGCAACCCGAAAGGCTGAGGATCGCTGAGACAGTCGCGAAGACCAGCAAGAGGACGAGCGCGTTAGACTTACCTCGATACGCGCTTGCGTCAATTGAACACACCCGTAACTCGTTGAACATTCGCTCCTATCTCTCCGGGCTTAAAGCAGCATTGGCAGAGGAACTTAGGGGGTAGGTAGTGTACGCCGCTCTGTCTGGCCCAAACTTCTATACTTTTTTCAAGCTAGGACCAGACTAGAACAAGGTATGGGTCTTAAACTACTGGTCGGACGGACAAGTTTGGGTCAGGCTACGGACAGGTTTGTGTCAGGACAACGATCTATCCCTAGAAGACATCCGGGCGAGTTTGGAGACACTCGTCGTGCGAGCCACCATGATTTTGGACATGCACCGACGATCCTTCTGTCCATGCAACGGTCATAGCGACTTAGTCTTCTTTGGTGCTTCCTATTGCTTGTTCTTGAGCCTCTCTCGTGCTGTTCGCGCAGCTTGGCGTGTCTTGAATGGCCCGGCTTTGTCAGCCACACACCAGCCGGCTGCGTCAAGGGCGGAGTAAAAGTAGACCACTGTGGCGGGAGAAAACTAGACCAGTCCATGTGAATGGTAACTCGATCAGCGACAATGGGTTCGAGCAAGCACCGCGCTGGTCCCGACAGCCACTAAACCTCCTCCCAATTCTTTGCCGATTGCTGCGGCTATCGGCGAAGATGTCTCTCGCGCATGGCGCGGCCCGACCGTGCGTATTCCCGCTCCTGTAAAGTTCGTCCCATTAACCGGTGGCGTTCGACCATCCTGCCGGGCTCAAAACGCACCACTCGCGGATAAGGATGAACATACCTGGCACGATTCTCCCAGAATCGGTTCCATCTAACATCGTTGATCATCACCACGTGGCGATCCCAAAGGATGCGAGTCGCGCCCCATCCCCATGGACGAAATGCGAAGCCAATCCTAACGCCGAATCCGAATTGGATTGCATCACCCACAAAGAAACCTGGCCGTGGTGGAGCGAAAACAACTAACGGGTCATATACGGGGACACAGATAAATGCGGGGTCGACTGGTAAAATCGTAATATATGGACCGCCTGACACAATGATTTGTGCATTGGATCGCAGATACCCATAATCCTTCGCCTTTTGCCGCATTCTTTGAACTGCGTCCAACACGTCCTGATGTTGGGCGAGAACAGCATCTCCCAGTTTTGTGGTCCACGCCATGTCCGACGCCATCATTTCTAAAACAGAAGGAAACGGAAGCAAGGCTTGCACGCTGGGATCCCACGGAAGGTGATCTTCCTCAATGGCTCGAGCGAGGTCGTTTCCAGTCAGCCAATGATGCTGGTCGGCCCACTTGGCCGCGTCGGGGATTTGATCCGGGTAAGTGGCTGCGGCAAGAACCTGTGCCAGCAGTGGATCGGGGTAGAGTGCGATGGGTGAAACTAAACGGTCGAGTTCGTCGGGAGAATACGATACCTGTGCCAATGCCATATGAGCGCTGAGCCCGATGGCCAGCATGGCGGTCACAATCCCCGTGATGATTTTCCCAACTCGCTTTTGATGCCTGGTTCTGCAGGTCTTGAGCGAAACTCGCTTCGGATCGTACGTCGTCTGTCGAGCTCCACAAACGCGATGGACACAGCCAGGAGGAACGATGCAATTTAGAAAGATCAACAGCAAATCCTCTGTGAGGGGGAACCCAAGAATTCCCAAAGCCAGCATGGATAACATTCCATCGCGGTTGTAGTGCGTCACTTTGCGAAAAATAGTATCCATTGCTTTCCCCACACGGGCATTCAGCACACGAACATTTCAACGGCATTGTTATTGCAGATCCGTGCGCGTACGCAAAAACTCCAACTCCGATTGCAGGCGCTCAATCCGCTCCGTCAATTCCAGGATTACGGCGACACCGGCTAAATTCACACCTAGATCATGGCGCAGGCGCAAGATGCGCCCCAAACGCTCCACGGAGGAGAACGAGAATAGCGGACAAGATCCTGTATTTACTTTCGGCTCGACCAACCGATAGCGGACAAGCGTGTCCACGAGTTCCGGGCGCAAGCCAGCCGCGCTAGCCAAGTCCTCGAGGGTCAGCAGGGAATGTTCAGTGCGCCAGACTGTTAGTGCGTGGGTTTGTTCGGCCATCTTCCACCTCGGTTTTCTGATTTTTTGCCGCGTAGGACAAATGGACTCTCAATGAACTCAGAAAACTGCTGGGGTACTCTCAACTCCAATCTGATTTGAAAAAATCGCATTTCACGTCTACTTCGTACGCCCCGTCAATTGTTCTCCAGCATGTACGGGATGCGCCTGTTCCAGGCTCGTGGACAGTACAAAGTCCTTCGCCCGATGCCTTCCGGGGAACTTGATCCATTCAGCGCTTCGGACAATTTGAACGAACTGGGCGGAGAAAATAGTCCCGATCAAAAGGCAAATAGAAACAAGCAGGAGGCCGTCAATGTCGTGTTTTAGCAGTCCGCTCGTCTCGTACCAAGCCATCCCCCAGAGTGAAAGGAGAACCAACACGCTGCAAACCGCCAGTTCGGGGATGTAGTTGCGATCCTCTTTTCGCGATGCTTCGTGCATGGAAATCTCCTCTTGCTTCGGACTCATGCAGCCGCGATCCGGCGGAAGCCGTTGGCTTTGCTCAACTGCCCGTCGCGGACCCTGAGCACTACGCCCTCACGGCTTCGAGATTCGAGTGTGTAGACGCCGGAGCAAAGCTCGCACAACCAAAAATGCTGCACGGAATGGGTTTTCTCAGGATCCGTTTCCTTCGGTTGAGCTATGTGAAAACGGAAGAATTGCCCTTTCCGGTAGTCAAAATGAACGGTGCAGTCTGGGTTCGCGCATTTCGAAATCATGGGCCATCCTCGTGGTTGATTTCCTCTTCAGGTAGATCTTCAGTTTTGAAACGATGTCGGATTCTTGAACGCAGATGGACCGGCCCCATGCTGGCGGCTGCGCCAATTTCCGCGGACCTTTGATAGCAATCGATATGCATCTTCAACGTTCTCAGTTTTCTTGTGTGTGCACTTTTGGTTCCAATGTCGATGGGACGAGTGGAATTCGCTAGGTCTTCGAAACTCAACCTTTTGATGGGTGGATTAGTTGGAAAAGGAGTTGAATCGGGGAACGAAAGGATGTACGGCGTCAGTATATTGACGGTAGTCGGTCACTTCTCGATGCGGGGTATACCAAACGATGCCAGGGTGCCGTGCCGGCAGGGGTTCAATTAGATCCAGTCAGTTGACGTCCGATTTGGACTTGCGTGCACCTGCATCTCTTCCTGCAACCCGGATGCTGATCTTCTTTCCTGTTTTCTTATTAAGGATGACGTATTCGCCGGGATAGTATTCTCCCAGGGCCTGGATCCGCGCCCTGGCAGACTGGATGTCTATCGCTGCCTCAACCCAATGAAGGCTGCCGTTCGATTGCTTCTTCAGAATTGCGACCTCCAATGGAGCTTTTTCGAAGTGTGATTTCCGTTTTCGCACGGCGATTTATCTTCACTCCTCGCCAAACCCTAACAAGCGAGACGGGATACGGGTCAATTCCTTTGGAAACCGCGTCTTTTTTATTTGGATTAAGCTTCTCATTTAACAGCACTTGTACTCCGTTTATCTGGAGGATGCACATCGCTGGCTTTTATTGCGAATCTGTAGCGGACCGAACTGTTAATTCCGCTGTTTTTTACTTGCAGAATGCGTTACGACGATATAGGGTTGCTTTACGTTTGTTTAATGTTTGTTTCATGCTGGAGGCTTTTATGAGCACCCGATTCAAGAAAGCTCCATTGCAATACGAAACCATGGCGCAATTGGACGTCCCGCAGGGCCGGAATGGAAAACACAAGCAGATTGTTTCCCTGATTCTCAATGATCTAAGTCAATTGAAGGATGGTTCTGCCCTCAAAGTGCCTTTGGCAGAATTGGCAGAAACGAAAGAGAAGGTACGGTCGGCTCTGAATCGTGCAACTCGGAAAGAGGGTCGTAAGGTTGCGACTGCGACCGACGATAAGTACTTGTACATCTGGAACCTGAGCAGGTGACGGAACTTCGCGCCCCGCAGGCTGGCTGAAGACGTGTCAGCCAGGCCAGAAAAGGCCGAATGGCGCCACCATATTTTTCCCACTCAATTTTGAGGGCGGAATATGCCCAGCCGGCGCATTTTGTAGATCAGCGTTGTGCGTCTCACTTCGAGTTGAGCGGCCGCCCCTTCGCGGCCTCCGATTACCCAATCAGTTGCGCGCAGGGTTTGCAAGATGTGTTCGCGTTCGGCCTCTGCCAGCGTTCTCACCTTGTTTGGAGCGTTTCTGCCGGCGCGTTTTAGCTCTGGGAGTGCGGGGCGATGTAGAGCCGGACCCGCCGACAGGATTACGGACCGTTCGATGATGTTTTGCAGCTCCCGCACGTTACCTGGCCAGGAATATCCAATCAGAGCTTCCATATCTTCCGGAAGAATCGTTTCAATCCGCTTGTTCATGCGTTGCGCATATTTCCTGACGAAGTGCCAAGCCAAAAGAGGGATATCCTGCGTCCGCTCGCGGAGCGGAGGGGCCTCGATTGGGAAGATATTTAGGCGGTAGAATAGATCGCTGCGGAAGCTGCCCTCTTCGACCATCCGGAGCAGGTCCCGATTGGTCGCGGCAACCAGGCGGAAGTCGCCATGAATCGTCTGCGTGCTGCCAAGTCTCTCAAATTCCTGCTCCTGCAATACACGCAACAGTTTCGACTGCAGTTCAAGCGGGATATCCCCCACTTCGTCGAGGAAGATGGTCCCTCCGTTTGCCATTTCAAAGCGCCCGATTCCGCGCGCGATGGCGCCGGTAAATGCGCCTTTCTCGTGGCCAAATAGTTCACTTTCGAGCAGCCCCGCCGGAATGGAAGCGCAGTTGACACTGACGAAGGCACGGCCTCGCCGTGAACTGAGGTTATGGATAGCCTTGGCAAGGAGTTCTTTCCCGGTGCCGGTTTCTCCCAGGATAAGAACAGTCGAGTCCGTACCCGCCACTGTCTTCATTTGCTCCAACACTCTTTTCAGGCAGGAGCTCTCTCCGATGATCTCCAAGGCAGTGGCGTTCCGGTTTTCGATATGGACCTTCGCGGCGCACGCCGCCTCTCCCACTTCCATTGCTCGTTGATAATCAAATGCTTTTCCGGTCGCTTCCATGGCGTCCTCCCGATTGACGAAACCGCGATCTCAAGATTCCGACTGAACACCTTTCGTTTGGCCAACTGGCCTAACCCCCGACGCACCTTGCAATTCAACACCTCTAGTAACCTCGGAAAATATGAAGCCGAAATAGTGAAATAATATTCTGGTGATCTACTTCAGCGCCGAATGAACAACATCCAGCAGGGTTTTGTCGTTAAACGGTTTGCCCAGAAAGGCGATGGCGCCGGCCTGCATGGCTTGGGCTCGCGCCTCCTGTTCGTCATGCGCCGAAACAAAGATGATCGGTACCCTGCTGTTTTCGGCGGCTAGTTGCCGTTGCAGATCCAGGCCACTCATCCCGGTTAACCTCAAGTCCAGGATCAGGCACGCAGTTTCATGACTGCCAAAGTTCAGAAAGTCTTCCGCTGAAGTGAACGCCTCCACTCGGAGGCCGGCGGATTTGAGGAGTCTCCGGAGAGACTTGCGGACCGAATCGTCATCGTCCACGATTGACACCAAGGGGAGCGCAACCCTGGCGACTCGCTCCCCGTTTGGGGACGAACGCCATATGGAATTGACATCCGGTAGCCCCCCTTGAGCCCAGAATTGGTTTCCGTCGAGTACAAGGAAAGTGGCCATTTGTTTGTTTCTCCCTTCGAAGTCTGTCGCGCGACCAACGTACTCTTCCTCGTTGGGCCTGTCTATTGGACCTTGGTCGTACAGAGCTAGTGCTTTGGGGAAGAGATGCCCAATTTCTGGGCGATACGCACCAAATGGGCCAGAGATTCCGCCTTCATCTTTTGCATGACCTGATGGCGATGAACCTTGATTGTTTTCTCGCTTGCGCCGAGTTGATCGGCAATCTGCTTGTTCAGTAAACCGTCCGTGACCAGCGGAAACACCTCTCGTTCACGGGGCGTCAACGACTCATACTGTCGCTTCATTTCAAATATCTCTCTATGCCGCAGCCGGGCCAACCGGTCTTGCTCAATACCATGCTGGATGGCATCCAATAGGTCTTGGTCTTTGAAGGGCTTCGTCAAGAACTCCACGGCCCCGGCCTTGATCGCGCGAACCGACATGGGAATGTCACCGTGACCTGTAAGAAAAACGATGGGAATGTTGATTTTCGCCTCGGCGAGTTCCCGCTGGAGGTCGGGTCCGCTCAAATCCGGTAACCGGACGTCGAGTATCAAGCAAGATGGTACATCCGGACGTTTGGCACGCAGAAATTCTTTAGCCGAGCTGAACGTCTGAGCTTCGAGGCCCACCGATCGAGTCAGTCTCTTGAGCGCCGTGCAGACAGAGGGTTCATCGTCTACGATGAAGACCAAGGAATGCATTTCGTTCATGCTGTACTCCTGGGATAAGCTGGCAGAATGAATTGGAACGTTGCCCCAGGACCGTCGTTCGGCTCCGCCCACAACCGGCCTCCATGGGTCTCAATAATCGAGCGGCTGATCGACAACCCCATGCCCATACCATTGGATTTTGTTGTGAAGAAAGTGTCGAAAATGCGGGCAGTATTTCCGGGTTCCAGGCCGGCGCCGGAGTCTTGCACCGCGACTGACAGCCTATCGGATTCTTGGACCTGTGTTCGCAGCAGCAAGACCCGCGGGCGGTCCATAATCGAAGTCATCGCCTCGATCGCGTTCATCATTAGATTCAGAATAACTTGTTGCAATTGGATACGGTCGCCAAGCACTTGCGGGAGGCTGGGGAAGAGTTCGGTGTGAACAGAGACCCTGTGTTTTGCAAGCTCGCCGGAGGTCAGAGGGAGGACCTCCTGAACGACATCGTTGATATCCAGTTTCGTTTTCTCCGGCATGTCCTTCTTCACGAGCGCACGAATTCTGGAAATGATCGCCCCTGCCCTTGTTCCAGCCTCGGCGATGTCCGCCACTGCCTCGCGAACATCATCCAGGTCAGGAGAGTTGCCAGCGAGCAAACGGCTGCAGGCGTTGGCGTTGGCCACGACGGCGGTGAGGGGTTGGTTGACTTCATGGGCGATCGAAGCGGCGATTTCACCCATGGTCATCACCCGGGCCATATGAGCCATTTCGGCTCGCGTTGTTTCGAGCGCTTCCGCCGCTCGCTTTCGCTCCGTGAGATCATGTGTAATCTTCGAAAAACCGATTAGCTGATCTTCTGAGTCGCGCATCGCAGTAATAACCGCGTTAGCCCAGAAGCGTGATCCGTCCTTGCGTACCCGCCATCCCTCGTCTGCAAACCGGCCCAAAACAGACGCCGCCTGAAGTGCCATCTCGGGCTTATGCAGGTTCACATCCTCTTCCGTATAAAAACACGAGTAGTGCTTACCGATAATTTCATCGGCCCGGTATCCCTTGATCCGTTCGGCTCCTACGTTCCAACTCGTCACATGCCCTGATGGGTCCAGCATAAGAATGGCGTAGTCCTCGACCCTCTCAACCAACAGACGAAATCGTTCCTCGCTCAGACGCAATTCCTGATCCGCGCGCTCGCGCAGTGCGACTACAGCGACCAAGTCCTCGTTGGTCCTTACGAGCTGCGCCGTCCGCTCCCGGACTCGCAGTTCCAGCTCATTTTTGGCGGTGAGCAATGCGTCCTGCGCCCGTTTCCGCTCGGCGATTTCCAGACGCATGGCTTCAGGACTGGGCAGCGCAAGCGCGTGAGGCATCAGCCCCACGAGCAGTATGGCAGTCGGTACCGAAGCCAGAGCGGTGACAAGTTTTACATATCCGGACAGCCAGTAAGTCGCATGCCAGAGTGTCCAGACTTCCATGAGGTGCGTAGCGCCGCAAGCAAGGATGAAAACCCCAAAAAGGGCGAACATCCAGTTGAACGGCACGTCCTTTCTCTTGCGAATAAAATAAGCAAGAGTAACGGGAATGGAAAAATAAGCGAGCGCGATCAGGGAGTCAGAAACAACATGCAGAGAGATCAGGTCCGGCCGCCATAGATAGCAATATCCATGAGGCATGAATCCGCTGGGAGAAAAGAGGTGATTGACGAAATTCATGATGGCCCTCCAATTCGCGTTTCGTCATTTTTCCAGGGAGTTGTAACACATGCAAGAGAGTTATATCACAACAGTTAGAAGCCGATGTTGCGAGGGTGGGGGAGAACGGTTTGCAATTTTACTCAAGGTCTCCTCTGAAAAACCCTGGAGATTTCGCGGGATAGACAGGATCGCTACTTCGCCCTACTCGGCGGGGAGCAAAGCGTGCACCTCGGGAAACATCGCCACTTGGCCGGCAGACAACTTCACGAGGGTCGCCGTCTCAACTTCACGGTCTCGCTTCCCTCTCTTGCCACACGCTCAATGAAAACTGATCCTGATAGTACTATGAATAGAAGTCAATACAGTAATCACCTGAGACATTGATGAGAAGGAATTGTGGAGGTTGTGAAAATTATTGATGAGTTTTTTGTCGCAGAGGTGACCTTCTCCATCGAAGCGCTGTCGGGATACTGTCAAAATGCCGACGTGACTTCTGTGCCTGGCCCACCGTTGGAAGACTTCGCTATGTTCATGGTCCACGCTAATCGATTCACCGAGATAGAGATGCTTTGATCGCCACAAGTTGATTTCACATTGGAATGAAAGGTGCTTAACGTACCCGCGTCAATGGATTTGAAAACGCCTCGAAAACAAGAAGACGAATGCTGGGGCGCTTCGTTCAAGAAAAAGTCGTCAACGCAATTTGAAATTCAAGCGTGAAGGCGGGAGCCGCATGGGCGTCATGGATACAACGCAGTCGATGTACCCGGTACAGGCGATAAATGTCACGTCACAACCGGCGACAGCGCCGCCGCTGCAATGCTTGACGCCGAACGCAACGGGAACAAAGGGATTCACGGATGGGAAAATGCTGAAGCAAGTGGGCGAAGAGGGGAAATTGATCGAGCGCGCCCTCGAAGGAGATCTCGATGCGCTCTCGACACTCTTCGCCCGCGACAGGGTGAGACTATATCGCGCCGCCTTTTCGCTGCTCCGCAATAGAGAAGACGCAGAGGACGCACTGCAGGACGGCCTGCTATCCGCTTACGTGAAACTCCGGTCCTTCGAAGGCAGATCGCAGTTCTCGACATGGCTCATGCGAATTGTCCTGAATGCGGCGCTCATGAAACTCCGGAAACTGCGTACGATTCCACAGAGATCTCCTGACGAAAATGTTTTCGGGAACGCACAACCCTGGATTGCATGGGCAATCGACACTCGTCCCAATCCGGAGCAAACCTACGCGCTGGCTGAGACGAAGGAATTGGTGGAGAAAGAGATGAGTCAGCTCTCGCCTGTCCTCCGGTCTGCAATTCAATTGCGCGATGCCGAACATCCTTCGATTCCGAATCTAGCAATCTCGGCGAGCGTGAATAGGAACACTTTAAAGTCCCGCCTCTCACGCGCGCGCCAGCGCCTGGCGCAGCAGCTTGTGACCAGGGGTGTGGAGTTGCGGAACTGCTGCTTCTAACCGATTTGCCGGTTCTCCCGATCCGGGAAGGGCCGGCTGCATTCAAATGTGAAAGGAGCAATGACGATGACCGATCTGGAAATAAAAAAGAATGTCGAATCAGAACTCAACTGGGAACCCAGTATAAACGCAGCCGAGATTGGCGTAGCCGTCAAAGACGGGATTGTTACGCTGACTGGCCGCGTTCAGAGCTACTGGGACAAGGTGGCTGCGGAGCACGCTGCCGACCGCGTCGCGGGCGTAAAGGCGGTGGTGAACGAACTTGAAATCCGCCTGCCGTATGCGAGCGAACGCACGGATGAAGATATCGCCCGCGCAGCGGTAGAGAGTCTCAACTGGTCTGTCCTGGTACCCAAAGACCGAATCAAGGTCAAGGTGTCCAAAGGCTGGATCACGCTGGAAGGAACTGTAGATTGGCAATTCCAGAAGACGGCTGCTGAAAAGGCTGTGCGGAAACTGATCGGGGTCAAGGGAGTCAGCAATCTAGTGGACGTAAAGCCACGAGTCAGCAAGGTCGAAGTAAAAGCCTCGATCGAAGCCGCGCTTAAGCGGAGTGCCGAGCTGGACGCCAACCGAATCAAGGTGGAGACCGATGGTGACAAGGTCATCCTGACTGGTACCGTTCACTCGTTGTTCGAACGTGAGGAAGCAGAGCGCGCCGCATGGAAGGCACTGGGTGTCCGCAGTGTGGACAACCGAATCAAGGTCGGAGAAATCGCGGCAGCGGCCTGATCCCTGGTTTGAAAGACACAGTCGTCTGAGATCGGGCAATCGTGAGGGAGAGTGTGTGCCCTGGCAAATCTCAGAAGAGGCAAATGGGAATTC
>Ga0137412_10003888_pt1 | contig 11935 bp, 13 predicted proteins | sample CZODoug2_1_16fun_FD_122160 | JGI IMG/M metagenome (GOLD analysis project Ga0137412, IMG submission 122160) | Vadose zone soil fungal communities from Angelo Coast Range Reserve, California, USA - CZODoug2_1_16fungal (Hybrid Assembly) | ecosystem: Environmental > Terrestrial > Soil > Vadose zone...
ACGTCCTCGACGTACAGCTCCGGCTGTTCGAAGGCGGCGAAGTGCCCACCGCGGGGCATCTTCGTGAAGTGCGTGACGTTGTAGCTGGCCTCGCACCACGACCGTGGGGCCCGGCTGATCTCCTTGGGGAAGGACGCCACACTCGTCGGAAGCTCCACCCGACCGCCGGACCCGAAGGCCGCCATGCTCTCCCAGTACAGCCGCGCCGACGACGCGCCCGTGCCGGTGACCCAGTACAGCGTCACGTTGTCGAGCAGCTCGTCGCGGCTGAGCGCGTTCTCCGGGTGGCCGTCGCAGTCGGTCCACGACCAGAACTTCTCGACGATCCAGGCCAGCTGCGCCGCGGGGGAGTCGACAAGGCCGTAACCGACGGTCTGCGGGCGGGTGGATTGCTCCTTGGAGTAGCCGGTGCCCACTTTCCGGTGTTGGGCCAACGCAGCTAGCGCGTCCTTCTCCTCGTCCGTGGGGTTCTCCAGAGCGGCGGCAGGCGGTCCGGCGAGCGGCATGTTGACGTGGATCCCGACGCAGTGCCCGACGTTTCGACCGATCTCGGTGGTCACCGCGGAGCCCCAGTCCCCGCCCTGAGCGCCGTAGCGGTCGTAGCCGACGCGGACCATCAGCGTCTCCCACGCCCTGGCGATCCTGCCGGTGTTCCAGCCGGTCGAGCTCGGCTTGCCGGAGAAGCCGTAGCCGGGCAGGGACGGGCACACCACGTGGAACGCGTCCTCGGCGCGCCCGCCGTGGGCGGTCGGGTTGGTCAGGGGTGCGATGACCTTGCCGAACTCGACGATCGACCCGGGCCAGCCGTGGGTGATGACGAGCGGGAAGGCGTCGGGGTGCGGGGAGCGCTGGTGCACGAAGTGGATGTCGAGGCCGTCGATCTCGGTGGTGAACTGCGCGTAGCGGTTCAGCGCGGCTTCGCTTGTGCGCCAGTCGTAGTCCGTCGCCCAGTACTCGGCGAGTTCGCGGGTGTACGCCAGTGGGATGCCCTGACTCCAGTCGAGCCCATCCTTGTCTATCTCCCGTCGCTTCGCTCGCCCCGCGTCTATCTCCCGTCGCTTCGCTCGCCCCGCGTCCGCGGAGACCGTCTCGGCCTCGGGCCAGCGGGTGGCGGCCAGTCGGCGGCGCAGATCGTCGAGAACGTCGTCGGGAACGTCGATGCGGAACGGGTGGACGTCAGTCATGGTTGCCATTGTCGCCTGTCGAGCCGCGTACTCGGCCGGCGGCCAGTGCCTCGGTGCGTGTCCGAAGCCGCTGGGCGGCGTCGGCCAGAAAGTCCAGGATGACGGCCAGTTCGGTATCGGAGTAACGCTCCCACGACTGGGTGCCCGTCCGTTGCCATGATGCGAACACGTCGTGGTCGATGAGTTCGGCGAGGTCGGCGTGGAGCAGTGCCCGGCGCCGGTCGAGCGGGTCGGGTTCGCGGCGCATGAAGCCCTTGGCGACGAGGCGTTCGATCAGGTTGGTCACCGATGCTGCCGCGAGCCCGGTGTGACGGCCGAGTTCGCCTGCGCTCATCGGGCCGAGTCGGTCCAGCACGGTGAGGGCCTTGTAGTCGGTCGGATGCAGGCCCGCCTCGGCAGCCAACGCGGAGTGGAAGAGCACCGTCGCGTCGCCGTGTTCGCGACCAACTCGTCGCAATTGGGCGAGAAGCTCTGTACGCGAGCACTTTCCGTTCATGCCGCCACCACCAGAGCGACGAGCACCGCCACGCACGTGACGACGTCGAGGGGCACGCGCAGCAGGCTGCGGCGGGTCCACCGGACCGCGGCCGCACGCTCGATCACGGCCGGGTCCGCCTTCTGGAATGCCACCACCTTGGGGACGAGGTCGATCAGCGACCAGATCCGCACCACGGTGTGACTGGCCAACGCGATCAAAATCGGCGTCCTGACGTCCGGATGCCCCCAGGTGACGATCACGGCCGCGACGAGTACGACCTCGAACGCGCCGTGGACCGGAATCCAGAATCTCCGGCGTGAGACACCGCCGTGCTGGGCCTGAACGATCGCGGGACGTCCTGGCCAGACCGGGTCGAGGACGAGGCTCTCGTAGATGCCGCCCCCGAGAGATGCGCAGGCCAGCAGGACGACGGCGCTCAGCAGGATCAGGGCGGGCGTCGACATGGTCCATATTATTACGGTCGGCCGTAATGATCGCCAGTCGAGATGACGACTGCGCGGGCCGCCACGCCGCTCTCCGGTGCCCGAAAGTGATTCCCGCGGCGGCAGATTGACCGAGCGTCGACCGCTCGCTCTACGGAACCGGCCTGCTGGACTAGGCTGACCGCACGTCGGAGTGGCCGCCGCCGACACCACAGCGTACATTCGTTCACTGAAGTCGGGGGTCGATGGCTCGCGCAGCCACCTCCGTGACACCACGATCGACCCGAACGCCCTGAAAGGACCCAGCGCCATGTCGTTTTCGCTCGAGCTGTCCGAGGACGTCGTCCAGGTTCGAGACTGGGTACACGAGTTCGCCAGGGACGTGGTCCGGCCCGCGGCGGCGGAGTGGGACGAGCGCGAGGAGACGCCGTGGCCGATCATCCAGGAGGCGGCGAAGGTCGGGCTGTACTCCATGGAGTTGTTCGCCACCCAGGTCGCCGAGCCGACGGGGCTGGGCATGCTGACGGTCTTCGAGGAGATGTTCTGGGGCGACGCCGGCATCGCCCTGTCCATCATGGGCACGGGTCTGGCGGCCGCGTCGCTGGCCGCCACCGGAACGCCCGAGCAAATGGGGGAGTGGCTGCCGCAGATGTTCGGCTCCATCGACGAGCCGCAACTCGCCTCGTTCTGTGCGTCGGAACCGGGCGCCGGATCGGACGTGTCGGCGATCATCACCCGCGCCCGCTACGACGAGGCGACCGACGAGTGGGTGATCAACGGGACCAAGACCTGGGCCACCAACGGCGGCATCGCCAACGTGCACATCGTCGTCGCCTCGGTGGATGCCGAATTGGGTTCCCGCGGTCAGGCCACGTTCATCATCCCGCCAGGCACAAAGGGTTTCACCCAGGGGCAGAAGTTCAAGAAGCACGGCATCCGGGCGTCGCACACCGCCGAGGTGGTGCTCGACAACGTGCGGATCCCCGGTCGGCTGGTCATCGGCGGCAAGGAGAAGCTGGACGAGCGCCTCGCCCGCACCCGTGAAGGCAAGAGTTCTGCGGGGCAGGCGGCGATGAAGACCTTCGAGCGGACTCGCCCCTCCGTCGGCGCGATGGCGCTCGGCGTCGCGCGCGCCGCCTACGAGTACGCGCTGGACTATGCCCAGGAGCGCGAGCAGTTCGGGCGCAAGATCGGCGACTTCCAGGCGATCGCGTTCAAGCTGGTCGACATGAAGACCAGGATCGACGCCGCGCGCCTGCTGGTGTGGCGGGCGGGCTGGATGGCCCGCAACGACAAGCCGTTCATCAACGCCGAGGGCTCGATGGCGAAACTCGCGGCCAGCGAGACCGCGGTGTACGTCACCGACGAGGCCATCCAGATCCTCGGTGGCAACGGCTACACCCGCGACTACCCGGTCGAGCGGATGCACCGCGACGCCAAGATCTTCACGATCTTCGAGGGCACCAGCGAGATTCAGCGCCTGGTCATGGCCAGGGCCATCACCGGGCTGCCCCTGAAGTAGCTGGGAACAATCCCCGAGTCGCTGCGCTCCTGCCCGCCGACGCGCTACTTCGTCCCGAAGATGCGGTCGCCCGCATCACCGAGGCCCGGCACGATGTAGCCGTGCTCGTCGAGCCCCCGGTCGACGGCCGCGGTGTAGATCGGCACGTCGGGGTGCGCTTCGTGAAGCGCCGCAACGCCTTCGGGGCACGCCAACAGGCAGACGAACTTGATCGACCTCGGGCCGAACTCCTTGAGCCGCTCCACCGCCGCGACGGCCGAATTGCCGGTGGCCAGCATCGGGTCCACCACCACGATGTCGCGCTCGGCCAGATCGCCTGGCATCTTGAAGTAGTACTCGACGGCCACCATGGTCTTCGGATCGCGGTACAGACCGATGTGGCCGACCCGCGCGGCAGGCACCACGGTCAGCAGGCCGTCGAGAATGCCCGTGCCCGCGCGCAGGATGGAGGCGAACACCAGCTTCTTGCCGTCGATCACCATGCCGGTGGTCCGCTCCAGCGGCGTCTCGACGTCGATCTCTTGAACGGGGATGTCACGCAGCACCTCGTAGGCCATCAGCGCCGCCATCTCGTTGCACAGCTGCCTGAAGCTGTTGGTGGAGGCGTCCTTTCGGCGCATCAGCGTGAGCTTGTGTTGCACGAGTGGATGGTCGATCACGTAGACGTTGTCCATCGTCAGAACACCGTGCCGTCACTGACGATGGTCAACGGAGGAAGTCCGTCGCGCAGCCGCTGTGCCAGCGTCCGGCCCGCGGCCCATGTGCCGCCCTCCAACACACAGGCCAGCGGCATCCGCTGCGCGTCGACCCCGAGTCGGGACCGCACCAGCGGGGCGAGTTCGTCGAGCAACGCCACCGTCAGGGCCCGCCATTCGACCACCATCTCGTCGCCGGCCGTCCATTCACCGGCGGCCCACGCCGGGTCGTGCAGTCGCAGCACGCCGGTGTCGATCAGCAGACCGCCGTTGCGGTACTCAGGAAGGCCGGTCAGCGCGTCGAGGTCGTCGACACGGACGCCACCCCACTGAAACGGCTCGAGTAGGGAGTAGGTCAGCCACTGCGAGAGCTTGTGGAAGGGCATCCACCCTCGCGTCAGGCCGGGACCGGGCACGGCGGAGTGCCGCCAGCAGTCGCCAAGTGGTTGATCGCCAATGGCGTTGTCCGCCGGCCAGATTCCCGACAACGAGGTCAGCAGCAGCGACAAGATGTCGTGCGCGTCAACCGATGTCCGGTCGCCTGCGGCCAGCACGTCGAACAATCCACCCGGTCGGCCCTGCGCCCCGAATGCCTCTGGTGCAGCGGTCAGCGTCGCACCCAGACGGTGCAGCACGGCGACGCGACCGTCGAGGCCCACCAACGGATTCGAGGGGCCGACTTGGAACGCCTCGGCCAGCCGGTCGGCGTCGAGGCCGCATAGTGCGGCGGCGTCGGCGCGCAGGGGATCGGTTGTGTCACTGGAGAATAGCCCGCTGGTGAAGGCGTGCCAGCTGGCTACCCCGAGGCCCTCGGAGCGGGCGAAGCGCTGCCCCGTGGCGGCCTCGTCGTAGCCCCAGTCCGGACCGGCCCCGGCGTCGAGCAACACGCTCACCACGGCCAGGTCGACCATCGCGCGGGCATCCAGTCCGTCGCCCAACTGGGCCCTGCGGTCGATTCCGCCTGCCTCGAAATGGCGCCAGCGGCTGTGGAACGGCACGTTCAGGTCGGGGTATCGCGTGCGCGTGACGTCCGCGACCTCGGCGGCGGCCACGGTGAGGGCACCGTCGTCGACGGCGAACCACGCCGACTCACCGCGTCGTGCGCGCGCAAGCAGGTGCCGGGCCCGCTCGCGAATGGCGGTCGTGCTGCGCAGTGCCGCGGCGGCCCCGTCGGCGCGGTCGGTGAGCAATTCGAACTCGGTGCGCGCAGACCCCACCGAACTCATCCGTCCAAACCTCGGCCCTTGGCCTTCTTCAGTTCGTCGGCGTCCGGGACCACGCCGGGAGTGAAGTACCCGGCGGCCATCTTGGCGTCGATCTCGACTCTGGCGTCGAGCGGGATGAGGTCGTCGGGGATGTTGACGCGTTCGCCGACCTCGATGCCCGACCCGGTGATGGCGTCGTACTTCATGTTGCTCATCGAGACCAGCCGGTGGATCTTGCGGACGCCGAGCCAGTGCAGCACGTCGGGCATGAGCTCCTGGAAGCGCATGTCCTGCACGCCGGCAACGCATTCCGTGCGGGCGAAGTACTGGTCGGCGGTGTCGCCGCCCTCCTGCCGCTTGCGCGCGTTGTAGACCAAGAACTTGGTCACCTCGCCCAGTGCGCGACCTTCCTTGCGCGAGTACGAGACCAAACCGACACCGCCGTGCTGTACGCCCTGAATGCACTCCTCGATCGCATGCGTCAGGTAGGGACGGCAGGTGCAGATGTCGGAGCCGAAGACGTCCGAGCCGTTGCACTCGTCGTGTACGCGGGCGGTCAGCTCCACCGATGGGTCGGCGAGATCGCGCGGCTCGCCGAAGATGTAGACGGTCTGCCCGCCGATCGGGGGGAGGAACACCTCGAGGTCTCCACGCGTCACCAACTCGGGGTACATCCCGCCGGTCTCCTCGAACAGCACCCGCCGCAGATCCGTCTCGCTGCAGCCGAATCGCTGCGCCACGCCGGGCAGGTACCAGACCGGTTCGACCGCAGCCTTGGTGACCAACGCGGCGCCGCTGGGCAGGAGCACGTGGCCGTCGGGGTGCAGCCGGCCCTTCTGCACGGCCTCGATCACCTCGGGCAGGATCACGTGGGCCTTGGTCACCGCGATGCTGGGCCGGATGTCGAAGCCGGCGGCCAGCTCGGCGCTGAAGACGTCGGCCACCAGCGCACCCCATGGGTCGAGGCTGGTGATCTTGCCTGGCTCGCTCCACTGCGGGTACGGGCCGATGACGTCGGTCGGCGCGGTATTGGTGAGGTCGGCCCGGTGCTCACGGGACAGCGCGCCCGCCGCGACGGCAAGGGCGCGGTAGACGCTGTACGAGCCGCTGTGCGTGCCGATGACGTTCCGGTGCGCGCGTTTGATGGTCGTGCCGATCACCGGTCCACGTTCGGCGGCCGTCGGTGCGTCCCAATGGATCGGCAGCGAGCCCGAGCCGCCGCTGTGCGAGGTCAGTCGGATGTGGCCGGCGGCGGACTTGGGGACCGTGGCAGGCGAGGGGACGGCAGCACCGGCATCGGTGGACATGGTCGCTCCTCGATCATCGGAATTCGCCAGCATAGCGATTCGACGTGGCCACTGCCGGTCCCGCGGAGCTAAACGACGACGAACCAGATGGCGATGTAGTGGCAGATCGCTGCGGCAGCGGTGAACGCGTGAAAGAACTCGTGATAGCCGAACGTTCGCGGCCACGGGTTGGGCCAGCGCACGCCGTAGAGAACGGCACCGATGTTGTACAGCACCCCTCCACTGGCCAGCAGGACCACGGCGGCCAGACCCGCGCCGGCGAGCAGTGTGCCCGCGAACCAGATCGCCGTGTAGCCGAGCAACAGGTAGAGGGGCACTCCTACCCATCGCGGCGCCGACGGCCACCACATCTTGAGGGCGACACCTGCGGCCGCCCCGCCCCACACCAACACCAGAACCTGGGCCCCGGTCTGCGGCGGCATCGCCAGCATGCAAAAGGGGGTGAAGCTGCCCGCGATGAACACGAAGATCAGCGAGTGGTCGATCCGCTTCATCCACTTCAGCGTGGTCGGGGACTGCCAATGCACGCGGTGGTAGAGAGCGCTGAAGCTGAACATCGCCACGATGGTGGCGGTGTAGATCGAGGCGGCCAATACGGCCTCGGACGACGAAAAGATCCACGCCGCGGACACGAGTGCCACCCCGGCCACGATTGCCGCAACCGCCGAGCAGAAGTGGATCCAGCCGCGCGCCTTCGGCCTGCCAAGGAAGTCGGTGACGGTATCCGCGAGCACCTGCGGTAGGTCGTCGTCGACGCCGGTGTTCTGCGGCAGGTCGTCGTCGACGACGAATGCCGCCCGATCGCTGGGGCGAAGAGGCGTCTGCGGATCGGCGCGTCCGTGGGTCTTGGTACTCGTCGCCGATGTGCGATCGTTCAGGAGATCTCCGTTGTCGACGGGCAGGCCCATGTGCAGCGGCAGGCGATGGCGGGTGTTAAGACGCAGGCTTAGCGTACAGGCGTCGCCCCGACGAACCCCGTTCAGCGTTTCGGTCGTAGTGTCGCGACCGTTTGCTGTCAGGCCGGCTGGGCGCCCCGACGACGCGCAAGATCCTTGATGTCCTCGGGCAACGCGTCGACGTCGATGAGCTGGGGTAGCAGCTCGGGTTCGCTCAAGATCGCGCGAAACACCACCGCGACCGTAACGTCGTGGTCGGGGCGATCGGATACGACGACCTGATCGCCGGCACGCACGGTGCCAGGGCTGATCACCCGCAGATAGGCCCCCGGAATCGCCGCCTTGGTGAACGTCTTGATCAGGTCCGGTATCTCCAGGAACGCCGCAAAGGTCCGGCACGGGGTGCGGGGTGAAGTGACCTCGAGAACCAGACCGTCCGACCCGACGTGCCACCGCTCGCCGATTCGCGCGCCCGTCACGTCGATCCCAGATGTGGTCAGGTTCTCGCCGAAGTTGCCGTTGTCCAGCGTGCGTCCGAACTTGGTCTGCCAGTCGTCGAGGTCTTCGCGTGCATACGCGTACACGGCCTGATCGTCTCCGCCATGCAGTTTCTTGTTGCCGATCGCATCTGCGGTCAACCCGCTCCCGAGTCCGTCGCGTTTGGGGCCCGGCGGGCGTACGTCGACGGCGACGTCCGTCGGCTGCTTGTCGATGCCGGTGAGCACCGACTGCTTGTCCGGGTTCGGCCGCGGCCGGGCGAGATTGACCGTCAACACACTTGGCATGCTCACGAGCTTAATTCGAAGGACGTGGGGGCGTCGGCCGCCGAGGTCGTGCGCTCAGTCCGGCCAGCGCGACCGAAGCGACGCAGGCGTCCAACTCGGCCACGACGAGGAGCCGACCGCGATGCCGCCGCTCATGCGAGCGACGATCCGCGGGCCGTCGCGCCGTGAGTTGTCGTAGACCGTTGCCGTGTCGGACGCAGTGGCGGCCGTGGCGACCTCCTCCGGCACGTCCTGACCGCCGGCGCGACCCCTTCGACTGACGCGCTCCACGGCGAGGTCCTCGGGGATCAAGAGGATGTGCACGACGACGGTGTAGTCGGCGGCACGGGCAGCATTGACGAGGTCCAGCTTGGACGGATGGGAGAAGACGGTCTCGGCGATGAACGAGAGGCCCAATTCGATGAGCCGGGACCGCGTTTCGGAGGCGACATGCGCCGCGTCGTAGGCGTGTGAGAGGGGATCGTCGGGCCAGCGTTGCTTGGCGATCTCGTCGGCGTTGACGAACACGCTGCGGGGGAGCAGCGGAGCTAAGGTCAGCGCGACGAAGGTCGACTTTCCTGCCCCATTGGGTCCGACGACGAGGTCAGCGCGCTTCACCGGTCAGCGTTCGCCCGCGATCACGGCGGAGGTGCCGTCGGGCCAGTACTCGACGATCTGACCTTCGTCGTTCATGGCGACCATAGTGATGCCGCGTGCGGCGAGGACGTCGCCGTACTTGGTGCGCGCAAGGCTCTCCTCGATCGCCGCGGAGATCTCGGCGTTGAAGACGACGCCCTCTTCGACGCTCAGGTCGTTCGTGTCCAGGTCGCCGGCGAGCGCTGATTCGACGCGACGCCGCGCCGCTGAGTGTTGGCTCGACACCGCGCGCCCGACGCGTGCCCAGTGGTCGAGCTGTTGCTTGGCCGAGCGGCTCTGACGGGCGCCCTCGGACGTGGCGCTCTCCATCAGGTCGGCGGCGACCCGAGTGACCCGGTCGGCTGCCTCGGGCATGCCGCACCTCCACGGTTGTAGCAATGTGTAACACAGTGTAGCAATCTGCTACAGGAACAGGGACGTTGCCGCAGGGTTCGTTTGGTTCGTCGTGCCCAGGGTATTGCGCCATCGAACCGGACGTGTTCGCCGGACCCGAGACGAGAGCGAGAATCCCATGCCCTACCAAGTCAAGACGGCCGCCGCGGTGCTCGGGGGCTCGGCCCTTCTGGCCTTCGCCGTGGGCTGTGGGGGCAGCGACTCCGGCAGTCCGTCGAGCAGTACGTCGCCGACGACGAGCACCTCGTCCAGCGTCGCGCCGACGACAACCGCGCCGACAACCACCCCTGGCGGAACCGGCACGATCCCAGGCGGTCCGACCGGTAGTGGTGGTCCCGGTGGTGGTGGCGGCGAGATCCCCGGCGGCCCGACCGGTAGTGGCGGCCCCGGTGGCGGCGGAGGAGACGTTCCCGGCGGCCCGACCGGTAGCGGTGGTCCCGGTGGTGGGGGCGGAAGCATTCCCGGCGGGCCGACCGGTGGTGGCGGTCCCGGTGGTGGTGGCGGGTGCGTTCCGGGCGTGGGCTGCGTGCAAGTCCCGTAACCCCGGCCGAATGCCCTACAGGGCGAGGCGAAGCTCCGGGGATTCCAGGTCGAGCAGCGCTCGTTTGACGGAGAGCCCGCCTGCGTAGCCGGTGAGGGCGCCGTCGGCGGCGACCACGCGATGGCAGGGCACGATGATCAGAACCCGGTTGCGCGCCAACGCGCCACCGACCTTGCGGGCGTCGGACGAAGGGCGGCCCATGCGCTGCGCGATCTCGCCGTAACTGATCGTCTCGCCGTAACCCGTTGCGGCGCTCAGGGTCTGCAGAACGATGGCGTCGAATGCGCTCATGCGCGACCAGTCGATCGGGACGGTGAAGTTCCGTCGGGCTCCGGCGAGGTACTCGTCGATCTGCCGACCGGCTTCGAATGCGTGGGCCCGACCGAAGCCAAGATCCGTCGTCGGTGCGGTGGGGTCTGCGGCGAAGGCAACTCGGGTCAAGCCGAAGGCGCTCGCCTCGATGGTCAGGTTGCCGAGTCGGGTCGCGTGCGCGGTCCTGGCAATGGTCATGGTCGTCATGGTTGTTCGCTCCTTCTGTTGAGACTGTTGCCATGTAGACGACGCCGGCCGCCGGAATGTGAGGTGGCATCCGAAATCCAGGCGGCGTACTGCTGGGGCAGGCACACCGCGCACGGGCGGTAGCCGGCTGCCACGGCCGTCGGTTCGTCGGCGAAGAACACCCGGTGCTTTACGTAACCGCCACGGGCGATGGTCCTCAGCGCGGAGGAACAGTCGAGCCGGCCGTACAGCTTCCCGCGCCGGTGCCCGCCCAATTGCCCCGGCGTCGAGCTCTCGTATCGCTCACCGTCCGAGCCGATCAGCATGAACATCGCGTCGTAGCTTCGTCATTGCGCCTCGTGTGTCATTGAGCGTCGTGCAGGACGAGGCCGAGGGTGTGGCGCTGCCCGGACCTGATCCGGCTGACCCCGTGCCGCACCGGTGATCTCGACCATCCCCGCTTCGTCGGGGTCGGGCGGTCGCGGGTGGTGAAGATCAGTCCGTGGCCCTGCTCGAGCACGGTCACCGTGCCCTTCGACTGTGCTCGGGCGCGTTGCTCGACGAGTAGGAACTCCCCGCCGGTGTGATCGACGCCGGGCCGGTCCAGCCCGAACACGACCTGCAGCGGGAAGACGAGGTCGCCATAGAGGTCGCGGTGCAGCGCGTTCCAGTCGCCAGCGGTGTAGCGCAGCAGAATTGGGGTCGGCCTCGCCTGCCCGGCCGCGTGGCACGCGTCGAGCCAGTCCTCGAACTGGTCGGGCCAGGGTGCCGGGTCACCCAGTCGATCGGCCCAGTCGCGGGCGACCGGTAGGAGTAGCCGGTAGAACTCTGCTCGCATCCGCATGATCGATTCGGGCATCGGGTTGGCGAAGTAGCGATAGGTGCCTTGCCCGAACCGGTACTTGGCCATGTCGATCGTCGAACGGAACCGCTGTAGTTCATCCCACATCGAGGTGAACTCCGCACATTCGGCGGCGGTGAGGATCGGTCCGGTCTGCGCGCAGCCGAAGGCATCGATCTCGTCGGTAAGCGCGGGCCAGTCCTGTGCGGAAATGCGCTCGGCCACAGGTGCCTTCATCGTTGTCGTCATGCCGCCTCCAGGGTCAGCAGGGTCTGCTTTGCGTCGACGCCGCCGACGTACTGGCCGATTGAGCCGTCCGTGCGGACCACCCGGTGACACGGGATGACCACCGGGAGGGGGTTGCGGGCGCAGGCGGTTCCGACGGCGCGCACGGCGCGAGGGCGACCGATCGCGGCCGCGACGGCCGCGTAGCTCTCGCGGTGCCCGTAGCCGATCTCGGAAAGGTGCTCGATCACCTCGCGGCGGAAGCCGTCGGTGAGCTGCAGGTCCA
>Ga0137412_10003889_pt1 | contig 11932 bp, 10 predicted proteins | sample CZODoug2_1_16fun_FD_122160 | JGI IMG/M metagenome (GOLD analysis project Ga0137412, IMG submission 122160) | Vadose zone soil fungal communities from Angelo Coast Range Reserve, California, USA - CZODoug2_1_16fungal (Hybrid Assembly) | ecosystem: Environmental > Terrestrial > Soil > Vadose zone...
GAAGAACGACGGCTCCTGGTAGACGATCGAGACACCGGCGGCGAGCGCGTCGGCGGGTGAGCCGGGCCGGTAGGGCCGCCCGTCGAGGGTCATGGCGCCGCTGTCCGGCGGGTAGACCCCGGCGAGGATCTTCATCAGCGTCGACTTGCCCGCGCCGTTCTCGCCGAGCACAGCCAGCCGCTCTCCGGCCGCCAGCCGCAGGTCGACCTCGCTCAGCGCGCGGGTCGCGCCGAACCGCTTCGACACCGCGCGGGCGGTGAGCACGGCTGCCATCGCGCTGTTCGTCAGAAGTTGTAGTTGCCGATGTTGGCCTTGGTGAACACCGTCGGCGGGCCCATCACCAGCGTCCTGGACGCTGCGTCGAACCGCACCGGTTGGTCGAGACCGGACACCGAGTTCTCCGGGGCGAAGCTCTTGGCGTCCAGGATCTGCTTCATCGCCCACACGGTTAGCTGGCCCAGCTTCGGCACGTCCCACAGCACGGTCGAGGCCATCACCCCAGAGTCGACGAACTGGGCCGCGGTCTTGGGCGAGCCGAACCCGGTGACCGCGACCTGTCCGGTCTTACCCGCGTTCCGCACCGCCTGCGCCACCCCCGGCACCGCCGTGGACGGCACGGCGATGATTCCCTTCAGTCCGGGGTAGGCGATCATCAGGTTCTGCGCCTCCTGCAGCGCCTGCGCGGTGGACGCGGTGTAGCGCAGCCCGCCGACCAGCTGGATGTTGGGGTACTTGGCTTGCTGGCGCAGCTGGATGAAATGCGACCACGAGTTGAACGTCTGGGTGTCCGGGGCGCCGGAGATGATCCCGTACTGGCCACTGCCGCCCATGGCCTGGGCCAGCTGGTCCATCGCCGCGAACCCGAGATCCTGATCGGTCGCCTGCTGCACGAACACCTCGCGTTCGCTGCCCGGCGCGTCGGCGTCCGCGGTGATCACGTGCACGCCCTGCTTGCGCGCCGCCGCGATCGCCGGGTTCATCGAGTTCGGGTCCAGCGGGGAGATGGCGATTGCAAGGTAGCCCTGCGAGACCAGGCTGTTGAAGATGCGCAGCTGCTCGGTGGAGTCGGCGGTCGCCGGGCCGGCCTGGGTGTAGCTCAGCCCCAGCTGTTGCGCCGCCTGCTCGGCGCCCGCTTTGAAACCGGCGAAGTAGGGGATGCCCTCCACCTGGGAGACAAACGCGACCTTGGCGCCGGTGCCGCTCGCCGCGCCAGCACCGCTGGGCCCGCCGGCCCCGGACCCGCCACCCACCGAGCTACACGCCGAGAGCAGCGCGACCAGCAGCGCGACCATTACGACCAGGGGCCTTGAGACCCGCACCGAGATCTTCACGCACATACCTCCCCGCGGGCCCGTGAGCGCCGAGGCTATGAAGTTGTACCCACAACTGTCAATACATGTAGGTACAAATCGTGTTAACGTCAGCGTCCACCCCTGGACGGACGTGTCGCCGGGGTTGCCGGAGGGGGCTATGAGCAGGCAGCCGGCCTACCAGACTGTGGCGGCGGCGCTGCGGGAGCAAATCCTGCAGGGCGACTACCAACCCGGTCAGCGGCTTCCGGGCGAGCTCGAGCTGGGTGAGCACTTCGGAGTCAGCCGCAACACCGTCCGCTCGGCACTGGACCGGCTCACCGCCGCCAACCTTGTGCACCGGCGCCGAGGTTCGGGCACCTTCGTCGCCGAGGGGACCGGCATCAGCCACTCGCTGGGCAGCCTGCGCAGCCTCACCCAGATCATCACCGACCTGGGGCTGGAGCCGGGCATCGGCATGCTCGAGCTGACCGTCGACCCCGAGCCGCCGCCGGAGGTCAGCGGCTTCTTTGCCCCCGGCGTGCTGTGGCGGCTGCGGCGGGTGCGCACGGCCTCCGGCCGCCCCTTCGCGCTGATGGACTCGTGGCTGCCCGACCACGTCGGCCGCTCCCTCGACCCGCGCCGGCTGGCGCAGGTGCAGTCGCTGTACCGGGTGCTCAGCGAGGACTGCCAGGTCACCGTGGCCGAAGCGACCGAGACGATCCACGCCGAAGCCGCCGGCGAGGACGAAGCCGACGCCCTGACCGTGCCGCTGGGCACCCCGGTGCTCGTCATGCGCCGCTGGACCTACGACCCCAACGGCCGGCCCATCGAGTACGCCGAGTCCGCCGCCCGGGGCGACCTCTACCGCTACGTCATCAAGCTGCGCGCCTGAAGGCTCGAATTCGCGGAGCCGGGTCAGAGCATCACGTTGACGGACTTGACCTGGCTGTAGCTGAACAGCTCCTCCAGGGCCTCCTCGCGCCCGGTGCCGGAGTTCTTCCAGCCGCCGAACGGCATGCCGAGGTAGTGCGGGCCGGCGCCGTTGATCCAGACGAAGCCGGTGTCCAGCGCGCGGGCCACGCGGTGCGCCCGGCGGATGTCGTTGGTGTAGACGCTGCCGGTCAGCCCGTAGCGGACACTGTTGGCCAGCGCGACCGCCTCGGCCTCCTCGGTCCAGCGCAGCACCGAGAGCACCGGTCCGAAGATCTCCTCGTTGGCCACCCGGTGCGCCGGGAGCACGCCGTCCAGCACGGTCGGCGCGATGAACAGGCCCCTGGACACCCCGGCGGGCTTGCCGCCGCCGGTGGCCACGGTGGCCCCCTCGGAGACGGCGCCGTCGATGTAGCCGAGGATCCGGTCGTACTGCCGGCGGTTCACGATCGTGCCCTGCACGGCGGCCGGGTCCAGCGGTGAGATGAAGGGCCGGTCGGCCAGGGTCGCGGCCACCCGGGCCACCACCTCGTCGGCGATGGACTCGTGCACCAGCAGCCGCGACGTCGAGCCGCAGGACTGGCCGGACCAGGTGAAGTTCATCCCGCGTACCGCGCCGTCGGCGACCTCGACCGGGTCGGCGTCCGGGAAGCCGATCAGCGCGTTCTTGCCACCCAGCTCCAGCGTGATCATCTTGACCGCGACCTCGGCGGCGGCGCGCTGGATCGCCCGGCCGGCCGACTCGCTGCCGGTGAACCCGATCCGGAACACGTCCGGGTGCCGGACCAGCGCGTCCGGCACCTCCAGCCCGTCGCCAACCACGATGTTCAGCACCCCGGGCGGCAGCACCTGGCGGGCGATCTCGCCCAGCAGCAGCGCGGACAGCGGCGTCGCCTCCGCCGGCTTGAGCACCACCGTGTTGCCGGCGACCAGCGGCGCGGCGATCTTGCTCGCCGCGAACATCACCGGGTGGTTGAACGGGATGATCTTCGCGACGACGCCGTAGGGCTGGCGTTCGGTGAAGTGCAGGTTGGTGGTGGCCGGGGTGGTGTAGCCCTTGAGCTCCAGGGCCAGCCCGGCGAAGTAGCGCAGCGTGGCCACCGAGGCGGCCACGTCGGCGGCCATCGCGGCGATCGGCGCGCCGCCGTCGATCGCGTCCAGCAGGGCGAGGTCGTGAGTGCGCAGCTCGATCGCGTCGGCGAGCGCCCTGACCAGGTCGGCACGGGCGGTGGCGGGCAGCGCCGCCCAGTCCGGGAACGCCGCACCGGCGGCCGCGACGGCCCGCCTGGTGTCCTCGGCGGAGCCGTCCGGCACCCGGGCGATCACCTCCTCGGAGTACGGGCTGCGCACCTCGAAGCTGCGCTCGCTGGCCGACTCGACCAGCTCGCCGCCGATCAGCAGCCCCCACTCGGTGTCCAGCAGCTCGGCCACCCGGGCCTCGTTCGCGGCCAGCGAGCCGCCGGCCGGCGATCCGACGCTCCGGGTGCTCGGCCCGGCGCTCATCGTGGCGCCCCGGCCGGCTCGGTACGGACAGCTTCCATGTTGCCCACCGTAGGACGCGCCAGCTGTGGGGGATCGCCCGGCCGTCACCCGGCGGTTGCGGCCCGGGTGGTCGTAGTATCTGCCCACACGTTCTGCCTTCGGACGGGTGATGCGGGGTGAGCCGGCCGTGACGGGGCCGCACGAGCACGTGGTGATCGCTGGCGCTGACGGGTCGGCGTACGCCTCCCTGCGCCGCCGCCCACAGCCCCGCGCGGAGCGCTACAAGTTGGGCCGCGAGCTGCGCAAACGGGTGCCCCGCTCGGAGTTGGGCCGGTGGCGGCCGCCGGCCGTCGGGCGCCCCGACCCGGTGGAGCTGATCAACGAATCGCATCAGGGCCGGTTGGACTGGCTGATCCCGGTGCGGGTAGCCCGGATGGCCGCCTCGCCGTACGGCTTCCTGCGCGGCACGGCGGTGGTCATGGCCGAGGACGTCGCGCACCTGCCCAGCACCGGGATCACCCCGGTGGTGTGCGGTGACGCTCATCTGGGCAACTTCGGGTTCTACGCCTCCCCCGAGCGCGACCTGGTCATCGACCTGAACGATTTCGACGAGGCCCACCCCGGCGGTTGGGAGTGGGACCTGCGGCGCCTGGTGGCCAGCATCTGGGTGGCCGGCCGGCAGAACCGGGCCACCGAGCAGGACTGCCAGAGCGCGGTGGCCGCCTGTGTGGCCGCGTACCGCGCCGAGGTGCGCTACCTCGCCGACCAGCCGCTGCTGTCCCGCTCCTACCAGCGGCTGACCGTGGACAGCCTGGCGGCGGACGCCTCGGACGAGCACCTGCGGGCGGAGATCACCCGGGCCGCCGACAGGGCCCGCCGGCGCACCAGCGACCGCGCACTGCCCCGGTTCACCGAGGCGCACGGCGAGACGCGCCGGATCGTGGAGGAGCCGCCGCTGATCACCCGGGTGCCGGACGAGGACGCCGACGCGCTGGCCAGCGGGCTGGACCAGTACCTGAACACGCTGGCTCCGCACTGGCGACGGGTACTCGGCGGCTACACGCTGGTGGACATCGCGCACAAGGTGGTCGGCGTGGGCAGCGTCGGGCTGCGCGCCTATGTCGCCCTGCTGGAGGGCAGCAGCCCGGACGACGTGGTGCTGCTGCAGCTCAAGCAGGCCCGCCGGTCGGTGCTGGCGCGCTACGTGCACGGCGAGTCGGCGTGGCACGCACACCAGGGGCAGCGGGTGGTGGAGTACCAGCAGGCGCTGCAGACGGTCAGCGACCCGCTGCTGGGCTGGATGACCGCCGGCGACCGGCAGTACTACGTGCGCCAGTTCCGGAACATGAAGGGCACCGTGGCGCTGGACTCGATCGACGCCGCCGCGCTGGACGACTACGCGGGCGTGGTCGGGCACCTGTTGGCCAAGGGCCACTCCCGGACCAGCGGCGCGTCGATGATCGCCGGCTACGTCGGCAAGTCAGCCGCGCTGGACGAGGCGATGTGCCAGTTCGCCGCCGCCTACGCCGACCAGACCGAAGCCGACCACGAAGCACTGGTCAAAGCGGTAGCCAACGGCCGCCTCCCCTCCGAATAACGGGCGGCGGTCAGCCGGCCGCGGGAGTCAGGTGCGCAGCGCGGTGGCCAGGATGGTGTTGACCTGTTCCACCTCGACCAGGAATCCGTCGTGGCCCCGGTCGGAGTGGATCACCAGCGGTTGGACGCCGAGCTGCTCGGCCAGCTCGAGCTGCTGGCGCAGCGGGTAGAGCCGGTCCGAGTCGACCCCGGCGATCGTCGGGGTGGCCCGCACCCGATCCAGCGCGGCACGGGTACCACCCCGGCCCCTGCCGACGTCGTGGCTGTTCATCGCCCAGGTCAGCGACACGTAGCTGTTCGCGTCGAACCGGTTGCGCAGCCCGTCCTCGGCGTGCCGCAGGTAGGACTGCACCGCGTAGTGCCCGCCGCGCAACGGGTCCACGTTGCTCTGCCAGCTCCGGCCGAACCGGTCGTCCACCTCTTCGGCGGTGCGGTAACTCATGTGCGCGATCCGCCGCGCGATACCCATGCCCAGGTGCGGGCCGACCGGGTCGTCGTAGAAGTCGCCGTCCAGCCAGTGCGGGTCGGCGCGGATCGCGTCCATCTGGATCGTGCAGGTGGCGATCTGGTCGGCGCTGGCCTCAGCGTTCGCCGCCAGCACGATCAGCCGCTCGACCCGCTCCGGCGCCTCGACCGCCCACTCCAGCGCCCGCTGGCCGCCCAGTGACCCGCCCAGCACGGCCGCCCACCGGGACACCCCGAGCGCATCGGCCAGGCCCAGCTCCACCCGCACCTGGTCGCGGATCGTGGTGTCCGGCCACCGGCTGCCCCACGGCCGCCCGTCCGGAGCCCGCGAGGAGGGCCCGGTGCTGCCCTGACAGCCGCCGAGCACGTTCGGACAGATCACGAACCACCGGTCGGTGTCCAGGCCGAGGCCGGGCCCGATCACGCCGTCCCACCAGCCGCTGGTGGGATGCCCCGGCCCGACCGGACCGGTGGCGTGGCTGTCCCCGGTCAGCGCGTGCAGTACCAGTACCGCGTTGTCCCTGGCCGGGGAGAGCTCGCCCCAGGTCTCGTAGGCCAGCCGGATACCGGGCAGCCGGCCGCCCAACTCCAGGGTGAGCCCGGGTAGCTCGAGGAACCGGCGGCCACCCGGAGGGTCGCCGTCCACCCAGGCGCCGGTCACCCGGCCCCAGACACCCCCGGGTGCCCGGCCCGCCGTGGTGCTCAACGCGGCGCCCTCCGCGAGCTGATCACCCCGGTGTCGAAGCCGGCCAGGTGCAGCCCGCCGTGGAAGCGGGCGTGCTCGATCTTCAGGCAGCGGTCCATCACCACGGTCAACCCGGCCGCTTCGGCTCGCAGCGCCAGCTCCGGCGCCCACAGCCCGAACTGCAGCCACCAGGCCTTGGCGCCCACCGCGAGCACCTCCTCCAGCACCGAGGGCAGATCCTCGGGGCGGCGGAAGGTGTCCACCAGGTCTGGCACCACCGGCAGCTCGGCCAGGGTCTTGTAGACCGGCCGACCCAGAATCTCGGTGGCGTTCGGGTTGACGAAGTAGACGTCGAAGTTCGTGCTGGCCAGCAGGTACGTGGCGACGAAGTTGCTGGGCCGTGCCGGGTTCGGGGAGGCGCCCACCATGGCCACCGTATGGGTGCGGCGCAGCAGGGCCAGCCGGGCGCTCGGCGGCGGGTTGGTCCACTCCACCCCGTTGCTGGACGGGCTGCTCATGTCGTCTCCCGTGGGTCGGTCGCCACGTCCTTGGTCGCCGCCGCGAGTGCCTGGTCCAGGTCCCAGAGGATGTCGTCCGGGTCTTCCAGACCGATGCTGATCCGGACCAGGTCCGGCGGCACCCCACCGATGCGCAGCTGCTCGTCGGTGAGCTGCTGGTGGGTGGTCGAGCCGGGGTGGATGACCAGGGTACGGGCATCGCCCACGTTCGCCAGGTGGCTGCACAGCTCCACCGACTCGATGAACGTCTGCCCGGCGGCCCGGCCGCCCTTCACCCCGAACGCGAACACCGCGCCGGGCCCGAGCGGGGTGTAGCGAGCCGCCCGGTCGTGGTGCGGGTGGTCGGGCAGCCCGGCCCACCGGACGTAGGACACCCGGGGGTCGGCGGCCAGCCACTCGGCCACCACCCGGGTGTTCGCCAGGTGCGCCTCCATCCGCTGCGGCAGCGTCTCCACGCCCTGCAACAGCAGGAAGGCGCTGTGCGGGGACAGCGCGGGGCCGATGTCCCGCAGCTGCTCGGAGCGCAGCTTGGTGAGGAAACCGAACTCCTGGAAGTTGCCCCACCAGCTCAGCCCGCCGTAGGACGGAATGGGCTCGGTCATCTGCGGGAAGCGCCCGTTGCCCCAGTTGAACCGCCCGGACTCGATGACCACGCCGCCCAGCGTGGTGCCGTGCCCGCCGAGGAACTTGGTCGCGGAGTGGATCACAATGTCCGCGCCGTGCTCGATCGGCCGGCACAGGTACGGGGTGACCAGGGTGGCGTCGATGACCAGCGGTATCCCGGCCGCGTGGGCCACCTCGGCCAGCCCGGCGATGTCCGCCACCTCGCCGGAGGGGTTGGCCACCACCTCGGCGAACAGCAGCTTGGTGCGGTCGGTGATGGCGGCGGCGTAGTCGGCCGGCTCACCACCGCCGACGAACACCGTGTTCACCCCGAACCGGCGCAGCGTCACGTCGAGCTGGGTGACGGTGCCGCCGTAGAGTCCGGCGGCGGCCACGATCTCGTCCCCGGTGCCGGCCAGGCAGGCAAAGGTGAGGAACTCGGCGGCCTGGCCGCTGGCCGTGGCCACCGCGCCGAGGCCGCCGTCCAGGTTGGCCAGCCGCTCCTCCAGCACCGCGACGGTGGGGTTGGCGATCCGGCTGTAGATGGTGCCGTACTTCTGCAGCGCGAACAGGCTGGCCGCGTCGGCGGTGTCGGTGAAGACGAAGCTGGTGGTCTGATAGATCGGCACCGCGCGTGCCCCGGTGGTCGGGTCAGGTGCCGCCCCGGCGTGCACCGCCCGGGTGCGGAAACCCCATTGGCGGTCGGCCATCAAATCTCCCCAACCCGGTGACGCATACCCAATTTCCTATCACATGGGTGCGGTTTAGGTCGGCCCGCTGGGCTGCCCCAGCTGGTTGGGCCCATACCGGGCCCGCACCCTGGCCCGCAGCTCGGGATCGTTGCGCGGCACGGGTTCCAGGAAGATCTCGTCCAGGTCGGGGAACTCCTGGCGCAGCTCTCCGTCGATGCGCACACACGCCCGTTCCAGTTCGGCGGCGCTGATCGAGTCGTCGAAGTCCAGCCGGGCGCAGACCAGCACCCGGTCGGTGCCGGTCAGCATGGTGAGCAGGTCCACCACCGCCTCCACCTCCGGCTGCCCGGCCAGCCGGTCGCGCACCGCGTACACCAGCCGGGAGTCGGCCTGTCGACCGATCAGCAGGTTCATGTTGGTGCGGCCGAGCAGGTAGGCGACCAGTACCAGCAACAGGCCGATCAGCAGCGACGCGATGCCGTCCCACACCGCCGAACCGGTGAGCTGGGTCAGCCCGATCCCGCCGAACGCGAAGAGCAGCCCGAGCAGCGCGGCACAGTCCTCGTACAGCACGGTCTTCACCGTGGGGTCGTCGCTGCGCCGCAGGTAGGCCAGCAGCGGCAGGTCGTCCTTGGCCTTCTCGTTGCGTACCTGCCGGATCGCCTGGGTCAGCGAGATGCTCTCCAGCACCGCGGCCGCCGCCAGGACCAGGTAGCCGACCAGGACGTCCTGGTGCTCCTCGGGATTCCCGGTGAGCGTGTGTATGCCCTGGTACAGCGAGAACAACGCGCCGGCGGTGAAGATTGACACCGCCGCGAGCAGCGACCAGAAGTACCGCTCCTTGCCGTAGCCGAACGGGTGGCTGCGGTCGGCCGGCCGGGCGGACCGGCGCAGCGCGGTCAGCAGGAAGAGCTCGGTGCCGCAGTCCGCCGCCGAGTGGGCCGCCTCGGAGAGCATCGCGGAGCTCCCGGTGAGCAACCCGGCCACCAGTTTGGCCACCGCGATCGCTGTGTTGGCGCCCAGCGCGAGCAGCACGGTGAGCAGGCTCTCCCCGTGCTCACCGGACTTGCCAGCTTCCTCGGCCCCGGTATCGGTCTGTTCAGCCATCTAGATCGGTGGGCGGGACATCGGTGGGCGGGCCATCGAGGTGCTGGCGGAAGAAGGCGACCACCCGCTCACGGGCATCCTTGGCGCTGGGCTCGTGGTGACCCAGCCGCAGCGGGGTGTACGGGCCGACCAGCTCCATCACCCGGCTCGGCGGCTTGGTGTAGAACGAGTGCCCGACCTCCGGGTACACCTTCACGTCGTGCGGCACGCCGAGCTCGGTGAGGTTGCGCTCCAACCTGGCCGGCATCGGCTTCAGCGAGAGGTCCTTGCCGCCGTAGCTGGCCACCACCGGGCAGGACCGGGGCATCGTCTTGGGCGCCATGCCGTAGAACGGGGCGCTGGCCTGGTACTGCCCGGTCATCGCGAGCAGCAGGGCGAAGCCGCCGCCCATGCAGAACCCGATCACCCCGATCCGCTCGGCGTCCACCCCGGGCAGCTCGCTCAGGTAGCGCCGCGCAGCGTCCAGGTCGTCCAGCGCCTCGCCCTTGCCGGTGGCCACCGTGCGCAGGCAACGGGCCACACAGAGCGGCTTGGCGCCCCGGGCGAACAGGTCCGGGATGAGCACCGTCCAGCCCTCGCCGGCCAGGTCGCGGGCCACCTCGGCCATCTCCTGGTTCATCCCGAACAGCTCGTAGATGAGCAGCAGCCCGGGACGGCCCGTCTCCGACTGGCCCTGCGGGCTGGTGAGCACCCCGGGCATGGCGAAGCCGTCGTCACAGCGAAACGTCACGTCGCTCTGCATGCGCCAGACCCTAGCGCCGCCCGCCACCGCGCGCCGCTCAGCGCGACGGCGCCGCCGACGAGGACCCGGCTATCCGAACCAGGCCTTCCTGCACGGTGGTGGCGACCAGCCGGCCGTCCTCGGTGAAGAACCGACCGGTGGCCAGCCCGCGCGCCCCGGAGGCCACCGGGGAGTAGCACTCGTAGAGCAGCCACTCGTCGGCCCGGAACGGCTGGTGGAACCACATCGCGTGATCCAGGCTGGCCCGGCGGATCTCCTCGTCCCGGACCGGGATCTCGTGTCGGGCCAGCACCGAGTTGAGCAGGGTGAGGTCCGAGGCGTAGGTCAGCACGCAGACGTGCAGCAGCTTGTCGTCCGGCAGCGTGCCGTCCGCCCGCATCCAGACCCGCACCGGTTCCCTGGTCGGCACGAACCCGGCCGACCACACCGGGTCGTGCACGTGTCGGATGTCCAGTGGGCGGGGCTGCCGCTGGAACGGGCTGACCGGCTCACCCAGCCGCATGATCCGGGTGCCCATGTCGGGCACCTCGTGCGGGCCGGGGACGCCGCTGGGCATCTCCTCGGTGTGCTCCAGCCCTGGCTGGGGCAGCTGGAACGACGCGGACAGCGAGAAGATGGCCTCGCCGTGCTGGATGGCCAGCACCCGCCGGGTGGTGAAGGAGAACCCGTCGCGCACCCGCTCCACCTCGTAGACGATCGGCACCCTGGGGTCGCCGGGCCGGATGAAGTAGGCGTGCAGCGAGTGCACTCCCCGCTCCGGTGGGACCGTCCGCCCGGCCGCGACCAGCGCCTGCCCGGCCACCTGGCCGCCGAACACCCGGGGCGGCGACTCCGGCGGGCTGACCCCCCGGAACAGGTTGACCTCGATGCGTTCCAGATCCAGCCGGGCGACCAGCTTGTCCAGTACCGGCTGGCCGGTGGGTACCCCGTCCGCACCCAGTACCTCGCGGAGGGACTCGGCCTCCGTCTCGGACTGCGTCATGAACGTGCAGTCTGCCCTATCCGGACCCGCCCGGGCCGTGCGATCAGGAGAGATCCTCTTCGCCCAGCCGGTGTACCCGGATCAGGTTGGTGGAGCCCACGGTGCCCGGCGGGGACCCGGCCACCACAACCACCAGGTCACCTGGTTCGGACCGATCGATGGACAGCATCGCCTGGTCCACCTGGCGGACCATGGCGTCGGTGGAGTCCACCTCGTCGACCAGGAAGGTCTCGGTGCCCCAGGTGAGCGCGAGCTGGCTGCGCACCGCCGGCACCGGGGTGAAGGCCAGCAGCGGCAGCTTGCTGTGCAGCCGGGCCAGCCGGCGCACGGTGTCTCCGGACTGGGTGAACGCGACCAGTGCCCGGGCGGACAGCCGCTCGCCGATGTCGCGGGCGGCATAGGACAGCACCCCGCGCTTGGTCCTGGGCACGTGGTTCAGCGGCGGCACCCCGAACGAGCCGGCCTCGACCGCCTCGACGATCTGCGACATGGTGCGCACCGTCTTGATCGGGTAACGGCCGACGCTGGTCTCGCCGGACAGCATCACCGCGTCCGCGCCGTCCAGCACCGCGTTGGCCACGTCCGAGGTCTCGGCCCGGGTGGGCCTCGAGTTGGTGATCATGGAGTCGAGCATCTGAGTGGCCACGATGACCGGCTTGGCGTTCTCCCGAGCGATCTGGATGGCCCGCTTCTGCACCAGCGGAACGTGCTCCAGCGGCAACTCCACGCCGAGATCGCCCCGGGCCACCATCACCCCGTCGAAGGCCAGCACGATGGCCTCCAGGTTGTCCACCGCCTCCGGCTTCTCCAGCTTGGCGATCACCGGCAGCCGGCCGCC
>Ga0137412_10003890_pt1 | contig 11931 bp, 11 predicted proteins | sample CZODoug2_1_16fun_FD_122160 | JGI IMG/M metagenome (GOLD analysis project Ga0137412, IMG submission 122160) | Vadose zone soil fungal communities from Angelo Coast Range Reserve, California, USA - CZODoug2_1_16fungal (Hybrid Assembly) | ecosystem: Environmental > Terrestrial > Soil > Vadose zone...
CCGGGCCAGATCGATACCACCGCAACGTTGTACGGCTTGAAATCCTGCGCCATATCGAACGTGAGCTTATCGAGACCGGCCTTGGTGGCACCGTAGGCCGGATCAAGGTGGTAGGAGACGGCTCCATAATAGGAAACATTCACCACAAGCGCCCCATCCGCCGCGATCAAGAGAGGTGCCGCATAGTAGCTCGCAACGAACGCCGATCGTAAACCAACCGTAAACTGCTCGGAGATCGTCAGTCTCTTGTTCCAGAACGGCGGTGGTGCAAGTGGATCGGGGCCCACCGCGGTGGCATTGTTGACCAAGACATTAAGATGACCTTGCTCGGCTTTCACTCTCTCGAACAGAGCCTTGATCTGTGCGTCATCCGCATGATCGCACACAACGGCAATGCCAACTCCGCCTGCCGTCGTAATGGACTCCGCTACTTCACCGATCGTTCCGGGAGTTGTCCCAGGCTTTGAGGCCGTCGTTCGCCCCGTCACGTAGACGGTCGCACCCTGCTCACCAAGCAACGTTGCAATACCTGCCCCGACGCCTCGGCTCGCTCCCGTGATGACCGCGACTTTGCCGGTCAAAGAAGGAATAGTCTTCATACCACATCACCTCCAAGTTTGTTGTCGAACATTAACTAAGCATATGAGCTAAACTGCAGGAATGACAAGAACCAACAAAAAGGTTAGGTACTCACCACAAGGTAAGCAGCCGCCATTGGCCCAAACCTCTGGCCCTGGAAAGACGTGTGCTCCGGACGCCGCCGAAGAGATGTTCAGGATTCTTGAAGGCCGGTGGAAGATGGCCATTCTCTTCCATCTCTTTGGAGGAATCGATAAGAAATGCCGAGTCATGCGTTTCTCGGAGCTGGAGCGAGCTATTCCTGCCATCTCGCAGAAGATGCTTATTCAGCAGTTGCGAGAGCTGGAGCGCGATGGAATTGTGTTGCGCACAATTTATCCTCAGATTCCGCCCAGGGTGGAATACCAGCTGACAAAGGTTGGAATAGCACTCCGTCCCGCCTTGCGTGCGCTCCTTGCATGGGCGGCACTTCGGAAAGAAGCAATGCCCCCGTCTTCATAGCAACTTCTCACCTGAAATGTTCTACGTTCCTGAAGGTAAGCTACCTTCTTCCGCATCACTGGTGGGGAGCAAGAGATGGTGCACTGTGAAGGTGGAACGACCGTTATCATCCCGCCCAATGCGTTGCGCGCTCTCTTCGCCAGCTGCGTGAGCTGAGCTGTTTTTGGACTCGATTCAGAGTTTAGGGAGGATTGTCGGCAACCCTTCCCTTACAGGATTATGTAAGGGTTGCCCGTGATCCGCTCTCAATCGGTCGCAAGCGCCAATGGCGCTTCCAAATTCTACATACCGGACTTACGACTCGAAGCGATCGTTGCACCTCTCCTTTTCCGACATGTCGGTGTCCTAAAAGCTTGGCGCTTCTCTTCTCTATGTAGGTGGATTCGCGCCCCAGTTGAAGTGGTCAATCTGCGGGAAAGCTCAGCCTCAAAGGAGGCTGGGTAGCTAATGCGGTAGGACGCCTGAAACGGAATTCGACGGAAGCCCGGCGCGACGCACGAGATCTTGGAAGCGCGGATCGGCGCGAATTGGGTCCCACTCAGGGTCAACATTCAACCAGGCCATTGGCTCGCGCTCAGCGAACGCTTTTTCGAGCGCTTGCACCGCCAAGTCCTTCTCTCCCAATGCGGCGTACGTCCGGGCAAAGCGCGAAAAAGAAACATAAGAGCCTTCAGATCGCCGATGTTGGTCGTACGTCAGCCGGACCTTCAAAGCGCCTTTGTACCCGCCACGCGCAAAAGCAATCTTTATGCCCTCGGCCACCTCAGGTGTTCCAGCAAGCATTGCCTCTTGCTCCCACTCGGAGATGCTCTCTTCTTCCATGCCTTTGCCTTTGTAGGCGAAAGCCAATCCTTGGTGCGCGTCAACGAAATTGGGATCCATGTCGAGCACAATGCGATACTGTGCAATCGCCTTGTCGTATTGCCGCGAAACCAGGAAGTGATCCCCAAGGTCCATGATAAGAACTAAGTCGAGAGGGTCGAGTTCTCGAGCAATCTGGTGCTCTTGAATGGCTTCTTCAAAGCGCCCCATGGAATCGAGGTACCGGGCATAGATTCCGTGAGACAGGGCGTGGCCAGGACTAAGTTGAATCGCGCGCCGAAACTCGCTTTCCGCACCGCGCCAGTCCCAGTCATAAGCCCACCTCACCCAGCCGAGGGCGCCATGGGCAACCGCGACATTATCATCCAGTTGCAAAGCCTTTTGAGAAGTTTCCTCTGACCTTGGCATCAAATCTTTACGGTCTCCGACGAACCTGCCTAACTGACCATACGTATTCGCCAACCACGCGTATCCCAGGGCGTTGGAGGGGTCTTTCTGCACCGATTTTTCAAAGTACTCCTGTGCCTGTCTCATGCCTGGCTCGGTGAATTTGTGCCAGAAGTACATGCCGCGGAGGTAGTCATCATAGGCCTCGGGATCAACCTGACGGTTTTGCGCCTGACGCTGATTTTCCTGGGGCGTCAGCTTGGCCTGGATTTCGTGGGCAATGCTATTCGCAACGTCCTGCTGAAGAGACATAATTTCGCTCGTGTCGCGGTCGTAGGCTTTGGCCCACAAGTGACGGTCTGAACGGGCCTCGAGCAGTTGCACATTGATCCGCACGCGGTTGCCGGCGCGGGTCACACTGCCTTCGACGATCGCGTCCACGTTCAACTCTCGTGCGATTGCTGGCAAGGGCTGGCGTGACCCCTTGTAATGCATGGCGGAGGTGCGCGAGATGACCCGGGAGGAGCTGAATTGCGCCAGCTCCGTAATTAGCGCGTCGGTGATGCCATCCGCAAAATATTCCTGGCTAGGGTCTCCGGAGAGATTCTCCAACGGCAGGACGACAATCGAGTGAATTGGCGGCACACTTCGAGCAAAAACCCGACGGCGAATGCCGGCAATATCTAAAGCAAAGGCGATGATGAGTGTGATAGCTAGGAGGCCAGGTATCCACTTCAACCTCCAGACAGACACCGACCACCGGCGAGTGCCACCGGGCGCTTGAGCCGGTGAACTATGAGGTTCGAGAACGGGTTCCACCGGGGCGATGAACCGATAGCCCTTGCCTAACGCGGTTTCCACAAAGAGCGGATGTTCGGCGTTGTCATTCAGCGCCGAACGAATCTTGCGAATGGCATTATTGATTCCGTTCTCGGTATCAAAGAAGAGGTCCTTGCCCCAGATTTTCTCGATGATTTTTTCACGCTTGACAAGCTGACCCTGGTTTTCAGCCAACAGAATCAGCAACTCCATCGGCTTACGTTCCAGACGGAGACGATGGCCGGCTCGACTTAGCTCGAACTCATCAGGATCGAGCTGGTAATCCCGGAAGCGCAGTTTTGCGGAGGGCATGGAAACTTCTTGCAAGGACTGGAGTGAGTATAGCTCCGTCCTCCGACCCAGAGTACAGACGAATTAGCCCAATCCACTCAAGCAGTTATACCGATAGGTAGAAGTGAGAAAGACACAAGACGCGCGCGATTGACTTACCCCGACAACTCGCTGAGTCTTCGGCCAGCAGAGAGTAGCGGCCAAAACCGGAAATGGTGAAACCAGACGCGAGGAATCAGTGGCAGGCACGCAGCCAACAAACCGACTTAACAAGGTGATGGAGATCTTTCTCTGCCTTGCTGGGCTGGGAGTGCTCGCCGAGAACATTTTTCTTTTCCTTCAGAACCGGCGTCTGAACGAAGCCTTAGCTCCGCAAATCACTGCGGGAACACATCTGCAGACGCTTGCGGGCATCGGGTTCGATGGCCGCTTGGAGCCAGTGACCCTTCCATCGGCAGATTCCAAGCTCCTGATCATCACTTTTTCTCCAGGCTGCCCGGCTTGTCAGGCAAATCAGGAAGGCTGGATGAGGCTGGCAAGCACCCTCGAAGAAAAAGGCATCCGCGTGCTCTGGGTGAGCCGTGATCCGAGCGAAGTCACCAGAGACTATTGTTTGAAGCACGGCATCCCGCTCGCCCTTACGCTGGCCGACCCGCCTTACAGAACCTTTGCCCAACTCGGGCTGGCGCGAGTTCCCAACACCTTGTTGGTGGGAGGCGAGGGCAGAGTAGAGAAAGTGTGGGCCGGACGCCTCGATCAGGCCGCTTGGAACACGATCTTTGCATATTTTGGCGAACGGCGCGAGACGGCTCCTCCCCTGCAAAGCCAGGTTGACGTCAAACCCAACCGGCTGCCGGTCGAACCTGTCCCGGTCGTCCGCCAAAAGCTGTAAGTAAGGTGTAGTTCAAAAGAAAGAAGGAGAAAAGAAATGCTAAGGCGAATACCGAAAGTGTTCCTGCTCGTTGCACTCCTGGCAGCCTTCGCGGCCAGCATCGCCCCAGCTTTTGGGAGGTCAAGTACATGCAGCTGTTTCCGCTCGGGCGACAGACAACTTCTGCCTCAGGCGGGATGTCACTTCGACCAAAAAACTTCCCAGTGCGTTAACACGAGCTGCCGGGGGACTTGCGGTTAGTCTTGTCTAATCGCCCGCGGCCAAGGTCCGTTAACCTAGCGTCCTTTATGGATGCTAACAATCTTAAGGAGGTCTAAGATTATGGACACGCGGAAAAAACGATTTGTAATACTCGTCCCGGCAGTGCTGCTTTTCTTCGCATCTTTGCTTGCGGCGCAGGGACCGCCCAAGTGCAACGTGTGCTGGCAAAACTATACGAGCGAGGTGAAGGCCTGTCATGGTGATGCGAAGTGCCTAGCCGCCGCACGTGCAGAAGCTCGGCTTTGCGTCCAGAGTTGTATCGCACCGCGGTAATTGCGTATGCGGTCGTTGCCAGTCGGCTGAACCCAAAGAGATCGCGCTGTTCTTATTATTCTGACCGTGTGGCACAACTCCGGATGGGTCGTGCAGCGAATCGCGGCTGCATAACAACGACGCATCAGGCGGAACGGCAGGGGTGGAATCTGTACCAGATATCCTGGATACACTGGCCATTCGTGAGATTGAAATGGAAATCCCGGCCATGATTGCGTCGCCGAATTCTCTCGGCACCAAGATAGAAAGGACGATCAGCTTCTTAAGAGATTACAAGCGCGTCATAGCTTCCTTGTTGATCTTCGCATTTTGTGCCTATCCGCTCACCGACCCGGGCAGGTTCCTAGCCATGCGAGTGGCCTACCGTGTCATCCTCGTTACGATTACCGCCAGCCAGTTTTTCTGGATTCCTCGCGTCGTCGGCCTTGGGGAGCAATTCATTCGCGGAAAGTCATCGCGCACCTGCCTGAGGATCATCGTTGGACTTGTCTATCTGTTCTTCTTTGCTTGCAACTTCGGCCTCTGGAATATCCCGAAAGGCGATTCGACTCATTTGACGCTGCGCAGCGCTGTGCTTGACGGGGCTTGGTCGTGGTGGCTGGTCGGGTCGGTGCTGGGCTTCGGCCTGGTCTGGGTTTTCTGGGTTATGGACGGTGTGGTGCGCGCCTCAGCCAGGATCTACAGTCGCGCGCGCGGTGCCGCGGCAGCCCACATAGCTGCTTCCACGCCTGTTCCCATCGTTGTTTTCTCGCCTGCCCGCCGCCGCTTCCTCGAACAGACCGCCATTGCGCTAAGCGCCACGCCGTTCGTGCTCTCGGCCTACGGACTTCTGTACGGCCGGCTCGACGTGGAAGTCACTCGCCGGCGCATCCGCCTGGCCCGCTTGCCCAAAGCCTTCGAGGGTTTTCGCATCGCTCAGCTTTCCGATATCCACATCAGCCCTTTCATGCCCGCGGACGAGATTCGCCGTTGCGTCACTATCACCAACCAGTTAGAAGCCGACTTGGTCGTGCTAACCGGAGACTACGTCTCCTGGGATCCCGCAGCGCAGGAGGAAGTGGTCCAAGCGCTCGCTGGCCTTCGCGCACCCTACGGCGTATTCGGCTGCCTTGGGAACCACGAGGTGATCACCGAAACGGAAGACTCCATTACCCGGTTGTTCGCCGCGCAAGGCATCCGCATTCTGCGCCAGGAGCGAGCGCCCATTCGCAGAAGGGAGGAAGCTCTTAATCTGATTGGCGTAGACGACTCGCTCGTGGACTTACAAGCGATTCAATCTCTGGTGACATCGAAAACCGTCAATATTCTACTGGTCCACAATATTAGCTACGGTTTTGAAGCCGCAGTTCAATTCGGCTTTGACTTAATTTTGACGGGGCATACTCACGGAGGCCAGTTGTCGCTGGAGTTCCTCCGCCGCGGCCTCGCCCTCATCCGCTTGGAGACGCCCTACGTCAGCGGATGGTTCGAAAAAGCCGGCGGGCAACTCTACGTCAACCGCGGCATCGGAACCACCATCCTCCCCATCCGCTTGGGCGCAAGGCCGGAAATTACAGAGTTGGAATTGGTGCGCGGGGTCTGAGATGCCGGAATTCCGAAGGACGGGTGGTGCCTGATGACGCCTGGTCTAGGTACCTCCAAAATTAAACGGACCGGCAGTTTTCTGCTGTTATACCGACGCGCCGTCGCTCATTGGCGCGCGATCATCCTGCTATTGATCCTTGCTCGTGTTGCGTTCCTGGTCGCAAGTTCCGATGAGTTCGTCTCTTTCGAGCTAAACCTCTTCGCCCTGCTCCTGATCTTTATTGCCAGCCAGGTGTTCTGGATCGGACGCATTGTTGATCTCAGCAGATGGCTCTTCCCTGATCAGCCCCGTGTTCGGCTCGTGGTCATCGCTGACCTCGTGTACCTATTCGTTATCGCTTACAGCTTCCCGACCACCTTCGGCCAAGGCCACACTTTCCGCACGGCCTACTACGGGCTTTCTAATGTCGTGTTCGAAGCGGTTTTCTGGTGGTGGTTTGTAGGATCAATGCTGGCCTTTGCTTTAGTCGTTTTTTTTGGGACGGTTGAGCGTACGACCCGTGTCGCAGCGTGGGCGTACCGCAAAGCACGCCAGAGCACAAAAGGGCGCGTGGCCGCTGCTAGTTCCGGCGTCGCCGAGCCAGTGTCGCCTGACCGCCGTCATTTCTTGGAGCAAACCGCTGTTTTGATCAGTGCCACTCCCTTCATCGCTGCCGGCTATGGGCTTCTCTACGAGCGGCAGAACGTGGAAATCGTTCGTCAGCGTGTCCAGCTGGCGCGCCTGCCCAAAGCCTTCGAGGGTTTTCACATCGCCCAGCTTTCCGACATTCACATCAGCCCCTTTACCACTGCAGACTATATTCACCGTTGTGTAGTTATTACCAATGACTTAAAGCCCGACTTGATTGCTCTAACCGGAGACTACATCGCCTGGGACACGGAACAGCAAGGAGAGGTGGTTCGCACGCTGGCGGGGCTGCGTGCGCGCTTCGGCGTTTTTGGCTGCCTGGGCAACCACGAAGAGGAGAGCGGGACAGAGGAGTCGATCACGCGGTTATTCACGGCGCAGGGCATCCAAATCCTGCGCGAGGCACGTGCGCCCATTGTATTGGGCGGCGAGACGCTGAATCTGATCGGTACAGACGATCCAAATGGCCAGACTGAGACGGACTATCAGGGTGACCTCCACCGGAAGCTGCGACAGATTAAAGACCTGATGATGCCTGAAGCGGTCAACATTCTTTTGAGCCATGGAGATTTCCCCAACATGTTCGATCGGGTTGCCGAGCTTGGCATCGATTTGATGCTGGCCGGGCATACTCATGGCGGCCAGTTATCGCTCGATTTTGTCCACCGAGGCCTCAACCTCAGCCATCTCATATATGACTACACCAGTGGATGGTATGAAAAGAACGGCGCGCAGTTGTACGTGAATCGCGGCATCGGAACCACCGGCTTCCCCATTCGCCTCGGTGCCCGCCCGGAGATCACGCTATTGGAACTGACGCGCGGGGTTTGAGGCGCGGGACTCTGGAAGATCTCGGCCAAGCGCATGGGTTTCTATCCGGGATCCCAGGTGAGGTAAGATCACCATTACACTCAGAACTCTGATTAGGATTCTTCAGTTGGTGAGTCGTCGGCATAACCGGCGGTGAGTGCTCGGATCGGCTATTACATTGTGAGGACGGCGCGGAACCGGGTCGTTCCCTCGACAACGCGTTGATAAGCCTTCGCAGCTTCGGCCAACGGGTAGGTCTCGACTATCGATTTAACTTTTCCTTGGGCTACGTAATCCAGGGCTTCGTAAAGGTATTCAGGGCCATTTTGCTGGCTGCCGATGATTTTGATGCGCTTGAAGAGCAGCTCGATCAGCGAGATCGAAAGCGGTTCCGCGTCAGCACCCATAACGATGAACCTGCCGTCTGGGCGCAGACCCTGAATGCTGTCCACCATGGATTTGGTCGAGTTGGAGGTGCTGAGGATGATGTCGGCGCCGCCCGCTGCGGTAAGGCTCTTTCCGTCGCGGACAATTTCATCCGCGCCCAGCTCGCGAATCATCTTGTCCTTATCGGGGGAGTGCGAAATCGCGATGGTCTCGAAGCCCGCAGCCTTCGCGTATTGTACCGCCAGATGCCCAAGCCCGCCGATTCCAAGTACGGCCACGCGCTCGTGCGGCTGCGGATCGGCCCAGCGGAGCCCGCTATAAACGGTATACCCGGCGCAGAAGATCGGTGCGGCTTGCTCGTAGGAAACCTTGTCGGGAATCAGGTACGTAGCGTCAGCGTTCATCAGCATGTACTCGGCGTGACCGCCTTGCGCTTCGCCCCCCGTACCCTTCAGATAGGGGCAGAACATCCTGCGGCCGCGCTGGCACCATTCGCAGCGTCCGCAGGTGGATTGAATCCATGCGGAGCCCACGCGGTCGCCTACCTTCCGTGCGGTCACGTCAGGAGCCGTGGCAACGATCTCGCCGACCGGCTCGTGGCCGAGGATTCGGGGGAATGGTCCGGGCAAGTGTCCGAGCGTTTGATGTACGTCGGTGTAGCAGATGCCGCTTGCATGCATCTTCACGAGCACTTGATTCGGTCCGGGCTGAGGTTGCGGAACGTCTTTGACCTGCCACGAACTGCTCACAGCGGGAACAACGGCAGCTTGCATAACACTTCCTCCTAGCGTGATTCGATGCGAGCGCGTTTGGGTCGGTGCATGATTTTGGATGCCCGGTTCGTCAATCACACACCTCTAAGCCGAGCTTGACGGTCAATTGGCGTAACAGTGCGCCGTGAAAGGCGCTGGACTTCAGCGGGTGCAACTCCCGCCCGGGAACTGGTTCGCTCCACCCGGTAGCAATCGAAGCGGCAGCGGAGGCAACGAAGCTGTTGGAGCCTTCGGTGTAGAGGTCGCTTGGCGACTCGGCGAGCGTGCAGGCCATAACGTGAGTGAACGCTGAGCAGGCCCCGAAAAAACAATTGCAGGAGCCGACCTGACTTTTTCACAGGGAAGGCCGCAGTCGATGGAGAGACACGAGCGAGCATGCTCCATGGAACCTGCCGGGGTAATGGCGATGGCATGTACGCATAGGAGACCAGACGCAACACGGGAAGCCCCAGCGGTGATCATGGTATCGATCAACTGGCAACTCGCGAGAGACAGGCCGGGCCGTATGGGGTGGCGGAGAGGCTCGTACGACCGATGAAGCCGGGTAATGCCGGTGGAGGGAAGGGGCCTTAGTTAAAGACGAACGCAAGAAGCGACAAAGGACCGAGGGATTGGCGATGAGCCTAACAACTCCATTCAGTGTTCAGAAGTTGCAGACGGCGTTGCACGCAAAAGCGAAGGAATCGGCCAACTTCCGTTTCCATGCGCTGTACGACAAGGTGTATCGGAAAGATGTTCTGGCCTATGCCTACGAACGCTGTAAAGCCAACGGCGGAGCTGCGGGAGTGGACAACCAGACATTCGAGAACATCGAAGCGTACGGCAGGGAACGGTGGTTGGACGAACTGACGCAAGAGCTGAAAAGTCGAACCTATCAACCGCAACCTGTGCGGCGGGTTTACATACCCAAGCCGGATGGGAAGCAGAGACCGTTAGGCATACCGACAATCCGGGATCGGGTTGCGCAAACCTCGGCCATGCTGGTACTCGAACCTATCTTCGAGGCCGACCTGCCGACGGAGCAATATGCTTATCGGGCAAACCGCAGCGCGTTGGACGCAGTACAACACGTCCACAAGCTGATCAACACAGGACATGATCAGATCGTTGATGCGGATCTCAGCAGCTACTTTGATAGTGTTCCCCATGCCGAGCTTATGAGGTCGGTGGCTCGAAGGGTTGTCGACGGAGCGATGCTGCATCTGATCAAGATGTGGCTGGAAGCTCCGGTCGAGGAAACCGACGAGCGTGGGAACAAACATCGGAGTACGCGCAATCGGGACGAAGGTCGAGGTACTCCACAAGGGTCTCCGATCAGTCCTCTGTTCAGCAATCTGTACATGCGACGGTTCGTGCTGGGGTGGAAGAAACTCGGGCACGAAAAGCGTTGGAAAGCGTACATCGTGAACTATGCCGATGACCTTGTCATCTGCTGTCGAGTTGGAGCGGAGCAAGCTCTGGCCGAGATGCGGGTGATGATGTCGAAGCTGAAGCTGACGGTGAACGAGAATAAGACGCGGGTCTGTTATCTGCCGGAAGAGAAGTTTGATTTTCTGGGATACACGTTCGGGCGGTGTTACTCGATGAGGAGGGGCCGATTCTATCTCGGCACGGTACCCTCGAAGAAACGAGTACAGCGCATCTGTCGAGCGATCAGCGACGAGACCGGGCGTGACAAAGTCTGGCAGGATTCGAAGACGATCGTGGAAAGGCTCAATCGGATGATGATCGGCTGGGCCAACTACTTCTGTCTGGGGCCAGTCAGCCAAGCCTACAGTGCGGTCGATCTCCATGCCCGCCGGAGGCTGCGTCGGTGGTTATGCGACAAACACAAAGAGCCGCGGCCGGCATACAAACGCTTTCCGGAAGCGGCTCTGCATTCTGTGTATGGCTTGGTCCAGTTACCACACCGGACCGCGAACCTTCCGTGGGCGAAAGCGTGAGTCTTTTCCGAGAGCCGGATGCGGGAAATCTGCCAGTCCGGTTCGATGAGCGGGAACAGGAAACAGAACCAAGCCAAACCGGACTGAGGTGGCGCGGCGAAAGCCACGTCGAATAACCACCGGGAGACTACAGTCACTGCGTCTGTTCTCGACTCTACTCGCGGTTACATCACCCTCCCAATGAGCGCTATCGGCGATTACACTCATTATCCGATTACCACCCATTGCTCCCCTTCAACTTGGCTCAGCTCGTTCGTGTCTGATGTCGTGTCGCAGTTTTCGAATGACGCCCATGTAGACGTGACGTGTCCCTAGTCCCCCGCCGCCCCACTTTTGCCGCTCTGGTGGGTCAAAATGCCGTAACTCTCCGGCCGCCGATCCCGAAAGAATTGCCACACTTTGCGAACTTCGAGAATCATGTCCAGGTCAAGGTCCGCCACCAGCACATCATCTTTGTCGCGGCTGGCCTGCGCGAAGATCTTGCCCCGCGGATTGCAGAAATAACTCTTGCCATAGAACTCGCCAATGCTCCACGGCTTCTCTTCGCCCACGCGGTTGATGGCCCCGACGAAATAACCGTTGGCGACGGCGTGCGCGGGCTGCTCCAACTCCCACAAGTATTCGGACAGGCCAGCCACGGTCGCCGAGGGATTGAAAACAATCTCCGCTCCATTCAGTCCCAGGGCGCGGGCTCCTTCGGGAAAGTGCCGGTCGTAACAGATGTACACGCCGACCTTGGCAAACTTGGTATCGAACACGGGATAGCCCAGGTCCCCCGGCGTGAAGTAAAACTTTTCCCAGAATCCAGGATGACAGTGCGGAATATGATGCTTGCGGTATTTTCCCAAGTACCGCCCGTCCGCATCGATCACCGCTGCGGTGTTGAAGTAGAGCCCGGCCATCTCCTGCTCGTATACCGGAACAACGATCACCATGTGGTGCTTGGCCGCCAGCTCCTGCATCAGACGAACCGTAGGGCCG
>Ga0137412_10003891_pt1 | contig 11931 bp, 13 predicted proteins | sample CZODoug2_1_16fun_FD_122160 | JGI IMG/M metagenome (GOLD analysis project Ga0137412, IMG submission 122160) | Vadose zone soil fungal communities from Angelo Coast Range Reserve, California, USA - CZODoug2_1_16fungal (Hybrid Assembly) | ecosystem: Environmental > Terrestrial > Soil > Vadose zone...
GATGGAGCAGATGATCGTGCCGCGGCTTGCCGGTCCGCACGTGCCCGGCTGTTTCGGATCGGGTAGTTTCGAGCGGCAGCCTTATGTCGTGATCGAACGCATCCCCGGCAAGACGCTGTACGACCGGCTCGGCGATCTGCCGCTCGGTTACGAAGAGGCAAGGGTGATCGCCGGGAAGATGCCCTCGGGGTACCACTTTGTGGCGCAACCGAACGAAGTGGCGGGCGCGGTACTGTCGAAGTCTACTTGGTCGGTCACCTTGGGTAGAGCGCCGCTCGTAACACGGATCGTGCCGGCCACGCTAAAGCTGATCGTGTCGGCTCCAGGGTGGCTGTTCGCGTCGAGCATTGCCTGTCGCAGCGAGCCGGCGCCACTATCGTTGAGGTTGGCTACCGCGAAAGTGCTTAACACGTTCCGAACTTCGAGTTGCTCGTAAGAGAGCCCCTTCTTGGAACGTTTGGCGAGTGGCGTGCGACCCTTAGACCGACGACGGAAGAACGAAAGCATGATTGAATTATTTCCGGGATGGGTGCGTTAGCGACGCCTGCTGCCAAGAAGAGCCCACTCGCGACCAAGACCAAGGGCTGGCCGGCCGATTTATCAGCGATCGAAACAGCTCCTGTTGCACTCGAGCGATTCGTCAGCATCGACGCCCGCGCACATGCCGAACGGATCACCCCGAATGTGTTGGCCGCCATCGCCGATGCGGGGCGCTCGATGGCCGACCTCACCGCCGTCGTCGTCGGTTGCGGTCCCGGTCCGTTCACCGGACTGCGAGTCGGTATGGCGACCGCCGCGGCCTACGGCCACGCACTGGGTCTTCCGGTGTACGGGGTCTGCAGCCTCGATGCCATCGGCGGGCAGACCACCGGCGAGGTGCTGGTGGTCACCGACGCCCGCCGGCGCGAGGTCTATTGGGCCCGCTATCGCGACGGTGTCCGCGTCGACGGTCCTGAGGTCAACGCCCCGGCCGATGTCGACCCGGGTCCCGCCCAGTCGGTTGCCGGTTCGCCCGACCACGCTGCGCTGTTCGGGCTGCCCTGTATTGAACCGACGTACCCCGACGCGGCGGGCCTGGTGGCCGCGGTGGCCGACTGGTCGCAACATCCGGCTTCGCTGGTGCCGATGTATCTGCGGCGACCGGACGCCAAGACGCTGGCCGAGCGGCAGGCGGCCGGCCGGTGAACGTGAGCATCGACGGGCTTAATGACACCGACGCCGACCGCTGCGCGGAGCTGGAGTCGCTGTTGTTTCCCGGCGACGACCCTTGGCCGACAGAGGCTTTCGTGCGCGAGCTCGCTGCCGATCACAATCACTACGTGGCTGCACGCATCAGTGCTGATGACGGCGACCCGCTTCGCCCGGCTTTCAGCCGCGCTCGCGATCGCCGCGCCAACACATTGGTCGGCTATGGCGGCATTTCACGCTTGGGTCGCACGCCGCCCTTCGAATATGAAATCCACACCATCGGCGTCGATCCGGCGTACCAGGGTCGTGGCATCGGCCGTCGGCTGCTGGACGAGCTGCTGGACATCGCCGCGGACGGAGTCGTGCATCTGGAGGTTCGCACCGACAACGCGACGGCGATCGCGCTGTACCGCAGCGTGGGATTCACCGAAGTGGGCCTGCGCCGGCGGTATTACCGGATCAGCGGCGCCGATGCGTACATCATGCGACGGGAGGCATTGTGACGCGCGCCGACGACGATGCAGTGGGGGCACCCCCAGCCGCGCAGCGGCGAGGGGGACGAAGCGATGAGGTGGGGGCACCTCCCGCTTGCGGGGGAGAGCGGCGCTGATGACCGTAGTCCTGGCGATCGAAACGTCCTGCGACGAAACCGGAGTCGGCATTGCCCGGCTCGACCGCGACGGCACCGTGACGCTGCTGGCCGATGAGGTGGCGTCCAGTGTCGACGAACACGTTCGCTACGGCGGCGTCGTGCCCGAGGTCGCGTCGCGGGCACATCTGGAGGCGCTCGAACCGGCCATGCGCCGCGCGCTGGCCACCGCGGGCCTGACCAAACCCGACGTCGTCGCGGCCACTATCGGGCCGGGGCTGGCCGGTGCCCTGCTGGTGGGAGTGGCTGCGGCCAAAGCGTATTCGGCGGCCTGGGACGTGCCGTTCTACGCGGTGAACCATCTGGGCGGTCACCTGGCCGCCGACGTCTACGAGCACGGCCCGCTGCCGGAGAGCGTGGCGCTGTTGGTGTCTGGCGGCCACACCCACCTGCTGCATGTCCGGTCGCTCGGCGAGCCGATCGTCGAGCTGGGCAGCACCGTCGACGACGCGGCGGGGGAGGCCTACGACAAGGTGGCCCGGCTGCTGGGGCTGGGCTATCCCGGCGGCAAGGTGCTCGACGATCTGGCGCAGACCGGTGACCGCGACGCGATCGTGTTTCCGCGCGGCATGTCCGGCCCGGCCGATGAGCCGCATGCGTTCAGCTTCTCCGGGCTCAAGACGGCGGTCGCGCGCTACGTGGAAAGCCACCCGGATGCGGCCACCGCCGACATCGCCGCCGGTTTTCAGGAGTCGGTGGCTGACGTGCTGACCATGAAAGCGGTCCGCGCGGCGACCGAGCTGGGGGTATCCACCCTGCTCATCGCAGGCGGGGTGGCCGCGAACTCACGGCTTCGTGAGCTCGCCGCGCAACGCTGCGCGGCCGCCGGATTGACCCTGCGCATCCCCAGGCTGCGGCTCTGCACTGACAACGGGGCGATGATCGCGGCGTTCGCCGCGCACCTGATCGCCGCCGGCGCGTCGCCGTCTCCGCTCGATGTCGCCAGCGACCCGGGACTGCCGGTGGTAAAAGGCCAAGTCAGCTGACAGCGAAGAAGCACCGGGCCGATCTTGAGTGCTAGCACTCGCATGTATAGAGTGCTAGGTGGCAATCGGACAATCCCGGGCGTCGGCACCCGCGACGACGACGCGTAGGCACGGACGAAAGCCAAAACACCTGGTAAATCGGGGCAACCGCCCCAGACCTGCTACCAACTAAGTGGAGGGCTCCAATCGTGGCGAGCGTCAACATCAAGCCACTCGAGGACAAGATCCTCGTACAGGCCAACGAGGCCGAGACCACGACCGCATCCGGTCTGGTCATTCCCGACACCGCTAAGGAAAAGCCCCAAGAGGGCAAAGTCGTCGCCGTCGGCCCCGGCCGGTGGGATGAGGACGGCTCGAAGCGGATTCCGCTGGACGTGTCCAAGGGCGACACCGTCATCTACAGCAAGTACGGCGGCACCGAGATCAAGTACAACGGCGAGGAGTATTTGATCCTGTCGGCCCGCGACGTGCTGGCCGTCGTCGACAAGTAGCTAGAAGCGTGTTCCGCCCCGGCGAACACCTGCGTCAACTCGTGGGTGATTTCCGGGGCGGATCGCTAATGAGACGGGACAAGTAAGGACGTATGAGCAAGCAGATTGAGTTCAACGAAACCGCGCGCCGGGCGATGGAAGCCGGCGTGGATAAGCTCGCCAACGCGGTCCGCGTGACGCTGGGCCCGCGCGGCCGGCATGTGGTGCTGGCCAAGGCCTTTGGCGGGCCCACGGTGACCAACGACGGCGTCACGGTCGCCCGCGACATCGACCTGGAAGACCCGTTCGAGAACTTGGGCGCCCAGCTGGTCAAGTCGGTGGCCACCAAGACCAACGACATCGCCGGCGACGGCACCACCACCGCGACCGTGCTGGCGCAGGCCATCATCAGGCACGGACTGCGCAACGTCGCGGCGGGCGCCAACCCGATCGAGCTCGGTCTGGGTATCAGCAAGGCCGCCGATGCGGTGTCCGAGGCGCTGCTGGCATCGGCCACCCCAGTGTCCGGCCAGACCGGTATCGCGCAGGTAGCCACCGTGTCGTCGCGTGACGAGCAGATCGGTGAGCTGGTCGGCGAGGCGATGACCAAGGTCGGCCACGACGGGGTGGTCAGCGTAGAAGAGTCGTCGACGCTGAACACCGAGCTCGAGTTCACCGAGGGCGTCGGCTTCGACAAGGGCTACCTGTCGGCCTACTTCGTCACCGACTTCGACGCTCAGCAGGCCGTGCTTGAGGACGCCCTGATCCTGTTGCACCGCGACAAGATCAGTTCGCTGCCCGACTTGCTGCCGTTGCTGGAGAAGGTCGCCGAAGCCGGCAAACCGCTGCTGGTGATCGCGGAGGACGTCGAGGGCGAGCCGCTGTCGACGCTGGTGGTCAACGCTATCCGCAAGACGCTGAAAGCGGTCGCGGTCAAGGCGCCGTTCTTCGGCGACCGTCGCAAGGCGTTCCTGGAGGACCTGGCCATCGTCACCGGCGGTCAGGTGGTCAACCCCGACGTCGGGCTGTCGCTGCGCGAGGTGGGTCTCGACGTGCTCGGTTCGGCTCGGCGGGTGGTGGTCAGCAAGGACGACACGGTGATCGTCGAGGGCGGCGGCGGTGCCGAGGCCATCGACAACCGCGCCAAGCAGCTGCGGGCCGAGATCGAGTCCACCGACTCCGACTGGGATCGCGAGAAGCTGGAGGAGCGGCTGGCCAAGCTGTCCGGCGGCGTCGCGGTGATCAAGGTCGGCGCCGCTACCGAGACCGCGCTCAAACAGCGCAAGGAAAGCGTCGAGGACGCCGTTGCCGCCGCCAAAGCCGCTGTCGAAGAGGGCATCGTCGCCGGTGGTGGATCCGCGCTGGTGCATGCCCGCAAGGCGCTCAAGAAGCTGCAGAAGTCGCTGTCCGGTGACGAGGCCAGCGGCGTCGAGGTGTTCTCCAATGCGCTCAGCGCTCCGCTGTACTGGATCGCGACCAACGCCGGCCTCGACGGCGCGGTTGCGGTCAGCAAGGTCGGCGAGCTGCCGGTCGGCCACGGGCTGAACGCGGCGACGCTGAAGTACGGCGACCTGGCCGCCGACGGGGTCATCGACCCGGTCAAGGTCACCCGGTCGGCGGTGCTCAACGCCGCGTCGGTGGCACGCATGGTGCTGACCACCGAGACGGCCATTGTCGAGAAAGTAAGCCACGACGACGACGATCACGGGCATGGTCACGGCCACCATCACCACTAGGTCAAAGCGGCTACGAAACACCCCCGGTCACAGCGGCCCGGGGGTGTTTCGTTGTTCAAGGTCTGTTCATCGTCGGTCGCAAGCACACTCGGAAGATGGCACACATGAACAGCGCATCATTCTTCGTCACTCCCGGATATGGTGATCGCCAAAGACAGAACTTCCATTATTCGCAGGCAGTTCGGCACGGCAACCGGGTCGAGACCTCCGGCCAGGGTGGTTGGGATGACAACTGGTGTTTTCCGGAGTCGGTCCGAGACGAAGTGATTCAGGCCTTCGACAATGTTGAGCGGACACTGGCGACCGCGGGAGCATTGTGGCAACACGTGATCAGCGTTCACTCCTACCACCTGCCGAACGCTGATGGCACGATCGGACACGATCACCTAGCCACGATGGCGGAACAGTTTCGCCGCCGTATGGGTGAACGCGCTCCGCTGTGGACGTGCATCGGCGTCGCAGCCCTCGCAAATCCAACAATGCGAGTCGAGATTCAAGTCACTGCAGTGATTGACGACGACGGGTGATCACCCAGGCTTATTTCTTTAACGACCGAGACGGTCATCGTCGAGAAGCCCGCCGAGCAGGCCCACGACCACGGCCACCATCACGGCCACGCTCACTAGCAGCACGCACAAGTTGGAAGACCCCCGGTATGCCGATACCGGGGGTCTTCCTGTTGACGCTTCAGCGTGCGCGGCGCCGAGTCTCACGCACTAAGACGACGATTGTTGGCTTCGCATCTGACTCTGCGACACCGACGCCGGATGGATCTCGAATACGCCGAACCGATCGGGCCTTGCGTCGGCTGATGCGGTGTGCTCGTTCCGCCATACGACCGACTCACCTGAATGCCGGGTATGCGGGGGTTGGGGATGCTGCTGGAATCGGTCGAACTTGTCCAGCCGGTGACCCGGCGTGAGCCCGACCAAAATAAAGTTCCAGACCTCGCGAATGAAATTACCGGCGGTACGGCGAGTATCCGGGCCGTTGACGTAACGGCGTGCGATGGTCAGAAAATCTTCGGGTTCGACGCCAGCGACATCACGGACGTGAGTCGTCGGGCCGCCGACTTCCCAGGTTCCCAGCGCGGTCTCGGGCAGATAGTGACGTAAGCCGGACTGGGTGAACACGTCGAAACCGAGTCGCTTTTCGTTCGCGCGCAAGGCCTTCATGAACATCCGCGGGGGGATATCGATGTGACGCACCCGTCGGCCCAGTGCCTCACCCATCGCCTCGGCGATCTCTGCTCCGGTTAGCAGCGTCGGCCCGGTTGGGCGGTAGGCCCGGCCGTCATGACGGTGCGGGTCCAACAGCGCACCCACTGCGACCCGGGCGATATCTTCGTTGGACGGCGGTGCATTGCGGCCCGCCCCGGTCGGCATCGGCAACACGCCCAGCTGGGCGGCCTGCGGCATCAGGTTCATATAGTTATCGGCGAAGAAGCCCGGGTCAACGGCCACGTGGGCGGTGTCCGGCAGGAGCTCAAACAACTTGTCGGTCAGCCAGGCCTGCCTCGTCATCAGTGATGGGTGCTCAGGGCTGGCCAGCCATTGCCCAAGCGCCACCACAGCTTCCACCCCTGCGCGTCGTGCCGCCACGGCGAAGGCAACCGCGCTGTCGAGCACGTGGGGATGATACGGAGGATTGAAATAGAGCCGGTCGACCTCGGCCATCGCAGCCGTAACCTGTTGAATGTCAAACATATCGGCGACGACGACCTCGGCGCCTAAGTCCCGCAACCGCGCGCTGCGCGCGTCGTCACGGTGCACCATGGCCCTGGTCGTGATGCCCTTTTCCAGCAATTGGGCGGCCACCGCGCCGCCAATCTTGCCCGTCGCGCCGGTTACCAGTACGCGTGTCGTTGTCATCGGAGTTCCCTTTCCTCGTCGGCCGCCAAATGTGACCACTGGTTACTTCGCAAGTATGCGATCACATGTGACCGTTGTCAACATCGCGCGTCGCGTGCGATTCTGAGGGCATGAGCTCCGAAAGCGCCGGCCCGGATCCGCGGAAGCCCTACCATCACGGGTCGTTGCGTTCCGCCCTGATCGAGGCGAGCATCGCGCTGGCCCGCGAGGGTGGACCTGATCGGGTGATCCTGCGCGAGGCCGCCCGCGCTGCCGGGGTGTCGCACTCGGCTGCCTATCGCCATTTCGCTGACCGCGAGGCGCTGTTGGCCGAGGTGGCGCGCTTTGCGCGCAACGAGCTCGCCGCCGAGATGCGCCGACGGGTCAACCGCACCAAGGACCCCCGCCGCCGGTTGCGAGCAGTCGGCACCGCCTACATCCATTTCGCACTCGCCGAGCCCGGACTGTTTCGCACCGCCTTCACCTCGCATCCCGCCACACCCGGCGACGCACCGCACGATCGAGCGACCGGAGGCTATGACCAGGAGGACACCAACGCCGTCATTGAGCCCTTCGAGGTTCTTGGTCAAGTCCTCGACGAGGCCCAAGACGTCGGTCTACTGGATCCTCGCCGCAGGCCGGGGGCCGAGATCGCCGTGTGGTCGGCGGTGCACGGCCTGGCCGGCCTACTCCTCGATGGACCGTTACCCACGAGCGACGCCGCCATTAAATTTGCGTGGCAGCAGGTGCAAGAGCTCGTCGAGCGCGGACTGCTGAACGGCTAATCGCGATCGCGACCAGCTGGCTGCAATCCGATATCACCGACACCGCGATCGTCGACAAGCCTCCGAGCAGGCCGACGACCACCGCGCCAAAACCGGGCGAATGCAGTAGTGCGCTACTGCTCTCGTCTCATCGCACCCGAGTGACGATTCCGATCGACGAAGCGCGAGAGATAGGAAACTGGCCAATGATCCGCATCACCCTCGCCCTGACGAGCGCCCTGACGGCCGCGCTGGCCGCGCTGACCTTCTCCGCAGCCACGGCGCACGCCTGTAACGTCAACTTGGCATGCCCGGATGTACCCACGCCCTTCGACTTCAACCTCAACACCGTCCACCTCATCGACCTCTACAACCCGTTGTTCCAGCAGGAAACTCTGTATGACAACCTGGACTTCAGCGTGCCCAATGACCCGTCCGAGACGTTCGAGGCCACGGTGCTGTACAGAACGGGCGTTCACGGCGGCGAGAACTTCAACCTTTCCGTCACCCACGACATCTCCGGCAACGTTCCCATCGGGGAGCAGTACAACGACTTCACTATTGTCAACTTCCCTATTCTCGGCGAATGGGACGTGGTCTACAACGACATCGGCGTGACGCCGGAGGCTTTCTTGGCCACGCCGTTCGGTGACATCGACGTTCCTACCGCCTTCGTTGAGGCGGTCGGCCCGACCTTTTTCGAGCCGTGGGCCTCAGTGGGGCTGTATTGATGCGGGTGCGCCGGTGCCCGCCCGGCTGGGTTGACGCGCTGGCGCACGCGGTGCAATGTGATACACGTCATATGACCACGGGTCACACCGGGTAGAAAGGCCACAGCTCATGACCACGAGGGACAAGTACACGGACGTGCCCGAGCCGTACTCGTGGGAGGTCCCCAGCGCCGGCGACGCACGCTTCACGTGGGAGTACGACGAGGGGCGCGCCCGGCTCCTTTCCCTGTACCAGAAGGGAAAGGACAAGCAGTGGGATGCGCAGTCGCGCATCGACTGGGCGCAAGACGTCGACCCGATGAACCCGGTCGGACTGCCCGACGAGTTCCATCCGCTATTCGGCAGCCCGATGTGGGACGCGGCAGACGAATCACGTCGCGCCGAGATGCGCCAACACTTCCAAGCCTGGCAGTTCTCGCAGTTCCTGCACGGCGAGCAGGGGGCGATGGTGTGCGCGGCCAAGATCGTCGAGGTCGTTCCGGACCTGGACGCGAAGTTCTACGCGGCCACCCAGACCATGGACGAGGCCCGGCACGTCGAGGCGTTCTCGCGGTTCCTGCAGGAGAAGGTCGACTTGGTCTACCCGATCAACAAGAACCTGACCGCCCTGCTTGAAGACACCCTGCGCGACTCGCGCTGGGACATGCCCTACCTCGGCATGCAGGTCCTCATCGAAGGGCTCGCACTCGCCGCCTTCGGGGTGCTGCGGGACATGTCGGCGCAGGACTCGCTGGCCAGGAAGGTGCTGGCCTACGTCATGCAGGACGAGGCCCGGCACGTCGCCTTCGGCCGAATCTCGCTGAAGGACTACTACTCCGCGCTGACCGAGGCCGAGCGGGGCGAGCGTGAAGAGTTTGTCGTCGACGCTTGTTACCTGATGCGCGACCGGTTCCGCGGCGAGGAGGTCTTCGAAACCCTTGGCATGGACGTCCATGCGTGTGCTGAGTGGGTCGACACGTCGCCGCTGATGATCCAGTTCCGCTCGCACCTGTTCAGCCGCATCGTGCCGATCGTCAAGGACATCGGGTTGTGGGGCGACAAGGTCCAGAAGGCCTTCAGGGACATGGGTGTGATCGACATGGCCGGCCTCGACATCGAGGCGCTGATGAAGGCCGATGAGGATCAGGCCGCCGCGCTGGACAAGGCACACGCCGAGATGGCCGACCGGGCCCTCGAGGTGGACGAGGTGATCGCGGCGGGCGCAAGCTAACCCAATGTCCGGTTTGGCGAGGAGGGCGGCGCACCTGAACTGCTCGACGCGCTGAACACGGCGATGTTCGGCGCAGGTGGCAATTTCTCGCCGCCTGACGCGCCGCCTGGGTACCTCACACGATCACGATCGATAAGGTCCGCGGCGTCGGGCCCTGGGCATCCTGACGGCAGAGACGGCCATCGTCGACAAGCCCGCCGATGAGGACGAGAACACCCTGCACGGAGCACTCCCGGTTTATCGCCGCGGTGTTTCGTCACCAGATCACCAGGCCAGCACGTGGCGTCGTCGCATGTGCCGGCTTAAGTCGTGGTGTGAAAGACGGGCCAGCCAATCTCGGTGCGCCACGCTGTTTCGTCGCGGGTGTCTTGGGGGCCGACCAGGAAGTACTCGCGAATGGGCCCATCGATGGCGATCGCGTGTTGGGCGACGTGGGTGGCCAACGCGCCGTAGGCCAGGTCGAAGTCGCGGTACGAGCCCGCGTGCACCACGGTGGCCAGTTCGGCGGCGGGTACCACCAGTTCGGTGAGGCGTCCGGTGCGTCGGATGTCACCGGAGAACGGGACGAAAACGGTCGCCAGTCCTCGTTCACTGGCGACTAGCTCGTCGGCGAAGATACCCCCAGCAGGGCCGCAGATGCGCGCGCCTTGAGCGGTAAGGGTGGCATACAACTCGGCCAGCGCACCCTGGAGCCACGTCAGCGCGTCGTCCACGTCGACGACCTCGCTGATCGCGAGGGTTTCTATCGCTTCGACTCTGCGGTAGCCTATCCGGCCTTCAGCAGCAGGCCCGGGCTCAAGCAGTTCACGCAGTGACTCAACGGCCCGCTTGGTCTGTGCGAGTTGGGATTCCAGCCGCATGAGGTGCGCGTTGATCAGCTCGTTGCGTTGACGAATGTCGGTGGTGCTCATAACGGCGCCGATCTCATCGAGCGGCATTTCTAGAGCCCGGAAGCGGCGAATGATCTGTGCTGTCGAGATCTGGTCGGTGCTGTAGCGGCGGTAGCCGGTAGCGCGATCAACATCAACGGGCTCGAGCAGCCCAATCTGGTGGTAGTGGCGCAGCATCTTCACGCTCAGCTGCGTCGCACGGGAGAAGTCCCCGATAGACAACAGCGCGGGTGAACTCATGCTCCCAGTGTGCGCTCTCCCCCCGGGGGAGAGTCACGCCCTGAACGAGCCTTGACTCGCCCACGGTGGCAGCGCGCACGTTGGGATCACCGGTGCAACACCGCGCCGGCCACGAATTGGGAGACGAGAGCATGAAAGAGACCCACCTGACGGGGATCGTCGCCGAACACATCGACGCAATCAACGCCGCCGACACCGATCGCGCGGTCGCCACGTTCGCCGAGGATGCCTACGTCAACGACAACCACCGCGAATTCGTCGGAATCGACGCCATCCGCCGCTGGGTGGCCAAGGAGATGGTCGGCGACAAGGTGATGATCGAAGTGCGCGAGGTGCTCGATCATTACGGCGACACCGTGCTGCGCGGGGCCTACGACGGCACGTTCGACCGGACCAACCTGCCCGACGATATTGTCCTGACAAACTACTTCAGCGTGCGTGACGGCAAGATCGTCAGCCTTGCGATCATCTTCAACCAGCCCGCCGACTACTGACCTGGCACAGCGAATCGACCCAGAGATCGGGCGTTCGACTCACGCATCAGCACGTCCGGCACACAAGACGAAATGGAGGATCAACTGATGGAACGACTGGCTGGCAAGGTCGCCGTGATCACCGGCGGCAGCAGCGGTATCGGGTTTGCGACCGCACAGAGGTTCGTCGACGAAGGCGCCCACGTCTTCATCATCGGCCGCCGCCGAAGCGAGCTGGATAAGGCCAAAGCTTTGATCGGCGAGGGCCTGAGCACCGTCGCCGGCGACGTCACCAACAGCGCCGATCTGGACAAGTTGTTCGCGACGGTCCTCGACACAGAGGTCGGCTTGGACATCCTGGTGGCCAATTCGGCCCGGGGGGAGCCCGAAATGCTGGGCAAGATCACCGAGGAGAACTTCGATGCCACTTTCAACGTCAACGCCCGCGCAACGCTGTTCACGGTGCAAAAGGCGCTGCCGCTGATCCGAAACGGCGGCTCGGTCATTCTGATCGGCTCGGCCGCAGGCAATCTGGGCGTTCCCGGTTACAGTGCCTACAGCGCCACCAAGGCCGCCTTGCGGTCCTATACCCGCACCTGGACCCGCGAGTTCAACGACCGCGGCATCCGGTTCAACACGTTGAGCCCTGGCCCGATCGACACTCCCATGTTGGACCGTCAGCCCGACAAGGCACAGTTCGCCGCGGCGGTACCACTCAACCGGTTGGGCCGCCCCGAAGAGATC